>Ga0315912_10004074_pt1 | contig 14052 bp, 10 predicted proteins | sample VfabasoilMG_FD_204469 | JGI IMG/M metagenome (GOLD analysis project Ga0315912, IMG submission 204469) | Garden soil microbial communities collected in Santa Monica, California, United States - V. faba soil | ecosystem: Environmental > Terrestrial > Soil > Garden | place: USA: California... | reverse complement strand
GACCGAGCGCGGCTGCCTGCCGGGCGTGATGCGCGGCCTGATCCTCGAAGCGCTCGCAGCGGAGCGCATCCCGCACCGCGTCGGGCGGCTCGAGGTCGAGGAGCTCGGTCGCGCGAGCGAGATCTTCCTCTCCAACACCACGGGCCGTGCGCTGCCGGTGGTCGAGGTGCTCGAGCTCGTATCGGGGCTCCCGGGCTCGGTTGGGCCCGTCTTGCAACGTGTACGCGAGGTCATCCGCGCGCAAGAGAACGCCTGGCGGAACGCCCGTGGTGTTTGAGGTGTGTCCGCCCTTGCTCCGGGGCATATCGCTTGCAGTAATGTTCGCTTCGAGGTGATCGCCATGTGGAAACCCCTGCTGCTGTGTGCGTTGTTGCTCTTCCCGAGCCCGCTGCTCGCGTTCCAGGCCGGCAAGCCGGATCCCGCCGCCAAGCCCGACAAGCGGCCCGAGGTCGCGGAGAAGCTGGCCAACCTGCAGAAGTTGATCAGCGATCGCAAAGGCGAGAAGGACACCGACGCGATCGCCGTGATCGATCTGCTCGTGCAGGACTTCCCCAACAACGGCCCGAAGGACCGCGCGGCCGTCACGAGCGCGCTCTCGAAGTGCTTCGAGGAGCGGCGCTCGGTGAAGGAGGGCGATCCGCCCAACAACAAGCTCTACATGGCGGCCGCCGTCGCCCTCTCCACCATGGCGCCCGAGAGCACGAAGGAGCTGCTCAAGTGGATCGGCCACAAGGACCTGAAGAAGGATCAGGCGCTGCAGACGCGTCTGGTCGACTCCTTGGGCAAGACCAAGGACAAGGACGCCCTCAAGCCGCTGCAGCTCCTGCTCAACAACAAGGACGACTGGATGGTCGGCGCTGCGGCGAGCGCGCTCGCGAACTACGGCGAGCTCGAGCTAGGGGAACGCAAGACGGTCTTCGAGACGATCCTCAAGTGCCTGACCTCGGCCAAGAACCAGACCGACAGCACGCCCAACGACACCGTCGCGCGCCAGCGCTACGACGTGATCGCGGCTCCGATGATCACGGCCCTGCAGAAGCTCTCCAAGCACGACGAGCGCGACCCCTCCGAGTGGCAGCGCTGGTGGAACAAGAACAAGCACGACAACTGGGACGCCGAGAAGTGAGCCGGGCCGGGGAAGAAACCCGCCCGAGCGGCGTCCTGCCGAGAGCTCCATGCCCCGCTCGCCCATCCAGGCCCTGCTGATCGCCGCACTCCTCTGCGGCTGCAGCGAGTCGACCCCGCCGCCCGCGGCGGCGCCCGCCGACGAGGCCCTGCTGCGCACGCGCATCCGCGAGCTCGAGAGTCAGCTCTCCGACGAGCGCGCGGAACGGCTGCAGCGCGAACAGGACTGGCTGCGCTTCCAACAAGGGATCGGCGCGCTCTCGAAGGCCGCGGGAGTGCCCGTGCCCGAGTTCCCGACGCCGCTCGCGGGACCGAGCCCCGCCCCTGCCCCGGTTGCGATCGACACCGGGCGCGAGGAGCGGCTGCAGCGCGGCCGCGCGCTGCTCGCCAAGCTGCGCACGCTCTTCTTCACGGACGAAGTCGCCGGGCTCGACCTGCTCGAGGTCGGCGAGTTCGCCGACGGCGCGCTCGGACCGGTCGTGCTGCGCGAGCTCGATCCGGACGGCCGGCCCTACGGGACGCTGTGCGCCGAGCGCCTGCACCTCGAGGGCAGCCAGTCCGCGCGCACGCTGACGCTCGTGCTCGAGCAGGGCTACGAGCGCCGCGGCAGCGAGCGCTTCCCCTTCGACGAGCCCGGGCTCTCGCTGGCGGAGACCTCGCCCGATCCCGCTGCGCGGCGCGGGACGAAGCGCATCGAGCTGCCCGAGATCGATCCCGCGCGCTGGATCGAGAAGGTGCCCGAGCTCTTCACTGCCTCCGCCGTGGCGGCGCCGATCGACGACGGCCGGCACGACCGCTCGGGGATCCGCGTCGCGCTCAATGTGCTCCTGCGCGAGGACGCATCCGCCGGCTGGTGGCGGCTCAGCGCCCTCGGCGGCGTGCAGAACGACGTCTTGCGCGAGGTCGTGCTCGACGGCTTCGACCGCGACGGGCGCCAGGACCGCCGGCTCTTCGCGGACCGGATGACGATCCTGGAACAGAAGCAGGGCGTGCAGCTCCTGCTCGAACAAGGCGCGCAAGTCCGCGGCGACCAGAAGCTGCCCTTCCTCGAGGATCGCTACCGCATCTTCCTGCCGCAGGCGCTGCCCGAGGCCTGGGCCAAGGCGGGCGTTCCGCTCGTGCGCGCGAAGCAGGATTGACGCGGACGCGCGGCGCGGACATAAGGAGCGCGTGAGCGAACGCGACGATCCGCCCGCGCCGGCACAAGCCGAGCTCTTCGGCACGCGCGTGATCTCCGTGCGCGAGCTGACGCGCGCGATCAAGTCCAGCCTGGACGGCTTCGGACGCCTGGCGGTCGAGGGCGAGGTTACGCAGGTCAAGCGCGCGGCGGCGGGCCACCTGTATTTCGACCTCAAGGACCTCGACGCCAAGGTCTCCTGCGCCATCTGGCGCAGCACGCTGCCGACTGCGCTGCGCTTCGACCTCAAGGAGGGCACGCAGGTCGTCGCGCACGGCCGCCTCGACGTCTACGCGCCGCGCGGGACGTACGCGCTGATCGTGCAGCGCCTCGAACAGCGCGGGATCGGCGATCTACTGGCCAAGCTCGAGGCGCTCAAGGCCGAGCTCAAGGCGCGCGGCTGGTTCGAGCGCCGGCGGCCGCTGCCGAGCCTGCCGCGCGTGATCGGCCTCGTCACGAGCCGCGACACGGCCGCGCTGCAGGATTTCCTGCGCACGCGCTCGCTGCGCTGGCCGCTCTACCCGGTGCGCTTCGTGCACACGAGCGTGCAGGGCGCCGCCGCGGCGAACGAGATCGCGGCCGCGATCCGGCGCGTCGACGCGAGCGGCGTCGACCTGATCGTCCTTTGCCGCGGGGGCGGCTCGCTCGAGGACCTGTGGTGCTTCAACGAGCTGCCCGTGGCCCAGGCGATCTGGGAGACGAGCGTGCCGGTCGTCACCGGCGTCGGACACGAAACCGACACGACTCTGGCCGATCTCGTCGCCGACCACCGCGCGCACACGCCGACCGACGCGGCGCAGACCGTGATCCCGGACCGGCGCGCGCTGCAGGACGAGCTCGAGCGTTTCGCCGGCTTTCTCGGAACGGCGATCGAAGGAACGCTCGAGACGCGTGGCACGCGGCTCGAGCACGCGACGCGCGCGCTGCGCTTCTCCGCTGCCGCGCTGCTCGACCGGCCGGCGGCGCGACTCTCGGCGCTGGCGGCGCGCGTCGAGCGCCACAACCCCCGGGCGCGGCTCGAAGTGCTCGCGGCGCGGCTCGCGCGCGCGGGCGTGCGCCTGCGCGCGGCGGCCGATGCCCCGCTGGCGCGCGCCGAGAAGCGCATGGAGCGCGCGTCGGCGACGCTCGAGGCGACCTCGCCCTTTCGCGTGCTCGAACGCGGCTATTCGATCACGCGCCGCGCGGACGGAACGCTCGTGCGCAGCTCGAAGGGCGTCAAGGCCGGCGAGACGGTCGAGAGCGTGCTGCACGAGGGCCTGCTCGTCTCGCGCGTCGAGGCGACGCGGGAGCGGGGGACCTAGCGCGTGGAGCTCGCCTCCATCTTCGCCGTCGTCGCCAACTGGAACGGCGGGGAGGGCAACCTCGAGTGTTTGCGCTCGCTCTGCGCGCAGGGGCTCCGCGAGTCGAACCTCGTCTTCGTCGACAACGGCTCCAGCGACGGCTCCCTCCAACTCGTGCGCAAGCAGCATCCGGCCCTGCGCGTGATCGAAAACCGCACGAACCTGGGCTTCGGCGAGGCCTCGAACCAGGGCGCGCGCCGCGCGCTCGAGCTCGGTGCGAGCGCGATCTTCTTCGTCAACAACGACATCGTGATGCCCCCCGGCACGCTCGCGCGCCTCGCCGCCGAGCTCGAGGCGCGCCCCAAGGCCGGCATCGTCGGGCCGCGCGTCCTGACCAAGGCCGACCCGTCGCGCGTCTGGTGCGCGGGCGGGATGCTGACCTGGCGCGAGAACCTCTCGACCCTCTGCGGACACCTGCAGCCAGACGGTCCGGAATGGCGCGCGACGCGCGCCGTCGACTACGTGCCGGGCTGCGCGCTTCTCGTACGGCGCGAGGTGCTCGAGCGCGTCGGCATGTTCGACGCCGAGTTCTTCGCCTACATGGAGGACGTCGATTTCTGCCTGCGCGCGCGCGGCGCAGGCTTCGATGTCTGGCTGGTGGGGGATGCGGCCGCGCTGCACGCCAGCTCCTCGGCGACCGGCGGCGGCTACAACCCGCGGCGCAAGTACATGATGGGCGTGAACTCGATCTGGTTCCTGCGTCGGCACGCGAAGGCGGCGCACTGGCTGCGATTCTTCGTGTTCGACGTGCTCAGCCTTCCCTTCCTCTGGCTCGCGGGCATCTTTCGCGGGCGCGGCAAGGCCGTCGCGGCGAAGGGACTGGGCATCTTCGACGGTCTGTGCGGCAAGCGCGTGACCGCCGATGCGATCCGCGAAGGCGCAAGCTGGCTCTGGTAGGTCGGCCTCAGCGCCGGGCGTTCGGAGTCCAGTCGTACTCCTGGAACGCGAGCTTCCAGCCGCTCTTCGGATCGAGCGCTTCGAGCTTCTTGCCGTTGGTCACGTACTTGCGCAGGAAGGCCTCGAGCGAGCCGTTCTTGGCGACGAAGTCGTCCTTGTACCAGTCGAGGAGCTTCGTCCCGCGCAGCTCCTTCTTCGCCTCGTCGAGCACGAGTCCCGAACCATCGAGGAACGTGCGCGTCAGCTCGTCGAGCGTCGCGCCGAGCTTCTCGTCGGTGAACGCACGCGCGGGCAACGGCGGGCAGCTCCGCGCGCCGCAGTTGAAGGCGAAGTGCACGCGCGGGTCCTTCCACTGCTTGCGCACGAAGCTCTCGAGCTCATTGAGCGTCTGCTCGCTGCCGTTGATCTTGTGCTTGGCGGTATCGAAGAAGCCCTTCAGGTCGAGGACCTTCGCCGGGAGCTTCTTGCCCGAATCGAGCAGGTCGCGGATCACGCTGGCGTTGTAGACGTTGATCCAGAACGCGAGACCGTGCTCGCCGCGGGCGTCTTCCGCGGCCTTGAGGTACTCGTCGAGCGCCGCGCGGTCCTTGCGCAGGCCTTCGTAGTCGACGAGGCCGTCCTCGACGTACTTCGCGAGCAGCGCGGAGTACTTCGACGTGTCCGGATCGGGCACCTTCTGCTGCATCAGCACGCGAGACTCCTTCAGCGCTTCGCGGTCGCGGGCTTCTTCGCGGACTTCGCGGCCGCGAGCGGATAGCGGCTCTCCTTCTCGAGGCGCGGCGCGTTCTTCCGCACCTCCTTCATCAGCTCGGCCAGCAGCTCCTTGCGTTTGCCGAGCAGCCGATAGCCCTCGCGCGGCCGCAGGTAGCCGCGCGCGGCTGGATGCTTCGCGAAGAGCGCTTCCTCGCCCATCTTCTCGGCCCAGCGCTCGAAGCGCGCGCGTTTCTCGAGCAGCGCGCGCACGAGGAAGGGCATGACCATCGAGTAGTCGGCCGACAAGCTCTCGCAGGTCGAGCGGAAGTGCTCTTGGTCGACCTTGCCCCAGGTCACGGCCTCGGCCGGCGGGCAGGAAGAGAGCGAGCCGTCGGTGATCGGCGCGGTCGTGATCTGGATGTCGTAGAGGTAGCCCGAGATGTCCGGCAGGCCGAGGATCTGCGACAGCGCGGGCTCGGGCTGCAGGTTGAAGTTCTTGGGCACGCCGCCGCCGAGGATCAGCGTGCCGATCGCGGCCTGCTTCGTCTGGCGCAAGCCCCAGAAGTGGTAGGCGCAGCTCTCGAAGACCTCCTCGTGCAGGTCGAGCTCGAAGCGGTGCTCGCCGCCCGCGGCTTGCGCCAGGGCCCAGAGCTTCATCGAGTTGAGGAAGACCGAGCCGTCGGCGGGCGCGCCGACGAAGATCGGCAGCTCCTTGCGCGCGCACAGCGCGAGCAGGCCCTCGGGCACGCGGTTCTGCTTTTCCTGAGCCGCGTAGCGTTTCCCCAGCAGCTGGCGGAACTGCGGGCCGGTCATGCGGCGCTGGAATTCCTTCTCGCGCAGGCAGGCCGAGATGAACTGGTCCTGCTCGAGCAGCACGTCCTCGTCGAAGCCGATGTCGGTCACGCGGATCGTCTTCTCGTCGCGCAGCGCGCCGTCGTCGCCGAAGATCGGCACCTCGTGGAAGGGGTGCTGCTGCGCGCCGTCGAGCGCGCGGTGGCCGTCGTGGTAGCACACGGCGTCGGTGGTCGAGAGCAGCATGAACCAGCCCGTGTCGAGCAGCGGGTTGAGCCATGCGTAGTGCTGGCCCGAGACCGTCACCGGCCCGGCGATCGAGCAGGTCATCGGCAGGCCCTTGCCGACGCACTCGTCGAGCAGCGTCCAGACGCGGCGCAGGTAGGCGCCGCCGAAGGAGGGCAGCGAGCGCTCGAAGAGCTGGTCGAGCGATTCGGCCTCGGTGACGGGAGTGGTGACGAGCTCGCGGCCCATCCCGGGGGCCATGCGGCAGGCGGCCTTGTGGTCCTTGCGCGTCGGCATGCGCGCAGAGTGTACGCGATCACCTCCGGCCGTCGACGGCGGAGTGGCGGGCGGACACTTTTCCACCCCGGCCGGAGTCTGCTACCGTGCGAGCCGAGCCATGACGAAATTTTCCCCCGACGCCGAGAAGCGCTACTCCAAGCAGGACTACTCCCAGAAGAAGCGCATCGAGGGCGTCGAGATCGTCGAGCTCAAGCGCTTCAACGACGACGGCGGCTCGATGACCGAGCTCGGACGGCTCGAGCAGGGCGTCCACAAGCAGCTGCCCGGCTTCGTCGTGCGCCAGGTCAACTTCTCCGTGCTCGAGCCGCTCGCGATCAAGGCCTTCCACATGCACCGCCGCCAGACCGACGTCTGGTTCGTGCCGCCGGCGGACCGGTTGCTGCTCGTCCTGGCCGACGTGCGCGCCGGCTCGCCGACGGAGGGCCATGTGATGCGCTTCGTGCTCGGCGACGGCAACTCGCGCCTGGTGCGCATCCCGCCCGGCGTCGCGCACGGCTGCCGCAACCTACGCACGGCCTCGACCTGCTCGATCCTGTACTTCGTCGACGTGCAGTTCACGACCGACGAGAGCTGCGACGAAGGCCGCCTGCCTTGGGATCACTTCGGCGCGCAGGTCTGGGAAGTCGAGCGCGGCTAGAGCAGCTCGAGCACGCCCTGCCCGCTGCCGCTGTAGAGCGTTTCGCTGGTCGCGCGCCAGGCCAGGTGCTCCGAGATCGGCTGCGCCCAGGGGGCTGCCGCACTCTCGCAGATCATGCCCAGCGCCACGGCGAGGTAGGCCCGCGAACGGCGCGTGAGCTTGTCGTCGTTCAGGCGCTCGACGAGGACGGGCAGCGCGCGCGCGTCGCCGACCAGACCGACGGCGAGAGCGAACCAGCCCTGGCTGGTCTGCGAGAGCGACTCGCCGAGCCCCGCGAGCAGGTCCTCGACCACGGCCTTTTCGCCGAGCAGTCCGAGTGCGATCGCCGAGGACTCGAGCACGAAAGGCCGGTGCGTCGACTGGCGCAGGATCGTGCGCAAGGCCGGCGCCGCGCCCGAGTCCCCGCACAGTCCGAGGGCGAGCGCGCAGTAGCCGCGCAGGGCATCGTCGCCGCCGCGCGCCAGGCACTCGGAGAGCGGCGCGCAAGCCTCGCGATCGCCGCACAGTCCCAGCGCGAGCGCGCAAGCGCTGAGCACGTCGGGGCTCGACTCGCGCTTCCACAGCGCGCGCAGCGCGTCGCGCACGGGCTCTTCCGCGCGCCGGCCCGAGCGCAGCAGCCGCGCTTCGAGCACGCCGAGCGCGAGCGCCGACCAGGCGCGCGTGCGGGCCGCGGGGGCGTGCGTGTCGGAGAGCAGGCGCTCGCGCACGCGCTGCAGGAGCTGCTCGTAGGAGCGGCTCTGCGCCGGCCGGCCGGCGAGCGCCACGAGCGCCAGCCGCGCCGCATCCGGCTCGCTGGCGGTCCCGCCGCGCAGGATCGCGAAGAGCGCATCCACGGCGGCGAGATCCGCCGGTGTCCCCGCGCTGCCGCAGAGTTCACCCAGGCCGAGGATGCAGGACTCGCGCGCGAGCGGGTCGAGGCCGGGATCGGCGAGGCTCGCCAGCATGCGGCGGGCGATCGGTTCGCGCTGCTCGGGCGCGGCATCGCGCGCGAGACGCGCCAGCGACGCCCAGGCATGCGCGCGCACGAGACGTCCGCTCTCCGGGCGTTCCGCCAGGACCTGCAAGTACGCGAGCTGCGTCTCGCGCGAGTACCAGGCTGCGCTCGCGGAATGGCTCGGATCGGATTCGAGCGGCGTCATCCCGAGTGCGAGCACGCAAGCAACCTGCGTATCGGTCGCGGGCGCGGCCGCGGCGTCGAGCGCTCCGGTCAGCGCGCGGCAGACGACCTGGCGCGTGCGCTGCGAGCCCGTCGCCTGGCCGATCACGCCCAGGCCATAGGCGGCCAGCGAGCGCATGCGGTAGGGGACCGCGGGCAGGCCAGCGAGCTTGCGGCCGCGCTCGTCGTCGCAGAGCAGCGCGCCGAGCGCATCCAGCGCGCGCTCGCTGCCGAGGATGCCGAGTGCGAGCACGGCGGTCTCCGCGATGCCGCGCACGGGCGAGGCTACGGCGAGTTCGAGAAACTGCTGTTCGGGCGCGCCCGGAATGCGGTCCGAGCGCGCGCCCACGCGCGCCATCCCCATCAGTGCGCCCGCGACGAGCTCGCCGCCGCCGTCGCCGACGCCGATGGCGAGGAGCCGTGGCGCGACCACGCCTTCGATCTCGGCCGGGGTCGGTCGCGGTGCCCGCGCAACGAGCGCAGGGAGCAGCGGATCGAAAGGCTGCTGCTTCGGCAAGAGCACTCCCGCGTGCACCCGCCGGCGCAGGTCCAGGAACTCGTGCTGATGGAAGTGCCACCAGATGTCCCAGCTGAACTCGAGCGCGGCCGAGGAGTCCGGGGCCGCCGGCGCGCTCGCGGTGGTGGTCGGCAGCGCGTTTCCAGGAGTCTTCGCCGGCTTGGCGGCGCCGGGCGTCGCGGTGGTACCGCTCTCGGCGGGCCGCGGCGGCAGGGCCGTGTCCGGCGCTCCTTTCTGGGCCTTGGCGCTGCCGCAGAGCAGCACCGTTCCGACGAGGGCCAGCAGGGCGAGTTCGTGGCGCATCGGACCTAGCTAGTCGGGCTGCACCGGCCGGTCGACGCCCGCGCGTCAGAAGATCTCCAGCACGCCCTGGCCGTCGCCGCCGAGCAGCGTCGGCGTCGCGGCGACGTAGTTGCGATCGCGCGCCAGCGGTACCTGCCAGGGCAGGTCGTGCCGCTCGGCCAGCATTCCCAGCGCGATCGCGGCGAAGGCGCGCGTGTTCCCGGGCATGCCCTGGTCGCGCGCCATCGCGAGCAGTGGCTCGAACGCGCGCGTGTCGCAGATCTGGCCCAGCGCGCGCGCGAGGGCCGCCTGCGTGCTCTGGCTCTGGCTCGCGCGCAGCGCGTCGATCAGCTGCGTCTCGAGCTCGCGGTCGCCGAGCAGCGCGAGCGCCGTCGCCGCCGGCTCGAGCACCCACGGGCGGTAGCGGGCGGCGAGCACGATCGTGCGCAGCTCGGGGATCGCCTCGCGCGCGCCGATCATGCCCAGCGCCATCGCGACGTAGCCTTGCGAGTCCGTCGGGCTCGTCGAAGCGAGCTTCTCGCGCAAGAGCGGGATGGCGTCCTCGTCGCGGCACAGGCCGAGTGCGATCGCGCCCGCACCGACCTCCTCGGGGCTCGATTCCGAGCGCAACCAGTCGCAGAGCATGCTGCGCACGAGGCTCGAGGGCTCGCCGCCCTGCGCGCGCACGCGGAACTCCTGCACGCCCAGCGCCAGCGCGGCCCACGGGCGCATGCGGCTGCGACCGCGCACGAGCTCGTTGATCAGCACGTTGCGGCAGCCCGTGCGCCCCTCCTCGGAGCGCTCGCCGCTGCCCATGTGGCCGCCGGCCTCGCCTAGGGCGATCAGCGTGAAGAAGCGCGTCACCTGGTCGTTGTCGGCCAGCGCGCGCACCAGCGCCGCGCGCAGCTCGCCGTCTTGCGCATCGGCGTCCGAGTCCGCCAGCAGGCCTAGACCCTGCACGCAGCTCTCCGCCACCGCGTTCTCGAGCGCTCGCCCGCGCCGCAGCTCGGAGAGCAGCGCCTGTTCGACCTCGGTGCGCAGCGTCGCCGGTGCTTCGCGCACGAGCAGCGCCAGCGCGTTGACCGTGTGCGCGCGCACGAGCGTGCGGCGGTGCGGTTGGACCAGGTACTCGAGCAGGAAGTGCACCAGCGACTGGCGCGAGACCCAGTTGGCGCTCTGCAGCTCGCCGCGGTCGAAGTCGAGGCGGTCGATCGAGAGCGCGACCAGGCAGGCGACCTGCAGGTCCTGCTGCGCTTCCTTCGGCGCCTCGAGCGGCACCAGCAGCGCGCGCGCGACTCGCTGGCGCGTGCGGTTGTTGCGCGCCTGGCTGGCCATGAGGCCGAGCGCGTAGGCCGCGAAGGCGCGGGTGCGCGACGGGACCGCGCGTCCGCCCCCGAGCGCTGCGCGCGCGGCGGCATCGTCCGCGAGCAGGCTCGCCAGCAGGTCGAGCGCGGACTCGTCGCCCAGGATCCCGAGCGCGAGCGTGGCGCTTTCGTCAACCTCCTGCGAGGAATCAGCCAGTCGTCCGCGCAGCACGGGCACGAGCGAATCCGCTGCCTCGGGCGGCGTCGGGTCGCCGCAGCGCCCGAGCGCGATCAGCGCGGCCGTGCAGAGCTCGTTGCTGCGCTCGTCGGTGATCAGCTGCGAGAGCGCCGGGGCCAGCTTGTCGCGCACGACGTCGGCATCCAGGCGCGCCGAGAGCAGCGTGCGCAACGTGCTGCTCGGGCCATCGCTGGCCGTGCGCACGACGGCCTGCTGGATCGAGCGGCGCAGGTCGAGGAAGCCGTCCTGATTGAAGTGCCACCAGTCGCGCCACGAGACGAGGCCGACAGTCGGGTCTCCGCCGGTCGTCGGACCCGACTGGGTAGGACCGGTCGTCATCGGACCGGGCCCGCGCGGTCCGGCGGTCGCCGGGCCGGCAGGAGCGCTCGGGTAGGGCATGCCCCAGCCGGCCGGAGCGTACGCGCCGCCGTGCGCGCGCGCCGTGGCGACGGGCAGGCTGGCGGCGAAGAGGCAGAGCAGCGCGCGAACGAGGACGGAATCCAATCCTGTCTCCCTTGCTGAGGTTGAGCGCGCCAGGCCGGCTTCAGTATAGGCGCGCGGGCGGGAGGTTGCTGTCGGGGACGGGATTCCGCTCAGTCGCGGGCGTCGGCCTCGGTGATCTCGATCATGCGCTCGAGCGCCTTGCGGGCGTCGACGACGAGCTCGGCGCGTTCCGCAGGGGTCAGGCGCTCGCGCGCCCCGCTGAGCTCGTCGACGACGTCGCCGGCGAGCACCCGGTTGATGTCCGGGGGGCTGCCACGGCGCAGGAGATCGAGCATCCCGGCGAGGTGCGGCGGGTCGTTGCGGCTCATCGTCGCGCAGCCGCAGCCGCGCGCGGAGAGCGTCGGGTCGGGGATGTCGGCCAGGTGCGTGACCTCGACGCCGCGCGGTGCGGCCTGCTCGCGTGCGTTGCGCACGAAGTGACCCTCGGTGCCGATCGCGAGTCGCGCGCCGGAGGGCGCGTTGGCGATCTCCTTCCAGAGGTAGTCGGTCGAGCCCGAACCGTCGGCCAGCGCGACGACCTCGTGCGGGGATTCCGGGTGCACGAGCACGCGGTAGTCGCGCGAGTGCCAGTAGCGCACGTGCTCGGGGCGGAAGATCGTGTGCACGCCGCAGTACGAGCCCCAGAGCAGTACGCGCGCCGAGTCGAGCGCGGCCGGGCCGCCCGGCAGGTCGCGCAGCGAGAGCGAGGAGCGCCAGCGCTCGGGGCTCGGGAGCGCGACGATCTGCGCCGGCGGGATGCCCAGGCGCAGCGCCGAGTTGCGGCCGAGGTGCTCGTCGGGCACGAACAGCACGCGCTTGCGCTCGGAGAGGATGCGCGCGAGCACGAGGTGCGCATTGGAGGAGGTGCACACGGCGCCGTTCGTGCGTCCGGCGATCGCCTTCAAGCGGCCGGAGGTGTTCATGTACGCGACGACCGCGAGATCGGATCCGTAGCGCTCGAGCAGCTGGTCGACGACCGGCGCCACCATGTGCTCCTTGGCCAGCATCTCCATCGTGCAGCCGGCCTTGGGGTTGGTGATGAAGACCTGTTGCGTGGGGAGTGCGAGCGTCGCGATCGTCTCCGCCATGAAGTGCACGGCCGATTCGACGATGATCGACTTCTCGGGGTTGCGCGAGGCCTGCAGCGCGAGCGCGTACGAGTCGGCGACCTTGCCGCCGTAGCGCTCGACGAGCTTCACGATCTCGCCGCCCATGTAGAAGTGCGCCAGCAGCAGCAGCGACGGGCCGAAATGATCGAGCGCGGGCAGCGCGTACCGGTCGAGCCAGGGCAGCACGGTCGCGGGCCGGCGGTCGGGGAGCGCGAGGTACTCTTCGGCGTAGGGCTTGAACTCGGATTGGTACCAGTCGAGCGGCAGGTCGGTCTGGCAGACCGGAAGCTCGGGACGAAGCTGGATGCCGGAGGAGCTGATCGCGCCGGTGCGCAAGGGAGCGGTGGGGAGCGGCATGCGGAGGGGGGAACAGAATAGGGGATGCCGCGTCGGTGCGGTACGTTGAGGTGACGGAGGACCGTTCGGAATGCTGCTCGCAGTCGTGGCGCTGGGGGTGATGGGTGCGGGCGACGTGACGCCCGTCGCCGGACAGACGCTCGAGGTGCAGGTGAGCACGAAGCTCGCCGCGGGGAAGTACGTGCTGCCTCCGCTCGGCGAGGGCGGGACGCGCGGCGTCGTGCGCATCGAAGCGGTGCAGGGCGTCGTGCTCGACCTGAGCGGCGTCGAGATCCGCGGCACGCCGTCGGGCGCGGATCTCGATCGCGGCGAGGGCTGGGGCATCGTGCTCAGCGGCTGCCGAGACGTGACGCTCAAGGGCGGGAAGCTCGGCGGCTTCAAGGGCTGCGTCGTGGCCGAGAACTGCACCGGCGTCGTGCTCGATGGCGTGCAGTTCGACGGCTGGTACGGACGGCGATTGACGTCCAACGTCGCCTACGAGGACGCGCAGGACTGGATCTACCCGCACCACAACGACGCCGGCGAGTGGCTCAAGAACTACGGCGGCGCGGTGAGCCTGACGAACTGCCGGCAGATCGAGATCAAGAACTGCCGCGGACGGCACGGGCAGAACGGGTTGCTGCTGACGAGGTGCGAGGGCGGGCAGATCTTCGACTGCGATTTCTCGTTCCTCAGCGGCTGGGGCTTGGGGATGTACCGCACGTCGAAAATGGTCGTCGACCACTGCATGTTCGACTACTGCGTGCGCGGGTTCAGCGACGGCGTGTATTGGCGCGGCCAGGATTCGGCGGGGATCCTGATGTTCGAGCGCTGCTGCGACAACGTCTTCGCCTGGAACAGCGCGACGCACGGAGGAGATGGCGTGTTCTTGTTCGCAGGGTTGGACACGGTCGAGGGGGCCGCGTTCAAGAAGGGCGAGATGAACGCGGGCGGGTGCGACCGGAACGTGTGGTGGCGGAACGACTTCTCCTACGCGGTCGCGAACGCGATCGAAGCGACGTTCTCGCGCGACAACTGGGCGATCGCGAACGCGCTGAACGGCAGCCACCAGCACGGCGTCTGGGGCGGGTACTCGAGCCACATGGTGCTGCTCGGAAACGTGATCGAGCGCACGTTGGGCGGCGGGGTCAGCATCGAGCACGGCCAGGAGAACGCGGTGGTGGAGAATCAGATCGAGGCCAACGAGATCGGCGTCGAGCTGTGGTGGGACGAGGATGCGGACCTCGTGGGCGGGCCCTTCGGCCAGAATCGCGAGACCGGGTCGCGGGATTTCTGGGTCTACGGAAATGCGTTCGCGAGGAACGGCAAGGATCTCGTCGTGCGCAAGACGACCGGCTTGCGGATGGGCGGGAACAGCTTCGACGGCAGCGGTGACATGCAGATGGAGCGCATGAAGGTCGAAGGCGGCGATGTCGTCGGC
>Ga0315912_10004073_pt1 | contig 14056 bp, 11 predicted proteins | sample VfabasoilMG_FD_204469 | JGI IMG/M metagenome (GOLD analysis project Ga0315912, IMG submission 204469) | Garden soil microbial communities collected in Santa Monica, California, United States - V. faba soil | ecosystem: Environmental > Terrestrial > Soil > Garden | place: USA: California... | reverse complement strand
AACAGGCATACGCGCCTCATGTCGCCGCTCCGCGCGCGGGTAGTTGGGAGCGCGTGCCGCTGAACCGCACGCGCCGCCAGGCGGCGGACAGCAACACGCAGGCGGCGATGCTGACCGCGGCGGTGGCAAGCCCCAGCAGGAACTGCGGCAGCGGCGCGAGTCCGGCGGCGCCCAGCCATCCGAGCAGCGCCTTCTGCAGGGACACGTGCAGCAGGAAGATGGTCAGCGTGTGCCGCCCGAGCGTGGCAGCCAGCCAGGTGAGCGCGCGCGAGGCGAGCGTGGCGCGCGCCAGTTGCAATGCCAGCAGGATGCCGGCGCCCGCGGCGGCCAGCGCCAGCACCGCGGGCTCGAAGATCCGCTCGTTGAGATCGACGCCCGCGCCGAGGAGCAACGCGGCGACGAACACGGCCAGCGCCAGCGCGGCCGGCAGCGGATGCAGAAATGCCGCGCGCGGTCGCGTCGCCATCCACAGGCCCGCCCAGGTGAACAGCAAGGTCACGGGCAACAGGTCCAGGCTCCACGGCAAGCCCACGGGCGGCGCGAATCCGGCGGGGCCACTGCCCTGCCAGGCGCCCGGCGGCCACCACAGCGCCGCGATGATGAGCAACGCCAGCAGCAATGCGCCGCGCCAGGCACGCGTCGCGCTCCACGCGCGCAGCCACTGCGCCGCGAGCAGCGCCACGAACAGCGCCGGCAGGAACCAGAGGTGCGACCACGGCAGGGTCTGCCCGGTGCCCCAGGCGATGCCTTCCAGCGTCTGTGTCAGCGGCATATCGCGCGTCACGCTCTTGACCGCCCCCACCGCCAGCGCCGCGAGCGCGAATGGCAGGAGCAGGCGCCGCGCCAGGCGCGCGGCGCTGGCGGTCAGCGTCGCCGGGCGCAGCACGAACCCGCTCAACGCGAAGAACAGCGGCACGTGGAACAGGAACAGCGCGTCGACGAAGCGCGGCGCCGCGTGACTGACCGCCGTGTTGTGCCCGAGCACCACCAGCACGATGGCGATGCCGCGCGCCACGTCGATGAGCGGATCGCGTGGCGGGTTCACGAGGCGTTCCATGCGACCTCCCCGCTCGTCACCGCGCGCGGCTGAGGCAGGCGGCGCACATGCCCGGCCGCGACTCCGGCCACGAACCAGAACAACGCCTGCACCACGTCCGGGATGGCGATGATCCAGACGATGAGAAAGCCGCTGAGCCCCAGCCCGAGCGCGCGCGCCTCGCGGGTGCCGGCGCGGCGGCACGCCGCGATCAGCGTGAGCGCAAAGCCGAGAAAGCACACCACGCCGACGATGCCGGTGGTGGCGAGCAGCGTCGCGATGAAACTCGAAGCGCGCGTCGTGCCCACGCCGACGCCGAGGCCGCCACTTTCGAGGAAGGTCTGCAGCGCCATGCGGTCGGCCGCGCCGCGCCCCAGTCCCGAACTGCTCTCGGCCTTGTTGAGCACCAGTTCGCGCAACACCATGCCGTCGAGCAGCACCTGGTCGGCCACCAGGAATGCGGCCACCACCGCGCCGAGCGCCAGCGCCACGCGCCCCTTGATGCGCGCGTTACCGTCGTCGAACAGCATCCACAGCGCCACCAGCGCCAGCAGCCCGAAGTATCCGAGCGACGAGGTGGACAGCAGCAACACGCCCAGCGCCAGCAGGCCGGCGCGGATACCGAGGCCGCCGAGCAGGAAAATGCCCAGGCTGCCGACGAAGTTGTAGCCGAGCAGCGAAGGCTCCCAGAAGGTCGCGGTGATGCGCTTGATGCCGCCCGCCATCTGGTCGGGGAATTGCCCGACGCCGGTGTTGGAATTCACGATCTCCGCCGGCCAGGGCAGCCCCGCGTGGAACGCCAGCAGCTGGTACAGCCCGAGCAGGCAGGCGCACACCAGTCCCGCGGACACGCCGCGCAGCGCCCAGCGCAGGCCCTCGGCGCGCGCCGCGACCACCGCCGAGGCGCAGGTGAACAGCAGCAGGTTGAGCAGTAGATAGAACGCCTGGATGATGTTGGTGCCGCCGGGCGCCACCGGCACCAGCAGCAGCGAGTTGAGCGAGCCGCGGCTGGCGACGGCGTGCGCGGCGCCGGCGAACACCCGGGGCAGCAGCAGCGCGCCCAGCACCCCGAGCAACGTGAAGGCCACCAGGAAGACCGGCGGCGCCCACCATTCACGCGGCACGGGCTGGCGATGTGTTTCCATGCGCAGGCGTGCGTAGTGGCAAATGCCGATCGCCGTCAGCAGGTAGGCCGGCGCCATGCCGGCAAGCCGCCCGCCGGCGTGCAGCATGAACGGCGAGGCGCCCTGCAGGAAACAGGCGAACCCGGTGGCAGCCAGCCAGTGCAGCGGGCTGCGCATCGCCAGCACCAGGAGCACCAGGAAAAAAGGCGCGAACGCCGTCAGCTCCATGTGTCGCGCGCCGGGATCATCGCCGGCGGCGCCTCCGTGGCTGCGGCGCGCGGCACCTCCGCGCGCACCGGTTGCAGGAGCGCCATCAGCTGTGTGGCCTTGGCGTGCCAGTCTTCGGCCCGTGCGCGTTCGCGTCCCGCCGCGAGCAGGTTCGCATCGGTGGCCAGCTCGAAGGCGCGCGCCGCGGTCGTGGCGAACTCCTCGCGTGTGCGCGCCACGCACAGGGTCGGCATTGCGGCCGCACTGCTGTCCGCGGTGGCGGCGATGCTCAGGCCGGCGGCCGCGTACTCGAACAGTTTCATCGGGCTGCGGCCGGCGTTGGCGCTGGCGCCGGAGAACGGCAGCAGGCCCACCGCGCAGGACTGCAGCAGCACCGGCAAGGTCGCATAGGGAACGGCGCCGAGCGCGCGCACGTTCGCAAGCGACAGCGCGGCCGCGACGCGTTCGCTGCCGGGCCCGGCGAGCAGGAACCAGCGCTCCGGCAGCGCGTTCGCGGCCGCCGCGATCGCTTCGGCGGACAGGCGTGCATCGCAGGCGCCGACGTAGATGGCGCGCGTGGCGCGGCATCCGGGCAGGTGGTCCGTGGCGGGCGACGTTGCCGGCGTCGAGAAGAATCCGGACTCGACCCCATTGCCGATGACCTGCGCCTGCCGGCCGCTCAGATTCCGCAGGTGCGCCGCGATGGGTTCGGAAGTTGCCACCAGCACGTCGGCGTGTCGGCACAACACGCGCTCGGCATCGAGGATGTGCGGATCGCCGCGCATGGCGGCGTACAGGTCGGTGGCGCGATACGCGAGCGTGGCGTGCCGCGAGCGATGGATCGCGATACCGAACAGCCGCGGCTCATCGACGATCAGCCGGTCGGCCATGTTGAGCGCCAGCGAATCCGCGCGTTGCCAGGGAGAGTTCAGCATGGCGCGCGAGTGCGCCCGCGCCAGCCAGGGGTGACGCCGCGCCAGCGCCCAGGGCACGGGCGAGAATGGCACGAGATCCTCGACGCCGCGCAGGCGCTCGCCGCCGCGCAGAAAACGCATGAATCGCCGTCGCACGAAACGGTCGCCGAGTTTCGCCAGGTGCAGGGGCGTGACCGGCGCGCTCAAGTGCTGCACCTCGTGACCGCGCGCCGCGAGCGCCGCCGACAGGTGATGCGAACCCACCACGAAGTCGCCGCCGCCCGCCGTGTGACTCAGGAACACGATCTTCATGCGGGCGCATCCCCGACGAACAGCGTGCGCGCGGAGGCCGGCAGGCTCTGCACCAGCTCGGCGAGGAATTCCTCCTGCAGCGCGTAACGCTCGGCCGTCGCGCCGCCAGCCTCGGGCAGGATCTGCGAAACGCGCACCAGCATGCCGTCGAGCACGTTGCCGGCGATTCCCTCGGAGAAAATGTGCGCGCGCGTGCGCCAGGGATTTCGTGAATAGATGTCGCCGATGCGGATCCAGTAGCTCACCGCCTCGACGCGATCCGCGCCACGCACCAGCATGCGGGCGCCGCCGGCCGGCGCCGCCCCGGCGAGCGGAATGTCCACCGGCGAGCGCTTCAGCACCTTGAAGCCCTGCGCCTCGTAACACAGCTCGGGGCGGTGGATCTTCACTTCCTGGCGCTGGCTGGCGCCATACGCCAGCGCCAGCACCACCACGTCGCCGCGATCGTTGGCATAGGCGCGCATGAGCACGTCGTCATACGGCGCTTCGCGGTCGTTGGTGGCGCCCTGCGTGCGCGGATCCACGGCGCGCGCCGCGAGTGCGATCTCGTGCCAGGCGCCGAAACGTGCCGGCACCAGCTGCGCGAGCGGTGGCGCCGCCGCATGCTCACGCGTATGCGGCGTGAGCGCGAATGCCGCGGCCACGGCGCTCAGCATGGCCGCCGCGAGCAGCACTACCCGGCCGTTTGCGCCCAGGGTCATCGCGCCGCTCCCAGCACCGGCGTCAGCGGCGCGGTGGGCGGCCGGGGACGCCTCCGGATGCCGAGCAGCGCATCGAGCGCGAAGAAGGCGGCGAACGCCAGCAGCACTTCGATGAGTCCGGCATGCTCGTGGAAGGCGTGGCCGGCTTCCTCGCCGCGATAGAACGTGATCAGAACCAGCGCCAGCACGCGCAGCACGTTGGCCGCGAAGGCGATGGGCAGGATGCTGGCGATGAGCACGGCGTTGCGCGCGTAACCCCGATGACCGGCCAGCCGCACGTACAGCAGACCCACACCCGACAGCGCCACCATGGAGTTCAGCCCCGAGCAGGCATCGGCGATCAGCAGGCGATACGGGCCGATGAGCAGCAGCACGCCATCGCGCGCGATCGGATATCCGAAGGCGTGCAACAGGGTATCGACGCTCGCCGACACCCAGTCCTTCAGCGGCACCAGCAGCGCATCGAGCAGCGAGCCGGGGATGGGCACGACGAACGCCAGCAGCACGATCGGAAACCACAGGCGCCGCAGGCCCGTCGTGCCCCAGATCATGCGCACCAGGCCGAGCAGGATCGGGATCTGCGCGGCGATCTCCAGGGAGTAGATGGACTGCGAACGCGCCACGACGTAGAGCAGCAGCCCCACGGCGAACGGCACGACGCCGGCGGCGGGCGCCGCCACCATCATGGGCGGCAGCTGCGCGCGCTCGCGCCACACCAGCCAGGCCACGATGAGCAGGATGATCGGCGCCTGCGCGCCGCGCTCGAATTGCCAGAAGACGCGATAGACGTCGACGTAGCTCGGCAGCATCAGCGCGGCGACGCTTGCGGCCAGCAGCCAGGGAGCCGCTCCGCCGGGCAGATCGCGTGTCGATGTCGCCGCAGCCACGGTGGCCTATCTCTGCGCCAGCACGGCGCCCACCAGCTCCGCACCCGTCGGTGCGAGCAGGGCCTTGATGGCGTCGATCTCGGCGAGGCGCGTGCGGTCGCGCTGTGCGACCAGCAAGGCGGCGCCGCAATGCGCGGTGACCACCTGCGCGTCGGCAAAATCGAGCGCCGCCGGACAATCGAACAGCAGCACCTCGAAACTCACCGAGGCGACATCCACCAGGCTGCCGAAGCTCGGCCGGCACAGCAGCTCCTGGGGATTGGGAGCCGGCGTTCCGGCGGGCAGGACGCTCAGGGCCGGCAGCCCCGGGATCGACACCAGTACATCGCTGAAGGGAACCCGCGCCACCAGCAGGTTCGTCAGACCTTCGCGCGCCGGCAGGCCGAACAAACCATGCTGGCGCGGCTCGCGCAGGTTGGCGTCGACCAGCAGGGTGCGCTGCCCCGCCTGCGCGAATGCGATGGCGAGATTCGCCACCAGCACGCTGGCTGTATCGCCGGCGTGCGGCGCGAACACCGCCAGCGGCCGCGGCTTCTCACCGAAGCAGCGCAGCGAGAGTTCGCTGCGCAAACGCCGCAATGCTTCGGCGGGCGCACCCGCCGGATCGCGCGCCGCGAACAGCGCGATATCCAGCTGCGCGCCATCCGGCTCGACGATCCCATGGTCGAACTGCCGCGCCAGCGCGCGGTGCACGTCGGCCTCCTTCACCAGCCCGAGCGCGATCGCGGTCTCGCCGAAGCGCAGCCGCATCGTGCGCTGCGCCTCGAGCACGCGCGTGACGTCGGCGTCGTTCAGCTTGCCGGCGCGCAGCAGCAGCTCGCCGATGGTGCCGGCGCGTGTCGCCGCCCAGTCGCGGTTCTGATCCTTGCGTATGACGGTAGCCATGGGACCTCGTGTCAGGCCGGCCGCGGCCGGTGAGTGAACGGCAGCAGGGCCCGCATGGCGCTGCGCAGGCGACCGCGCGGGAATGCCGGAATCACCGCCAGGAGCGGCACACCCAGCACCGCGGAAATGTCGAAGCCGCTGCGAACGCGGCGGTCTCGCCATTCGGCGGCCACCGCCAGGCAGGCGCCGAGCGCCAGGCCGAACAGCAGCGCGGCGATGACGTTGAGCAGCGGTCGCGGCCGCGCCGGCGCAAGCGGCGGGATTGCCGGGGCGAGGACCGCGACCGTGCTCTGGTCCAGTTGGCTCTCGAGCCGCACGGCGCTGGCACGTTGCGTGGCGGCATCGTAGGTGCGCTGCGCGCTCTCGACTTCGCGCGTCAGCACCTCGCGTTCGTCATTGGCGCGCCTGAGCTCGAGGATGCGGCGCTTCTGTTCCTCGAGCGCCGCCTGCATGCCGGCGGCGCGTCGTTCGGCGATCTGCGCGGTCTGATCGATGGAGCCGCGCGCGGTCGCCAGCTCGCCGGCCATGCGGCGCCGCAGACTGTTCACCTCGGCGCTGGCGGCCACGTATTGCGGGTGATTGGCGCCATAACGTTCACCGACCTCCGCGAGTTTCGCCTCGGCGCGGGTCAGGTCCGCCTTCATGGACTGCAGCAGGGTGTTCTTCAGCACGTCCGGTAGTTCGGCGGTGCGGCCGGTCTCCCCCGCGCGCCGCATCTGGTCGAGGCGCGTGCGCGCGTCGGCCGCCTCGGTCTGCGCCTGGATCAACTCGGTGGACATGCTCGCCAGCCGCGCGGTTTCCAGGTCGAGCCGGCCGTCGGTGGTGACCAGCACGTTCTCGCGCTGGTATTCCGATAGCTTCGCCTGCGCATCCGCCAGCGTCTTGCGCAAGGTCAGCAACTGGTCGTCGAACCAGCGTGCCTGGCGCCGCGCCGGATCCATGGAGAGCTCGATGGTGGTCTGGATGTAGGCGTCGGCGAAAGCGTTGGCCAGCAGCGCGGCGTCACCCGGCTCGGGCGCCCCGTAGGTGATGCGAAACACATTGCTGCCGCGCGTGAGCTCCACTTCGACATTGGTCGCGAGCAGGTCGGCGATCCAGTCGCGCAGCGCGCCGGCGCCGCGCGTTTCGCTGGCGAACTGCATCTGCAGCGCGCGCACCTCGTCCAGGTGCAGGCGCTCGACCACTTTGTGCGCCACCGCGCGGCTGCCGATGATGTCGGCCTGGGTATTGAGGAACTGCGTGAGTGCCGGCGAACGCACCGCATCGCCGGACACCGGGTCGATGGTCTTGACGTCCGCGACCAGCGCGACGCTGGCGACATAACTGCGCGGCAGCCACAGGCTCACCAGCGCGGCCAGCAACGTGAGTACGCCCGCGACCGCGGCGATCAGCCAGCGGCGCGCGCGCAGGACCTGCAGGAACTGTGTGAGGCTCAAAACAGACTCTCCTTCACGTACAGCACGTCGTCGGCGCGGATCGCATCCGGGCCGTCGATCGACACCGCGTGTTCACGGCCGGCGGCATCGCGCCGCTTGACCACGACGCGGCGCTCCGAGCCGCGCGCCGTGAGACCGCCGCCGGCCGAGATGGCGCGCGACAGCGTCATGTTGCGTTCCAGGCGGTAGGCGCCCGGCTTCTGTACTTCGCCGTAGATGTAGAAGCGCGGCGCGCGCGGAATATTGATGGTGTCGCCGCTGCCCACCGTCGGGTTCTGGCTGAAGTCCCCGGCGAACAGCGCGTCGAGATCGATGACCGTGCTTTCCCCGCTACGCCGCAGCAGCACGGCCTGGTCCGCGGCGGTGTCGTCGGCCACGCCACCGGCCTTGGCCAGCAGATCGAGCACACGCGTGGCCCCGTCGAGGTAGTACTGGCCCGGCTTGGCCACCTGCCCCATCACCGAGACCTTCTGGCTCTGGTACTCGACGATCAGCACCGAGACCTGGGCGTGTGCGATGAACGAGCCGGCCGCCAGCCGCTCGGTGATCAGCGTTTCGAGTTCGCGTGTCGACAGGCCTTCGACCGCGATCTGTCCGATGAGCGGAAACGTGATATTGCCGGACTCACTCACGCGCGCATCCGCGGTGAGATCGTTGTAGCCGAAGGTCGAGATCTTGAGCAGGTCGCCCGGGCCGAGCCGGTAGTCGCTGGCCGCGAACGCCTGCAGCGCCGCGAACAGCAGCAGCGCCGCGGCGAAACCGGCCCTTCTCACGATGCTCATTCGGCGGTCCTGGCGACCACGGCGGGTTCGGGTGTCGCGGCGCCGGCCTGCGCGATCTTGGTTCCCGGCGGGGACTCGCCCTTCGCGTACTCGATCTGCGCATTGGCGCGCGCGCTCACCAGGTAATCCTCGGTGGCCTTGCGGTTGCGCGCATTGCGCAGGTATTCCTCGATCAACGGCCGCGCGCGTTCCAGCGTGATGGGCATGGCGTCGTCGATGCCGGTCACCGACATCAGCAGCACCGTGCCGCCGCTTTGCGGATTGACGAACAGGTCACCGACCTTGGCGCTGGCATAGGCGTCGAGCTCGTCCACCGGAAGCTGCTCGGGCGCGACGCTCGCGAGCTCGGTGACGTACTTGATGCCGTGTTTGTCGAGCACGGTGCGCACGCCGTCCACCGATTCCACCGGATCGAGTTCCTTCATCACGGCCGGCGTCACTTCCTCGGCGTTCGCCTGGAAGGTCGTGAAGCGGAACGTGCGGCGCTTGGCGAACAGCAGCGTCTCGCGGTTGAAGTAGTCCGTGACCTCGGTGGCGGAGATCAGCGTCTTCGGATAGATCATGCGTTCGGCGAAGTGCTGCGCCAGCAGCTGGCGCCGCGACTGCTCGAGCGCCTGCACGAAGGTCGCGTCGCGGTCGATCTTGTTCTCCAGCGCCGCCTGCACCATCAGTTCCTCGGCGGTCAGCGACGCGAGCGCACGTTGCCGCGTCTCGGGGGTGACTTCGCGCACGCCCGCGGTTTCGAGGGCGCGGTTCAGCTGCGTCATCGTGATCTCGCGGCCGTTGACGGTCGCGATCACCTGCGAGCTGCCCTTGTTGCCGGAACCGCATGACAGCAACAGCGGTGTCAGCAGCAGTGCGCACAACATGCCGGTCGCGCGTATCGAGACGTTCCGTGTATTCATTTGCCTGCTCCCTGCTGCGCCTCAATAGGCGCGTTTGTCGTTCAGCACCATGAGCGCGGTCCTGAACAGGATTTGCACGTCGAGCCACAGCGACCAGCGCCGCAGATATTCCAGGTCGAATTCGATGCGCTTGGTCATCGATCCCAGGTCGTCGCCGCCGCGATAACCGTTGACCTGCGCCCAGCCGGTGATGCCGGGCTTGACCTTGTGACGCACCATGTAGCCGGGTATCAGTCGCCGGTACTGCTCGTTGACGGCCACGGCATGCGGGCGCGGCCCGACGATGCTCATGCTGCCTTCGAGCACGTTGAACAGCTGCGGCAACTCGTCGAGCGAGGTGCGGCGGATGAAGGCGCCGAACGGCGTGACGCGCGCGTCGCCGCGGCTCACCTGCGTGTAGCTGCGGTCGCCGTCCTCGGTCACCGTCATCGAGCGGAACTTGTAGACCACGATGCTCTTGCCATCGAGGCCGTAACGGCGCTGCCGGAACACCACCGGCCCGGGTGAGCCGAGTTTCACGCCGAGCGCGACGGCCGCGAGGATCGGCAGCAGCGCGATGGTCGAGGAACCCGCGATCACGATGTCGGTGAGGCGCTTGGCGAGCGCGCGCACGCCATAGAACGGCGACTCGCGCACCGCGAGCAGCGGGATGCCGTTGATGACGTCGAACCTGCCCTGGATGAGATTGAAGGCGAACAGGTCGGGCACGAAGTAGATCGACACCGTGGAATCGCGCAGCCCGTCGAGCAGCGCGGTGACGCGCGGATCGCGGTTCATCGGCAGCGTGACGTACACCAGGTTGACGTCGTTCCGCAGCACGTAGTCCACCAGCTCCGCGGTGCGGCCCAGCAGACGCGAGCTGCATTCGGGCGGCAGGCGTTCACAGCCACGGTCATCGAAGTAGCCGATGATCTCGGTACGCAGCAGCCGCTCGGCACGCAGGCTCGCCTCGAGGCGTGCGGCCAGCGGTGTCCAGCCGACGATCACCGCCTTGCGCATCGCGCTGCGCGGTCGAAGCATCGCGAAGGAAGCGAGGATGCGCGCCGCGAAGATCGCCACCGGGGTCGCGAACGTCCACGCGAGCATCACCTGCGGGTCGAACAGGCCGCGCAGGCCGGCCACCCAGACCAGCGCCCACAGGCAGGCGACGAACACCGTCCAGCGCAATTGCAGGTCGAGCAGCTGTTGCGCGCCGTCGCGCCAGCCGCGCACGGTGAAGGATTGCGAATTGCCCAGCAGTTCCGAAGCGCCCGCGAAACCGAGCACCGCGGCGAGGAAATAGGGTCCGTGCAGGCCTTCACCGCGCCAGGCCGCGCACACCGCGAGCGTGGCGACCGCGACCACGGGATTCAGCAGCGCCTTGACCACGAATACCGCGGTCGGATCGGCGGCGCTCATGCCCAGCGACCTGCTGGAGCGTCTCAATGAGCTCATGGACATCCCTGGCCAGCGCGCAGCCGGCAGCTTCCGTCAAAGGCCGCAGCGGGCCGCCTCACGGCGGCCCACCGCGGGCGCGCATCTCAGGCCGGACTGGCCAGATCGTTGTCGAGCGCCTGCTCGCTCAGCGACCGCTGTCGCCGATGCAGCTGGAACGCCGCGAGTCCCACGCCGATGATCAGCATGAGCCAGGTCTCGAGCTCCGGTACCGCGGCCACCGCGACCTTGTAACTGGCCGCATAACCGCCGAGCGTCTTGCTCTTGCCGAAGATCGCCACCGAGTAGTCACCCGGCGCGAGATCGGAGAACGAGTACCGCCCGAAGGTGAAGTCGCCGCCGGCTATGACGCCCAGCGCGGACGACAGCGTCCACGTCGCGCACACCAGCCGGAACGGCGCCACCAGCCCGCTGATGGTCGACGTGTTGGTCAGCGTGAAGTTGATGGTGTCGTGAAAGCTCTGCGGCAGCACGAACAGGTGGTCGACGATGCCGAAGTCACCGTCGGACAGTGTTCCGAGCTCCGTCTTGCGCACCGCCGCGCCGGCCGGCAGTGCCAGCGCGACCATGAGAATCGCACTGACGAGAAATTGTCTGGATCGCATGGGTCAAACTCCTTTTCGAAGAGACGCTCCCTGTTCCTGGCAATGCAATTTGCGTTCCTCCCGACTTGCACCAGCCGCGCGCATCATCGCGTGCCAACGTGAAAGTAGTTTGACGCAGTGTTTCCGCAATGCCAGCAATCGAATGGAATGCTGTTATAAGCGCCTCACCGGAGCCGCGCAATCGCGATTTGCGCGTCGTGCATTGCAGCGTGCGGCGCCGCGATTCGCGCGCATCTCGGGGCTTACACCGGAGCCCATGCACGATTGCGGTGCCAAAACGGCTGAATTCGCCGCACCAATCGCTTGCGCGCGATGTCGATCGCGGTGCGAAGTAGTTTGACGAGACTGGCGGCATTTGCCGACAACCCGCGTGCAGCGCAATGCTTCGTGTAGGAGTCGGATTACAAGCGTTGCGCGCATGCGTCGCCGCGCGGCGACAGGTACAGTAGTTAGACGACGGTACGCCGCAGCGCCACGGTGCGCACGATTGCCTGGATCTCCGGGATGCAGGAGCCGCAGTTGGTGCCGCACTTGAGCCGCTTGCCGATCTCCGCCGGCGTGGCGGCCGCGCCCAGTTCACGCGCGCACGCGGCGATCGGGTTGCCGCTGACGCCGAAACACGAACACACCAGCGGCCCCGGGTCCGCGCCTTCGAGCGCGCGGCCGGCGAGCAGGCTGGCGCGCAGCGCGCCTTCAATCCTGCGTTCCGCGAACAGCCCGGCGAGCCAGCCGCGATCCGGCAGCGACGGACGCGAGTCGATGTACAGGCAGCCTTCGAGGCGCTCGTCGATGAACCACGCGGCGCGATACACTCGACGCGACTGGTCGTGGTACTCGATCCAGTCGAATTCGGGAGCCGCATCCGCGGGCACACCCGACAACAGCCGCGCCTGCCGCGACCAGTCGGCGGGATCGTTGCCGGCGAGCTCGTAGCGAAGAAATTGTGCACCCTGCACCTTCGTCCACCAGCGCACCGCCGGGGGCGGCAGCGGAGTTCGCGACAGGATCACGCCGTACCAGTCGGCCACGAAGGGTTCGATCGACAGCGGTGTGTGTTTGAATTCCGGCTCGCCGGAGATGGGATCCACCACGGGATTGGCCAACGCACCGACGCGTGCATCGGACGCGAATGCCGCGTTCCAGTGGATGGGCGCGAACACCATGCCCGAGGGCACCTCCGGGCCGGAGCGCACGCGCGCCACCATCGATCCCCAGGCCGTCCGCAGCGTCGCGAGCGCCCCGTCGCGCACGGCGAAACGCAGGGCGTCGGCGGTGTTGATCTCGGCATAGGGCTCCGCGATGTGCGCCGACAGCCGCGCCGACTTGCCGGTGCGCGTCATGGTGTGCCAGTGATCGCGCACCCTCCCCGTATTGAGAACCAGGGGGTATTCCAGCGTCGGTGCATGCTCGGGACCGCGCGGCGTCAGCGCGATGAAACGTGCGCGGCCGTCGGCGTGCAGGAATCTGCCGTCGCCGAACATCGGGCCGCGCGCCGATTCGCGCGTGTCCGCCATGGGCCAGGCGGCCGGCTGCCAGTTCCGGTATTCGACTGCAGTGATTTCAGCCCACGCGCCGAGATCCAGCGCGCGCCGCCCGTGGTTCTCGTGCGCGGTCAGCCGCACGTGCTCGCGGAAGATCTCGTGTGGCGATACGAAGTCGAAGCCGCCGAAATCCATCGCCCGCGCCACGTCGCAGATGATGCGCCAGTCGGCGCGCGCCTCGCCCGGTGCCGGCAGGAACTGGCGTTGTCGCGAGATGGTGCGGTCGGAGTTGGTCACCGTGCCTTCCTTCTCGCCCCAGGCCAGCGCCGGCAGCAGCACATGCGCCAGCGCGGCCGTATCCGTGTTGGTCATCACGTCGGACACCACCACCAGCTCGCAGCCGCGCAGCGCCGCCTTGACCTTGTCGGCGTCCGGCAGACTGACTACCGGGTTGGTGGCCATGATCCACACGGCCTTGATGCGGCCGTCGTGGATGCGATCGAACATCTCGACCGCCTTCGGACCCTGGCGCCGCGCGATGGTCGGGCTGTTCCAGAATCTCTGCACGGCATCGCGCGCTGCCACGTTCTCGATATCGATGTGCGCCGCCAGTGTGTTGGCGAAGCCGCCGACTTCGCGGCCGCCCATGGCATTCGGCTGCCCGGTGATCGAGAACGGCCCGGCGCCGGGCTTTCCGATGCGGCCGGTCGCGAGGTGACAATTGATGATGGCGTTGACCTTGTCGGTGCCTGATGAGCTCTGGTTCACGCCCTGTGAAAACGCCGTGATCGCCGCCGGCGTCGCTGCAAACAGCTCGAAGAATTCACGCACGCTCTGCACGTCGAGCCCGCAGGCTTGCGCGGTCGCCTCCAGCGAGCCGCCGCCTTCGCGCGCCGCCGCGAGTGCGTCGTCGATTCCCTGCGTGTGGGCGTCGACGAAGGCACGATCCACGTGGCCGGTTTCCGCCAGCCACAGCAACAGGCCGTTGAACAGGTGCACGTCCGTACCCGCAGACAAGGGCAGGTGCAGATCCGCGAGTTCCGTCGTGGCCGTGCGACGCGGGTCGATGACCACGATGCGCGTCGAACGCTTTTCGCGCGCCGACTGGATGCGCTGCAGGATGATGGGATGACACCAGGCGGTGTTGGATCCCACCAGCACGATCAGGTCCGCCAGCTCCAGGTCGTCGTAGCTCACCGGCACCACGTCTTCGCCGAACGCGCGCTTGTGGCCCGCCACCGCCGACGCCATGCACAGGCGGGAATTCGTATCGATGTTCGCCGAGCCGAAGTATCCCTTCACCAGCTTGTTGGCGACGTAATAGTCCTCGGTGAGCAGCTGGCCGGA
>Ga0315912_10004072_pt1 | contig 14059 bp, 13 predicted proteins | sample VfabasoilMG_FD_204469 | JGI IMG/M metagenome (GOLD analysis project Ga0315912, IMG submission 204469) | Garden soil microbial communities collected in Santa Monica, California, United States - V. faba soil | ecosystem: Environmental > Terrestrial > Soil > Garden | place: USA: California... | reverse complement strand
CGCCAGGCACATGGCACTGGGGGCGCGCAGACACCTGCCGTCCTACATTCCGGCGGCGCAGTTCGCCGCCGCGCTCATCGACCTCGTGGGACGCGGTCCGGCCGATGTCGACGGCGAGAGCGCTCCCCACGCGCCGCTGACCGTCGCGCAGCTGCGCGAACGGGCCGCGGCACTCTCGTCGGCGTTCCTGCGGCGGGCCTTCCTCAGTGCCATCGATCACAGCGGCGGCGACCTCGGGCAACTGACCGAGAACCTGCAGCGCTGGTTCGACGGATCGATGGACCGCGCTTCCGGCTGGTACAAGCGCCGGACCCAGACGGTGCTCTTCGCGCTCGGCCTCGGCGCCGCCGCGGTGCTCAACGTCGACGCGCTCTACGTGATGGGCCGGCTGACCGCGGACAAGACCTTTCGCGAGACCGTCGTCAGCGCGGCGGCCAAGGCGGAGGCGCCGGCAGCGCCGGCGTCGGCCGCCCCGGCCGGAGCGGCTCTGGCCACCGCCCGCGAGGCGCGCAAGGTGCTAGACGACATCGGCATGCCGATGGGCTGGTTCGATCGCGCCGGCACGAACGAGGGGTCCTTCCCGACGCCGGTGCAGATGTGCGGCGCCGAGAAGGGCGCGGCATGCACGCCCACCGGCTACTCCTGGACCCGTGTCGTTCTCGGCTGGCTGATCACCGCCTTCGCGGTGATGCTTGGCGCGCCGTTCTGGTTCGACGTGCTGAACAGGTTCATGGTCATCCGCTCGACCGTGAAGCCGCGCGAGAAGAGCCCCGAGGAAGGCAGCGAGGACCGCGAGGCCAGGTCCAGGGACGCGGCGGCCGCGGCGCCGTCCCTGGCGGCCGCCCCCGCGCCGGCCGCAGCGGCGCACGCGGCGGCTGACAGGGCCCTCGCGGCCACGGCAGCGGCGTCGCCTGCGACGTTCGTCCCGAACGAATGGCGCGAGGGCGTCGCCAACCCGAAGGAGATACCGCTGTGAGCGCCGGATCGAAGGACTCCGAACTGATGGTCAACCGCGACCTCGACCGCCTCGCGCCGGCGTTCGCCGCAGCGGTGCGGCGCGCGATCGCCGAGTGCAACGACGCGACGAACGCACTGGACGCGATGGTCTACGAGGGCTTCCGCTCCCAGGCGCTGCAGGCGATGTACTTCCAGCGCGGGCGCACCGTCAAGCCGCCGTTCAGGCCGGTCACCAATGCGCCGACCAACCTGCACAGCTGGCACGGCTTCGGCCTCGCGGTCGACGTCGTCCACCGCACGAAGTTCTGGTCGCCGCCGGGCGGCGAAGCCTGGTTCCACCGGATCGCGGCGATCTTCAGGAAGCACGGCTGCACCTGGGGCGGCGACTGGAAGATGGCCGACCTGCCGCACTTCCAGTGGAACCGCTGTCCGCCGGGACCCTCGGACGCGGCCCGGCAGCTGATCGAGAGCCAGGGCATGCAGGCCGTGTGGAGCCACTTCGGCGCGGTCGACGGCACGCCGACTCCCGCCACGCTGCCGGCGCCGGTTGCGGTCGTGGCGGCCGCGTCCCGGACCCTGGGCACCATCGCAGGGGAGGGTTTCGTCTGCACCGTCTTCGAGGACAGCGACGGACGGGTGCACTTCACGGCGGACGCCGACATCGATGCCGATGGTGCGAACGGCCAGTCCGGTGCACCGGCGGCCTACACGGTCGACGACACCGGATCGGAAGCGCTCGCCAACGGCGGCATGCGCATCGAGGCCGGCAAGGTGGTCTGCGCCGAACCCTGGGCGCGTGACATCGTGATCCTCGATGCCGACAACGAACCGAAGGTGTTCGCAGGCGGCGTGATCGCGTCGATGACCTGGTACCGGCACGTCGGCAGGGCCATGGACGACCCCGCTGCCTACGTCGACGCGGAGACCGTTCCGTACATCGTCGTGCCGCCCCTGGTGGTGCAGCGAACCGCCGGCATCGTGCGCGGATGCAGAGCCCGCGTGACCTGGCGCGGCCGCAGCGTCGACTGCGTCGTCGCGGATCGGGGTCCGGCGAGCCGGATCGGCGAGCTCAGCATCGCGGCGGCGCGCGCCGTCGGGCTCGATCCGAGTCCGCGCAACGGTGGCACCGAGGCCGTCGAAGTGCACTACGAACTCTGGCCCGGCATCGCTGCGGCGGGCTTCACGCTTCAGAAGGCCTGAAGCGCCGAACGCCCCGTCAGGTCGCCGGCGGTCAGCCCTTCACGCACACCACCTGCTTCAGCGTGTGCACCACCTCGACCAGGTCGCGCTGCGCCGCCATCACGGCGTCGATGTCCTTGTAGGCGGCGGGCGTCTCGTCGATGACGTCCTTGTCCTTGCGGCACTCGACGCCCTCGGTGGCGGCGCGGTGGTCGGCCAGCGTGAAGCGGCGCTTCGCTTCGCCGCGGCTCATCACGCGGCCAGCGCCATGGCTGCAGCTCTCGAACGACTCGGGGTGGCCCTTGCCGCGCACGATGTAGCTGCGCGCGCCCATGCTGCCGGGAATGATGCCGAGCTGCCCGGCCTTCGCGCTCACCGCGCCCTTGCGCGTCACGTAGACGTCCTCGCCGAAGTGGTGTTCCTTGCTCACGTAGTTGTGGTGGCAGTTGACCGCCTCGACGTGGCTCTGGAAGTTCCTGCGGATCACCGTCTTCACGACCTCGATCACGCGCTTCATCATCACCTCGCGGTTGAGCGCGGCGAACTCCTGCGCCCAGCTCACCGCGCGCACGTAGTCGCCGAAGTAGCGGCTGCCTTCCTCGAAGTAGGCCAGGTCGCGGTCCGGCAGGTTGGCCTGCTGGCGGATCGCGTCCTGCTTCGCCAGCTCGATGAACATCGTGCCGATGAAGTTGCCGACGCCGCGCGAGCCCGAGTGCAGCATGAACCAGACGAAGCCCGCCTCGTCGAGGCAGACCTCGATGAAGTGGTTGCCGCTGCCGAGCGTGCCCAGGTGCTGGACGTGGTGGGTCTTCGCGAGCTTCGGGTAGTCGCGGCAGAGTTCGGTGAACTCCGGCTCGAGCTGCGCCCAGGCGGTGTTCACCGAGCCGGGTGGCTTCTGCCACGCACCGGGGTCGCGGCTGCCGGGCTGACGGCCGTGCGGCACCGCGCGCTCGATCGCCGCGCGCAGCGGGCCGAGGTTGTCGGGCAGGTCCTCGGCGCTCAGCGTCGTCCTGCAGGCCATCATGCCGCAGCCGATGTCGACGCCGACCGCGGCCGGGATGATCGCCTTCAGCGTCGGGATCACCGAGCCGACCGTCGCGCCGATGCCGTAGTGCACGTCCGGCATCGCCGCGACGTGGCGGAAGACGACCGGCAGGCGCGCGGCGTTCTCGAGCTGGCGCTTCGCGGCATCCTCGACCGGCACGCCGCGCGTCCACATCTTCAGCGGCACGCCGCCGCGCACGTCCTCCTGGATGAAGCTGGTTTCCATGCTGCGTTCTCCGGCGCGGCGCGCCTCAGGCGACGTGCAGCAGGTTCACAACGAACGCATCAGTCCGCCGTCGACGCGCAGGCTCTGGCCGGTGATGTACGCCGCTGGCGGGGACGCGAGGAAGGCGATGGTCGCCGCGATCTCGTCGACGCTGCCGTAGCGCTGCAGCGGCACGCTGGCGCGGCACTCGTCCTTCTCCGGCAGGCTGTCGATCCAGCCCGGCAGCACGTTGTTCATGCGCACGTTGCTGGCGCCGTACTGGTCGGCGAACAGCTTGGTGAAGGCCGCGAGGCCCGAGCGGAACACGGCCGAGGTCGGGAACATCGCACTCGGCTCGACCGCCCAGGCCGACGAGATGTTGACGATCGCACCGTCCTTCTGCCGCACCATCGCCGGCGTCACGAGGCGCGTCGCGCGGATCACGTTGAGCAGATAGACCTCGAGCCCGGCCAGCCACTGCGCGTCGCTGAGTTCGAGCACCGGACCCTTCGGGCCGTGCCCGGCGCTGTTGACCAGCACGTCGATGCGACCCCAGCGCTGCAGCACGGCATCGACGCAGCGTTGCAGGTCGTCGCCCGACTGGTTCGAGCCGGTCATGCCGATGCCGCCGAGTTCGCGGCCGAGCGCCTCGCCCTTGCCGGACGAGGACAGCACCGCGATCCTGAAGCCGTCCGCCGCGAGCCGGCGCGCCGCTGCCGCGCCCATGCCGCTGCCGCCACCGACGACCAGCGCGACCCTCTCGTTCATGGCTCGCTCCTTCCCAGATCGTCGATCAATGCCGGGTCGACCTCGCGCACACGTTCGTCGTGATAGTAGCCGCCGTACTCGGTGTAGCGCAGATACGCGCGCCGGCAGGTCCGGCAGGCCCAGACCTCGCAGCGGTTGTACGGGTACCAGGCCAGCGCGATCGGCGCCTGCGCCGACCAGGCGTGCGTGCCGTGCGGGTGATGCTCCTGCAGGGTCGGCTCGTCGACGTCGGGATCGCGCAGCGTTCCGAGCTGCACGAGCGCGCGCCGATCGAAGGCGGACGGCATCGACTCCCAGCCCGGGCTGCGCAGCGCGGCGCAGGCCGGACAGGGGCGCGACAGGTCGGCCCGGCGTGCCGTTGCCGCCAGCTCCGGGGCAGCGAGGCGGCGCGGCGCGGTCGTGTCCATGTCGCCATGGTAGGGGACCGGCGGCGCCCGACGCCGGCGCCGGCGCGGGTCCGTCGCGACGGCCGCCTTGATCGCGCGCAAGGCGACCTGCGGGGCGGCTGACTACAGTGGATCGACCCCCGATCCCGACCGAGCCACCATGGACCCCCAGACCCCGACTCCTCTCGCCCAGCTGCGCGACCTGCTGCTGGAGCGGCGGCTGCAACTCGCGAGCGAAATCCGGACCGCTGCGCTGGCGCGCCAGGAGTCACCCTCGTTGCCCCTGGCGCAGGAGGTGCGCGACGGCAAGGACGAGGCCACGCTGCAGCAGTTCTCGGCGATCGACGATGCGCAGGAACAGCGCGACCGCGACGAGCTTGCCGAGGTGCAGGCGGCGCTGCGCCGCCTCGACGACGGCAGCTATGGCGACTGCGCCGACTGCGGCGAGCCGATTCCGCTGCAGCGCCTGCGGGTCCAGCCGGCGGCCGCACGCTGTGCGGCCTGCCAGACCGCACGCGAGCAGCGCGAGGCCGCATCGGGATCCTCCGCCGTCGCCTGAGCCCGGCGAGCGGCGCGCCGCAGCGGCCTCTGCAGGTGGACGCCCCGTTGTTCCATGCGCGTGGGCTCTGCAAGGTCTACCGCAGCGGCGAAGTGGAGGTGCATGCGCTGCGCGGCGTCGATCTCGACGTCGCCCGCGGCGAGTTCATCGTGCTGCTGGGACCGTCGGGCAGCGGCAAGTCCACGCTGCTGAACATCCTCGGCGGCCTGGACACCGCCTCGTCGGGCGAGATGTCCTTTGCCGGGCGGACGCTCACCGGGGCCAGCGAAGCCGAGCTGACCGCCTACCGGCGCGAACACGTGGGCTTCGTGTTCCAGTTCTACAACCTCATTCCCAGCCTCACGGTGCGCGAGAACATCGCGCTGGTCACCGACATCGCGCCGGACCCGATGCCGGTCGACGAGGCCGTCGCGCTGGTCGGCCTGACGCCGCGGCGCGATCACTTCCCGTCGCAGCTGTCGGGCGGCGAGCAGCAGCGCGTGGCCATCGCGCGGGCCATCGTCAAGCGGCCCGAGGTGCTGCTGTGCGACGAGCCGACCGGGGCGCTGGACTACCAGACCGGCAAGCTGGTGCTCGAGGTCATCGCGCGCGTGAACGTCGAGCTGGGCACGACGGCCATCGTGATCACGCACAACGCCGCCATCGCCGCGATGGCCGACCGGGTGATCCAGTTCGGCGACGGACGCATCCAGCGCATCGAGGCGAACGCGCGCAAGGCCTCGCCGGCGGAGCTGCGCTGGTGAGGGCGGCCGGGCGGCACTGACATGCGCGCACTCGATCGCAAGCTGCTGCGCGACCTGCGCCACATGTGGAGCCAGGCGCTCACCATTGCGCTGGTCGTCGCCAGCGGCATCGGCGGCTTCGTCACCAGCCTGTCCGCCGTCGACTCGCTGGCGCTGGCGCGCGACCGCTTCTACGCCGAGGGGCGCTTCGCCGACCTGTTCGCGGCGGTCAAGCGCGCGCCGGTGGCGCTCGAGCAGGCGCTGCGCGAGGTGCGCGGCGTCGCCGACGTGCAGACCTCGGTGGAGGCCGTCGTGCGCGTCGAGATCCCCGGCGTGTCCGATCCCATCATCGGTCAGTTGATCGGCCTCGATCTGGAAAACGCTGCGCGCATGAACCTCGTGGGCGTGAGCGCGGGGCAGCCGCTGGCCAGCGCTGGCGACGCGGCGCGCGGCGACGACACGCTGCCGGTGCTGGTGAACGAGGGCTTCGCGCAGGCCCGCGGGCTGAAGCCGGGCGACCGGGTCCAAGCGCTGATCAACGGCCGGCAGCGCGCGCTGCGCATCATCGGCACGGCGCTGTCGCCCGAGTACATCTTCGCCGGTCTGTGGGGCATGCCCGACATGCGCGGCTTCGGGGTGTTCTGGCTCGACCGCGACGCGCTGGCGGCGGCCTACGACATGCAAGGCGCCTTCAATCGCGTCGCCGTGAAGCTCGCGCCCGGCGCGTCGCCGGAGGTGGCCCGCGCGGGGCTGGCGCGGCTGCTCGGGCGCTACGGCGGGCGCGACGTGCACGGCCGCGACGAGCAGGTATCGCACCAGATGCTCGACAACGAGATCAAGGAGCAGCGGGTGCTCGGCACGGTGCTGCCGGCGATCTTCCTGGGTGTGGCGGCCTTCCTGCTCAACGTCGTGGTGACGCGGCTGGTGGGTACCCAGCGCGAGCAGATCGCCGCGCTCAAGGCGCTCGGCTACCCGAACCGCAGCATCGCCGCCCACTACCTGAATCTGGTGCTGGTCGTCGTGCTCGCCGGCCTGCTGATCGGCATCGCCGTCGGCGACTGGCTCGGCGGCCTGCTGACCGGCCTGTATGCGGAGTTCTTCCACTTCCCGCACTTCGAGCACGCCATCGCGCCGCAGCTGCTGGCGGTGAGCGCGCTGATCACGGTGCTGACCGCCGTGCTGGGCACGCTCAACGCCATCGTCGCGACGGTGCGGCTCGCGCCCGCGGAGGCCATGCGGCCGCCGGCACCGGGACGCTACCGCCGCACGCTGCTCGAGAGCCTGGGCATCCAGGCGATGGGGCCGGCGCTGCGCATGACGGTGCGCAACATGGAGCGCCGGCCGCTGCGCACCGCGCTGGCGGTCGGCGGCGTGGCGGCGGCGGTGGCCATCACCATCATGGGGAACTACTTCCGCGACGCGATCGAGGCCGTCATGGACACGCAGTTCACCCTCTCGCTGCGCGGCGACATGACGGTGTGGATGGCCGAGCCGACCGACGAGCCCACCACGCGCCTCGCGCTGGCACGGCTGCCCGGCGTCGCCGCCGTCGAGTCGACGCGCTTCGTGCCGGTCGAGATGAGCTTCGCTCATCGTCGCGAGCGGGTGCTGATGCGCGGCTTCGCCGGGCGGCCGGTGCTGTACCGGACCATCGACGTCGACAACCGGGAGGTCCTGCTCGAGGGCCGCGGGCTGCTGCTCACCGACCGGCTGGCCGCCAAGCTGGGCGTGCGCGCGGGCGACACGGTGTGGGCCGAGGTGCTGGAGGGCGAGCCGCGTCGCGTCGCGTTCAGGGTCGGCGGCACGGTGCGCGACATGATGGGCCTGAACGCCTACATCGACCGGACCGAACTGAACCGCGTGCTCGGCGACGGCGACCTCGGGGGCGGCTACGTGCTGGGCATCGAGCGCGGCCGCGAAGCGCAGGTGCTCGACGCCACCAAGCAGCTGCCGAAGGTGGCGGGCGCCTTCAGCAAGGCGACGATGGTGCGCAACATGCAGGAGATCAGCGCGCGCAACGTGCGCATCATGAGCACGATCATGACGGTGTTCGCCAGCGTGATCGCGGTGGGCGTGGTCTACAACAACGCCCGCATCGTGCTGGCCGAACGCGGCTGGGAACTGGCCAGCCTGCGCGTGCTGGGCTTCACGCGGGCCGAGGTCTCGACCCTGCTGCTGGGCGAGATGGCCCTCACGATCGCCATCGCGCTGCCGCTGGGCATGTGGCTGGGCTGGGGTCTGATCCACCTGATCTCCGAGCTGCTCAAGTCCGACCAGTTCTTCTTTCCGGTGGTGGTTCGGGCCCGCACCTACGCCTGGGCGGCGACGTGCGTCGTGCTGGCCGGTCTGGCCAGCGCGCTGGTGGTGCGCCGGCGCATCGACCGCCTCGACATGGTGGCGGTGCTCAAGACGAGGGAGTGACGATGAAGAGGTCGACCTGGTTGTTCATCGCAGCGGGCACGGCCGTCGCCGTGCTGACGCTGGCCTGGGCCTTCGCGCCCAGGCCGCTCGAGGTCGAGACCGCGGGCGTGACCGAGGGGCCGTTCGAGTCCACCATCGACGAGGACGGCCGCACCCGGCTGCGCGATCGCTACGTGGTCTCCGCGCCGCTGGCCGGCCGCCTGGACCGCATCGCGCTGCGCGAGGGCGACACGGTGGCCGCCGGCGCGGTCGTGGCGACGCTGACGCCGGTGCTCTCGCCGCTGCTCGACGAGCGCAGCCTGCGCGAGCTGCAGGCGCGCGTGGGCACCGCGCAGGCCAACGTCGAGCGGGCCGCGGCGCGCATCGAGCGCGCACGGGTCGGCGTGCTGCAGGCCGGCAACGAGGTGCAGCGCAGCGAGGAACTGGCGCACCAGGGGTTCGTCGCACCGACCAAGCTGGAATCCGACCGGCTCGCGTCGCTGGCGGCGCAGAAGGAGCTCGAGGCCGCGATGGCCGAGCGGCAGGTCGCGGTCCACGAGGTCGAGCAGGCGCGCGCCGCGCTCGGTGCGGTCCGGCGCAGCCCCGGCGGATCCGCTTTCGAGCTGCGGGCGCCGGTCGCGGGCCGGGTGCTGCGCGTGACGCAGACCAGCGAAGCCAGCGTCGGCCTCGGCACCCCGCTGCTGGAACTGGGCGACGTGTCGCGCATGGAGGTGGTGGCCGAACTGCTGACCACCGAGGCGTTGCGGCTGCAGATCGGCAACCCGGTGCACATCGAGCGCTGGGGCGGTGAGGGCGAGCTCGAGGGGCGCGTGCGCCTGGTCGAGCCGGCGGCGTTCACCAAGGTGTCGGCGCTGGGCGTGGAGGAGCAGCGCGTCAAGGTGCTGATCGACATCACCAGCGCGCCCGGGCAGTGGCGTGCGCTGGGCGACGGCTACCGGGTCGGCGTGCGCGTCGTGATGCTGTCGGTCGGCCAGGCCGTGCAGGTGCCGCTGGCGGCCGTCTTTCCGCGCGCCGACGAGGCCGGCGGCATGGCGGTGTTCGTGGTCGAGGGGCAGCGCGCCCGGCTGCAGCCGGTGGAGGTGGCGGCGCGCAACGGCAGCCATGCCTGGGTGAAGCGGGGGCTCGCGCCGGGCGCGCTGGTGATCGTCTACCCGGCGGCCGCGCTGGCCGACGGCGCGCGCGTCAAGGTCAGGAAGGTGTAGCCGCAGCGCGCGTCGGCGTCGGCGCCGGGGCCGGGGCGTCGGTCGGACCACGCCGCACCGGCGCGCATTAAGGCGCGTTTAAGCCGGTCCGTCGAGCATGCACGCCAGTCCCTCGCTGCAGGAGCGAGGGCTGCCGGAGCCGAATGCCGATGATCTTTCCCATGCCCGCCCGGGATGCCGTCCCCGTCCGGCGCGAAGCGCCACCGATGCTGCGGGCCTACCTCTGCGGCGATGCGCAGCGCGACGAGGTCGAGGACCTGATCCGCCGCGTCTATGCCGCCCGCTATGGAGCCCAGGTGCGTCGCTTCGCGCCGGTGCTCGTCGGCCTGCGCGACGGGCCACACATCGTCGCTGCCGCGGGCTACCGCATGGCTACGCAGGCGCTGTTCCTGGAGCGCTACCTCGACGAGCCGGTCGAGGCCCTGCTGGCGCGCCATGCGCAGCGGCCGCCGGCCCGTGAAGGCATCGTGGAGGTGGGGCACCTGGCGGCCATCCGCCCCGGCGCGGGCCGCCAGCTGGTGCAGCTGCTCGGCCGGCACCTCGCGCAGCGCCGCGTGCAGTGGGTGGTCAGCACGCTGACCCAGGAACTGCGGCTGCTGTTCTCCCGCATGGGACTGGCCGAGCCGGTGGTGCTGGGCTGCGCCGACCCGGCACGCCTCGGTGCCGAGGCCGCGGACTGGGGCAGCTACTACGACCACCACCCGGCGGTGCTGGCCGGTCATCTGCCCGAGGCGCTGCGCCAGCTGGCTGCCGGCGAGGAGCCGGCGTGAGCGCCGCGGCCCTGCACGACGGCACGCGCGGCTGGACTCCGGCCGAGCTGCGGGCGGAGGTCGATGCGCTGGCGGCGCGGTTCGCGCAGCAGCACGTGCGCGTGCTGGCCACGCTGCTGGACAACACGCCGGCGTGGGTGGCCGCCGATCTGGCCGCCGCCCGGGCACGGGTGGTCCATGTGCCGCTGCCGCCGTTCTTCACGAACGAGCAGGTCGGCCATGCACTCGCGGCCGCGCAGGTGGACGCGCTGCTGGCACCCCCGGGGGCGGCGCAGCGCTTCGCCGCTCCGGCCCTGAAGCTGCAGGTGGCCGGCCAGTCGGTGGAGCTGGTGCGCCTGCCCGCCCGCGCGGTCGCCGTGCCGGCCGATACCGCCAAGATCACCTTCACCTCCGGCACGACCGGTGCGCCGAAGGGCGTCTGCCTGTCGCAGGCGGCCATGGCCGCGGTCGCCGAAGGACTGGCGCAGGCCACCGAGCCGCTGCAGATCACGCGCCACCTGTGTGCGCTGCCGTTCGCGGTGCTGCTCGAGAACATCGCCGGCGTGCTGGCACCGCTCTCGCGCGGAGCCACCTGCATCGTGCTGCCGCTGCAGCAACTCGGTCTGAGCGGTTCGTCCTCGTTCGATCCGGCGCGCTTCGACGCCGCGGTCCGGCAGCACCGCCCGCACAGCGTGATCCTGCTGCCGCAGATGCTGCGCGCGTGGGCGGGCATGCTGGCGGCCAGCGGGCAGCGCGCCTGCGATTCGCTGCGGCTGGTGGCCGTCGGCGGCGCCGCGGTCGGCACCGGCCTGCTGCGGGCCGCGCGGGCGGTCGGCATCCCGGCCTACGAGGGCTACGGGCTGTCGGAGGGCGCCTCGGTGCAGACCCTGAACCTGCCCTGGGCAGACGAGCCCGGCAGTGCCGGACGCCCGCTGCCGCATGCGCGGCTGCGCGTGGCCGCCGACGGCGAACTGCTGGTCTGCGGCAGCCTGTTCGGCGGCTACCTCGGCGACACCGCGGCGCCCCCGACGTGGTGGCCGACCGGCGACCTGGGCGAGATCGACGCGCGCGGCTTCGTGTTCGTGCGCGGCCGCAAGAAGCACGTGCTGATCACCGGCTATGGCCGCAACGTATCGCCGGAGTGGGTCGAGACGGCCTTGCGCAGCGAGCCTGCCATCGGGCAGGCGGTGGTGTTCGGCGAGGCCCAGCCGGCGCTCAGCGCGGTGCTGTGGCCCGGGCTGCCCGACACCGCCGATGCGGCACTCGACGCCGCGGTGCGGCGCGCCAACGCCGCCTTGCCGGACTACGCGCGCATCGCCCGCTGGGTGCGTGCCCGCGGCCCGTTCTCCACCGACAGCGGCTTCGCCACCCCCAACGGGCGGCCGCTGCGCAGCGCGATCGAGCAGGCCCATGCCGACGGCCTGACGGCGCGACTGTCATCCTGATCCGACCCGACGAGGACATCGAATGAGTTTCTTTTCAACGCTGCTGCAGGCGACCGAGCAGGAGCGCTTCGGCCTGATCGGCGCGCCCATCATCCAGGGCTGCCTGCGCGGCGAGGTGTCGCTGCCGAGCTACCTGGCCTTCCTGCGCGAGGCCTATCACCATGTCCGCCACACCGTGCCGCTGCTGGCGGCGTGCCAGGCCGCGCTGTCGCCGCGACAGGCCTGGCTGGACGACGCGCTGGCCGAGTACATCGACGAGGAGAGGGGCCACGACGAGTGGATCCTGAACGACATCCGCGCCGCCGGCGGCGACGCGGCCGCAGTGCGCCACGGCCGGCCCGGCCATGCGACCGAGGTGATGGTCGCCTATGCCTACGACACGATCGCGCGGCGCAACCCGCTCGGCTTCTTCGGCATGGTGCACGTGCTCGAGGGCACCAGCGTCGCGCTGGCGCTGCAGGCCGCCGACCAGATCCAGCAGCGGCTGGCGCTGCCCGACGCGGCCTTCGGCTACCTGCGCTCGCACGGCATGCTCGACCGCGAGCACACCGCGCACTTCGCGCAGCTGATGGACCGGATCGACGACCCGGCGGACCGCGCCGACATCGTGCACGCGGCGCGTGCCTTCTATCGCCTCTACGGCGAGGTGTTCCGCAGCCTGCCGATGCCGCAGCTCGAGGTGGCGGCATGAGACCGTCCGAGGCCCGCGTGGTGCTGACCGGCGCGACCGGCGGGATCGGCCGCGCCAGCGCGCGCGCCCTGCTGGCCGCCGGAGCGTCGGTGCTGCTGGTAGGCCGCTCGCCGGCCCGGCTGGCCGCACTGGCACGCGAGCTCGAGCCCGATGCGGGGGCGGATCCGTCCCGCCGCGTCGCCTGGGAGGCGTTCGATCTGACCGCCGCGCGGGCTCCGGCGCAACTCGCCGCCGCCGCCGATCGCTGGCACGCCAACGTGCTGGTCAACAACGCCGGTGTCCCGAGCTTCGGCGCGCTGGCCGGCCTCGACACCGACCACGTCGAGCGCGTGCTGCGCACCAACCTGCTCGCGCCCATGCTGCTGACGCAGGCCCTGCTGCCGGCGCTGCTGCGGCAGCCGCGCGCCCAGGTGATCCAGCTCGGCTCGGTGCTGGGCGCCCTCGGACTGCCCGGCTACAGCGTCTACTGCGCCAGCAAGTTCGGCCTGCGCGGCTTCGCCCAGGCGCTGCGGCGCGAACTCGCGGGCAGCCCGGTGACGGTGCAGTACCTGGGCCCGCGCAGCACGCAGACCGACTTCAACGATGCGCGCGTGCAGGCCTACAACCGCGCCACGCGCACGCACATGGACCGGCCCGAACGGGTGGCGCAGGTGCTGATCGAGATGCTGCGCGACGAGACCGCCGAACGCTTCATCGGCTTCCCCGAGGCGCTCGCGGTGCGTCTGAACGGCCTGGCGTCGCCGCTGCTCGACGGCGCCTTCACGGCGCACCGGCGCAACGTCGCGTCGCTCGACGCCGCCGCGGACGCCCGCCTGCCAGCCGACCTCACCCAGTCACCCTGACCCGAAAGCCCGCATGCACACCACCGCCCCCGTCTTCCGGACCGGACCCGGACCCGCCCGTCGGAGCCTGCCCGCGTGGCTCGTCGCCTGCGGCCTCGCGCTGGCCGGCCTGCCGGCCGCGCACGCCGCCGGCGTCGAGGACGCCGTCACCGACCTGCAGCACGACTGGGAAGTCATCCGCTACCAGACGCCCGCGGCCGAACGCGAGAGACGCTTCGAGGCGCTCGCCGCCAAGGCACACAGGCTCAGCGAAGCGAATCCCGGCCGCAGCGAGCCGCTGGTGTGGGAGGGCATCGTCGTCAGTTCGTGGGCCGGCGAGAAGGGGGGACTCGGCGCGCTCGGCCTGGTCAAGCAGGCCAAGGCGCTGTACGAGGCGGCCATCCAGATCGACGGCAACGTGCTCGACGGCTCGGCCTACAACAGCCTGGGCGTCCTGTACTACAAGGTGCCCGGCTGGCCGCTCGGCTTCGGCGACAAGGCGCGGGCGCGCGAGTTGCTGCAGAAGGCCCTGTCCATCACCCCGAACGGCATCGACGCCAACTTCTTCTTCGGCGAATACCTGCTCGAGGCGGGCCAGCGGGCCGAGGCGGCCGTCTACCTCGAACGCGCGCTGCAGGCGCCGCCGCGGCCGGGTCGCCAGGTGTCCGACGCCGGCCGGCGCGAGGAGGCCCGCGCGCTGCTCGAGAAGACAAAGGACAAGTCGCGCTGAGCTCAGCGGGACGTGGGCGCGGCGAAGCGCACGGACACGCGCACGCCGCTGCCTCCGGCGCGCGTGCCGAGCTCGAGCGTCAGGCCGTGCAGCGCGGCGACGCGCCGCGCGATCGACAGCCCCAGGCCGCTGCCGCTTTCTTCCTGCCCCTCGGGGCGGTAGAAGCGTTCGCCGAGCCGC
>Ga0315912_10004071_pt1 | contig 14059 bp, 5 predicted proteins | sample VfabasoilMG_FD_204469 | JGI IMG/M metagenome (GOLD analysis project Ga0315912, IMG submission 204469) | Garden soil microbial communities collected in Santa Monica, California, United States - V. faba soil | ecosystem: Environmental > Terrestrial > Soil > Garden | place: USA: California... | reverse complement strand
CGCGGCCGCGGCGCGACACCGGCCTTCGCGCACGGCGCCTACGACGCCACCGATGCGCTGGTGCCCTCGCGCGTGCGCGACGCCTTCGTCTTCGAGCTGCTGCTGCGCCCCGAGGCCAAGGACGACCCGGCCGCGCCGCACCACCTGCCGCGCCAGCGCTTCGCCGCGGTGCGTGAATTGCCCGCCGACGAGCGCGCCGACGCGGTGCGCGACGCGCTGCTCGACGGCTGGGACCACAGCCTGGCGCGCCCCGACGGCGAGGCGCTGCCGCGCCTGCAGGAACACGGGCCCGGCACCGACCCGACGGCGATCTTCCTGGCGCGCGTGCTGTTACCGGCTGGCCCGCCCGATGCCGACGGCCGCCCGCTGATGGATCTGGACGCGCTGGCCGATGCGCACATCGACAACCGTTCGCGCGCCTTCGTCGTGCCCAACGACATGCTCGCCGCGGTGTTTGCCGCCTGACCCGGAGCCCATCATGAACCCCGCATCGAACCGCACCTTCATCAGCCTGGAGCAGGCGCTGCAGCTGCGCCAGGCCAACCTGCTGGTCGAGGAGTCGCACCGCGTGCGGCCGCGCTATTTCGACGGCAAGTTCCTGGCCGCGCGCGACCTGACGCGCGACCAGGCCTACTTCCTGGCGCGGCAGGCCGGCTTTGCGCGTGCGCTGGGCAGCGGCGTGGTCGACGGGCTGGGGGTGCGCGCCGGCGCGGCGGCCAGCGACCTGGAGGTCGACGCCGGCTTCGGCTACACCCCCTCGGGCGAGCTGGTGAGCTTGAGCCGGCCGGTGCGCGTGTCGCTGGCGCAGCTGTTCCGTCTGCAGACGCTGGCGGCGCAGCTGGACACGCTGCAACGAGCGAACCCGCCGCTGCGCAACCGCACGGGCGTGTTCGTGCTCGGCCTGCGCGCGCTGGAGTTCAGCGCCAACCCTGTCGCCGCCTACCCCAGCACGCTGGACGGGCCGCGGCAGGTGGAAGAAGGCGACATCGTCGAAGCCAGCGCGCTGACGCTGACGCATTGGGTGGCCGCGCCGGCAGACGGTCTGGACGGCCAGCGTGGCGCGCTGGCGCGCGATGCCTTCGTCACGCAGTCGCTGCCGGCGCTGCCGGCCGAAGTGCTGCCGCTGGCCATCGTCGCCATTGCCGGCGACAACATGCGCTGGGTCGACGTGCACCTGGTGCGCCGCGCTGCCGGCCAGGCGCATGCCGACGTGCTCGGCTTCGGTTTCGCGCCCCGGCTGCAGCGCGAGGCGCACCTGGCGCAGTACACGCAGCAGCTCAACGAGCTGCTGGCGCGCGGCTGGGCCGGCCGGCCCAACGCGGCACAGCACTTCAGCGCCTTGCCGGCGGCCGGGCCGATGCCGGCCGCGGCGCTGAACAGCAGCGATTTCAGCCAGAGCTGGTTCCCGCCCGGTGTCAATGCCGAGCTGATGCTCGTGCCCGAGGACGAGATCCCGATGCTGCTGGAGGAGTCGCTGCTGCTACCGCCGATCGACCTGTCGCTGGGCGCCGCGGCGCAGGAATCCACCGCGGTAGCGATCCTGGTGTCGGTGCCGCGCCAGTCGCTGGCGCGGCAGGCGGCGCGGCTGCGCCAGCGGCTGCAGCGCGCCACCGTCACGCCGGCATTGCGCCTAGGCGCGAAGCGGCTGCCGCTGGACACGATGCGGCTGCTCGCCAGCACGCGGCTGTCAGTCGCGTTGCCGGCGCCGCAGCCCGTGGTCGACCCGGTGGATGCCGTGTGGGCCGAGCTGTTGTCGGCGCAAGCCATGCTCTGGTACACGCGCCGGCGCAACCTGTCGCTGCGCCCGGAAATCGAAGGCACGGTGGTCGCGGTGGTCGATGCCGACGAGGAACCGGCACCGCGCTCGCGCAGCGCCAACCGCGCCCCGGTGCCGCCGGCCAAGCTGATGGCCAAATGCAGCGTCTATGCCGCAGCCGAGCTGAGCCGGTTGCTGGCCTCGCCCAAGATGGGCGCGTCGCCGCTGCTCAGCGAAGCGGTGATCGCACGGCTGGACGGGCATCGCCACATCGGCAGCGCCGACGTGGCGACCGTGGCCGAGCAGTTCGGCGCCCCCGGCGTCGGCGAAGGCCTGGCGCGGCTGGTCGAGGCGCGGCCCGAGCTGGGCGAAGACGGCGCGCTGGTCACGCGGCTGGCCGGCCACGAGCGGCTGCTCGAGCTGGACCGCGTGCTGGCGCAGGCCAACAGCTTCGAGCTCGCGCGCCTGGTGGGCGGCATCAAGCTGTCCGGCCGCGGCGCGCTCAACCTGGACCGTGTGCTGTAGCGCGGGAGGACGCCATGCAGATCCGCACCCCAAGCCTGAGCACGCACCTGGCCGGCGAGATGCCGGTCGCGGTGCAGCCGCGGCTGGCCGGCCGCGTCGATGCCGGCGAGCAGCGGCGCATGAATGCCTTCGCCGGCCGCGCGCTCACCGCCCCCTTGCTGCATGCCGAGCAGAACCACCGCAGCCGGCACATCGCGCTGCTGAACCGCGCCTTGAGCGCGGGCGTGGTCGAAGGCCTGGGCCTGGCCTTCTTCGAGGCCGACATCGCCGCCATCGACACCGCCGCCGACCCCGCGCCCGCCAGCCTGCCGCTGGACGCCGCGCGGCGCCTTATGCTGGACAGCGGCATGGCGCTGGCCGCCAGCGGCGAAGAAGTGGTGGTGCCCCAGCCGCTGGAATTCGATGCGCTGGACCTGCCGCTGTGGGCGCCCGACTGGCTGCTCGATGGCACGACGCCGTTGCCGCGCAGCGCCGGCGCCGACGGCACGGCGCTCGACTCGCGCCGTCTGGGCCGCAGTCTGCGCGCCGAGTTGCGCGCCGGCCGCGCCGTGCCGCGCGTGGGCATCGTCGTGCTCGAGCCGGTGGAGCACTGGCAGGTGCAGGGCGTCGATCCCTTCGACCAGTGCGAGCGCGACCTGGAGGCCGAGGCCTTCGAGGACCAGCAGCGTCGCGACGCCGGCCGGCTGATCTACTACGCATGGCCGGACGAATGGCTGGCGATGCGTGCGCCCGACCTGGCCTGGCGCAACCGCTTGGCCTACCAGATCTTCGGTCGCGAGGCGATGCTCGGCACGTCGCAGGCCATGCCCTGGCACGGCCTGGGAGTGCCGCTGGCGCTGGTCGCCTTCAATGCCGCATGGCAGCCGCTGTTTGCCGACCGCGCGGCGGTGGTGCGTGCCGGTGGCCGCCCGCGTGGAAGCAACCGTTTCCTGTGGCAGGCGCGCATCGAACAGCTGTCCGAGCACCTGGCCGAAGCGCGTCTGGCCGGCGCCGACATCACGGCACTGGGCAGCCAGTTGTGGCATCTGCCCCCGGCCGGCCTGCTGCCGGCCGATGCCATTGATGTGCGTGCGCGCCTCAACCGTTTCTTCGCGTCAACGCTGGACCTCTTTGCCGCGCCGGTGCCGCTGGAACAGCTGGACCTGCTGCTCGAAGAAGGCGCGGGCCTGGCGCCCATCGACCTGAGCGTGCGCGACCGGCTGGCCGTGTACGTGCCGGTGCCGCAGGCGGTGTTCGAGCCCGATCTGCTGGTGGTCGAGCGCGCCGACCCCAGCGGCGAGATCGGCCGCACGCTGCGCCGCTTCGTCGACGCGCGTGCCGACTGGCTGCGCCGCCGCCAGAACCTGCGCGCCAAGGAACACGTGCTGCGCCTCGGCGTGGACGGCAGCGTCGCCACGCCGGCGCTCACGCCCGCGGCCGACGACCCGCTGCGCCTGGAAGACGAGAGCACGGCCGCCGAGGTGCCCGCGCCGGCCGGCCTGCTGCACGTGTCGGCGCTGGCCCAGGGCATGCACCAGCACTACCTGGAAGCCGCGCCCACGCCGCTGCGCCTGACGGCGGCGGAGCGCGCCTATGTCTGGGTGCTGCTCGACCACGAGAACCCGCCGCAGCAGCTGATGCTGCAGTTCCTGGCCGGCAGCTGGGAGCAGCGCGCCTACTGGGGCGCCAACCTCATCGGCTGGGGCAGCGAGGGCACGACCTCGCGGCTGCAGTTGTCGTCCGAGCTGCCGCCGCCGGGCGTGTGGACGCGGCTCGAAGTGCCGGCCGAGGCGCTGGGCCTGGCCGGCCGCGACATCAGCGGCATGGCTTTCACCTTGTTCGGCGGTCGTGCCTGCTTCGGCCCGGCCGGCACGCTGCGCGGTGATGCCGAGGCCGTCTGGCTCGACGCGGCGCTGCTGGCCGCCAGCACGCAGCGCGGCGACGGCGAAGGCTGGACGCTGGTGGCCGCGCCGGACCGCGACGCGCCCTTCGAGGCCGCCTACGGCACGCGCTCCGTCGACGGCGCCGCGCAGGCCGAGGCGATGGACGAGCTGCTGGCCGATACGGACATCAAGGCGCTGAAGATCATCGCCTCCGGCAGCGAGCGCGACAAGGCGCCGACGCTGGCGTCGCTGATCGGCACGCAGGGCCTGCGTGCCACGGTGGCCGACCTGGCGGCGCGCGTCGACGAGGCCGACGATGCGCTGAACCTGGGCTACCTGCGCGTGCAGACCGACCTGTACCGGCTGCGCCAGTCGGTGCTGAAGCAGAGCCAGGCCACGCGCTTCGCGGTGTCGCCGGCGCTGACGCAGATCGCCGACCTGGACAACGCCAGCGCGACGCGCGAGCAGCTGTCCGACTTCTACCAGGACGTGCGTGCCGACAAGACCATCCTGAAGCGCGAGACCGCCGTGCGCGATGCCCCCACGCCGCGCGCCGGCGGCCTGGCGATGGCGTCGAGCGTGGGCGTGTTCAACAACACCGCCTTCCTGGCCGTGCAGCCGGCACCGGCGCCGCCGCCGGCGATGAGCTTTGTCGATGTCGGCGCCTTGCGTGCCGAGCGTTTCGATACCGCGATGCTGGCCGGTGGCGTGAAAGTCGGCGCGGCCGCCGCGCCGGCGCCCAGCGCCAGCACGGTGACGCAGGCCGATGCGCTGACCGGCAAGGCCGAGATCCGCACCACCTCGATCGCCGCGCGCATGGAGCGGCCGCGTTCGATCGAGGCCAAGGACTTCACCGTCGCCACGCGCGCCGACATCGTCGCCAAGCTGGCGGCGCTGGGCCTGGACATGGACGAGCTGGAGGTGCACGGCATTGCCGACCCGGGCAAGTTCGACAGCACCGGCCAGCCGCTGCGCAGCGCGGCCACCAAGCTGAAGGCGCTGCGCGCCAACAACTTCGCCGCGGTACTGAGCGACCCCGACCCGAAGGACGACAAGGCCGACGAATCGGCGTTCTTCTTCAGCGGCGTGGACCTGTCGGACTACAGCGTGGCGCTGCTGCGCAATGCCGAAGGCATCGTGCGCCGTTACCGCGATGCGCTGGAGCGCATGCGCAAGGCGCTGGCCACCACGCAGGGCCTGCTGCAGGACGTGGGCGCGCGGCTGGCCGTGGTGGCGCGCGAGCTGGCCGAGGCGCGCCAGGACGTGGCCACCGCGCGTGCGCTGCGGGCCGAGGACGCGCAGCGCGCGCGCGAGCTGAATGCACGCCGCGATGCGCTGATCAATGAGCACGTGAAGTTCCTCGCCTATTCGCGCGTGCGGGTGGCTGGGCGCACCGTCGACATGCCCGGCCGCTGGCTGGACTCCGCGCTGGAGCCCGACGCGGTGCCGGCCTGTCTGGCCGAACACGGCGCGCCGCCCGAGGACGTGTCGGCCATGCTCGGCCTGCTACGCCGCGCGCCGCTGGACTGGTTTCCCGCCGTGCGTGCGCATCTGCAGCTCATCGACCAGCCGCTGCTGGCCGACCGGCTGATCGCCGCGCTGCAGCCGCAGCCGGCGTTGGCCTTGCAGGCGCTGTCGCTGGCGCCGCAGGCCTCGCTGCTGGCGCTACGCGCGCAGGACTACAGCGTGACGCAGTCGCGGCAGAGTGCACTGCAGGGGGCGCAGGCCGCGCTGCAGCGCGGCGCGGGCTTGCGTGCCAAGGTGGACTTGATCGGCCGCGCCGCCAGCCTGTCCGACCTGATCAACGAGCGCGGCGAACTGCAGCGCCGCGCGGCGCAGGAGTTCGAGCGCATCGAGGCAGTGGCCGGCTGCCTGCATGCGCGGTTGTCTGCGGTGCGCGCCGCGGTCCGGCTGCAGTGGGCTGAAGGCTTCAGCCAGTTCGACGCCGCACGCGGCCAGCTGGACCTGGGCGACCTGGGCACGCTGCCGCGCTTCGGGGAACTGCCGCGCGAGCAGCGCGAGGACATCCGCGAACTGGCCGCCTGGCTGCGCGGCCGCGCCGACCGCAACAACCCGCAGGCCGTGGCGCTGCTCGCCGACCTGGTGCGCGTGTGCGTGCTGGCGGCCAGCCATTCGCCCAGCGGTGAGCTGGTCATCGGCCGCATCATCCGGCCGCTGCCGCTGAACCCGGGGCTGCGCCTGGAGGTGCGCCCGCTGCTGCCCGAGCGCGTGCGCATCGGCATGCCGCTGCAGTTCCTGGACGCGCAGCAGGTGACGGCCCGCGCCGTGGTCGAAGACCTGGCCGGCGGCGTGGCCTCGGTGCGCGTCACGCAGACCACGAGCCTGAACGTGCAGACCAGCCTGGCGACGGCGGTGCACTTCCTCTCGCGCTGAAGCGATGAGTGCGGGCTACATCGGCGTGCAGCGCCTGCGGCTCGTGGCCGAGCACGGCGCCGGTGCGCATGGGCTGCGCGCGCGTGTCGAGGATGCCTTGCGCATCTCGTCGAAGCCCCCTGGGCTGGCGCACCGCTTCCTGCTGATACGCCGGCTGCGCCTGAGGCTGCCGCGCGAGGCCAGCGCGCAGAGCCTGGCGCTGCGGCTGGAGCAGGAGTGGCGGCGGCTGGAGGCGCTGGCGCAGCCGATGGCGACAGCCTCGGCCGATGCCGAAGCGGTGTGGGCGGTGGACGAGGTGGCGGCGCGCGGGGTGTTGCTGCGGCGTTGGCTGGATGGTGAACCGGCCGTGGCCTGGTTCTGGCAGCGGTTGCTGCCGGCGGTCGAGTTCGCGGCGTCGTTGGCGCAGCGCATCGTCGGCCTGTTGTTCGAGCCCTTGGCTGCGGCGGCGCATTCGCCGTCGTTTGAGCGGGCCGTGCAGCAGCGCTTGTGGCGCGAGGCCTGGCCGCAGATCGTTGCTGCGGGGCAGGCTCGTGCGGTGATGGCGGCGTCGAGCCCTCGGCAGGAACAGGTGTTCCAGCAGGTGCTGCGCGAGCCGGATGGTGTTTTGGAGTCGCTATCGCTGCGGTCTTGGGTTGTGCCCGACGCTGCGCGGCTGGCAGCGTCTTTGCCGGATGCGCAGCAGCAGGCGATCGTGTCGGCGCTGCCGCGGCCCAGGCACTCGGCGCAAGAGCACGCTGAAGTGCCCCGGTGGCTGCCTGATGCCACGCGTGAGCATCGCCCTGCTGCGCAGGCGTTTCTCGCAAACCGCGTCGCTTCACGTGCGCACATGCCGGTCGCTTCACCCTCGGGGCCTGCCAAGCAAGCCATCGGGTGCACGACCGCGCACCTCGCGGCGGCGACCGTCGACGGCGCGACCACCGACTGGGCCGGGCTGTGGTTCCTGCTGCCGCTGCTGCAGCAGCTGGGCCTGGCGCAACAACCCGCGCCGGCGCGGCTGCTGGCCGCGCTGCTGCGCCGCGCCGCGATGCGGCATGACCTGGACGCACCGGCACTGGCCTGGCGGGCGCAGCTGGGAGACTTTGACGACGTGCGCGCCGACGACTGGTGGCGCCGTGCGCGCTGGGCTTGCGTGCGCCAGGCGCGCCTGCCCCTGCGCCGCCTGCTGCACCGCCCGGGGCGGGTCTGGCTGTCGCCGCAGCGCATCGACCTATGGTTGCCGCTGGCCCGCGCCCACATCCGCATCCGCCGCGCCGGCTTCGACATCGACCCCGGCTATGTGCCCTGGCTGGACTGCGTCATCCGTTTCCACTACGCATGAACGCCCCTAACGCCGGTATCGATAGCGCCACGCTCGGCTGCCGCGAGCTGGGCTTTGCTGCGCTGGGTGCACTGCTGCAGGCCACACCCGCCGAGGACGCGCCCGAGGCGCGTTTCCTGCGCCAGGCCTGGTTGCAGGCCGGTGGCGCGCAGTGGCCGCAGCAGGTGGCGCATGCGCTGGCGCTGCCCGCCGCGCGGGACGCCGCGCTGATGCGCGCGGCTGCATTGCTGCAGCTGGCGCCGGTGGAGCTGCTGGCGGTGGCGCTGGCGGCGGGTGTCGAAGACGATGCGCTCGTCGGCCGCTTGATCGCCTGGCTGCAGGCCCCCGCGGCCAGCGCACGGCCCAGCCTGGGCTTGCTGGCGCGCGCGCTGGCGCCGCTGCATCCCGCCGGCGGCAGCCAGGCGCAGGCCGAGGCCGGGACGCTGTACGCGCTGGCCTTCGGCGCTGCGCAACGCGCCGGATTGCTGGTGCTGGACGGCGAGGACCGGCCGCTGTGCGAACGTGGCCTGCGCATGCATGCAAGTCTCGCCGCCGCGCTGGCGGGCATCGATGCCGACTGGCCCGGCAGCACGGCGCCGCAGCCGCTGGACGCACATGGCCTGGACGAGGACACGCTGGACGCCTGGGCCGAGCGCTTGCGCGCGGGCGGCGACGCCGCCTTGTTGATCCGCAGCGGCAGCGCGGCCGAGGCACAGGCGGTGGCCGCCGCACTGGCCGCGCGGCTGCAGATGCGGCCGGCCTGGTTCGGGCGCGAGCTGCCGCCGGGCGCCGACCTGTGGCTGGCGCTGACACAGCGTGTGCCGGTCTTTGCCTTGCCCAGCGCGCCGGGCGAGTTGCTGAGCGTGCCGCCGCTGCGCCATCACCGTGGGCCGGTGCTGGTGTTGGGTGGGCTGGACGGCGGGGTGCGCCGCGACGACGGCGTGCTCGCGGCATGGCGCGTGCCGCGCGCGTCGCTGGTCACGCGCCAGGCGCTGTGGCGCGATGCGCTGGGCACCACACCCGAAGCTGAGCAGGCAGCCCACCGCTACCGCGCCGCAGCGGCGCAGGTGGCCGAACACGCGCGTCTGGCCCGGCTGCTGCGGTCGGGCCAGGCCGATGCGCATTCAGCCATCACGCAGGCCGCGCGGCTGACCGCCGCCTGCCGCGCGTTGGACGCGCTGGCACAGCCGCTGCCCGAGACCATCGCCGACGACGCGCTGGTGGTGTCCGACGCGGTACGCGCCGAGCTGGCGCGAGCGCTGCAGCGCTGCGAGCAGCGCGAGCAGCTGCATCACAAGCTGGGCGCCGCGGCGCGCACGCGCGCCTGCGAGGGCGTGCGATTGTTGTTCACCGGCGCCTCCGGCACCGGCAAGTCGCTGGCGGCGCAGTGGCTGGCGTCGCGCTTGAGCCTGCCGGTGTACCGCGTCGACCTGTCGGCGATGCTCAGCAAGTGGATCGGCGAGACCGAGAAGAACCTGGCCGAGCTGCTGGCCCGCGCCGAACATGCCGACGCGCTGCTGCTCTTCGACGAGGCCGACACGCTGTTCGGCAAGCGCACCGAGGTATCGTCGGCCAACGACCGCTTTGCCAACGCGCAGACCAACTACCTGCTGCAGCGCATCGAGACCCACGGCGGCATCGTCGTGCTCACCGCCAACAGCCGCAGCCGCTTCGACCCGGCTTTCGCGCGGCGCCTGGACTTCATCGTCGACTTCAGCGCGCCCGACGCGCAGGCGCGGCGCGAGCTGTGGCGCGCGCACCTGGGCGAGGCCAGCGACTGCGATGCGCTGCAGCTCAACCGCCTGGCGGCGCTGGCCGAGCTGAGCGGCGGCCACATCCGCAACGCGGTGCTGGCCGCCGCGGCCAGCGCCGGCGCGCGCGGCGTGCCCATCGGCTTCGGCGACATCGCTGCCGGCGTGCGCGGCGAGTACCGCAAGCTCGGCCGCACGCCGTCGGCGGAACTCTGATGCAGAGTTTCGCCGCGCGCTCTCGACGCGCCGCGGCGCCGCAGCGCCCGCGCGAGCGCGCCCATGCACCTCCGCAGGCCGCGCGTGGGCTGCCGCGCTACCTGCAGCGCGCACCCGCCGGCCAGCCGCTGCCGCACCCGTTGCGGCGCGACATGGAACAGCGCTTCGGCGAAGGAATGAGCGACGTGCGCGTGCATGCCGATGCCGGCGCCGCGGCCTCCGCCGGCGCGATGGGTGCGCGCGCCTACACGCACAGCCAGGACGTGGTGTTCGGTGCCGGCGCTTACGCCCCGCAGTCGCCCGCCGGCCGCGGCTTGCTGGCGCACGAGCTGACGCACGTGCTGCAGCAGCGCCGCCACGGCAGCGGCGTGCAGCCCAGCGTCGCCGACGGCGGCGCACGCGCGGTGGGCAGCGGCGGCGACGCCGCCGAGCGCGAGGCGCAGCTGAACGCGCAGCGCGTACAGGGCGCGCAGCCGCTGACGGCGCAGCAGATGCCGCAGCAGCCGGTGCAGCCCGACCTGCTGGACGACGCGCTGGGCCTCGCCGGCGAGGTGGGCAGCGCCGTCGCCGACGCCGGTGACAGCGCCGTCGAGGCGGTGGGCGAAGCGGTGGGCAGCACCGCGATGGCGCTGGTCGAACGCGTCGCACCGGAGCTGGCGCCGATCATCCGCGAAGGGCCGATGCAGTGGCTGCGCGAGCGCATCGCCGAGGCCTTCGACGGCCTGGCCGGCAGGCTCAACGCGCTGGACCCGAGCAGCACGCTGGCCGGCATGCTGCAGCTCTTCACCGCGCTGGTGTCGCGCGCCGGCGCCATCGTCGCCGCGCTGGCCTCGGGCAACTGCCAGCCGCTGCTGGATGCGGTGGGCCAGCTGAAAACCTTCGTCACCGACATGGCGGGCGCCGCCTGGGAACGCTTGAGCGAATTCCTGGCGCCGGTGGGCCGCTTCTTCAGCGACCTGTGGTCGGGCTACGGCGCACCCGCGGCGGAGTGGCTGCAGCGCTTTGCCGGCGGCGTGTGGGGCCGGGTGCAGGCCTTCGGCATCGACCTGTGGAACTGGACCGCGCCGATCCGCGGTGCCGTCGGCGATGCCTGGGGCTGGGTCAAGGAGCAGCTGTTCGGCCCGGACGCCGACAGCGGCGACAGCTCGGGTGGGATCGTCGGCTGGGTCACGGCCAAGGCCGGCGAGGCCTGGGAGTGGGTGAAGGAGCAGACGCGCCCGGTGTGGCAGCCGATCTCGAACGCCGCCGAGCGCATCGCCGAGCTGCTGCCGCCGCCCTTCCTGCGCGACCTGGGCGCGCAGGCGCAGGGCCTGTCGACGCAGCTGGAAGCCTCCAGCGCGGCGCTGGAAGGCGGCGACGCGGTGGCCGAGAACCGCGAGACGCTGGCTTCGCTGCTGCCCGGCGTGCAGCGCATCGTCGCCGGCCTGCGCGGCGTGATCGTGCGTGCCGGTGCGTGGCTCGCCGCCGAGGTGGTGGCGCTGGGCGCGACGGTCAGCGGCCTGATGAGCCAACTGCGCTCGATCCCGCTGCTGTCGGCGCTGGCCGCGGGCCTGAGCTGGCTGGAGAGCGCGGCCAACCGCCTGGTCGGCTGGGTGCGGGAAGGGGTCGGCGCGCTGTTCGAGAGAGTGCTCGGCGCCTTCGATGCGCTGTCGCCGTTCGTCGAGGCCGCGGCCGGCGTGGTGCGACGGCTGATCGGCGTGGTCGGCAACCTGCTGCGGCTGCCGCAGCTGGTGCTGAGCACGGTATGGGAGGCCATCCCCTGCTGCATCCGCGAGCCGGTCAAGAACTTCGTGATCCAGCAGATCCTGGGCCGCATCCCGGTGTTCGGCCAGTTCTTCACCGACCCGAACCTGTGGCCGCGCGTGCAGGCCACCGCGATGCGCATCCTGCGCCAGGTGTTCGTCGACGGCGACATCCCCGGCGCGGCCTGGACCTTCTTCCGCTCGGTGCTGAACGTGCTGGGGCTGCCGCCGCAGTTGGTGGTGCAGGTGCTGGGCAAGGCCGCGGCCGCGGTCGGCGACATCCTGACCCATCCGGTCGGCTTCCTGCTCAATCTTCTCGGCGCGGTGCGGGCCGGCTTCGGCCGCTTCTTCGACAACGTCCTGACCCATCTGCTCGGCGGCGTGACCGGCTGGCTGATGGGCCACGTGAGGGAGGCCGGCATCACGCCGCCGCGCGACTTCTCGCTGCGCTCGATCCTCGGTTTCGTGCTCGACGTGCTCGGCATCACCGCCGAGCGCATCTGGCAGAAGCTGGAGCGCCGGCTCGACCCGCGCACGGTGGCGCGGTTGCGCACGATGCTGAACGTGGCCACCGGCGTGTGGCGCTTCGTCACCATCCTGGCGGAGCAGGGCCCGGCGGGGCTGTGGGAGGAGATCCAGAGTCAGCTCGGCAACCTCTGGGACACGCTGCTCAACGGCATCGTCGGCTGGATCACCGAACGCGTGGTCAACCGCGCGGTGCGCTGGCTGATGAGCCTGCTCGACGTGACCGGCATCATGCCGGTGATCAACACGCTGATCGTGGTCTACAACGCCATCGAGTCCTTCGTCCAGTACCTGCGCCAGATGCTGGAGATCGTGTCGCGCGTTCTCGACGGCGTGCTCGGCATCGCGCGCGGCGCGATCGGCGCAGCGGCCGGCTTCCTGGAGGACGCGCTGGCGCGTTCGCTGCCGGTGGCGATCGGCTTCCTTGCCAACCAGTTCGGCCTGGGGCGCATCTCCGAGCGCATCCGCGAACTGGTGGAGACGGTGCAGGGCGTGGTCGACCGCGCGCTCGACTGGCTGGTCGACCGCGCGATCCGCCTCGGCCAGGCGCTGATCGACCTGGCGCGGCGCGGCGCGGCGGCGGTGGGCGATGCGGTGCGCAGCTTCCTCGGGCTGCGGGTGCGCGTGCCCAGCACCGGCGGCCAGGAACACACGATCGGCTTCCAGAGCGAGACGCGCCATGCGCCGATGGTGCTGCGCTCGGAGCCGCAACTGCTGGAAGGCTGGCTGGCGACGAAGACCAGCCACCCGAACCATGCGCGCGCGCTGGCGCTGCTGCAGCGCATCCGCGACCTGCAGGCCACCGCCGACCCGGTCGGCGCGTCGGGCGCGGCGCCGCCCAGCACGGCGGCGACGAATCCGAACGCGCTGATCCCGGGGCTGATGAACGACCTGGCGCAGGCGATCGCGCCGATGGTCGACGCGGACGGCGGGGAGACCGAGGCGTCGTCCCCGCCGCAGTACGGCTCGCTGCACCACGGCTTCGCACAGTCGGTCGAGGTCGAACGGCTGACGCGCAGCGCTGCGCCCGGCAGCGAGCCGACGGTCGAGGGCGGCCTGTGGAACCAGCTGCGCAAGCGCCGCAGCCGCAGCGGCGTGATGCCGTACTGGCTGCGCGGGCACCTGCTGAACAAGCACCTAGGCGGATCGGGCGAGACCTGGGCCAACCTGACGCCGCTGACGGCCAGCGCGAACGGGCTGATGTCGAGCCGCTTCGAACAGGACGTCAAGGTTCCGGTGCGGTCCGGGGCGGTCGCCGAGCACTTCCGGGTGCAGGTGCAGTATGGAGCGCCGGCGCGCAACCAGGATCTGAACGAGATCCGCGCGGACATTCTCGAGCGCGAGCGGTTGCCGCCCGAGCAGCGCAGCGCCGCCGACGAGCGGATGCTGGCCCAGCGCCGCGCGACGCTCGGCGTGGTCGAGGCCGAGCAGTACGTGCCGCGCTCGCTGGTGCTGTTCGGCACGGTGCGCCGTGCAGGCGGCACCGTCACCGGCATCGGGCCGCCGATCGACGTGGGGGCGGACCTGCGCTGGCGCCAGTACAACATCGACCCGAATGCCTGAGGGCGTTGCCGAAGGAGCATGAACATGCCACACCGCGCATTCGAACCCAGGCCGAGCGTGCGCTGCGTCGCAGCGGCGGCGCGGTCACGCGTAGTTCCATCGGCTATGCTCGCCGCGCCCTTCACAGCCGAACACCACCGATGACCCTGCGCGCTGCCATCGCCGCCTCGATGGCCTACGACACCATCATGGTGTTCGAAGGCCAGTTCACCGACCACATCCTTCCGGACCAGATCCACAAGATCAACCTGTCCTTCCTGTCGCCGCGTATGCGCCGCGAGTACGGCGGCTGCGCCGGCAACATCGCCTACAACTACAAGCTGATCGGCGGCGAGCCGGTGCCGATCGGCATGGTCGGCGACGACTTCGGGCCCTACTTCGAGCACTACCAGCGCTGGGGCGTCGACGCCAGCTGCCTGATGCAGGCC
>Ga0315912_10004070_pt1 | contig 14061 bp, 9 predicted proteins | sample VfabasoilMG_FD_204469 | JGI IMG/M metagenome (GOLD analysis project Ga0315912, IMG submission 204469) | Garden soil microbial communities collected in Santa Monica, California, United States - V. faba soil | ecosystem: Environmental > Terrestrial > Soil > Garden | place: USA: California... | reverse complement strand
CGGCCACAGTGGTGGTCCACACTTCCTTGCCGGTCTTCGCGTCGAGCGCGACGAGCACGGCCTCGGCGGCGGCGTAGTAGACCTTGTCGTCGAGCAGCGCCACGCCGCGGTTGGTGTCGTGCAGGACGAAGACGTCCTTCGGACGCGGGCGCGTGTAGCGCCACAGCACCTTGCCGGTGGCGGCGTCGAGCGCGAGCACCTGGTTGGCGGGCGTCGAGACGAACATCACGCCGCCGTTGACGATCGGCGCGGCCTCGTGCACGCGGTCCACGCTCGTGGGCAGCGTCCACACCTGCGTGAGGCGCGAGACGTTGGTGGTCGTGATCTGATCGAGCGGGCTGTAGCCCCAGCCGTCGTAGGTGCGCCGGATCATCAGCCAGTTGGCGTCCTCGGGCTTGAGGAGCCTGGCGGCCGTGACCGGCTGGTAGGAGCGGAGGAGTGCCGCCGCGGCAGCGTCGGGACCCGAGCTGCGCGGCGGATTCTGCTGGGCGATGAGCGGGAGCGCGCCCAGCAACGCGGCGAGCACCACCCCAACACCCAGGCGGGGGAGTGTGCCCGCCATCTGTTTACTGTTCGCGGCCGCCGGTGCTGGCGTTCGAGGCCGGCGCAACGGCGTCCTTCGGCGCCCGGTTGAACGCGTCGAGCGTCGGACCGAATTCGGCGCGCGGCAGCAGGCTCGGGCCCGAGCGCAGGAACACCTTCTCCGGCGCGGTGCTCCGATCGAACAGCACGCCGATGAAGCAGTTGCTCATCTCGTCCCAGTTCTGGGGGCCCCAGAGCACGCGTTCTTCAGGATTCGGGTTGAAGCGGTTCCCCTTCGAGTTGTCGAAGTGCGTGATCAACTGCAGCTTCGATCCCTTCGGAAGATCGACCGGCTCCGCGAGCTCGTACCCCATCTGCCACTCGAAGTCGAAGCGCCCCTTCAGCACGGTCTTGCTGGCGCCCTCGGGCGACACGACCCGGAACTCGAAGTCCTTGCCGCGCAGGTGCATGTGCGGCTGCATGTAGACGAGGCGCGCGTTCTCGCCGAGCGTCAGCTCGCTCACCACTTCCGCCTTCGAGTCGTTTGGCGGGATGGCCAGGTTCAGCGCTGTCGGGCCGGCGTGGAAGAAGTAGCGCGTGTCGGGCGGCGTCTTCGTGAGCACGAGCCCCACCTTCGACACGTCGGTCGTCGGCTTGCCCGCCGTGGTGTAGTGCAGCTCGAACACCAGGTCGGATCCCTTGGGGATGAACTTCGCGGCGCCCTGACGATCGAACCGCTGCGGGCCGAGGCCGGGGTTGAACTTGCCGAGGATGTCGTTGCCCTCCTCGGTCGAGTTGCGGCCGATGATGTCGCGCTGCGTTTCGTTTTCGTACGCTTCGCCCGGCACCGCCTTCTCCATCCACTTCGATCCGGGCGGCCGCACCCACACCTTGCCGTGGTGGAGCACCGCGGGATCACCGGGCCGCATCTCGGCAGCCACGACCCACATGTCCTCGGCGAAGTTGGTGTTGACGACGATGTACTTGTAGTTGATGGTGCCGCGCGCCGGGAGCTCGAACGGCTTCGGCATCTCCACCACGACGTCCGGGTTGATGTTCCAGCCGGTGGGGAACACCCGCGCCTCGGGCGCGGTGGCGGGGTCGCCCGCGGGGGCGCCGCCGTCGGCCCAGCGCGCCAGCGTGTCGAGCGCCTCTGGGCTCAACACCTTTTCCTTCGCGTTGGCGTACTCCGCGTGGCCGGGCTCGGCAAACCAGGGCGGCATCGCCTTGCTCTGCGTGGCCTTCTTGATCGCCGCGGCCCAGGGGCGCGACTGCTCGTAGGTCATGAGCGACATCGGCGCCACCTCGCCTGCCCGGTGGCAGGTCTGGCAGTTCGTCTGCAGGATCGGCAGCACGTCCTTGTAGAACGTCGGGGCATCACCCGCCGACGCGACGGTTGCGCTCAGCACGGTGCCAGCGATAGCGACAATGAACGCCTTCATGCCGGGTACTCCTCCACCAGAAACTATACGCCTCAGGGCCGGCTTATTTGCAGACGAAACTCGACGCCTCGTCCGTGCTGCCAGTGCCCTTATAGGAAGCCACCTGCGGGTAGGGGCAGAGCGGCCTGGTGCGGTCGGCCCGGCCGTCTACCACCCGGGACGCCGGAATCTGGGCCGGCGCCGTGCTCTTTTCCACCCACTGCTCGAGCGCCGCCAGCATGTCGAACGACGCGGTGCCGTCGCCGCCGCCGCAGTGACCCATCCCCGGGACCATGAACAGCCGGTAGTTGTTCTGCACCTTGTCGGCCCCGCCCATCGCCTGCACGACGCTGGCGTAGTACTCGGGGCTGGTGCCCGATGGGATCTGCTGGTCCGCCCAGCCGTGGTACTGAATGAGCTTGCCGCCGCGCGAGATGAACGGCTTCAGGTTGGGATCCATCGCGTTGATGTTCCCCTTCTCGATGCTGTCCACGGCCGCGATGTCGGCGTCGTAGTTCAGGCTCTTGTAGTCCCACGCCGGGTTCTTGAAGACCATCTGCTGGAACATCTGCGTGGCCACCGCGAACGGCTGCTGCCCGCCGAACGTGCTCCAGCCCATCTCGCTTCCGAGCTCGAGCCCCGAGAAGATCGACTTGCCGGTGCGGCTGTTCTTCACCGGCTGGTAGAGCGCGCGCGCGGCTACGACCTGCGCCGGCGTGAGGCACGAGGCGTCGTCGGTGCCGGCCTTGCACTCGATCGTCTTCGGGTCCCACGTGCACGCGCGCGGGTTCTCGAGCACGTCGTCCTTCACGCCGTCCTTCGCGTCGCACGCCTCGAGCACCGCGCGGTGGATGGCCCCGTACTTCGATGACGGAATGTAGCTGGCTTCTTCCTTGCGCAGCGCCTGCGCGGCGTAGACCGCGAAGATTGCGCGTCCGGTCGTGTTGAGCGCGGGCGCGCCCGCCACGATGCCGTCGAAGTCCTCGGGGTATTTCTGCGCGGACTTGAGCCCCTGGCGCCCGCCGGCGGAGCAGCCCTGGAAATAGGAGAGTCGCGGCGCGTTGCCGTAGTAGGCGTTGATGAGCGTCTTGGATCGGGCCGTCGTCTCGTGCACGGCGCGGTAGCCGAAGTCGATCAGCTTCTCCGCGTTCGCCATCCACGGCCCGCCGCCGCCTTCGTGGCCGGTGTCGGTGCTCGCCGCGGCGTAGCCGCGCCGCAGCCCGTTGGCGATCGCGTTGCGATCGACGTTGCCGTTCCAGCCGCCGTTGCCGACCATCAGGAACTTGCCGTTCCACCCGCTGGCGGGCAGCCACAGCTCCATCTTGATGTCGGAGTCGGCAGTGGGCTTCAGCGTGGCGGCCACGCGGCAGAAGGCCGGCAGGTCCGCGAAGGGGTTGCCGCCGCGTCCACCGGGCTGCGAGAACGCGCCGGCGGCCACGGCTTCGGCCGCGGTGATCGTCGCCTGCGGCAGCGCCTGCGTCGCGAGGCTCTCACACGTGGCGGCCTGCGCGCTGGTGGCGGTCAACGCGGCACACGCAATGGCCAATCCGAAAGACGTGAGCGGTCGAAGCATGTCGCTATTTCCTCTCTGGCAACGCGAAGACGTAGAGCGCCTGACCGGTGGTGGGCACGCGGATTTCCGGCGCCAGCGTGGATGGTACGAGCCGCGGGCTGCCGCCGCCAAGCCCTGTCGTGACGGCGATGTACTGCCGCCCGTCCACCGAGAACGAGATGGGGAAGCCCTGTACCGACGTGGCGAGGCGCGTGGACCACAGTATTTTGCCGTTGGTGGTATCCACCGCCTTGAACGTGCGGTCGAGATCGCCCACGAACGCCACGTTGCCCGCCGTGCTCAGGACCGCGGTGAGGAACGGCGCGCGCTGCTGGATGGCCCACTTCTCGGTCATCGTGTTCACGTCGAACGCCGCGAGCCGGCCGATGTTGCCGTCGGTGCCCGGCATCTCGTAGAAGCGGCGATCGGCGCCGCCGGCGCTGCCGCCGCCCGGCTTCTGCTCGATGCGCTGCGCGCGGATCGCAATGCAGCTCTGGCTGAGCGGGATGATGAGCGCGTTGCTGGTCTTGTGGTGGCTCATCGCCTGCCAGTTGTGGCCGCCCTCGGTGCTCGGGCAGCCGTCGATCCACTGGCCGACTTCGGCGTCGATGATGTCCTGGCGGTAGCGCGGCTCGCCGGTCTTGACGTCGATCTTCTCCCACACGTTCTGGAAGATGGTTTCCTTGTGGCCGATGTACTTGCCGGTCTTGCGATCGAGCTTCCACAACACGCCGTCCTTGCCGGCGGTGAACACCAGGTTCTGACCGTTGCTGTCCACGAGCACGCGCTCGAACACCACGTCGAGATCGAGCGCTTCACCCGGCGCGTGCTGGAAGTGCCACGCGAGCTTGCCGGTGTCGGCGTCGAGTGCCACCGTGGAGCTCGTATACAGCCCTTTGTCGAGGCCGTACATCCCGCGGCTCACCGGCATCCACGGCTTGGCCTGCGCGGTGCCCCAGTAGGTCAGGTTGAGATCGGGATCGTAGCTGCCGGTGATCCAGGTCTCGCCGCCGGCGCGATAGATGCTCGAGAGCGCGCCCCACGTGTTGCCGCCCGGCTGCCCTTCAGTCGCGACGGTGTGGAACTTCCACAGCTGCTTGCCGGTGGCGGCGTCGTAGGCGCTGATGAAGCACTTCTTCTCCTGGTACTCCGAGCAGCCGCCCATGCCTTCGATCAGCTTGCCCTTGGCGACGATCGGTCCGCTGGAGCTGCCGCGCCCGTCGGGCATGGCCACGTCCCACACCACCTTGCCACTCTTGGCGTCGAGCGCCACGAGATGGCCGTTGCTGAGCGCGGCGAACAGCTTGTCGTCGTAGAGCGACATCCCGCGCATCGCGGGGTTCACGCCCAGGCGCTGCTCCCAGATCAGATCGCCCGTCCTGCCGTCGATCGCCTGGAACGTGCCGTTGCTGTTGTTGAGGAAGACGACGCCGTCGTGCGCGAGCGGCGACGGCTGGTTCGTGCCGCCTTCGGCCATCGGCGCCACCCACGCGAGCTGCAGCTGCCCGACGTTGTCGCGCGTGATCTGATTGAGCGGGCTGAAGTCGCTGGCGAAGACGTCGCGGCGCAGCATCGGCCAGTCGCCCGGTGCCGGGTTGCGCAGCATCTCGTCGGTCACGCGCGTGTAGTTGCGGATCTCGCCGGTGACGGTGAGGCCGAGCACCGGCGGGGCGGGCTGACCGCGTCCGCGCGCGCCAGCCTGACCGCCCGCGGCCTGCGCGGCGGGACCCGCGCCGCGTCCGGCGGGCGCCTGCGCGGCGGCGTTCGTCAGGAAGGATCCGATCGGCACCGTCGTCGCCGTGGTGAGCGCCTGCGTGCCCGGCGTCGCGCCGTTCGACTGCAGGATGTAAGCGACGAGCGAGAGGTAGGTGGCTTCTGGCAGCCCGCCCGGCTGCTCGGGCGGCATCGACTGCACGGCCGTCAGTAGATCGCGCGTCGTGCGGCTGCCCCAGCCGCCGCGGAACGCCGTGCCCGCGAGCGGTGGTGGCCCCGCAAGGTTGGCGCCGTGGCAGCCCGCGCACGTCGCGTCGTACGCGGTGCGGCCCGCCGCCGCTTGGTCGGCGGTGAACGGCGCCGGGGCCGGCGCCTGTCCGGCGGTGACGAGCGCGAGGCTCGCGAGGAAGATCGCGCTCAGGAAGAGTAGTGCGTGTCGGCTCATCGCAGCAGCCACCCCCAGAGGTTCGCGCCGTCCGGAGCGATCCCCTTGTCGCCGTGTACCTGGATATAGAGCCGGCCCTGCTTGAGCGATTCGAGCTGCTCCGTGGTCAGGGTGGCCGAGCCAGAAATCGTGCCGCTCGTGGCCTTGGTGATCGTCAGGTCTCCTATGGCCTTGCCGCGCGCGCCCTTGGCGATCCCTTCGTGCAGCCGCGCCACAGTGGCAGGGCCGCCGAGCCCTTCGAACGATCCGGTGATGGTGAGCGCCCGGCCAGAGAGCGTGGCGGAGGCCGTGCCCTTACCGGTCACCCGATCCGCGCCAGCCGTGGGCACCCATCCGAGCCGTGCCGTGAACTTGTCGCCACCCTGGGCGATCACCAATCCGCCGTGGGCGAGCCATCCCACCGCCAGCAGGGCGGTCAACGCCCTTCGCGCACTCGTCATCCCGCGCCTCCCGACGGCCCAAAGAATACACCGCAAAACTGCGTCAAAGCGCCCGAAACAGCCGCTCGGCGGGTTTACACTCCGAACCATGAGATACCGATCGCTGGTCGTGGCGTTGACCCTGGTTTCCACAGGTGCGGCCCTGGTGGCCGCGGGCGCTCAACAGGGATCCGGCGGCGCTGCCACGCTGACGTTCAGCAAGGACGTGGCGCCGATCGTCTTCACGAAGTGCGCGAGCTGCCACCGCCCGGGTGAAGTGGCGCCGATGTCGCTCACGAGCTTCAAAGAGGTCCGTCCGTGGGCGGGGGCCATCCGCGAGAAGGTGGCGTCGCGCGTGATGCCGCCCTGGCACGCCGACCGCGCCTACGGCACGTTCCGCAACAACCCGAGCCTGAGCCAGAGCGAGATCGACACGATCGTGAACTGGGTGAACGCGGGCGCGCCCGAGGGAAACCCGAAGGACACGCCGGCGCTGCCGAAGTTCGCCGAAGGGTGGCAGATCGGCAAGCCCGATCAGGTCTTCGAGATGGCGAGCGACTTCGAGATCCCGGCGCGCGGCACCATCGACTACCAGTACTTCGAGGTGCCGACCAACTTCACCGAGGACCGCTGGATGCAGGCGGGCGAGGTGCGCGCGGGTGACAAGCCACACGTGCACCACATCATCGTCTACGTGCGCGAGCCGCAGGCCCGTCCGCGGCCGGGCGCGGTGAACATCCGGCCGATCTTCGCGGCGGGTGAGCGTCCGTCGCTGCCGTCACCTCGGACCACGACGGCAGGAGACGCGGGAGGCCAGGCTCCCGGAAACGCCGCGGCGCGCAGCACCGACAACATGCTCGTGAACTGGGCGGTGGGCGAGGACGCGCCGGTGTTCCTGCCGGGCCAGGCCAAGCGCATCCCCGCCGGTTCGACGCTGATCTTCCAGGTGCACTACACGACCAACGGCACCACGGGCCGCGATCGCTCGCGCATCGGCCTCGTCTTCACGAAAGAGCCGCCGATGCAGGAGGTGCGGACGTCGGCGATTGCCAACCCGCTGTTCGCGATTCCGGGCGGCGCCGCCAATCACGAAGTGCAGGCCGAGGCCACGTTCACCGACGACGTCAAGGTGTGGACGATGCACCCCCACATGCACCTGCGCGGCAAGGACATGACCTACACCGCCATCTATCCCGACGGGCGGAAGGAGATCGTGCTGCGCGTGCCGAAGTTCGACTTCGGCTGGCAGACGGACTACTGGCTGTCGCAGCCGCTGACGCTGCCGAAGGGGTCGAAGCTCCATGTCGTCGCGCACTTCGACAACTCGACCGCCAACAAGGCGAACCCCGATCCCGCGGCCACGGTGCGGTGGGGCGATCAGACGTGGGAAGAGATGATGATCGGCTTCTTCACCTACACGGTGGAGAAGCCGCCCGCTCAGGCGCGAGCTGGCTTCACCGCTGAGCGCGCGGCCTCGAGCCGCTGATAGCGCGCGTCGCCGCGGAAGGCGTCGACCTTCGGGTCCACGTTCATCGAATACAGGAACGCCGAGTTCTCGTCCACGGCGCGCTCGAGCTCGTTCATCGCCTCCGCGCGCTGGCCGAGCGCCTCGCGGAACACGCACTGGTAGAACGCGTCCACGTACTCCGACCGGCGCAGGTGCTCGAGCTCGTCGAGAATCTCCTTCGCCTCCTGCATGCGTCCGATCTTGGCGAGGCACGTGCCTTCGGACGCGCGCAGCCACGGCAGGTCGGGTGACATGACCGACGCCAGCTTGTACTGCGCCAGCGCCTCGGGCAGGCGTCCCGAGAACTCGAGGGCCTGCGCGTAGTTGACCCGCGCGATCTGCAGGTACGGATGAAGCTCGATCGCCTGCTTGCCGTAGGCGATCGCCGCGTCGAAGTCGCGCCGCCAGAAGCGGAGCAGGAGCGTGGTGGCCGGCAGCGTCGGCACCAGCGGATCTTTGGCCGCGCAGCGCTCCAGCATCGCCGCCGCCTCGTCGAGCCGGTCCATCGTCACGTAGAGCAGCGCGGCACGCACATACGCGGTGCCGAGCGAAGGCTTTTCCTCCAGCACCGCCAGCAACTCAACCTCCGCGCGCTCGAGATGGTGCTCGAACAGGTGGAGCCCGTGCCCGCGGTTCGCGCGCAGCTCCGGGCGCAGCCCGCCCCCCGCCACCGCTTGCTCGTGGGTTTCGAGAAACTTCGGATACACCTCGTTGGGCGGCCGCATGCCGAAAGTGGCCAGCATCAGGTAGCAGGTGGACAGCCCTTCGTAGGCGCGCGCATCCCCCGGGCACTCGGCAGCCGCGTGCTCGAAGCACTGGATGGCAAGCTCGGCCCCTTCGCGCGTGCGCCGATTCACGAAGTGCCAGCCTTTGCGCACCAGCTCTTCCGAGGTGGGCACCTCGAGGCGGTAGCCGGCCTTGGGGCGGTGGGTGATCCAGCGCCCGTACTCGCCGAGGGTCTTCTTGACCTCACCCACCGTCACGTCCACGGTGTGTTTCGAGACGTGCGTGCCCTTCCACGCTTCCGCGATCATCTGCTCGTACGAAACGGGACGGCCGGTATTGCGCAGCAGAACTTCGAGGGCTTGCAGCGCCTGGGGGCGCAGCCGGATCTCGGCGCCGTCGCGCAGCATGCGGCCGCTGGCAGTGTCGAGCGTGAAGGGGCCGATGGTGATTTCAGGCATGCACGAGTCGGGGACCACTGAATCTGCCGTCTTTTCGCTCTACCGTCAAGCACCGAGTCGCAAGGCTTAGAGCCGTTTTTGTCCCCTCTTTTGACGGGTTTTTGCCACCCGCTGATGGGGTGGGGCTCTAGAATCCGCCCCACGCCGGGGCCGGAGCGTGGGCGGTCCCGCCGACCGGAGGCAAACACGATGCGCATATCGCGCGGGTCCCTTGTCAGTGGATTTCTGCTCGCCGGCCTGCTCGTGCTCGCCCCCGTGGCGGCATGGGCCCAGGCCACCATCACCGGCACCGTCCGCGATACGTCGGGCGCCGTGCTGCCGGGTGTGACCGTCGAAGCGTCCAGTCCATCGCTCATCGAAAAGGTGCGCACGACGACGACCGACGGCAACGGCCAATACCGCATCGTCGACCTCCGGGCCGGCGAGTACACCGTCTCGTTCTCGCTGCAGGGGTTCTCGACGGTCAAGCGTGAAGGGGTGACGCTCGAAGGCACTTTCACCGCGACGGTCAACGGCGACATGCGCGTGGGCGCCCTCACCGAGACGATCACCGTCACCGGTGAGAGTCCGATCGTGGACACGCAGAGCATCAGGCGGCAGGTCGTGCTCGACAACGACACGATCAGCGCCATCCCGTCATCGCGCTCGTACAACAACCTGATTCAGCTGATGCCCAACAGCATCAACCAGGCGGGCGCGCCCACCGACGTGCAGGTGGTGCCCGGCATGGTGGTGTTCGGCGGCTTCGGTGGCCGCTCGAACGAAGGGCGCGTGAACGTTGACGGCATCAGCGTCGGCTCGGCGTTCAACGGCGCCGGTGTCTCCTCCTACATCGCGGACGTCGGCAACGCGCGTGAGATTGCCATGACCACGTCGGGCGGTCTTGGCGAGAACGAGGGCGGCGGCCCGTCGCTCAACATCGTGCCGAAAGAGGGCGGCAACCAGCTGCACGGCACGTTCTTCGTCACCGGCGCCAACGGCGACATGATCGGCAGCAACTACAGCGACGACCTGAAGGCCCGCGGCCTGTCCACGCCCGGCGAGACGCGCAAGGTGTGGGACTTCAATCTCGGTCTTGGCGGCCCGATCAAGAAGGATCGTCTCTGGTTCTACCTGAACCTCCGCGAGGAGGGGAGCGAACGCACCGTGCCCGGCATGTTTGCCAACAAGAATGCCGGCGACGTCAACAAGTGGACGTACGAGGCCGACACCAGCCGTCCCGCGGTGCTCGCGGCGTCGTACCGCATCGCCGCGCTCAGGCTCACGGGGCAGGCCACGCCGCGCAACCAGTTCAAGCTGTTCTGGGATCAGCAGCGTCCGTGCGAAGGCGGCGCCGCGGCCGGCTACTCTGGCAGCGCGTGCCGCACGTCGTCGAACGACCTCGTCTATGCCGGCTCCACCGCTGCGCCGACGCCGTCGGCGTCGGCCACGTTCGCGCCGGAGACCGCGGCCTATCGCGACTACGGCAACCACGTCACGCAGGCGAAGTGGACGTCGCCGGTGAACAGCAAGCTGCTGCTCGAAGCCGGCTTCGGAATGTACTTCAGCCGCTACGGCGGCGGCCAGTTGCCGGGGCTGGAGACAGAGAATCTGATCCGCGTCACCGAGCAGTGCGCTGCCGGGTGTGCCGCCAACGGGAACATCGCGGGGTTGACGTACCGCTCCCTCAACTGGTTCTCGAACATCAACTGGAACAACTCGTGGAACGCGGCGGCGTCCTACGTCACCGGCAAGCACAGCATCAAGGTGGGCTATCAGGGCGGGGCGCTCATCGATCAGCGCAAGAACTTCGGCAACAACCAGTTCCTCAACTACCGGACCAACAACGGCGTTGCCGATCAGATCACGCTGAACATCAATCGCTTCCTTATCCTGCAGTCGGTCCGCTTCGACGCGTTCTACGCCCAGGAACAGTGGACGCTCGGCCGCCTGACCGCGTCGGGCGCCGTGCGCTATGACCACGCCTGGAGCTACTTCCCCGAGCAGACCGTCGACGCGCAGCGCTTCGTGTCGACCGCGTTGCACTACGACAAGATCACGGGCGTAAAGGGCTACAACGACATCTGGCCGCGCGCCGGTGTTGCCTACGACGTGTTCGGCACCGGCAAGACGTCGGTCAAGGTGAACTTCGGCCGCTATCTCGAGGCCGCGCAGAACGGCGGGTTCTTCATCGCGCTCAATCCGACGAACCGCCTGACCACCACGACGACGCGCACGTGGCAGGACGACAACCAGAATTGGGTTGCCGACTGCAATCTGAACAACGCCGCGCAGCAGGGGACGCAGACGCCGGCCGGCGGTGTGGGTGATGGCATCGACTTCTGCGGCCCCAACGCGAGCACCAACTTCGGGACGCCCGTCTTCGACTCGACGCTCGATCCGACGCTGCTCTCCGGATGGGGCGTGCGCTCGGGCGACTGGCAGTGGGGCGCGTCCATTCAGCAGGAAGTACTGCCGCGGGTCGCTGTGGAGTTCGGCTATCAGCGCCGGTGGCTCGTGAACCAGAGCGTGATCGACAACCGGAACCGCGCGGCGTCCGATCACACGAAGTTCGGCGTGAGCATTCCGGTGGATCCACGGCTGCCCGGTGGCGGCGGCGGCGTGCTCGAGGGGCTCTACAACGTCACGCCGGAAGCCGCGACGCGCCTGACCGACAACTTCGAAACGCTGTCGCAGAACATCGGCGAGTGGTCGCGCCCGTCGGACTCCGTGAACCTGAACGTCACCGCGCGGATGCGGAACGGCGTGATGCTACAGGGCGGGTTCAACAGCGGCAACGCCACCAATGACTACTGCGACGTGCGGGCGCAGATTCCCGAGTGGACCGTCATCCTGGCGCAGTCGCCCACCAACCCGTGGTGCAACACCTCGTCGGGGTGGCAGACGCGCATGACGGGGCTTGGTTCCTACACGGTGCCGAAGGTGGACGTGCAGGTGTCCGGCACGTTCCGCAGCGACCCCGGCCAGCAGTTGGCCGCCAACTGGAGCGCTACCAACGCGGCGACGGTGGGTCTCAACCGGCCATTTGCCCAGGGTGTCCAGAACATCACCGTGAACCTGATCGAGCCGGGCACGCTGTATGGCGAGCGCGTGAACCAGGTGGACATGCGGTTCGCGAAGATCCTGCGGTTCAAGGGCACGCGGACGCTGGTCGGGTTTGACGTCTACAACATCGCCAACTCGGCGGACGTGTTGACTTACAACCAGACCTTCATTCCTGGCCAGACCGACGCCACGCCGGCGACCGCACGCTGGCTGCGGCCGACAAGCGTGCTGCAGGCGCGGTTCCTGAAGATCAGCGCGCAGATCGATTTCTAGAATGGTCGTGGGGCGGGGCTTTAAGCCCCGCCCTACTGAAGCCCCGCCCTACTTCACGGGCAGCAACGCTTCGCGTCCGGGGGGCAGCTGCTGATCGACGGCGGTGAGCATGATGCCCGCCATGACGTAGTCGCCGATGATGGCGGTGATCTCCACCGCGCCCTGGCGGCCGAACAGCTCCACGGTCTTTGCCCACAGCGCCGGCGGCACCTTCTTGTCGCGCAGCAGCGCGCGGCCGAGGCGAATCACGGTGGCGTCCTTCTCGGGCAGCCCGGCCACGTCGCGATTGAACTTCACGGCGTCGATCACGTTCTGCTCGAGCCCCGCCCGGCGTCCCGCCGGCTCGTGGCCGCCCCACTCGTACTGCTGATCGAACTCGCGCGCGGCGACGAGCGCCGACAGCTCGAAGTACTTCGGCCCCACGACAGTGGTCCGCAGGTACTGATTGAGCTCGTGAATCGGTTTGGCCGCCTTGGGGCTGTACATGGTCAGCGGCGCGGGGCCGGTGGCGGGCATGCCGCGCGCACCGCCGACGTCGTCCCAGATCTTCTTGCCCTCATCGTCGAGCGACGCGCGATCGACGAGCGGCAGCCGTGTGAACGACTTCGGGTCGATGTCCGGCGGCAGCTTCGACTGGGCGATGGCGAGGCCGGTGGAGGCGGTCGTCAGTACCAACGCGAGCGTTCGTGTCCGCATGCGTCCTCTTCTCTCTCAGCGCGCGTTGGGGACGGGATTGGCGGGGCAGACGTCGCCCTGGAAGCCGCCACCGCCGCAGTAGGTGACGTCCTGCAGCTGGATGGCCAGGCCGTCGGGGTCGGTGAGGTAGAGCTCCGGCGTGCCGCCGTCGGCGCCGCCGCGGTTGGGCATGCGGAGCGAGATGTAGGTGACGTTCGGCTCGCGCGACGCGTTCGGCATCGGCTTGAGGCCGTAGCCCGTCAGCGTTTTGGTCACCGCGGCCGGATCGAAGCCGGTCATCGCCATGCAGGCGTGGTCGATGCGCGGAGCCGCCGGCGGCGCACCGCCGCGGCCGGGGCCGCCGCCGATGAACATCAGGAAATGGACGCCCGGCCCGATGCCGTATGACGGCGCGGTGCCCTGATACGACTGGATGTCGGCGCCCACGAGCCCCTGATAGAACGCCACGGTCTTCGGCGAGTCCGACACGCCGACTGTGAAGTGGCTCATGTCGCGCACGGCGATGAGGCCTTTCGTCGGGGCGGCTTCCACGGCGCGGCACTCGGTGCCGTTCACCCCGCCACCGCCGCAGTAGTTGACGTCGTGCAGCTGGAACACGATGCCGCTGGGGTCACCGACGTAGAGGTCCGATGGCGGATTGCCGGCTCCGACCTGTCCCGGGCGCGCCACCACCCGTGCGGTCATCGGCGCCGGCGCGGACGCGCCGCCCGTGGCGAGCGTCACGCCGTTCTGCTGCAGCACGCGCAGCACGCGCTCGAGCGAGAACTCCTCGACGCCCATGCCGAAGGCGCTGATGCTCGGGCGCTCGCCCGCCGCGGCCTGTTTGAGCGCCAGGAACTGCGGCCCGTTGCCGATGCGCAGGAAGAGCGTGGTGCCCTGTCGCGCCTGAATCGGCATGCCGAAGATGTCCTGATAGAACTTCAGCGAGCGGGCGACGTCGGACACGGTGAGCGTCAGCTGGCTGAGGCCCCGCACCTTCAGCGAGGGCGGCGTGGCTTGCGCGGCCAGGCGGGGTGCGAGCGCGAGAGCGGGCAGGGCGGTGAGAAAGTGGCGTCGATCCATGGGCGGTATCGTAGACCGCGCCGCGCTGGTCCCGCCTGCGCGCGAAGAATTTGATGGTTCCTTGATAGCATCGCGCGATGCGCGCACGGGCGTTCTTCACGTCCATCTACGGCCAGGTGCTCCTGGCCACCATCGTCGGCGTCGCCGTCGGCCACTATTTTCCGGACACCGGCACGGCCATGAAGCCGTTCGGGGACGCCTTCATCAAGCTGGTGCGGATGA
>Ga0315912_10004069_pt1 | contig 14064 bp, 13 predicted proteins | sample VfabasoilMG_FD_204469 | JGI IMG/M metagenome (GOLD analysis project Ga0315912, IMG submission 204469) | Garden soil microbial communities collected in Santa Monica, California, United States - V. faba soil | ecosystem: Environmental > Terrestrial > Soil > Garden | place: USA: California... | reverse complement strand
CGTCCGGAATGGTTCAGCACCGGCGTGGCGGTCCCCTCCCTCAATCTCTTCAAGAGCCATCCGGTCCTGGAGATGAAGACCTATCCCACGCTCGTCTTCGGGCCGAAACCGGAGCTCAAGAAGAAGAAGCTCCCGCCCATCCATTGGTACAAGTCCGGGCCCTCGGGATTCCAAGCGGTCGGGGACACCTTCATCAGCTTCGAGGAGGCCAACCGCATCTTGGCCGACCCCAAGACCCAGCTGGTGGGCCGGGTGGTCCCGGGAAGCGGTTCGTACAAGCTCCGGATCAAGGGCGTCCGATTGTATGGCTCGGCCGGGAAGGTCATCGCCCAGGTCAGCGTCGAATACAACCGCCCCCTCAACATCGACGACAAGCCGGTCCAGATGACCATCTACTTCCGGGGCCGGCCCTGGTACGACCCCAAGAAGAAACAGTTCTACCTCAGCCATCTGGACTTCGACGTGAAGACCAACGACTTCCTCACGCGGGTGGCGAGCTGGATGTTCAAGTCGGACCTCATCAAGGACATCAAGCGGCACGCCAGGATCCCCATCGGGCCGAAACTGGAGCAGATCAAGGAACGCATGAACGAGGTGCTGAACCGCGATATCCTCACCATGAGCCGGTTGGAGACGAGGGTGGATTCCTTCGATTTCGAGAGGGCCTACGTGGGGGAGAACGGCATCATCGCGCAACTATCGGTGAAGGGCGAGGCGACCCTGAGGCTTTTAGGACGGTAGGGGCTACTCCACCTTCTCGAGGTTCGCCAGTTTGGCCAAGAGCTGTTTCTTGCCGTGGTTGGGGAAGGACACGGTCACCTTCAGTTCCTCGCCGGAACCCATGAGCCCCAGCACCATCCCCTTCCCGAACTTCTTGTGCTTGACCGTGTCCCCAAGGGCGTAGGGGGCCACGACGCCTTCCTCGTCCCATTCCGGGTCCTTGAGCTCGTCGACCTCTTTCTTCTTTTTGGCCCCTTCCACCTCATAGAGCCCGCCCACCGTGGCCACGATGGAGGCGGCCTTGCCCGTCACTTGGATGAGGTCCTTGGGGATCTCCGAGAGGAACCGGGAGGGTGCCCGCCATTGGGGCGTTCCATACACGTATCGGCAGGCCGCGCCCGTCAGGTACAGGATGTCCATGGCACGGGTCATCCCCACGTAGCAGAGACGCCGCTCTTCCTGCACCTCATCGTCCTGTTCCATGGAGTTGTTGTGGGGGAAAAGCCCCTCCTCCATGCCCGTCACGAACACGATGGGGAACTCCAGCCCCTTGGCGTTATGCATGGTCATGAGGGTCACGCAGTTCTTCTTGTCCTCCAGCTTGTCGGAGTCGGCCACCAGGGAGACCTGGTCCAGGTAGCCCTCCAGGGTCGGCTTCTCGGCGGACTGCTCGTAATCCATCACTGAGTTCACGACTTCCTTGAGGTTCTCCGCCCTCATCTTGGCCTCCAAGGTGTCCTCGGAGGTCAATTCGACGAGGTAGCCGGAGCGCTCCAGCACCTTCCTCACGAACTCGGAGGGTTTGAGGGAGTCCTTCTCGGCCAAGAGGCCATCCATCATGGAGACGAAGTTGGCGAGGGCCTGGGTGGCCTTCTTCGGGAATTCCCCGCCCAAAGCCGCCTGCCGGGCCGCGTCCAGGAGGGTGAGGTCGGCGGCCTTGGCGTTCTCCTCCAATTTGGCCACGGTGCCGCTTCCGATGCCGCGGATGGGCGTGTTGATCATGCGGCGCAAGGACACGGAATCCCTGGGATTGGCCAACACATGCAGGTAGGCCAAGAGGTCCTTCACTTCCTTGCGATCATAGAACTTGAGCCCTCCCACGATGATGTAAGGGATATTGTTCCTGCGGCAGGCGTCCTCCAAAACGCGGGACTGGGCGTTGGTGCGGTAAAGCACCGCCACATGTCGGAAGGAACGGCCCCTTTCCCCCAGGCGCTCATAGAGGGTCTTCACCACGAAGGCCGCCTCGTCCTTATCGTCCTCCGCTTGGTAATAGGTGGCGGTCTCCCCCGTCTCGCGCAGGGAGAAGAGCTCCTTCTCCTTGCGTTGGGAGTTGTTGCGGATGACCGCCTGGGCGGCCAGGATGATGGACTTGGTGGAACGGTAGTTCTGCTGGAGCCGGAAGACCTTCGCTCCCGGGAAGTCCTTCTCGAAGCGAAGGATGTTACGGATATCGGCCCCCCGCCAACCGTAGATGGATTGGTCCGGGTCCCCCACTACGTAAAGGTTGTTGGTGGGATGCGCGATGGCCGAGACCAACTGGTACTGGGCCATGTTGATGTCCTGGTACTCGTCCACTTGGATGTACTGGAACCTTTGGCGGTAGCCTTCCAGGATCGCCGGATGGTCCCGCAAAAGGAGCACCGCGTTGAAGAGCAGGTCGTCGAAGTCCATGGCGTTGTTCTCCATGAGCTTCCTCTGGTAGCGCGGATAGACCTGGGCCACCTTCTCCATGAAGGCCCCGGCGATCATCTCCTCGTATTCCTTCGGGTCCTTCAGCTCGTTCTTGGCGGCGCTGATGAAGGAATGCACGGCGTTGGGGTGCACCTGCTTCTCGTCCCACTTGAGGTCCCAGAGGCATTCCTTGATGAGGGCCTTCTGGTCGGAATCGTCGTAGATGGTGAAGCCAGGCTTGTAGCCGAGCTTGTCGGAGTGGAGCTTGAGGATGGTCAGACAAAGGCGGTGGAAGGTCCCGATGAAGAGCTCATGGGCCCTTTGGGACCCCGCCAGGTTGGCCACGCGGTCCTTCATCTCCTGGGCGGCCTTATTGGTGAAGGTGACGGCGAGGATGCGATAGGGAGGGACCTTGAGCTCGTCCATCAGGCGAAGGATGCGGTAGGTGATGACCCGGGTCTTGCCGGAACCGGCGCCTGCCAGGATGAGGGCCGGCCCTTGGTCGTGGATGACCGCCTGTTGCTGCTCGTCGTTCAGGTCGTGGTAGGACTTTCTCAGGGAAGGGACCGCCCTTTCGGGAATAAAAAAATCCCGGGCCCTCTGGGGCGCGGGATTTTTGGATTCTCCGATAAAGCCGAAAGAAAAGCTATTGTTTCCCCTGGGTGATGCTCCTCACCCACTTGCGGACCTGGGGTCCCATGGCCACGAACTGCAGGCCGCAGGTACCGTCCCCTTGCCAAGCCACCTTGGTGAAGACGTCCAGGACCTCTTTGTCCCGGACCGGGATGTTCAGCTTGAGGATCTTCCCGACGGGACCGCCGAAGGGGAGTTTCAACTTCAGACCTTCATCGCTGAGGTTCTCGATCTGGGCGGATTCCGGTTGTCCCTGGACCTCGAAGACATTGCCGGACCGGGACTCGATGACCTTTTGGAGCGTGACGGGAGCTTGGCAGGGGACCCTGGGAGAGTGGCGCCGTTCGGAAGCTTGAGAACTATTAGGGCCCATGGGGGTTCGACACCTCAAAATCAGTTAAACGCTGAACCCAATGGTACCCCTCCCCTTTTACCCAGTCCAAAAATAATATTCTTAAAACATGTTAGGTTATTGAAAGCGCTTCTTTAGACAGGCCTGGCAGTTTTACTTCAGGGCCTTATAGACCTCTAGATAAATGGCCTCCGGCACCCAAGTCAGGACCAGGTTCTTCCCCGTCCATTTTGTCGGCACTTTTATGGGCAATGTTTGCCCAGCCTGATCCAAGGCCCGGACCTTCAAGGCTGGGTCCATCTTGCCCCGGTAGAGGACCACCTTGGCCTGGACCGGTTCCCGAAGGATGGGCGCCTTGCCGGGATCGAGGAGCTTGGTCCTCTTCTCGTTATAGACCTGCCCCGTATTCTCCATCCGGGCCACGGCGGTCAAGAGGACCCGGTCGGAGCCCGTGATACCCGACTTGGTCAAGGAGATGGCCGAGATGGAAGCCAAAGGGTTCTTCGTCTCCACGGCCCAAGTGCCGTTGTTGAACTTACGGTTCGCCAGGAACCCGATGACGGCCTGGAACCGAGGGGACTCCACCTTCGCGACCCCCACGTTCCCCTGCCAGGTGATCTGACCCGTGTCGGAAGTGAAGGTCTTGTTCTTCGCGTCGACCTTGGCCTTGGCCAATCCCGCAGGGTCGGTCCGGATGCCACCATCGGGAGACGGGATACCGGTTCGGTGGGCCAGCATCCTCAACAGTTCCTCTTGATCCTCCTTGGCCAAGGCGTGGGGTTGAAAAACGTAAGTCTTTCCCTCGCGCAGATCACCCCGTAAATAGGCCAGGAAAGCCGACGGCCAATGCGAAAGGAACCTGGCATCGTTCCAGGAGCCTGTCTTGGAAGCCGCCGACCAAGAAAGAAGTTCGTGATCTTTGGCCGCTGAAAAAGACAAACAGTTCCAACCTTGCAAGGCGGCTTCGGACAGTACAAGCAAAGGGAACTCCACAAGATCCGGGGAGGGATGGAAGCCAACCAAGCCCACCATGAAAGGTTCCGCGAGGTCCCTTTGAGCCATCAAGATCTGCAGTCCCATGCCCGGCTCAAGGACCCAAGCGCCTTCATATCTCCTGGGTCCCAAAGCCGGGTCGCCGAACGACATGCCGACCCGGCTTCCATGTTCCCCGGACTGGAAAAGGGAGTCGGGGACAAAGATGGGATCGTTCTCCTCAAGGGAAAGGAAGTTCGGCGGCGTGTCGATGTTCTCGTTCTCGGTCCGGCTGAGATAGATCCCTCTCTCCCTGGCCAAACCGACCAAGGTTTCCAAGGCCTCGTCACAAGGATATCCAAATTCATGGGATCTCGGCGGTACTTGGACCAGGTTCAAACCATGAACCGCCATCTCGTCCAGGATGACACTCATTTTCTCGGAACTATAGGAACACCAATCGTAAGGCCAGTCGGTCCCACAAAAACGCGCGGGGGTCCCATCCTTAAAGACCAGCTTGTCCCCGACGGCCTTGATCTTTCCGTGCTTCCCCGCCGGGGCATCCAGTCGGGAGCTCAGATCGAGGGCGGTGCCCTCGGGGGATGCGTCCGACGGCTCAAAGGGAAGCCAGCCGGTGGTATCGGTGCGGAATTCCTTCTCCGGCTTGGGGGAGACTTCAGCGATGGGTAGTTCCCTCTCCGAGGCCGTCACGGCGAAGAGGATGGGCACCGGCATCTTCCCGCGCGACTTGAAGAGGATGGATTGGATGGCTTCTTCTGGACGGGGGTTCTTCCAGGGAAAAAGGCTGACCCCCATCTCGATCTTCTTGTACTTGTGCCACCAGGCGAGGAAAGAGACACGGGTATCGTCGGCCCCGAAGAAATTGGCGAACTCCACCCCGACCCGGAGCGGGATGACCTCCACCTTGCCGTCCCCATAGATGACGTTGTACTCGGCCACCGTCACGTCGGGGCCGGTACCGCCCCAGCGGCAGGTATGGAGGAAGTAAAGATACGAGGCTTTATTGAGACCAGCCGGGATGGAAACAGCTTCGGGAAGATCCGGTTTGCGAGAACCCTTCAAGGCCACGAAATGATGGCCTTGGTTGGAGGAGGGGTCCAGGAGCCGGAAAGGGATGCCCCGGAGGGTCTTGGAGCCGGTCGGAAGGGCGCTCAGCCCGTCGGCTTTTTCGGCCCCCGGGACCCCGGAAGCGTCGCCCTCGAAGGAGGTCCCAGGCCCCATATTGGCGACCTTGGACAGGTCCAGGGACCTTGTCTGGGCGAGGGCCGAGCCGCAGGCCAGGAGGAAGGCGAGGATGGCCAGCCTCAAGCGGCCTTGCATCAGCTTTGTTTTCTGTATTTGTAGTGTTTGGTGATGATCCGAACGGCCTCGGAGGGCTCGTCCACCAGGTGGAACAACTGGGTATCCCCCGCGTCGATGTACTTCTTATCGGCCAACAGGGTCTTTTCGATCCATTCGACCGCGCCCTTCCAAAAGCTTTTGCCCACCAGGATGAGCGGGATGGGGTCGATCTTCTTGGTCTGGATGAGGGTGAGGGTCTCGAAGAGCTCGTCCATGGTCCCGAACCCACCTGGCAGCACCACCACCGCGGAGGCGTAGCGCAGGAACATGACCTTACGGATGAAGAAGTAATGGAAGTTCACCGGCAGGTTCAGGTAAGGGTTCGGCTTTTGCTCGAAGGGCAGTTCGATGTTCAGGCCCACCGACCGTCCTCCCGCCTCGTGGGCCCCCAGGTTGGCGGCCTCCATGACGCCGGGGCCTCCCCCCGTGACGATGGAGAAGCCCTTCTTGGCCAGGGCATAGGCGATGGTACGGGCCAAGTGATAATCCGCCCCCTTGGGTTGGGTGCGGGCCGACCCAAAGATGGTGACGGCGGGACGGATACCGCGCAGGGCCTCGAAGCCTTCCACGAACTCGGACATGATGCGGAACATCCGCCAGGTGTCCTGGTCCTTGAAGTCATTGGCGATGAAAGGGTTCTGGCTGGCTTCCTTGGGACGGGGCGCGGCCCGACGTTCCGAGGACTTGGCTTTGCGTTTAGGGGGCATCTGCGACCTCTTTGCCTAGGAGATGAACGCTCCAGGAGCGTTGGCGGCGGCGTCCTTCAAGCGCTTGGCGTGGTCCGTGATCAGGGGCGGAAGGGCCCCCAAGGGGAAATACTTGATCTCGGAGGTCTCCTCGCTGGGCGTGATTGTACCACCCGTCACCTCGCACAGGAACGTGACGCGGATCGTATGCCATTCCGGCCCTTGGGCGATGTGGAGGGAATTCTGGGGGTCCGAGTAGATACCCACGAGACGGAGGACCTTGGCCCGAAGGCCTGCCTCTTCGAGGAGCTCGCGCAAGACCGCCGCCTCCAGCGTCTCCCCCAGGTCCACATGCCCCCCGGGGATGCACCAAAGGCCATTGTCCGTGCGCTTGGCCAGGAGCGCCTCGCCTTGGGCGTTGAGGACGACCGCGTTGACGGCGATCTTGGGAGTGGCCTGGGGCTTGTGGGCCATGGTCGTTTCCCCCTAAATAAAAAATCCCGCGCCCCTTTCGGGACGCGGGAGGGTGAACGGAAAGAGGATCAGCGCTTCGAGAATTGGAAGCGGCGGCGGGCCTTCTTGCGCCCGTACTTCTTGCGCTCGACCATACGAGGGTCGCGGGTCAGGAACCCGGCCACCTTGAGGGGCTTGCGCATCTCGGAATCCACCTTGAGGAGCGCCCGGGCGATGCCGTGGCGCAAGGCCTCGGCCTGTCCGGTCACGCCGCCACCAGTGAGGTTAGCGATCACGTCGTACTTGCCCAGCGCGGAGACGGTCTCGAGCGGGGAACGGACCACCGGGTGCTTCATCTCAGGGAAGAACTTCTCCAGCGGAAGCCCGTTCACAGTGATGAGACCCTTGCCGGGCCTCAGGATCACTCGTGCCACCGAGGTCTTACGACGCCCCGTGGCTTGGAACTGCTCTTTCGTGGCCGCCATGCTCAGGCTCCTCTTTTGGCGTTGTGCGCCAGGATCAAGGGTTGGGGTTTCTGCGCCATGTGGGGGTGGGTCTCGCCCTTATAGATGTTCACCCGCTTGAACATCTTATCTCCCTGCTTGGTCTTGGGGAGCATGCCCTTGATGGCGTACTCCAGGATGCGTTCCGGCTTCGTGTGACGGAGGTGCTTGTACTCCTCGGTGGACAATCCGCCCGGACGCCCGGAGGTGCGGTGATGGGCCTTGGTCTCCCACTTCTTGCCGGTCAGGACGATCCTCTCGGCGTTGACCACCACCACGTGGTCGCCGTTCTCGAGGCTCGGGGTGAAGGTCACCTTGTGCTTGCCGCGCAGGATGGCCGCGACCTGGGAGATGAGACGGCCCAGGACCTGGTCCTTGGCGTCCACGATCCACCACTTCCGTCGGATGTCTTTCGCACTGGCTAAAAAGGTCTTCTGCATTTCGATCGGCCCTTCGTTGGTTGGATATTGCCGCCCTAGGCGACAAGGGCCTGAATTATATGGGTTTTGCGGGGGGTGTCAAGGCTGGAATACCCTGAAAACCCCTAGGAAGTCAGCCTTAGGCGGGGCTCGCCATGGACCATGGAAAAGCTGACGGGACCCCTGTGGGACAACACCTTTTCGGCCGACCCTGGACCCCTTCCCCGCAGGGGGATGCCGATGAGGTCGGCCCAAGATCCGGGCCGGATCCTTCCCAGGACGCTGCCCAACCCCAAGGCCTTGGCCGGTTTCACGGTGGCCATGGCCACGACCTCCCGGGCCGGGACCTGGGGGTGGGCCGCGGCAAAGAGCCGCATCTCACGGAAGAGGGACAGCGAGGAATTACTGGCCAGGCTGTCGGTGCCAAGGCAGACATCGACCCCGGCCCGCCTCAAACGACGGTACGGGAAGGAGGGATGCTTGAAGAACTTATGGCTCCCCGGGCAATGGACCACCGTGACCCGGTTCTTGGCCAAAAGACGGACGTCCTTCTCATCCAGGACGTTCAGATGGACGCCCAGGTCCAGTTTCGGGAGCCAACCCAATGAGTTCAGGTACCGGACGGGGGTCGTCCCCACGGGATACTTCCTGTCCGGGGAGAGCCTCTTGAGGACCTCCGCGATGGGCCCCGCCCCCTTCGCGAAGAAACGACCCTCGTCCCGGCTCTCGCCCACATGAAGGCTGGTGGGCAGGTCGCGCCCTGAATCCAAGGACCTGGCGGCGGCCTTCAGGACCTCGCGGGAGAGGGTGAAAGGGGTGTGAGGACCCAAGCCCCACCGGAAGGTCTCGGTCGGGGGGAACTGGCGGACCGCCTCCCGAAGGCGGGCTTGGAACAACTTCCAATAAGCGGCGGGATCCTGACCGATATCCAGGAGTTCCGGGAACACGAAGGCCCTCAGCCCTGACCTCCTCAAGAGCGGCCAGCTCTCCCAGCTCGTGGCCGAGTCGCAGAGGGTGGTGGTGCCATGGGCGAGGGATTCCCGGATGCCGTTGGCCACCGACCTGCGGAAATCGGCCGGCGCCGTCCCTTTGGTCCTCATCCCCATGCCCTTGAGCCAATCCATGAAACGGCCCCGGTAAGGGACCCGGCCTTTGTAGGAGGTGAAATCGAGGTGGCAGTGGGCGTTGATGAGGCCCGGCAAGAGGAGCGTATCCTTCAGGTCCAGGAGACGGGCGGAGAGGGACCTTCGGATGTCCGCGCGCTTCCCCACCTGGAGGATACGATGGCCCGAGACCAGGACGAAACCGTCCTCAAGGGGGGTTGGGCGGTCCATGGTGAGGATGCTCTTGGCGAGGATCAATAGGGGGCGGCTCATGGCCGATAGCCTAACACGAACAAGGAAAGGTCGAATATCCCGGACCGGGTCCCTTTTCCCCCCCATTGACCCCATCCGGAGCGTCCAATAAAGTAACGCCCATGCTCAACAACCCCATCCAGAAGGCCATCTTCCACCTGACGAGCCAGGTCACCACCTGGTTCCCGCGGGGTGGCGCCAAGTTCTTCGATACGGTCATCCCTCCCTTGCTGGGGAACCGCTTCTTGGTGGACCGGACCGACCGGAAGAACCTGGCCATCCTCAAGAGCGTCAAGAAGTTCGAACGGATCCTGGTCATTCCCGACATCCACATCGGGGACGCGGTCATGCTCCAAGGGGCGGTCACGGCCTTCCGGGATTTCTTCCCGAACGCCCGCATCGACTACGTCATCAAGAAGTCGGTGGCCTGCCTGCTGGAAGGCCATCCCGATGTCTCCAACCTCTATCCCGTCTTCACGGGGGGCATCTTCCCGAACGAGGCGGATATCGCCGCCATCCGGAAGATCGCCACCGACACGCCCTACGACCTCTGTTTCAACTGCTCCCCCTTCTTCGGGGACAAGGACTTCCCCAAGGGACAGAAGCTCCTGAGCCTGCTCACGGTGGCCCCCCGGTCGGTGAGGAACGACATCGACCGCACCGGGATCAACCACTTCATGTTCCTCTCCTACGATTTCCCCCACAAACTGCTCTCCCAGGTGGCTCCCCAGGTCCGGCCCGGTCCCTTCCAAGGGGCCAAGATCATCCTCTCGGCGGGGGCCGCCCAAGAAGCCGAGGCGTTCCTTACCTCGACGGGCCTTCCCAAGGACAAACCCCTGCTCCTCTTCAACCCCGATACCGCTTCGCGGTTCACCCGTGTCCCCTTCGAGAAACAGGTGGAGTTCCTGAAGCTCCTCGCCCGGCAGGACCTGAACGTCCTGGTCGGCACGGCTTTCGTGGAAAAGGGCATCGAGGAAAGGCTCATGACGGCGCTCTCGGAGGAAGAAAGGTCCAGGATGAGGGTGGTGCCGCTTTCCTTGAGCCTGGAGGGATATACCGCCCTGACCGACCTGGCCGACGTCTTCGTCTCGGGGGACACGGGACCGCTCCATATGGCGGCCTCCCGCAAGCTCTCCCGCTCGGGCGGCCACACCTTCCGGAACCGCACCTTCGTGGTCTCGGTCTTCGGCGCCACCCCCGTGAGGTCCGCGGGCTACGACTCGAACGATCCCCTGCTCCCCCCGGCCAATCAGGACGCCCCCTCGAAGGCCTATGTCTCGGAAAGTCCCTGCCGGAACATCACTTGCGTGAACAAGATGGCCAAGACCTGCAGGACCGTGAGATGTTTCGAGGTGCTCGATGTGCAACGCATCGCGGGAGATATCCAAAAAAGGCTGGGAACACTGAAGAACTTGAACCTGGGCTGAGGCGGGCTTCCTTACTTCGTGACGTACTTCTCCATCTTGGCGAACTTATCGAAGGGCTTCTTGTCGGTGGAGATCCTTCCGCGCTTCCTGAGCACGTCCAATTCCTCCCCCGTGGGCTTCCCCAAATAAAGCGACGGCGTGAAGTGCTTGAAGTCGACCCTTTGGCGCTTCATCCGGGCCATGCTGGTCTCCATGCGCTTCAAGGAGATGGGCGAGGCAGAGGCCATGCGGTAGGTCCAACCCATGCCGAAACAAGGCATGTCCACCCGGGCGGTCAGGATGTTCGGGAAGACCGAGGCGAAGGTCTTATGGATGGTGGCGAAGGATTCCGGGAAGAGATAGTAGTTGTCCGTATGGATGGCGATGATCCCCTTGGGGCTCAGCCGCTTCTTGCACAGACGGTAGAATTCCTGCGTGTAGAGCATCTTCGAGGGCCCGTGGGGTTCCGTGAGGTCGATGATGAGCACGTCGAAGGTCTCGGGATTGACCTCCAGCCTCTTGCGCGCGTCCATGTAGACCACCTTCACGCGTGGGTCCTTGAGGCACTTGTCGATGGCCGGGTAATGGGTCCGGCAGAAATCCACGACCCCCTTGTCGATCTCCACCATCAGGATGCGTTCCAACCCCTTGAACTTGACCGCCTCCTCGATGGCGAAACAATCCCCTCCGCCGATGACACAGATGCTCTTGGGGGAAGGATGGGCCAGTAGGGGCGCCGAGACCAGGTATTGGTGGTACCGGTTCTCATCCCCGAAGCTGATCTGGATCTTGCCGTCCAGGAAGAGCATCTTCCCGAAGGTCGCGTCCTCGAAGATCTCCATGGTCTGGAAGGGGGTCTTTCCCTTGTAAAGGGAGCGCCCTTTGTAGACATGGCCGAAGGAATTGGTGACCCACTCGGTCTTGAAAGCCATGGACGGTCCTACTCCTGGAAAAGAATGGGGGGGATTATACACAAAGGAGGGGCGGGTGCACCCGGCTCCTTGGGCCTGAACTTGGCCTTCCTAGGCCTTCGGGGGACGGCCCATCCGGGCGGTCACGGTGGAATGCATCCCGCCCCGGGTGGCGAACTGGCCGGTCACCCGGCACCACTTCGGCTTGGCGGCCGAGACGAAGTCCCGGAGCATGCGATTGACCGCGTTCTCGTAGAAGATGCCGACGTTCCGGTAGGCCAGGATGTATTCCTTCAGGGACTTGAGCTCGAGCGCGCGCTTCACCGGCTCGTACTCCAGGACGATGGTGCCGAAGTCCGGCAGGCCCGTCTTGGGGCAAACGGCCGTGTACTCGGGGATCTCGATGCGGATGGTGTAGCCGGGATATTGGTTCGGGAAGGTCTCGATCGGAGGGAGCTTCACCTTGAGCCCCGACTTGGCGTGTTGTTCGTTGTAGCCAGGCATCAATTCACCAGGTTGTAGAAGGTATCGCGTTGACGGGGCTCGTAGCCCATCTCGCGGATGAGGCGCTTCATCTCGTCCAGGCTCATCAGGTAACGCACGCCGGTCGAGGCCACCACGTTCTCCTCCAGCATGATGCTCCCCATGTCATTGGCGCCGTACTTGAGCCCCAATTGGCCGATCTTCTTGCCGGGGGTGACCCAGGAGGTCTGGAGGTTCGGGAGCGTGTGGTTCAGGATGACGCGGGAGAGGGCGAGGGTCTTCAGGTACTCCTGGCCGCTGGCGGAAGGCAACCCTAGGCTCTCGTTGCCCGGCTGGTAGAGCCAGGGGATGAACCCCAGGAAGCCACCCGTCTGCTCCTGCACCTCACGGACCCGGAAGATGTGCTCGATGCGCTCCTCCACCGTCTCCACATGGCCGAACATCATGGTGGCGGTGGACCTCATCCCGAGGGCATGCACATCGCGCATGACACCCAGCCACTCGTCGGTGGAGGCCTTGAGGGGGGCGATCTCCTTGCGCACGCGGTCAACGAGGATCTCGGCCCCACCACCCGGCATGGAATCCATCCCGGCTTCCTTGAACTTCGCCAGGATCTCCTTGACCGACATCCCGAAGACGCTGGAGAAATGCACCAACTCCGGAGGGGAAAAAGCGTGCAGGGTCACGTCCGGATGGGCCCGCTTCACCTTGGAGATCATGTTGAGGTACCAATCCAACTTCAGGTCCGGATGGTGCCCTCCCTGCAGGAGGATCTGGGTGCAGCCGTGCTGCTTGGCCTCGGTCACCTTGTGGATGATCTTCTCGGCCTCGTTGACGTAGCCTTCCTTGTCCCCCGGCTCCCGGTAGAAAGCGCAGAACTTGCAATAGGTCACGCAAACGTTGGTGTAGTTGATGTTCCGGTCCACGAGGAAGGTGGCGACCTTATCGCCCTTGGTGCGCTCCTTGAGCGCGTTGGCGATGGCCCCGAGCTCATTGAGGCCCGTTCCCTTGAAGAGATCAAGGGCCTCTTGGCGGTCGACGACATGGCCGTCGAGGACCTTCTCCTGCAGGGTCTCTATCGTGATGGTGGACATGGACGCTGTTCCCTCGGCGAGGTCAGATGATCAGCCCTTGTTCCTGGAGCAGGCGCTGGAACTCGATCTGGCCCTTGTTCTCCTCAGGCCCGTAGGTGTAACTGATGTTCCCCTCTAGATAGGCCTTGGCCTTGGCATGTTCGAAGACCCAGATGCCCTTGTGGGCCTTGGAGATCTCGTCGAAATGCTTGAGCCCCTCGTTCTTGGCGGCCAGGAGGTCCATCTCGATCTCCCGGGCGACGGGCACGCTACGGGCCATCCAAACGGCGTACACGAAGGGTTTCCCCGTGCGCAGGGCCCATTCCTCCCCGAGGTCCGTGACCGTCATGCCGGTGGGGGCCGCGATGAGGGCGTTGTCCCCGAACTGCAGGGTGGCTTCCCAGGGCTTCACCTGGTTGGGATGGAAGGTCTCCATGTCCACGGACTTCACCGACAATCCCTTCACCCCGTACCACTTCTTGAGGATGAGCTGGGCCAGGAGCGAGGAGGTCTGGGAACGACCGTCCACGAAGAGCTGGGTGACCTTTTCCAGGGGCCCATGGGAGAGGATCCTTACGCTCTTGACGGGGCCCTTGCTACAGATGGCCACGACCGGCACGACCTGGAGCTCGGGATTCAGGAACTTGGCCACGATGGGGGTCAAGGCCACGTCCAGGCGGCCTTTTTTCAGGTGGTCGGCCATCTCGTTGGGGGCCACCACGGAGAGCTTGTGGTGGTTCTTCATGTCCCACACGAGCGGCTGGGCGTTCAGGAAAGGCACCACCCCGATGCGCATGGGGCGGGCGATGAACTTGACGGGCTCCGCCGGCTTCGGCGGCTCGGCCACAGCGGCTGCCGGAGCCGCAGCAGGCGTCGCAGCCGGAACTGGAGCTGGGGCAGCGGCGGGAGCTGGGGCCGGCGCTGGCGTCGGAGGAGTTGTCGGTGTATCGCTCATGGGTCCGTCTCCTATGGGCAGCGGCGTCAGACCGCGGCCGTTTCCTTGAAAGTCCTCAGCTCTTTGTACAACGTGTCCCTCTCGACCGGCACCCGGCCGGCCTCACG
>Ga0315912_10004068_pt1 | contig 14068 bp, 15 predicted proteins | sample VfabasoilMG_FD_204469 | JGI IMG/M metagenome (GOLD analysis project Ga0315912, IMG submission 204469) | Garden soil microbial communities collected in Santa Monica, California, United States - V. faba soil | ecosystem: Environmental > Terrestrial > Soil > Garden | place: USA: California... | reverse complement strand
GTTCAATCAGACGAGTTGGGGCATTGTTCGGTTTAAGCCTGAGGAGGTACCCGGCAATCTACGGGTTATGCCGGATAGTACTCTTGTTGGTCCGATCAATCGGCGTCTCGCTGCGCATAAGAAAGTGGAAGCATTCGTGGTCATGACGGGTACTCTGATTCCTTCGGAGTCGATCGTCTATGACTTTTCCCATGAAGAGGAGGGGCGTGGTCTGATTATGCCGGTGGTCAGAGTCGAGCGGGTGGATGTGCTTTTGAAGGGGCGGCTAGCATATTAACTTCCGCAAGAGGCATGTCTGTTTTGCGCAGATCATTGAGCGTCGAGCAGCATGGGTGCCGGGCGCTCGGATTGGTCCCGGGACGTACGACATGAATAGCTTGAAGGTCCGCGGTGGTAGCTGTATCCAGTTCCGGCTCGGCATCGGAGAGAAATAAGATCTCCTCAGAATGGAGTCCGAGACAGTCGGCAATGCGCTTGTAGGATGCGGGGTTTATTTTCGACCCTATGCCGGTATCGAAACAGTGGGAAATCATTGGAGTGAGGTCTCCGTCGGTCGTATGAGCAAGCAGGAGACGCTGTGCCTGCTCAGATCCTGAGGAATACATCGCAAGTGTGAGCCCCTCTTGTCGCCAGCGACGGAAGGAGGGCGCGACGTCGTCGTATAATTCCGGCACGAACGCACCGGTCCGGTAGCCCTCTTCCCAGATCATGCCTTGTAGAGCCTTTAGCCCCTGGTGTTTGCGATCTCCTTCCATCCACTGGCTGAGGACTCCGGCCAGATTCTCGTATGAAAGCACTACGCCGGATTCTTGCGCGATGGTTTCATGACACACCGCCGCCCACTGGCGGACCTGCGGGTCTATCCGATAATCGTGTAAAAATGACGCGATGTGTTTCTTGGCATAAGGAAAGAGCACATCTCTGACAAAGGTCACCGGAATGATCGTGCCCTCGATGTCGAGTAGAATGCAGCGGATAGCCATTTCAGCAGTACCGTCGTTCGATGTTAGACCGGGTATAGTGGGGAACCCACCCTGCTTGATCTGTAAAGATCCGAATGGCACAGACCCTGGGAGACTCGCCAAGGTCAAACCAGTGTTTCATATTGGCCGGCACGGTCAAAAGATCGCCTGCTGTGCATCGGACCGAAAATACTTCTTCTTCGGGTGTCTCCTTGTGAAACCAGAAGAGGCCCTCGCCGTCGACAAAGAACCGAACCTCATCTTCGCTATGGGTATGTTCACGGAGAAACTTGTCCCGGATGGCGGGCACATTCGGAGTCGAGGGTGTGATCCGGATGACGTCGGCGGTTCGATAGCCGTTCTTGTCCATGAAGGGCTTGAGCCAGCCGGCATGGGCCTGCAAGATGTCTTCGTCGCCCGGACCGATCGGCGCGGCTTCAGCAGGCCGATGGTCATACCAGATACCGCGTTCCTGGAGGAAATGTTGGATCGCTGGTCCTTCGGTTAGGTGGATATGTTTATCGGGTACCCGTAGTTCAGCCATAATGTCGCACCTCCCGTTCGCATTGCAGGAGATATTCGAAGACTTCAAGATGACGCTTGGCGTCCGGGAGTGTCTTGCCCCAGACGTACAGGCCATGGCCCGCCAATAGAAAGCCGTAGCAGATTCCGGTGTCCGGGAGACGAGGTTCGATGTGTGCTGCCAATTGCGCCATATCCTGTGAGTTCTGAAAAATGGGCAGCCGGACTTCGCAATCATGCCGATCGATTCCCTCCAGACCTTTGAGTAGTTCCCAGCCGGAGAAGCTCACGTACCCTGTCGCCTCGGCTAGTCGGGACAGCAATGCGCCGGCCACGGAGTGGGTGTGAAGGACTGCGCCGATGTTCCGTCTGCGGTAGAGCATCAGATGGAGGAGAGTCTCTGCGGATGGGCGAAGCTGGCCCCCATTCACCGGATGTCCCTCACCATCCACGGCCAGGACAGAGTCAGTATCGAGCTGTTCTTTGTCCATGCCGGAGATGGTAATTGCACAGATTGCCGGCGCGGCTTCATCGGGCAAGTGAACGCTATAGTTTGTACTCGTTGCCGGCGCCCAGCCTTTCCGCGCCGCCCAGCGGGCGGTTTCGGCGACTTGATCTGCGTATCGTTTAAAGTCTCTGAATGTGTCCATTCGGTCAGCGCCAGGTGTTGAGGAAAAGAGCTGATGGCTGATGGCGTGTAGCACGTGAACGGATCAAGTCATTAGCCCCCTTCGATTCATGTTCCGGTTTCATACCATCAGCCATAGGCTATAGGCTCTTTTGAGCAAACGCTGCGTACACGAGATACCGTGATACTAGGAGAAAAGACCATAAAGGCGCTACTGGCTGATCCGCCAGGTAGATACTGGTACAGTGTCAGTGTGATTGTAGGCGGGAATAACCAGCGCGGTTAGAACGCGTCTTTCGCACAGCGGAAGCCGATGCCGCTGGCCCGGTCGGTCGGATAGCCATAGTCACGGTCTGAGGCACGGAGGTTCCTCGCCGGTTTGAGCCAGGACCCGCCGCGTACCACTTTGAGAAGCTGCCCGTTAGGTCCTTGTGGGTTGGAGAGCGGGGCGTTGAGATAGGAATAGGGTTCGTACCAGTCCTGTACCCATTCCGAGGCATTGCCCGCCATATCGAGGAGACCATAGGGACTGGCGCTGTCCGGAAAGCTGCCGACGGGCAGGGTGAGGACTTCACCCCTGAGTCCCCGCTCATGAGAGATGCGCGCGCCCTCGCCGGTCACCCAGAAGGCGTTCCATTCCTCTCCGTCTTTGAATTCAACCGTGCGGCCGGCCCAGTAACTGGCGCTAGATGCTTTGGAGAAGTCCCAGAGGTTCCCCCAGGGATAGCGGCGGCCGTCGGCGCCACGTGCGGCCTTTTCCCATTCCGCTTCGGTCGGGAGCCGTTTGTTTTGCCACCGGCAGTAAGCGACGGCGTCCTCCCAGCTGACATTGACGACCGGATGCTCTTCGCTGCCGGGAAGCGGGATACCGTGGAACCACAACCTGAATTCCGGTTTTTGATGAGTCGGTGCCGGATGCCCGGTGGCGTCCACGAACTGCTTGTAGCGGGCGTTGGTGACCTCGTGGCGGTCGATGAAAAAGGAGCTGACATAAACGTTGCGCTGCGGCCGTTCATCGTCGAAACTGACGCCGTCATCCGGGCTACCCATGAGGAATTCTCCGGCAGGAATCATGACCATGTCATCTGGAATCTCGGAGCTGATTGCTGACGGCTGATGGCCGAGAGCCAACAGCATGAACGAGAGGGTCGTAACGAACACAGCGGCAGGAGCAATCCGAGGGATCACGGTCTCTTAATTCTGCACGCCTTGGCGACGGCGTCGCGATAGCGGAGCCAAAAGTCGAGGCTTTTTTTGATGTGAGTGAGAACTGATCGTCTCAACGGCGGCGCTGTGTGATTCACCACCATGTCATAGGCATCATGGCGATGTCCTGCTTCGACCAACTGATGGGCACGGATCAGATCCATGTGGTCGGGTGAAAGGCCATGGTGACGAACGAGCGGATGGTTCCGGATGACCGCTTCGATATCTTCCGCGCTTTTAGGTTCGGACGGTTGATGGATTTCTTTGCGGTCCTTCACGCTGCCTTCGACAAAGATCGTCAGTGTGGCAGCGGCAATCACCCAATGGCGATGGTTCGACATCCGGTCGAGCCAGGCGCGGTAGGCGCGGCTGGCCGGTAATAGACGAACCCGCTCGAAGTCGTCAGGGTTGAATCCCAGTCCCTCCATCATGGAGAGAAAGAGTGCGGGGTGGGACGTTCCCAGAGAGAGGCCCCCGGTATCTTCCTCATAGATGTTTTCGGCCAACATGCGACGGACGGGAGCGGGTGGATTTCTTCCATGAATACGGGCGAGAAAAACAGGAAAATCTCTCACGAAGACGGCATATTCCTGCTGGAAGTGAATCTTTAACTGTTCTTTCGTGAGGGTGCCGGCGGCGAAGTGATCCCAGGCCCAGTGGTGCTTTCCATCCATGATACGGAGGAGGGCGTCGAGAAATTTTGAGTTCGTCATGTAAGCAGCCATCGTCTCTTGCCTTCTTGAGCGGTGCGTCGCTACAATTCGCTGGCACAACATGGGAGTGAGTCAATGAATCCGATTACGGTCCAAGATCCCGATGAGATCCTCAGCGTATTAGCCGATGTCACGCTCTGTGGAGCGGGTTTTACGACTGAATCCCTTCTTGATTACGTCCTGGAAGAAGGGTTTACGGAACCGATTTTCCTGAACGCCAGCGGCGAAGATCCGACAGCCTTCTTCAAAGGCCAGCCGAATGCCTGGGCCATCTACCAGGTGCGCGAATGGAAGCGGGTACTCACCATTTCAGGCGGTCCCGGTCAGGAGCGGCGCGCGCGCATCACCGAAACGCCATGACTAACCCGGAGTGTAAAGGGTGAGATCGAAAAGTGCAATCGGATGAACGGCTTTTCGATCAACCGGGGAAACGATTGCGGATAGGGTGAGTATGCGGATGGTTCATCTCATCAATACCCAGGATGTGGGGGAGTTGGCCATCATCAAGAGCCTGCTCGACGGCAACCGTATCGCCTATGTTATTCACGGCGAGCATATGAGCAGCCTGTATCCGGGAGTGCCCTTCTTCGTCAGCCGTGTGATGGTGGATGTGTCAGACCAAGCCCGTGCCGAAGTCCTGCTCAGCCGACTCAGGCTGTCTATCCGGGAAGCGTCGGCGTAATTCCTGTCATTCACAAGTGCCGCTGCTGTAAGACTGATCGGCTGTTCCGATCACGTGCAATCGGCCATCAGCTATCAGCTCTTTTTCCCAACGAGATACGCTCGCCTCGCATCGTCGGCGAAGCGGGCTTCACGAGATACGAGCGCTCAAGCATGGTCAGTGTCGATTGCCACGACGATATGACTACGGCTGGATTTTGGGGTGGGGCTTCTCTGCAGGGAAGTCACCTGGCCGGCGGTCGCTTGTTCCCTCGTACCAGCCTCCGACGAGTGTGCCGTCCTCAAAATATAAATAGCGATGCCGGATCACGGCCGTGCTTTCCCAGTCTTCGAAAATCCATTCTTCCTGCCGGATACCATCTTTGGTGAAGCTGGTATGGATCGTCTGCGGCCCACCCCAGGATTTGAGAACTTGCTCCTTCGTCATGCCCACCATGACCCGATGCTGGTCGATATGCTGCTGAAAGTCCGGGTCACGCAGCTGGGCGATCATTGGCCAGAGCACCATCATCAGGGCAAAAATGGCAAGTCCCGCATAGATGATGATCCGCACCGGTCGGCGTCGAATAAACGACTCCTCGTCGGGTTTCTGCTCGAGCAAGGCGGGCTCCGGGTTGGGTATCTCAGTAGTCATAGTGTGCGAGGAGCCAGTCGGACAGACCCCTAGAAGCGGCGAATGCTAACAGGGGGGGGAAGGGGCGTCAAGAATCGGCACATTTTGCAAAATCAATTCCTAATCGAAGGCGGGGATGTATACTCATTGTTGATAGGGTATGTGGGCCGGGTAAGTGAGGCAGGTGATGAGCCATCAAGGTATCGGACAGCAATGTTGTCGTGCGGCGTTGGCCTGTGTCTTCGCCTGTGGACTGGCTTTGGGGCAGGGAGGGTTCTCGGATGCATCTGCCGGTGCCATCTATTCATATATCGATGACAAGGGGAATGCTGTCTATACCGACAAACTGGAAACCATTCCGGAAAAATACCGGGCGAAGGTGAAGGTCCAGCAGTTGTCGGACCCGGAGTCAAAAGTCTCCTCAGCTTTTCACTCGGTTCAGCAGACGATCAAAGACCGGGTGAAGGCGTTCGGATCCAAGGGGTCTTCAGGCACATCGGGTGTGAACCTGAGTAGTTTGGATCAGGAGACCATCCTCAACTATGCCGGAGCAGCAGCGGTCTTTTTACTTCTGGTCATGTACTTCAGTAAAAAGAGTCCCATGATACGGTTGTTGGCGTTGGGCTTACTGTTTGTCCTGGGGGTTGGCACACCTGTACTCATTTATACGAGTACGGGCGGCACGCTCGATGTCATGAAGCAGAAGGCTACCGCGACCGGGCAAGCTCAGCAGAACCGTCTCCAGCAAGCTCCGCAATAACGCTCCTTCCCTCCAGAATTCACACTTCCAGTGGTCTATTCTGCGTATTTCGGCACAGGAATGGTCTTGGCCGGCGAAGCCGGTACGGCGGATTGGCGGATGAATTCGCCGCAATAAGGGTTGAGGATGGGTTCATGGGTATGCCGCTGCCGTTGCGTGACCAGTTGCAGGCTTTGAGCGCTGATTTCGACTCGGTCGATCAAGACGGATCGTGTCAGACGATCGGGAAGTCCCTGCATCGAAAACAATTGGTAGCTCAACAGCCAATCCAGCCGGTCTTTCTCCTGTTCCCTGATAATGAAGCGGGCCTCCGGTGACGGGGTTCCTTTGAAGAGCAATACCCAGATATTGGAGCGGAAGGCGGGGCTGGCCTGCTCTGCTGACGGGCGAAACTCGGGAATCAATGACGGCAGCTGGTCGATCGGCACGGGCGGGGACAATTCAATGTCCACCAGGCGCACGAACAGGGGCCGGTCCTCGCGCTGGTCGTTCGGATCAGCCGTATAGCTGAACGAATAGCGGATATTCGTCCCGTTGCGTGTGAAGGTATAGACGTCTTCTCCGTTTTCCGGAGAGACCAACTTGCTGAAATAGCTCGACCAGTCGGTGATCGGATAATACGTGAAGACGCGAAGGGCGGATTTGCGGTCGCGCACCGCCTGGGGGCGGCCCATCTTTGCATGCAGCTCTGCCTGAGTCAGGCCAAGAAAACCGTCTTCAAAGTAGGGCGCGGCGTTAAGATTCGGCGGACACAGCCAACACAAAACGACCAGGAGTAGGGTGGTGAGAACGGCTGGCCCAGCGATATAAGGTCGAATCAGTGGAGTAGCCATAATAGGCGGGGATGGTATCGGCGGGTCTAAATCGATGTCAAGGAGACCGCTTCCGTCGGGCTGCTGGTGCAGCATGCATCCAGTCTCATCTCGACTCAGCTTTTCAATTGGGGGAGGATCGGGAGTTGGCTACACAGATCAGGCAACCGACTCAAATCAAGGCGCTGCTCAAGGAGCATATTCTGATTTTCGATGGCGCTATGGGACGATGATTCAGCAGTGCAAGGTAGACGACGCATCATTCTCCCGACAGGGTCTAGCCAGGACTCAAGACGCTTGAGATGAGTCGCGACCACCATGAGCGTCGGATCCTTCCTCTCAGAAATCAGAAACGAAATCCGATTCCGACTGCCACGCAATGGGATTGGAAGTTGAGGTTATGGAGTGGAGGCGTCGTACAGTTTGGTATTCTGCGGCAACCTCCGTACCTGCTACATGTAGTACACCGGTCACCCTCTTTCCCGGAAAACAGCGCGGGTTTGTATTCCGCGAACCCGAAGAGATGGTCTGTGACGATCAGTCGTACTCCGATGATGCCTTGTACGGCCAGCCCGCTCACTGAGTCAGGTTCGTGAATACCGGCGGAACTTTGCGTGTGGCCGTCCATCCCCAGGATGGAGAAGCCTAGGCCGACACCTGCGTAAGGCTGCATGAAGTCGCCGGGGTATCGAGCAAGGACATTGACCATGAAATTGAATACAGTTGTGTCCAGTTGAGCGGAGCGTACCCTATTGCCCACCACTGTTTGTGGTGCCGTGATTGAGCCCCCATAACCGGACAACTCAACTTCTGCACCAAAAACAGACGTGTATGATGGAAAAGCACCTATCTTGAGACCTCCACCCATTGCGCCGTCAAACCTGGTGTCTGGGATCTTGTCGCCGTCAACTTTGAGCAGGCTGCCGATCGGATAGTGGTGTGTGAGAAATCCGCTCACATACCATTCCTTTGGCAGAGGTCTAGCAGCTTCTTCCGCTTCGGCCTCGTTGATCTCCGCGATGGGGCACATGATCAATATTGGCATGTTGAGTATGATGAGCCACCAACGGGAGTCTGAGCTGGTAAGGAACGTGGCAATGACTTTCAGGGCGGGCGCACACGATCTGGATTGCCGGGCGCGTCGAGATGCCATCGTCATCTCCAAGGTCCGCACACTCAATGTAAGAATGTAATGATGACGTTATCGTACTAAGTGAAAAACCAGTTTGCGAGGTGTGGAGTGAGAAAAACTTTTGAAGGCTTCCATGAGCAATAGTCACGCCGGGTGATCGTTTCTGAAAGGCCTTGCGGCAACTGACGCGCTCCAGTTAGGATCGAACGCGATATCCTCTTGCAGCGAAAGGTTTCTTGTCGATGACCGTTACCCATACGAATAGCAGTATCGAACAGCTTCTTCATGAGCGCATTTTAATCCTTGACGGCGCTATGGGGACGATGATCCAGCAGCGCAAGCTGGACGAAGCAGCATTCCGCGGCGAGCGGTTCAAGGATTGGAAGAAAGACCTTAAGGGCCACAACGATCTCTTGAACATCACACAGCCGGCGATTATCGAAGACATTCATCGGCAATATCTGGAAGCCGGCGCCGATATCGTCGAAACCAACACGTTCAATTCTCAGTCGATCTCGCTGGCGGACTATCACATGGCGTCTCTCGGCTATGAACTGTCCAGGGCAGGAGCGGAGTGTGCCAGACGGGCGGTTGAGCAGGTTCAAGCTGCACAACCGGGGCGACAGTGTTTTGTTGCCGGAGCGATTGGACCGACCACCAAGACCTCATCGATTTCAACGGATGTGAACAACCCCGCAGCCCGTGGGACGGTCTATGAAGAACTCGTGGCGGCCTACGGCGAGCAGGTACGCGGACTGTTGGACGGCGGGGCCGATCTTCTGCTGGTGGAGACCATCTTCGATACGCTGAACGCGAAAGCGGCATTCTTTGCGATCCAACAGGTTTTTGCATCAGGCGCCCGGCCTGTGCCGATTATGGCGTCGGTCACATTTATCCAGGCCGGAAGTAATCGAGGTGTCACAGGGCAGACCGTTGAGGCGTTCTGGAACTCCATTTCCCATGTGCCGCTCTTAAGTGTGGGAATGAATTGCGCGCTCGGGCCCAAAGAAATGCGCCCGTTGATCGAAGAATTGTCGCGCATTGCACCGATCTATGTGAGCGCCCATCCAAATGCCGGATTGCCGAATCCGTTACTGCCGACCGGTTTCCCGGAGACCCCGGACAGTCTGGCGCCCCAGCTGCGTGAGTGGGCGCAGAACGGGTGGCTCAACATCGTGGGCGGTTGTTGTGGAACCACGCCGGCCCATATCAAGTCGATCGCCGGGGTGGTGCGCGATATCAGGCCGAGAACGATCCCGGCGGTGACTCCGTATACAAGGCTGAGCGGCCTGGAAGCAGTCACGATCCGTCCGGATTCCAATTTCGTGAACATCGGCGAACGAACCAATGTGACCGGATCTCCGGCCTTCGCCAGACTCATCCTGGCCGGCGACTATGAATCCGCACTCTCCGTGGCGCGCCAGCAGGTTGAAGGCGGCGCGCAGATCATCGACATCAACATGGATGAAGGCATGCTGGATTCCAATAAGGCGATGGAAAAGTTTCTGCGTCTTGTCGCGTCGGAACCGGATATCTGCAAAGTGCCGATCATGGTCGATAGCTCCAAGTGGGAGGTATTGGAAACGGGGTTGCGGAATATTCAGGGCAAAGCCGTCGTCAACAGTATCAGCTTGAAAGAAGGCGAGCAGAAGTTCGTCGAGCAGGCCACGCTCGTGCGCCGATACGGCGCGGCGGTGGTCGTGATGGCATTTGATGAAAAGGGACAGGCTGACACGCTGGAGCGGAAGAAAGAGATCTGTACGCGATCCTATCGCATCCTGACCGAGCGGGTCGGGTTTCCACCCGAGGACATCATCTTCGATCCCAACGTTTTGACCGTGGCGACCGGGATCGAAGAACATAACGAGTACGCGCTGAATTTTATCGAGGCGGCGCGCTGGATCAAGCGGAACCTGCCCGGAGCCAAGGTCAGCGGCGGTATCAGTAATATCTCCTTTTCGTTTCGCGGCAACAATGTCGTGCGCGAAGCGATGCACTCGGCGTTTCTCTACCATGCGATCAAGGCCGGGCTGGACATGGGCATCGTGAATGCCGGGCAACTCGCGGTCTACGAGGAGATTCCAAAAGACCTGCTTGAACTGGTGGAAGATGTGTTGCTCAACCGGAGGCCTGATGCCACGGAACGACTGGTGACGTTTGCCGAAACGGTGAAACAAAAGGGGAAAGTCGCGGTCAAGGACGATGAGTGGCGAAGCGGCACCGTCGAGGAGCGATTGTCCCATGCGCTGGTGAAGGGCATTACGGACTACATCGATCAGGATACGGAGGAGGCCCGTCAAAAGTATCCCAAGCCGCTCTCCGTGATCGAAGGGCCCTTGATGGCCGGCATGAATATCGTGGGGGATCTGTTCGGGTCGGGTAAGATGTTCTTGCCTCAAGTAGTGAAGAGCGCGCGGGTGATGAAAAAGTCGGTGGCCTATCTGATGCCGTTCATGGAAGAAGAAAAAAAGCGGCTGGGCGGATACCAGGCGCAGGGCAAGGTGTTGCTCGCGACGGTCAAGGGCGATGTTCACGATATCGGAAAAAATATCGTCGGCGTGGTGTTGGGCTGCAACAACTATGAGGTCATTGACCTCGGTGTGATGGTCCCCTGCGAAAAGATCCTGTCGGCGGCGAAGGAACTGAAGGTCGATATCATCGGTTTGAGCGGGTTGATCACTCCCTCGCTTGACGAGATGGTGCATGTGGCGAAAGAGATGACTCGCGAAGGATTCGAGATTCCGCTGTTGATCGGCGGCGCCACCACGAGCAAGGCCCATACGGCCGTCAAAATTGCGCCTTCATATAGTCCGTCAGTCATCCATGTGCTGGATGCGTCCAGGGCCGTCGGCGTGGTATCGAACCTTATCAGCCCCACTCAGAAGCCCGGGTTTGTGCAGGAAGTCCGGAATGATTATGACCGTATGAGACAGATCCATCAGGGCAAGGGAGAAAAACCGGTGCTGCCGATCGCCCGTGCCCGCGCCAATCGTCCGGTCACCGACTGGGCTGCGCTCGATATTCCGACGCCCGGTTTTCTGGGCGTCCGGGTGATCGCGGACCAATCGTTGACCGACCTGATTCCCTTCATCGACTGGTCGCCGTTCTTTCATACCTGGGAGTTGAGGGGGCGCTATCCGGCGATCTTTGATGATGCCACGGTCGGAGTGAAGGCCAAGGAACTGTACGATGACGCACGACGGCTCCTGGATGAGATCGTCCGGAAGAAACTGCTGCGCGCCAAAGGAGTCTATGGATTCTTCGCGGCCTCCGGTGTGGGTGACGATATCGAGCTGTATACGGATGCGTCGCGTACGGCGGTACTTACGACGGTCCATACGCTGCGGCAGCAAGCCGAAAAGCCTGACGGGCAGCCCAATCGTGCGTTGTCCGACTACATTGCGCCGAAGGATTCCGGGCGAAAGGATTTCCTCGGAGCCTTTGCGGTGACGTCCGGCATCGGCATGGAGGAACTCTGCGAACGCTTCGATAAGGATCACGATGACTATAATTCGATCATGGCCAAGGCGTTGGCGGACCGGTTAGCCGAGGCCTTCGCCGAGTATCTCCATAGGAAGGTGCGAGAAGAATGGGGATACGGCAAATCCGAACGACTGACGGCTGACGATCTCATTCGTGAAAAGTATCGCGGCATCCGTCCCGCCCCGGGGTACCCGGCATGCCCGGACCATACGGAGAAGCGGCTGTTGTTCGATCTGCTGTCGGTTGAACAGGCCACCGGGATCACCTTGACGGAAAGCTTCGCCATGCTGCCGGCTGCCGCCGTCAGCGGATTCTACTTCGCCCATCCGGACGCCAAGTATTTTGCCGTTGGTAAGATCGGGAAAGACCAAGTCGAGGACTACGCTCTCCGTAAGGGGATGGACCAACGCACGATTGAACGCTGGCTTTCGCCCAATCTCAATTACGAACCGGACTCAACTGGGCGAGCGTGAAACGTGAAAAGTGAAACGTGAAAAGTAAGGAGCGTAGGGGAAGAATGGTTGATGGTCGGAATTGGAAGAGGGAACAGGGGTGAGGGGCCGTTCGTCATTCGTCAATCGATCCGGACCACTTACCACGCACTACTTGCTACTTGCCACTCATATTCAGACTGCCGATGATAGGAAATCGTCTTGAAGGTTGACGGCGGCGCCGCGAAGCGCATTCACTATCCGGTGGTACCGATCGCCTGCCCAGTGGTTGAATGACTCGGCGTCAGGAAAAACGAGGTCCCAGGCTTTGGCAGCGTCCAGTAGGAGCAGTTGCTGAGGCCTGTTGTCTCCGGGAAAGAGGACGATGAGTACGGCGGAATTGCCTGTGAGGCTGATGTCGGTAAAGATATGCAGGGTTGCGGAGGAGGGCAGGGTTGCCTCGCGCGATGCCGCTTCAACAAGAGGCTGATAGAGACGGCGAAGAAACTGCGAGGTCACTTCGTGAGGGTTTACAGGAGTCAGCAAGCGCGGGTTCGGTTTCTCGCCGAAGAGGTTTTCGGTGAGGTAGGTGGCGGCCTCCCACGTCGGCATGGCGCCTGAGGTTACGAGAGCTTCACAGAGATAGGCGATCCAGTTTCTGTGCTCCGTCCGATTCCGAGCCGTCACCGTTTTCTTTGCCATCACCGGCAATCCTCCCGTCTTCATGTTGTTGTGGCGCGTCAACAGGCTGCTCCGGTTGTTCGTCATCCACGCGGCGCAGGCCTCCAGCCGATGCCGCGATGAGCCGTCATGAGTCATGGAGCGGGTTTCTAGGAGTCGAGGGGGGGGTCGGAGGGTGTAGGGTCGGCGTATTGGTCGCGGATTCGCACAAGTTCGTCTGTAGATGAAAAGAAGATGTCGAGCAGTTCGGGATCAAAGTGTTCGCCGCGGTGTTTGAGCATGAGGTCGATCGTATGGCCGATCTCAAATGCCGGTTTGTAGACGCGCTGGGTTGTGAGCGCATCGAATGCATCGGCGATCGATGCGATGCGGCCTTCGATGGGAATCGCTTCCCCTTTGAGGCCTCGTGGATAGCCGGTGCCGTCGAATCGCTCGTGGTGAGTATAGGCGATGACGGCCGCGACTTTGAGCAGCTCTGCGTCTGATCCGCTGAGGATGCGATAGCCGATCTCGGCATGTTGCGCAATCACTCCGAATTCTTCCTGGGTGAATTTCCCCGGCTTCAACAGGACATGATCAGGAGTGCCGATCTTGCCGATATCGTGCATGGGACTGGCCGTGCGGATCAGGTCGCACCGATCGGAGGACAGCCCGCACCGGCGCGCGAGCAACTCACAGTAGTGACTCATTCGGTGAATATGTCGGGCGGTCGAGCTGTCACGAAACTCGGCGGCGATGGCCAAGCGCTGAATGGTCTCTTCTCGCGAGAGACGCAATTCTTTCTCACTGCGCTCCAGCCAGTCCAACGCCTGCTGCAAGGCTACGGTCCGGGTGCGCACAATATCTTCCAGATTCTCCCGGTGGAAACGGTTTTCTAATTCCAGCTTGCGGCGGCGAAGGGCGTTGGCCACGTTGATCAACACTTCGCTGGACTCGAAGGGCTTGACGATGTAGCCGAACGCGCCCACCTCGATGGCTGCGTTGGCCAGGACCGAGCTGTCGAGTCCCGTGACCATGATGGCGGCGGTCTCCGGACGTTCCGAGAGAATATTTCGGACCAGGTCCATACCGGACTCACCGGGCATGTTCACGTCGCACAGCATGAGCGCGAAGGGGTGGGTGTCCAGTTTTTTGCGAGCCTCGCGGGCGTCGGCGGCGAAATCGACGGGGTATCCATGAGGGCTGAGGAGATAGCCGATCACTCGCCTGATGGGTTCTTCATCATCGACAATCAGAATGTTGCGGTTGTCGAGCAAAGCTTGGTGGGCGTTTCGATCCAAAGGTGTTTGCATGGGTGTCGGTAGTTAACTGAGTTCGAAGGTTATTGGTCGTAGTCTATCTGTGTATCGGTTGATTCGGTCCTATCTGAAGGACTGAAGAGGATCTATAACTCAAATGCACCTTTTGTGCCATTGAAAAATCATTTGGTGCAACAAGGTGTTTG
>Ga0315912_10004067_pt1 | contig 14070 bp, 12 predicted proteins | sample VfabasoilMG_FD_204469 | JGI IMG/M metagenome (GOLD analysis project Ga0315912, IMG submission 204469) | Garden soil microbial communities collected in Santa Monica, California, United States - V. faba soil | ecosystem: Environmental > Terrestrial > Soil > Garden | place: USA: California... | reverse complement strand
GCGCATGCGCGACGGCCGTTTCGAGGATTTAAAGAACGGCCAATACAACATCATCCTCGGCAGCGCTCTCGCTACCGAGCTTGCGGTGAAGGTGGGCGACAAGGTGGTGCTCATGGCGCCCGAGGGTAGCGCCACGCCGGCGGGATTCCAGCCGCGCATGAAGCGGTTCACGGTCACCGGAATCTTCGATTCCGGCATGTACGAATTCGACCGCGGCCTCGCACTCGCGCACCTGGCGGACGCGGCGAGGCTCTATCGAATGGGTGACAGCGTCACGGGCATCCGGCTCGCGCTTGAAGATCCTTTCCTCGCCCCGCTCATGGTGCGCACCGTGGCGCGCGCCATCGACTACGACGGCAACGGCTACTACGTGAACGACTGGACGCACGATCACCAGAATTTCTTCCGGTCGATCGAACTCACCAAGACGATGATGTTCTTCATCCTCCAGATCCTCGTGGTCGTTGCGGCCATCAATCTCGTGGCGACGCTCGTCATGATCGTGAAGGAAAAGCAGACCGACATCGCCATCCTGCGCACGATCGGTTCGGCGCCGATCAACGTATTGCGGATGTTCCTGGTGCAGGGTGCGCTCATCGGGCTCGTCGGCACCGTGGCCGGTGTGCTGCTCGGATGGGTGCTGGCGCTCAACGTCACTGAAGCCATCCACGGGATCGAAAACATTTTCGGTATCAAGTTCCTAGATGCGAGTGTGTACCTCATGAGCGATCTGCCTTCCGAAGTTCGCCTCCGCGACGTGCTGCAAGTGTCGCTGACGGCGCTGGCGCTGTCGGCCGTGGCCACTATCTACCCGGCATGGCGTGCCAGCCGCACGCTGCCCGCGGAGGCCCTGCGTCATGATTGAAAGGGCCATGGCTGAACAGGTGCTCGAAGCCTCGGGCGTGATGCGCGCGTTCCGGCAGGGCCCCATCGATCTCCTGGTGCTGTCGGGCGTGAACCTCTCGGTGCGCGCCGGCGAACGCATCGCGATCATCGGGTCGTCCGGATCCGGCAAGACCACGCTGTTGCAGATCCTGGGCGGGCTCGACCGGCCGACGGCCGGCACCGTGAAGATCGCAGGCAGCGACATCCACTCGCTCGATGAAAAGTCGCGCGGCGAACTGCGCAATCGCACGCTGGGTTTCATCTACCAGTTCCATCACCTGCTGCCGGAATTCTCCGCGCTGGAGAACGTGGCCATGCCGCTCCTGGTGCGGCGCACGCCGCGGCACGAGGCGGAGAAGACCGCGAGCGCGATTCTCGAGCGCGTCGGCCTCGGGGCGCGTCTGGTCCATCGTCCGCACGAGCTCTCGGGTGGCGAACGCCAGCGCGCGGCCGTGGCGCGTGCGCTCGTCACGAATCCGCGCATCGTGCTGGCCGACGAACCCACCGGCAATCTCGATGGCGGCAACGCGGAGTCGGTGTTCGAGCTGATGCTTCAGCTCAACCGCGAACTCGCGACCAGCCTCATCGTGGTGACACACGATCGGCGCCTCGCGGCGCGCATGGATCGCATCCTCGAGCTCGAAGGCGGGAATCTGATCGAACGCAGCTGATTAGCGGCTGTTGGCGCCCGAACGTTCGCGGTATCTCTTGCGCACGTTGTAGCGCCACAGCACGTCGAGCAGGGCATATCCCAGAAGCCCGAACAACGCCCCTGTGAGCCCACAACCCACGAGGAAAGGCTTCCACATCGGGCCGAGGCCGTGCTGCACCCAGTCCCAGCTCATCTCGAACTTCATCGCGGCCGGCGGCGCGCGCGTGACGATCACCCCGACCTTGTAGGCGAGGTAATACATCGGCCCCCAGGTCAGCGGGTTCGAGAGGATCAGCGTGATCATGATCGTCGGGATATGGATGCGGCAGAAGATCGCCGTCATCGCCGCGATCGGGATGTGGATGGGCAGCGGCACGAAACAGATGGCGAGTCCTGCCCCGAAGGCGGGAGTCACGGTGCGTCGCTGAAGGGACCACAAGCGCGGGTCGCCGAAGAACCGGCTGAACGGTTTGAGTGCCCAGTGCGTGCGCACCGTTTCATGGCGCGGTGTGATTTTGCGGAATAGTCCCCGAGGCATCGGCGCGCACTCTAGCATTCGCAACGTGTCGCGTGATTGACGGTCTCGCGTTGCTGGCCGGCGTCCTCGCCGGGCTCGGCTCCACGGCAGTGCCCGGACTCTCTTGGCTGATCGCCGCCGGCGCGCTCGCGGGCCTGGTGCTGCTCACGCCGCTTCGCCGGCACGCGTATGGGAGTCATATGGCGTGGCTGCTCGCGGGCCTGGTGCTGGCCTGGAGCAGTGCATCGCAGTGGCAGTCGCTGCGAATGTCGCCCGCGACGGCCGACGAACGCGTGCTTTTCGAAGGGCGCATCGTTTCGGTGCCGTCGCGCGAAGGGGCCGACTTGCGTTTCGATGTGGAGGGCAGGTTCGCGGAATCCCGGGATCAACGCCTTCGCAAGGCGCGACTCGCCTGGCGCGATGCGCAGCCCGTTCCGCGTGTAGGTGAACGATGGCGTCTGCTGGTGCGGCTCGCACCGCTGTCGGACACGAATAATTTCGAAGGGCCGGATGCGGCGCGCTTCGCGTTTCGGGATCGCGTGCATCTCGCCGGTCGCGTGCTGCCGTCGAGACTCAACTCGAGACTCTTGCTGGCGAATGCATCGGTCGACAGTCTGCGTGCGCGCGTCGCCCTGCGCATCGACGACCAGGTGGCCGATCCGGATGCCGCCGCATTGCTCGTGGCGCTGGCCGTGGGGCTCACCGATCGCCTGAGCGCCGATCAATGGCGCGTATTCAATGCCACGGGCACGACGCATCTCGTCGCGATCTCGGGATTGCACGTCACGCTGTTTGCGCTCCTGGCTTTCTGGATCGCGCGCGTCGTTTGGCGAGGGGTGCTCACGCTTTCGCACCGGGTGTGCTTCGTCGAACGCGAGCCCTTCGCTCTCGTGAGCGGCCTCGCGGCCGCGGGCGCGTATTCGCTGCTCGCCGGATTTTCCGTTCCCACGCAGCGCACCTGGCTGATGCTCGCCACGTTTGCGTTCGCGCGGCTCGGTGCACGGCATGCGGGCGCGGGCCGCACCTGGACGCTGGCCATGATCGCAGTGCTGGTTCTCGATCCTTTCGCGCCGCTGTCGGCCGGATTCTGGCTGTCATTCGTGGCGGTGGGTGTGCTGCTCGTGGCGAGCAGCGCCGGAACGCCGCGACACTCAACGCTGTGGAACCGGGCGGCGGGTGCCGTGCGAATGCAGTTCGCAATCATGCTGGCGCTGGCGCCCCTGACGTTCGCGGTGTTCGACGGAATGTCGATCTCGGGCCTCTGGGTAAATCTGCTGGCGATTCCACTGGTCTCGTTCGTGCTCGTCCCGCTGGTGCTCGCCGGAACACTCGCAGTCATCCTGGTGCCCGCCTGGAGTCACGCGCCTTTCACTCTCGCGGCGGACCTGTACGACCTCGCGTGGCCGGCGCTCACGTGGGCAGCCGATGGCGACTTCGCGTCGTGGCGCGCGACTCCGTCCGGGTGGTGGTTCGCGTTCGCGGCACTCGCGGGCGTCGTGCTGTTGTGTCGCTGGCCGTGGATGCTTCGGGGGTCGGCGATCTGCGTCGCGTTGCCCTTGTTGTTCATGCCGGTCCCGAAGCCGGCGCCGGGAACAGCCCACGTGAGCATCCTCGACGCCGGACGCGGCTCTGTGGTTCTCGTAGCCACGCGCTCGCATGTGCTGCTCTTCGACACGGGCGACAGCTGGAACACCCACGGGACGCGTCTTCGTCAGCTCGTGCTGCCGGTGCTCGACGCCTGGGGTCGTCATCGCATCGACCTGCTGGTGTTGCCGACACTCAATGAGGACCGTGCGCAGGCAGCCGCGCTGCTGGCGTTCGAGCGCCGCCTGGACGACGTGCGTGTGGGAGGCGGCTGGCCCGCGTCGTCATTGCCGGTCTCGCGCTGCGCAGATTCCGCATTCCGCTGGGATGGCCTTCAGTTCCGGGTGTTTGCCGCCGGCCCGGGTGGGCGCTATTGCGTGCTGCGTGTGTCGGCCGGGGAGCACTCCGTCCTGCTCGCGGGAGATCTCGACGTCGCGGCGGAGCGAGCCTTGATCGCCCGGATGACGCCGTCCGAGCTCGCGAGCGATGTGGTGCTCATGAGCCGGCAGGGCAGCGCGCTCGGTTCGGCGCCCGAGTGGATAGAAGCGACGTCGGCGGTACTGGCCATCGCGACCGGCGGTATCGCCGACTCACAATCCCGGCGAGTGACGCTCGAACGCTGGCGCAGAGCCGGCGTTTCGGTCCTCGAGACTCGCCGCGATGGAGGGATCGAACTCGGGATAGGGACGGATGGCGTCGGCGTGCGGAGGGTTGCGAGGCTCTCGCGCTATCCGTTTCTCTGGCGGGGTTCCCGGTGATCCTTTCGGGTATGATCCCGGCCCATGTGGGAAATAGTACGGGCCGGCGGCCCATTCATGGCGCCGATCATTCTGTGTTCGATCGCGCTCGTCGGCATCGTGTTCGAAAGGCTCTGGACCTTGCAGCGCAAACGCGTGCTGCCCCAGGAACTTCTCAAGAAGGTGACCGAGCTCGCCGAGAAGAACCAGGTCAACCCCAAGGTCATCGAGGCGCTCGAAAAGAACTCCGCGCTGGGAAGGGTGCTCGCCGCAGCACTCGCCAACCGCCATCGCGGCCGCGAGATCATGATGGAACGCGTCGAAGACGTGGGCCGCCAGGTGGTCCACGAGCTGGAACGCTTCGTGAATTCGGTGGGCACCATCGCCAGCATTTCACCGTTGTTAGGACTGCTCGGCACCGTCACCGGCATCATCCGTGCGTTCAATGCCGTCATGCTCGGCGGCATGGGCGACCCGCGCATGCTGGCGGGCGGCATTTCCGAAGCGCTGGTCTGTACCGCCGCGGGCCTCACCGTGGCCATCCCGGCGTACGTCGCGCACCGCTACCTGCGCGGCAAGGTCGAGCGCATCGTCGTCGAGATGGAAAAGATCGCGGTGGACTTCGCCGACTCCCTTGGCGCGGATGAGCAGGTGGGAGACAGCGACGGCGGCGTGGCGCGCACCGCATGAGGATGCAGTCCCGCAAGGGCCGGGAAGATCCCGAGATCAACCTGATCCCGCTGATCGACGTATCGCTGCTGCTCGTCATCTTCTTCATGTTGTCGTCGACCTTCATGCAGGAAGGCCGGCTCAAGATCGAACTTCCCCAGGCGAGTCTCGCGCCGACGGGCAAACAGAAGTCCGATCCGATCGTAGTCTCGGTCACGCAGGGCGGCAGCTACCGTGTCAACGACCGCGAACTCATCAACTCCTCTCCTGACACGCTGCGGGCAGCCATCCTCGAAGTGGCGGGCGCCGATCGAAACAAGCCCGTGACGGTGCGAGCCGACGCGCGGTCCACGCATCAGTCGGTGGTCAGCGCCATGGATGTGCTCGGCAAGCTCGGCTTCGTGCGCATCAACATCGCGACCGTCGAAGAATCGCCGCCGAAGAAATGAACTCAACGCCCCCGCCGGACGCCAGCACCGCAAAGGTCTATCGACGGCTGCTGGGCTACGCGCGGCCCCATCGCGGCATGTTCATGATCGGCGTCGTCGGCATGGTGTTGTTCTCGGCCACCGATGGCGCGTTCGTCTACTTCGTGCAGAAATTCATCAAGGGAATGACCGAACTTCAGTTCGAGACGGTCACCACCCAGAATCCCATGATCTTCTGGCTGATTCCGATCGGCGCTCCGCTGCTGTTCCTGCTTCGCGGTGTCGGCGACTACATGTCCACGTATTTTCCCGGCTGGGTCGGCCGGCAGGTCATCAAGAGCATTCGCGCCGATTTGTTCAGGCAGTACCTTCACCTGCCGGCGAGTTACTACGACAAGGCGTCGGGCGGCATGCTGCTCTCGAAGCTCACGTTCAACATCGAGCAGGTGGCCGAAGCCACGACGAAATCCATCACCTCGATCATCCGCGACACGCTGACCATCATCGTGCTCATCGGCATGATGTTCTACAACAGCTGGCAACTCGCCGCGTTCGTCTTCGTGATCGCGCCGCCGATGTCGTGGCTGGTGCGCAAGGTGTCGAGTTCATTCCGGCGCTACAGCGGGCGCATCCAGGCGTCGATGGGCGACGTCACTCGCGTCGTCAAGGAATCCCTCGATGGCCAGCGAGTCATCAAGGTTTTCAATGCGCAGGACCAGGAAGCGGCCGACTTCGAGAAGGTCAACGAACACAACCGCAAGAGCAACATGAAGCTCATCGCGGCGCGTGCCGTCAGCAATCCCGTGGTGCAGTTCATCGCATCGCTGGCGCTCGGCGGCATCCTCTGGGTCGCGATGCGCCAGATCGCCAAGGGCACCCTCGCGCTTGATACTTTCATGGGCCTGCTCGCCGCGCTGCTCATGATTCCGCAGCCACTGAAGCGGCTGATGGACTCCTTCGTCCCGCTCGCGCAGGGCGTTGCCGCCGGCGCCAGCGTGTTCGAGGTGCTCGACACGCCGTCGGAAGACTTCAAATCCGGCCGTCCACTCGGACGCGTCGCGGGTGCCGTCGAGTTCCGCGACGTCAGTTTCGAGTACACGACCGAGAAGGGCGGCGTGTTGCACTCGGTGTCGCTCAAGGTCGACGCCGGCAAGAACGTCGCGATCGTCGGGCCATCAGGCAGCGGCAAGTCCACGCTGGTTGCACTCGTGCCGCGCATCTACGACACGATCTCGGGCGAGGTACTCATCGATGGCATCAATGTTCGCGACTGCAATCTGCGCGACTTGCGCGCCAACGTCGCGCTGGTGAGCCAGGACGTCCTGCTGTTCAATGACTCGATCCGCAACAACATCGCCTTCGGTGTCGAGAATCCGGATCCCAAGGCCGTCGAGGCTGCGGCCAAGGCGGCCTACGTCGATGAGTTCGCCGCCGAATTGCCGCAGGGACTCGACACCGAGGTCGGCGATCGCGGCGCGTTGTTGTCGGGGGGCCAGCGGCAGCGCATCGCCATCGCGCGAGCGCTGCTCAAGGACGCGCCCATCCTGATCCTCGACGAGGCCATGTCCGCGCTCGACAATGAATCGGAGCGTCGAATCCAGGAAGCCCTCGTCGGCCTGATGCGCAATCGGACCACGCTTGTCATCGCCCATCGCCTGACGACCATCGAGCATGCCGATGAGATCGTGGTGATGGTCGACGGACAAATCGTCGAACGCGGAACCCATGCGGAACTCATGACGCGCAATGGTGCGTATGCGTCGCTGCGTAACGCTGGCTTCCGCAATTGAGATCGAAAATCGAAGCGATGTGGTACAGCGACAAGGGGTCGCTGTGGCTCGCGCCGCTCTCCTTGTTATATGGCGGCCTGATGGGCTTCCGCAGCCTCCTGTACCGCATGGGCCTGCGTCATCGCGTGCGCATGAAGGTGCCCGTGGTGGTCGTGGGCAATCTCACCGTGGGCGGTACCGGCAAGACGCCGCTCGTCGCGTGGCTCTCGATGAAGTTGTCGGCGGTCGGCATGCGAGTCGCCATCGTGTCGCGCGGTTATGGCGGGCGTGCCCGAGGCGTCACGCGCGTGACCGTGCACAGCCGGCCTTCGGAAGTCGGGGACGAGCCATTGCTGCTCGCGCGGCGTGCGCAGGCGACGGTCTTCGTCGGCAAGGACCGCGTCGCGGCCGCCAGGCAGGCGGTCGCCGATGGCGCGGACATCGTGCTCTGTGATGACGGACTCCAGCACCTCGCGCTCGTGCGCGACTGCGAAATCGTGGTCATCGATGGCCAGCGCGGTTTCGGCAACGGGTGCCTGCTGCCACGCGGGCCGTTGCGTGAGTCGACAGGGCGCCTGCGCCGGGTGAATGCCGTGGTGGTGAATGGCTCCATCACCGCGCCCGCATTCGCACTGCCGCGCTTCGTCACGCGTACGCATTTCGTCATGAACATGCGGCCAGGCGATGCGCGTCCGGTCTCGGGCGGCGCATCGCTGCGGGCGCTCGCGAGTTTCCGCGGCACCGGTGTGCACGCGGTCGCGGCCATCGGCAATCCGCAACGCTTCTTCGACATGCTGCGCGCGGCGGGACTCACGGTTTACGAACACCCGATGGCCGATCACCACGCGTTCAAGGCCACCGACCTCGACTTCGGTGACAATCTGCCCATACTCATGACCGAAAAAGATGCCGTAAAATGCGCCGCATTCGCGGACGACCGCTGCTGGTATGTGCCGGTCACGGCGGAGTTCACCGACATCCAGTCGAACGAACTCGTCGACCTGGTGCTCGCGCGCGTCAAGACGTTCAAGGAATCGCGAGAAAAGAATGGATAGGGAAAATGGATGACCGATTGCTCGACATCCTTGCGTGCCCGGTGTGCAAGGGCCCGCTGAAATATCATAAAGCGGCGGAGGTGCTGGTGTGCCGCGCCGAACGGCTGGCGTTCCCGCTGCTGGAGGGCGTCCCGATGATGCTCGAAGAAGACGCGCGCCAACTTTCCTCCGACGATCCGCTGCTGGAACGTTAGAGTGGCGCTGATGGCATTTCGAGTCGTCATTCCCGCCCGTTTCGATTCCTCGCGTCTGCCGGGCAAGGCGCTGCTGCCGCTCGCAGGCAAACCGATGATCCAGTGGGTGCACGAACGCGCCCGCGCGAGCGGCGCGACGGAAGTCGTGGTCGCGACCGACGACGAACGCATCGCCGTGGCCGCGCGCGGCTTCGGCGCCGATGTCGCGATGACCGCACGCACGCATGTCTCCGGCACCGACCGCATCGCGGAAGTGGCGGCGGCGCGCGGCTGGGCCGATGGCGACATCGTCGTGAACGTGCAGGGCGACGAGCCGCTGATTCCGCCGCCGGTCATCGACCAGGTGGCGCAGCTGCTGAATACGCATGCGCGCGCCGACATTGCGACGCTCGCGGTGAAACTCGATGTGTTGACGGACCTGTCCGACCCCAACAACGTGAAAGTGGCTTGCGATGCCACGGGCCGCGCGCTGTATTTCTCGCGCGCGCCGATTCCATGGAATCGCGATGCGCCCACAACGCTGCTGGGTGCGCATCTGCGGCACGTCGGCATCTATGCGTACCGCGTTTCGGCGCTGCGCAAGCTCGCGGGCCTGCCGGCCGGCCGTCTCGAGCTCATCGAGAAACTCGAGCAGCTGCGGGCGCTGGAAAACGGCATGGAAATCCGCGTGGCGCTCGCCGTGGAGCGGCCGCTGTCGGACGTGAACACCGCGTCGGACCTCGAGCGCGCGGAGCGCGCATTGCTGCTGCGTCCCTAGACGATGACGAAGTCCACGAATGCCACGCTGACCGGCCTCAACATCTATCCGGTCAAGTCCTGCCGCGGGATTGCGCTCGACAGTGCGAAGGTCGCATCGACCGGGCTCACCGACGATCGCCACTGGATGCTGGTGCGCCCCAACGGCCGGTTCATCACGCAGCGCGAGTATCCGCGCATGGCGCTGATCTCGACGCAGGTGAATGAGCAGGCGCTCACGCTCGGAGCGCCCTACATGGCCAACCTCACGGTGGCGCGGGAGAGTGCGGGCGAATCGCGCGCCGTCACGGTCTGGAAATTCGACGGACGCGGGATCGATTGCGGGGATGCCGCGGCCGCGTGGGTGTCGCAGTTCCTCGAGGCGCCGTTGCGCCTCGTACGATTCGACATCGACGTGCCGCGCGTCTGCAGCGCGGAGTGGACGGGCGAGACGCGGGCCGTCACCGAATTCTCCGACGGCTACCCGATCCTCGTGATTTCCCGGGCGTCACTCGCTGATCTCAACTCGCGGCTTCCGAAGGCGCTGCCGATGGAGCGGTTCCGGCCCAATGTCGTCATCGATGGTGTCGACGCGTACGACGAGGACCGCATGCACGAGCTGCGCGCGGGCGGCGTGACCTTGCGCATCGTGAAGCCGTGCTCGCGCTGTTCGATCACGACCACCGATCAGGAGCAAGGTGCTGTCGATGGCGTCGAGCCGCTGCGAACGCTCAAGGAATACCGTTACGACAAGAAGCTGATGGGCGTGGCGTTCGGGCAGAACGCGATCGTCGTGAGCGGTGTCGGCGAGTCGTTGCGAATCGGCCGGACCTTCGACATCACCTGGAAATAATGGGGACCCATTAACGCTGGCGTTGCGTCGCGGTGGCGGCGAGATTTCCGTGGCGCGCGGGATTGAAGATCTCGACTCGATCGCGCCCCTGAGTCTTGGCGACATACAGCGCAATGTCGGCGCGGCGCGCGACCTGGTCGAAGAGCACGTCGCCTGACTCGTAACCCGCAAGCCCCAGGCTGATCGTCACGCTGACATCCTGCTCGTCGATGCGAATGCGCTGGTCGCGAAGCGCGGTGCGCAGGCGCTCGGCGGATTGGCGCGCCTCGTCGAGGGTGCAGTCCGGGAACAACACGAGGAATTCTTCGCCGCCGTAGCGTCCGAACACTTCGCGCGTGTGCATCGACGTGCGCAGCGCCGCGGCAAATCGCTGCAGCAGCTGATCGCCGACCGCGTGGCCGAACCGATCGTTGATGGACTTGAAGTGGTCGAGATCGATGAGGCCGATGATCAGCGAGCCGCGCGCTTCACGCGCACGCGTCAGATATTCCACGGCCTTGCGCACGATGGCGCGGCGATTCAGGAGACCGGTGAGATCGTCGCGTTCCGCAAGGCGGATCAGCTCGGCGCGATGCCGCCGGTTCGAGAGCAGCGCGTAGCCCAGGAAGAATGCCGTCACGAGGCCGCCGAGCCCCGCGATCGCGACCAGCTGCGTCGTGCGCGTCTGGCTGTTGAGCCGTTCCTCGGCGAGCTTCTTGTCCTTTTCGAGCAGCACGATCTTCTGCTTTTCCTGGTCGTTCTCGAACTGCACGCGCAGCTGCGCGACTTCGCGGATCCGATCGAGCGTGCCCTGTTCGCGCATGCGGCGCAGGTATTCGCCCTGGTCGGTGAACGCAGCCGGGTAGTTACCCACGGCGGCGTGTGCGCGCGAGCGCAATTCATAGAGCTCGGCGATGTCATCCGCCGGCTGCGCGCCGCCCGGCGCGATCGCGCGATCGAACTGCGCCACGGCTTCCTTCGAACGACCGAGCGCGAGGAACAGCCGGCCGCGCAGGGCGGCCAGCGTGCGGTAATCGTTGTCGTCCATGCCGCTCGTCTGGCTCAGCGTGAGCTCGGCGCGATCGCACCACGCAGCCGCCTGCGTCAACGCATTGCGTTCGATCTGCAATCCGCACATGCGCATCTGCGAAAGGCCGGTGCCCACGCGGTCCTGAATCTTCTCGTGGATCTTCAGCGCTTCGTTGGCGGCGATCATGGCTTCGTCGAGTCGACCCGCAGCCTTGAGGATATGCGCGCGGCGGTCGAGCGCGGTCGCCAGCCGGATCTGGGCATTCTCCTCGCGGAAGAACGCGATGGTTTCATCGACCAGCATGAGCGCAGCCGGGTAGTCGCGCACGCTGAACTGCGCCATCGAGAGACGGCCCGCGGCCACCATGGCTTCCTCGCGCGAGGCGTTATGGCGCAACAGCGTGTACGAGCGCACGAGGTCGTCGAGCGCCTGGTCCGCGTTGCCATCGCGGAAGTTCAGCCAGCCTCGATCGCGCAGCACGCAACCGAGCGCCAGCGGGCGATCGGGAACGGCATCGACGATGCGCGAGAGCTCGACCGTCGCGGCGTCGATGCCGCCGACATTCGTGCTGACCACGGCACGTACGGTACGCATGCGTATCGCGAGGTCGGACATGTCTCCCGCCGGCAGCAACGCAAGTCCCGCGTCCGCGTGCGTGATGCTCTGGCGGCTGAAGCCGAGCTGGCGCGCGGCCTCCGCGGCGATGGCGTGCAGGCCGGCGCGGCGCGTCGGCGGCATGTCGGTCTTGGTCGAAATGAGGTTGGCGATCTGCGGAAGCGCGGTCGCCGGATCACGGAACGCGAGATCTTCCATCGCGGCGAGGTCGCCGGTTTGCGTGCCGACGCAGGCCGCTTGGGCCGGCTGCAGCACACAGGCTGTCAGCGCCAGCAGGCAGCTGACGTTCAGCCATACCTTCCTGGTGTTCGGGCGGATCACGGCGCGTAGTCTACGCGCCATCGCTGCACTGCGGTCAGTGCTGTTTTACCGAATACTATTTTTGAGGATTTGTTCCGCTGTCGAACGGAACGGAAAAGAAGCCGAAGGACGACCCGGCCGACGATTCCATGGTTACGAGCACACGCAATTCCGCGGGCGAATTTGCGCTCCGCGTCACCGAGAACTGCTTGCGCCAGACCTCTTTACCCTGGGTCTTCTGTTGGCGCATGTCGCCCCCGACGATATCGAGCCCCGCGGCTTGCTTGACAGACACGCTGACCATGCTGCCGGCCGCGCGCGGCACGGCGGCGAGGTGCAGGGTCACCGGCTGGTTCGGAAGCGCGGCGCCGTCGAACTGGTATCGCAGTTCCGCGGCGACGCTCATCTTCGCGTTAGGTGCCGCGACGCGCATCGAATCGAGACTGGGATCGGCCGCGGCAGTCGGCTTGGGTGCGGCGGAAGGTTCCGTCGGAGGCGGAGCGTCCGGGGCGGGCTGGGCCGGTGCCGCGGGTGCGTCTTCAGGCGGAACCGTCGGGGCGGGCGGCTGCGATTCGGTGGCGGGCGCCGGCGGCGGAACGGCTTCAGGTTCCGGCGGCGGCTTGCTGCATCCGGCCAGCAGCAAGGAGAGCAGCAATGCGCTTGTCAGCTTGTTAGTCCACATGGACGCGGGCCTCAATTGATCGTCACGGTGAGGTTGTAATCGCCGGCCGTGCCTTGCGCCGTGCTGCATCCGTTCGCGCAGTCGAACACGTCGAGCACGTAAGTGGTATTGGCAGTCACGGAGAGCGAGCCGGTTTCTGGCTGCGGCGGCGGATCCTCTTCGTTGAGTACCACCGTGCCGGAACGGTAGACGCGGAAATCCGGATCGGGATTCGATGGGTTCGATGAGCTCACCGAAATGTTCACCGTGCCCGAGGCGGTCGGCGTGAAACGGAAGAAGCGGCGGCTGCCGATCTTGTTGTGCCGGCCTTCGTCATCCGTGGTCGCCACCGTCGCGGATCCGCCCACGCTGATGCTGGTGTAGAGCGGAAACGTGGCACTCAACGGCACGCCGGTCACGGCATGAGTCTCGGTGCTTCCGAACGCATCCATGCCCGCCGTCGTGATCTGCTGGGCCGCGACCAGCGTGTCGATCGCGGCGGCGTCACCCGGGCGCGCGGTCTTCAGCGCCGAGATGAAAGAAAAGATGCTCGTGAACGCGGGTGTCGTGCGCTGCGCGCCCACGAGGACATTCCACATCGGCGCGAAGCCCAGCGCGAGCGTGTCATTGGCATCGGCATTGCTGTCGAAGAGATCCCAGAGAATCGACCACACCGACGATTCGCTGCACCAGCACGCCGGATCCCCGGCGTTCGGCGGATTGGTCTCGACGTTGAAAGAGCCCGATCGCTGCGTCGTGCCGTCGACGAAGCTGTCACGCGCCACCGGGTCGTTGAGCACGATGGCGGCGAACGCGTACCCGAATCCTTCGCCGAACGCGACGCGTATGTCGAGCGCATCGCCCAGGCGGTGCGCGCCGCCAATGCTGTCGGCGCGCGAGAAGTTGTGTTCGATGTAGTGGCCGAATTCGTGCGCGATCACATGCTGGTCGAACTCGTCCGTATCTTCGGTGAGGTCTGCGAGCAGCGCGATGTGCTGTCCGCCGCTCGCCGTGAAAAACGTGCCCTCGGCCTGGCTGCCCCAGTCGACGACGAACGCGGGGAAGTCGGTTGCCGGCGCAACGCCCAGGATGGTCTGCATGCCGCGGTAGATAGTGTCCAGTATCGCGAACGCACCGGAGGGCCGCGCGCCGGCTGCGACCCCCGCGGCGCTGATACCCGTCGGGATCGCGACGTTGTGCGAGGCGCCGGCGCTCGAATTGAAACTGCCACCGAGCGTGTAGGTGTAGGGAGTGTTGCCGGTGGCTCCGTCCTGCGCACGCACATTCCAGCGCGGCGTGGTGGTGCTCACCATCTCGGCGACGACCTGGATCGTCATCGTGGTGTTGCCCGCGACGCTCAGCGTGTAGTTGCCCTGGTTGTCGGTAGTGCCCGAGATCAGTACCGCC
>Ga0315912_10004066_pt1 | contig 14070 bp, 16 predicted proteins | sample VfabasoilMG_FD_204469 | JGI IMG/M metagenome (GOLD analysis project Ga0315912, IMG submission 204469) | Garden soil microbial communities collected in Santa Monica, California, United States - V. faba soil | ecosystem: Environmental > Terrestrial > Soil > Garden | place: USA: California... | reverse complement strand
ACCCCGACACCGACGTGGCGGTGCTCAAGATCGAACTCGACCGCCTGCCTGCCATCACGCTGGGCGACGTCGAGGCCCTGCACGTGGGGGACCAGGTGCTGGCGATCGGCAACCCGTTCAACGTCGGACAGACCGTGACCTCGGGCATCGTCAGCGCACTCGGGCGCAACCAGCTCGGCTTGTCGACCTTCGAGAACTTCATTCAGACCGACGCCGCCATCAACCCCGGCAACTCGGGCGGCGCACTGGTCGACGTCAACGGCCAGCTGGTGGGCATCAACACCGCGATCTTCTCGCGCTCGGGCGGCAGCATGGGCATCGGCTTCGCGATTCCGGTCGACCTGGCACGCCAGGTGATGGAAGGCCTCATCAAGGAGGGCCGGGTCACCCGCGGCTGGATCGGCGTCGAGCCACGCGATCTGCCGGCCGAGTACGCCGAGAGCTTCAAGCTGCCGATCAAGGATGGCGTGCTGATCGCCGGTGTGCTGCAAGACGGCCCGGCGGGCAAGAGCGGCCTCAAGCCCGGCGACGTGGTCACTGCGGTGGGCGAGCGGGCGGTGGCCAACACCGTGCAGCTGCTCAACGCGGTGGCGGCGCTGAAGCCGGGCAGCCAGGCGACGCTGGGCGTGCAGCGCGGTGCGCAGGCGCTGAACGTCAAGCTCACGGTCGGCCAGCGCCCGCCCGCGCAGCGGCGCGCGCCGCAATAGGCGGCGCGGCGGCCGCTTACGACTCCTTGGCCGTCGCGGCCTTCTCGTCTGCCGGCGCCTTGGTGGCGCGGATGAACAGCCTGGCCGACCAGATGCCCAGTTCGTACAGCACGCACAACGGGAGCGCCAGCGACAGCTGCGACACCACGTCGGGCGGCGTCACGATGGCCGACACGATGAAGGCGGCCACCACGAAGTAGCCGCGAAACTTCTTCAGCTGGTCGATGCTGACCACGCCGATGCGCGCCAGCACCACCACCGCCACCGGCACCTCGAAGGCGATGCCGAACACCAGGAACAGCGTCAGCACGGTGCCGAAGTACTGCTCGATGTCGGGCGCGGTGTTGATCGAGCTCGGCGCCACCGCGACGATGAACTTCGTGAGCGCCGGAATCACGACGAAATAGCAGAACGCCACGCCGGCGAAGAACAGCACCGTGCTGGAGATCACCAGCGGCATCACCATCTTCTTCTCGTGCGAGTACAGGCCCGGCGCGACGAACGACCACACCTGATAGAGCACCACCGGCAGTGCGATCAGGAAGGCGGCCATCAGCGTGATCTTCAGCGGCACCATGAACGGCGAAAACACGTTGGTGGCGATCAGCTTGGTGCCGGCGGGCAGGTTTTGCGTCATCGGCAAGGACAACAGGTCGTACAGGCCGCCCGGCCCCGGCCACACGCACAAGACGACGAACATTGCGATCACCGCCGCCAGCGCACGGATCAGGCGGTCGCGCAACTCCACCAGGTGCGTGACGAAAGGCGCTTCGGTTCCGGCGAGTTCGTCCTTCGGATCTTCGGTGGCCATTGCCGCGCCTTCACCGCGGGCGCGGCGGCCTGAAGCGCGCCACCCGCGCGGCGCCGGACTGCGCCTGGCGACGGATGCCCTGGCGTTGCTTGAACCACATCGGCGTGGCACCGCGCTTGAGGCGCCACTTCTTGTTGGGGCGCTTGTAGGCCGGCGGCGGCGAGCTCAGCGGCCCGACGGGCGTCATCGGTGTGGCACCGGCCTCGAGCGCGGCGGTGGCGTCGCTCCAGTTGGACTCCAATGCCTGGCTCGCGTCGTTGACTTCGCGCTGCACTGAACTCTGGATGTCGGTGGCGGCGGTCTCGAACTGCTTCTTCATCTTCTGCAGCTCTTCCAGTTCGATCGACCGGTTGACCTCGGCCTTGACGTCGGCCACGTAGCGCTGCGCCTTGCCGAGCAGCGCACCCACCGTGCGCGCCACGCGCGGCAGTTTTTCAGGGCCGATCACGATCAGCGCCACCGCGCCGATCAAGGCGATCTTGTCGAAGCCGAAGTCGAGCATGCGTCAATGCGGGCGCGCTGCGCACCGCCCCTCAAGACTTGCTCTTGGCCTCGACGTCCACCGTGTTGGCATCGGCGGGCCGCGCTGCTGTCACCTGCTGCGCCGGCGGCGCCGGTGTCTCCGCATTGCCAGAGGTACCGTCTTTGACACCGTCCTTGAAGCCCTTGACGGCGGCACCGAGGTCGGAGCCCATGTTCTTCAGCTTCTTGGTGCCGAAGATCAGTACCACGACCAGCAACACGATCAGCCAATGCCAGATGCTGAACGAACCCATGATCTATCTCCTGGAAACGAATCGCGGATTTTAGGGCGCGCTGCCATCACCCTTTGAGCCAGGGCCTCGGCCCGCCCATGACGTGCAGGTGCAAATGCATCACCTCCTGCATTCCGTCACGCCCGGTGTTCAAGACGTGGCGAAAGCCGTTGGTCACACCCAGTTCGCGCATCAGGCGCGGCGTCACGGCCATCATGCGCCCGAGCAGCGGTGCATCGGCCTCGGTGACGTCGACCATGCTGTCGATGTGCCGCTTCGGGATGACCAGGATGTGCACCGGCGCCCACGGATGGATGTCGTGGAAGGCCAGGATCTCGTCGTCCTCGTAGGCCTTCTTGGCGGGAATCTTGCCTTCGACGATCTTGCAGAAGATGCAGTTCGGATCGCTGTGCACGACACGCTCCTAGTCGGCGGGCATCGGCATCGGCTTGCGGTCGTTCAAGGCCAGCCAGCCGCGCACCACCCGATACAAGAACCAGATCGAAATCACGCCCCAGGCGATCCAGCCCGGCACGAGCAGCAGCAGCCACAGCGGAAACGTGACCACGTACAGGATGGCCGCGATGACCACGCTGCGAATGCGCCAGCGAAAGTGCGACTCCTGCCACGAGCCGGCCGCGTCGCCGCGTTTCACCAGGTCGAGAATGAAGGCCGCCACCAGCAGCAGCACGCTCGCTTGCGCGCCCGGCAGCACGGCGGCCACCGCCACGATCGCGTGCAGCGCGTAGCTGATGTGCCCGATGGTGCGCAGCGAACTCTCGCGCTCCGGGGTCAGGTTGACTGTCGCGACGCCGTTCGGTTCCATCAAACGCCCTCCTGGCCGCGCCGCTCGGCCTTGCGCAGCGCAAACTCTTCCAGCCCCGACAGCCCCTCGCGACGCGCCAGCTCGTCGAGCACGTCTTGCGGCTTCAAGCCGAAGGCGGCCAACGCCACCAGCGTGTGAAACCACAGATCGGCCATCTCGGCGACGATGCGCTGGCGGTCGCCATCCTTGGCCGCCATCACGGTCTCGGTGGCCTCCTCGCCGATCTTCTTGAGGATCGCGTCGGGCCCTTTGGCGAACAGCCGCGCCACGTAGCTCTTGTCGGGGTCGCCGCCGCGGCGCGACTCGATCACCGCGGCCAGGCGCGCCAGCGTGTCGGCGGCATCGCGCGAGCCGGTCATGGCGCTCGCTTGTAGATCGCGGCCGGGTCCTTCAACACCGGCTCGACGCTGCGCCACGCGCCCTGCTCGTGGCGCTGGAAGAAGCACGAGTGCCGTCCGGTGTGGCACGCGATGCCGGGCTGGTGGCCGAGCTGCGTCACTTTCAACAGCAGCACGTCGTTGTCGCAGTCCATGCGGATCTCGTGCACCTGCTGCACGTGGCCCGACTCCTCGCCCTTCAGCCACAGCCGCTGGCGCGAGCGGCTCCAGTACACCGCGCGGCCGGATTCGAGCGTGCGCGACAGCGCCTCGCGGTTCATGTGGGCAAGCATCAGCACGTCGTTGCTGCCGACCTCCTGCGCGATCACCGGCACCAGGCCGTCGGCGTCCCACTTGATCTGGTCGAGCCAATTCATGCGGGCAGTGTAGTCAGTCGGCGCCGGGCCGCTGCCAAGCCGACTGCGTCCTTTTGGGGGCAGCGAACGCAGGAGCGTGGGGGCGCTCATTCGGCATGCGTGGCGCCGGCGTGGCCGCGTTCGGCGGCAAACCAGTTCAAGACGGGGACGGTGCCGGGCAAGACCGGCCGGCTCTGCACCGGCAGCCGTTCCCATGCCATGGTCTGACCCTCGCGCATCTGAAACTCGCCGTGCCACCGATGCACCTTGCAGAAGTGCAGCCTCACCAGCGCATGCGGGTAGTCGACCAGCTCGACGTGCCAGGGTTCGATGGCGTCGATCGTGATGCCGAGCTCCTCATGCAGTTCGCGCCGCAGCGCCTGCTCGAGCGACTCGCCGGGCTCGAACTTGCCCCCCGGAAACTCCCAGTAGCCCGCGTACACCTTGCCTTCGGGACGCGAAGTCAGCAGGAAACTGCCCTGGGGATCGATCAGCACCCCCACCGCAACATCCACGGGGTGTCGCGAACCGCGGTTCGACGCGTCGACGACCAGCCCGTCAGACATGGTCCAGGCCGTCGGGCGCCGGCGTGTCGGGCGACGGCGGCAGCGTCTCGTCGCGCTCGTGGTCGCGCCCCGCCCAGTCGCGCGCGAACTGGTAGGCCACGCGCCCCGAGCGCGAGCCGCGCTCGAGCGCCCACACCAGCGACGGCTTGAGGGCCTGCGTGATCGTGGCTTCGGCGACGCCGAAGGTGCGCAGCCACTGCGCGACGATCGCCAGATACTCCTGCTGGCTGAACGGATAGAAGCTGATCCACAGCCCGAAGCGCTCGGACAGCGAGATCTTTTCTTCGACCACCTCGCCCGGGTGCACCTCGCCGTCGTCGGTGTGGGTGTAGGTCAGGTTCTCCTTCATGTATTCGGGCAGCAGGTGGCGGCGGTTGCTGGTGGCGTAGATCAGCAGGTTGTCGCTGGTCGCGGCCACCGAGCCGTCGAGCACCGACTTCAGCGCCTTGTACCCGGGCTCGCCCTCGTCGAAGCTCAGGTCGTCGCAGAACACCACGAAGCGCTCGGGCCGATGCGCCACCAGCTCCACCAGGTCGGGCAGCTCGATCAGGTCGGTCTTGTCGATCTCGATCAGCCGCAACCCCTGTCCGGCAAACTCGTGCAGACAGGCCTTGATCAGCGAGCTCTTGCCGGTGCCGCGCGCACCGGTGAGCAGCACGTTGTTGGCCGGCCGGCCGCCGACGAACTGCTCGGTGTTGCGCCGCAGCCGCGCCATCTGGGCGTCGATCTCCTTCAAGTTGGCGAGGCGGATGGCCGACACGTGCCGCACCGGCTCGAGTTGCGCGCCGGCACCGCGGCGGCGGTAGCGAAAGGCGATCGAGGCGTTCCAGTCGGGCGCCCGCGGCGCGTGCGGCAGCACCTGCTCCAGGCGGGTGAGCAGGCGCTCGGCGTGGTCGATCAGGTGTTGCAGTCGCTCGTCCATCGCGTGCAGTGTATTTTGGAGGACGCTTGCGCGACCGCGCTCACACCTCTTGCACCCGCTGCTCGGCGATCGCGAACACCCGGTCGCCCTGCTCGCGCGGCAACGCATGCGTGCCCGTGAACTCGCCGAACGCCGGCAGCACGCCCACGCGCGCACCGAAGTGGAAACACGGCAGCCGCAGGCTGTCGAAGCCGCGCGTGCCGACCGTCACGCACGGATGCACGTGGCCGGCCAGCACGTAGCCGCCCGCCATCGCCTCGGGCTCGTGGGTCAGCAGGTACGGGCCGCAGCGCAGCGGCGCGTCGACCACCTCGATGTGCAGATCCGATGGTGGATCGCCGGCCCGTGTGTCGTGGTTGCCGCGCAGCAGCGTGATGGGCAGCGTCGCATGGGCGGCACGCCACGCCGCCAACGCGTCGCGGGTGGAGGTCGCGAACGAGCGCGCGGAATGCACGAAGTCGCCCAGCACGATCAAGCGCATCGCACCGCTGGCAGCCAGCGCCGCAGTCAGTCGCGCCAGCGTGCCATGGGTGGTGCCATGCGGCACCGGCACGCCGAGGCCGCGAAACGACGCCGCCTTGCCGACGTGTACGTCGGCCACCAACAATGCGCCCTGCTCGGGCAGGAACACGGCACGCTCGGCCAGCAGCACGAGCGGTGCGCCGCCGATCTCGACGTGAAGCACTTCAGGCCGTGAGGCGTTGCAGCGCCGCGTCCAGGTGTTCGGTGGGGCTGCGCTTGAAGCCCGAACGGGCGTAGCGCTGCAGCCGGCCGACCACGAATGCGGTGATCACCGACGCCAGCGCGCCGGCGTCGACGGTGGGCGTCATCGAGCCCGCGCTCTCGGCCGCCTGGCGCAGGCCCTGGCGCAACTGCGACTCCACACGGTCGAAGAACTGGTTCATGCGCACCGTGAGGCGCTCGTTCTCGAACACCAGGGCGTCGCCGACCATCACGCGCACCATGCCCGGGTTCTTCTCGCCGAACTGCAGGATCAACGTGACGATGCGCTGCGCCTGCGCGGCGCCCGACTCCTCGCGCTCGGTGATCTGGTTGACCAGCGTGAAGATGCTGCTCTCGATGAACTCGATCAGCCCCTCGAACATCTGCGCCTTGCTGGCGAAGTGGCGGTACAGCGCCGCCTCGCTGACGTCGAGCTTGGCCGCCAGCGCAGCCGTGGTGATGCGCTCGGCGCCGGGCTGCTCGAGCATCGATGCCAGGGTCTGCAGGATCTGCACGCGCCGCTCGCCCGGCTTGGGGCGCTTGCGCGTGGTGGCTGCCCGGGTTTCAACCGGCTCGGTGGACGCCGACTCGGGGCCGTCGGCATGGGTCGTATCGGACATGGGATGGTGGGCAGCCCAGCGACGGGCGCGCAGATTCTGGCACAGGGGTTGGTTCGCTCCGGGTGCAGGTAAACACCGACTTACGCTGCGCCGTCGTGAGGCAGTGTCCCCTGCCTGGTCGCCCGCCGAGGAGACAAGGGGGTCGGCGCACCCGATTTCGAGGCACCGGGCATTCGCGGGTGCCGGGTCGCGGCGGCACTCCGGCGCCACCGCTGGCATCGCGCCGATGGCCCGTGGCCCGCACGTCGCTTGCCGGGCCGCCGCTGCGGGTGCCCGGACCTTCAGCGTGCCGGCTGGCTGACGAGATCGCGCAGCGCGAGGACCGTCCGATCCACGTAGGCGGCGCGCCGCGGCCCGGCGTTGCCGCCGCGCCGGCGGTAGCGCCGCATCCACACCGTGCGCAGCCCGACGCGGCGTGCCGACTTCTGGTGCTCCAGGGTGTCTTCGACCAGCACGCAACGGCTCGGGTGCACGCGCAGCGTGGCGCACAGCGCACGGAACATGCGCGCGTCGGGCTTCGGGCGCAGGTGGCCGAACATCCACATGTCCTCGATCGAGATCACCGCGTCGAACAGGCGCTCGATGCGCAGCGCGCCGAGCACGCGCAACGCGTAGGCGCGCGGCGCGTTGGTGAGGATCAGCTTGCGGCCCGGCAGTCGCTTGATGGCCGCGAAGTCATGGCGGTGGCCGCTGACGCGCGATTCCAAACCCGGCAACTGGTGCGTGTCATGCAGAAAGTGCGCCGCCTTCACGCCATGGTGTCGCACCAGGCCGAGCAGCGTGGCGCCGTAACGTTGCCAGTAGCGGCGGCGCAGCGCCTGCACCTGGTCGGCCGGCAGGCCGAGCTCGCGCTGCATGTACTCGCCCATCGCCACGTGGATGCCGGGCATCGACGCGTTCGCCGCGTCGTGCAGCGTGTCGTCGAGGTCGAAGAGCCAGATCCGCTTCAATGGGAGCGAATCATCGTTCCGTAGGCCTGGTCCGACAGGATCTCCAGCAGCATCGCGTGCGGCACGCGGCCGTCGATGATGTGCACGGCGTTGACGCCGCTCTTGGCAGCGTCGAGCGCGCTGGCGATCTTGGGCAGCATGCCGCCCGACAGCGTGCCGTCGGCGAACAGCTCATCGATCTCGCGGGCGCTCAGGTCGGTCAGCAGCTTGCCGCTCTTGTCGAGCACACCCGGCGTGTTGGTCAGCAGCACCAGCTTCTCGGCCTTCAGCACCTCGGCCAGCTTGCCGGCCACCACGTCGGCATTGATGTTGTAGCTCTCGTTGTGCTCGCCGAAGCCGATCGGGCTGATGACCGGGATGAACTGGTCGTCCTGCAGCGCGCGCACCACGCTCGGATCGATCGCCACGATGTCGCCGACCTGGCCAACGTCGTGCTCCTTGGTCGGATCGTCCTTGTCGATCATCTTCAGCTTGCGCGCGCGCACCAGCCCGCCATCGCGGCCGGTGAGGCCCACCGCCTTGCCGCCGGCGTGGTTGATCAGGCCGACGATGTCTTGCTGCACCTCGCCGGCCAGCACCCACTCCACGACCTCCATCGTCTCCTCGTCGGTCACGCGCATGCCCTGGATGAAGGTGCCCTTCTTGCCCAGGCGGCCGAGCGCCTCTTCGATCTGCGGGCCGCCGCCGTGCACCACCACCGGATTCATGCCCACCAGCTTGAGCAGCACCACGTCTTCGGCAAAGTCCTGCTGCAGCGACGGGTCGGTCATCGCATTGCCGCCGTACTTGATGACGATGGTCTTGCCGTGGAACCTGCGGATGTAGGGCAGCGCCTGTGCCAGCAGCTCGGCCTTCTCGCGCGGCGTGATGTGGCTGAGGTCGGGAGCCGTGAGCGGAGCGGTCGACATGCTGGCACGAAAAGTGGCCTGGAATGCGTCGATTGTAGGCAGCGCGTACCCATGGGCGTGACGAGTCGGCGACGGCCAGGTCGCGCGCCGCTGCCGGCGGGCAAACGCAGGGTTGCGCGCGCGCCCTTGGCATGGATCAAGTCGGCGCCAGCCCGACGCCCTAGACTATGCGCATGTCGATGGCAAGGCGCCTGCTGCGCCGCTGTGCGGTTTCGCTGATGCTGGTCCTGTTGTTCGCGCAATGGGCCACGGCATCGTATGCGTGCCCGCGCCTGACGGCTGCCGCAGCGCCCGCCGTCGCCGCCGACATGCCGCCGTGCCACGGCACGGTGCCCTACGCGGTGATGGATCCCGACCAGCCGCAGCTGTGCAAGGCGCATTGCGAGAGCGGCTCGCAGTCGACCCAGGCATCGGTGAATGCCGGCCCCAGCGCGTCGTACACCTTGTGGGCCGTGCTCGACTGGCGGCCCGCCACGCTGCGGCCGCTGGCCAGCCGGTTCGTCGAGGCCTTCACGCCCACGGTGCCGCTGCCGGGCGAGCCGCCGATCTACCTCGCGTTGCGGGTCCTGCGCAACTAGGGCGGTGCCGCGGTCGCGCCGGCAAGGTTCGGCGTCGGCGACCGTCGCCTCGTCTCTAGGCCTGCCATGAAGGACCCGACATGCTCGATTCCCCGATTCGTTGGTTCACCGCGCTCGCCGCGGTGCTCGCGCTGGCCGACGCGCACGCCGGCCTGACCTTGCAGGATGCCTCGCGCCTGGCGCGCGAACAGGCCCCGGCGCTGCTGGCGCAGCAGCATGCACTGGCCGGCGCGCAGTCGGCGCAGGGCGCGGCCGCCACGCTGCCCGACCCGCGGCTGACGCTGGGCGTGGACAACCTGCCGGTCAGCGGCCCCGACCGTTATTCGCTGACGCGCGACTTCATGACGATGCAACGCATCGGCCTCATGCAGGAGGTGCCCAACCGCGCCAAGCGCGACGCGCGCGAGGCCGGTGCGCAGGCGCGCGTCGAGCGCGAGCGCGCCACGCTGGCCGCGGTGCAGTTGGCGGTGCAACGCGACGCCATGCTGGCCTGGCTGGCGGTGCACTACGCCGAGCGGCGGGTCGCGCAGCTGGCCGATCTCGATCGCGAGAACCGGCTGCTGCAGGACACGCTCGATGCGCGCATCGCAGCCGGCCGCGCGATGCCGCCCGAGCGCACGATGGCGCGCCAGGAGGCGCTGGCGCTGGCCGACCGTCGCGACGACGCGTTGCGCGACGCCGCCCGAGCGCGCGCCGCGCTGCGGCGCTGGGTCGGCGCGCGCGCCGACGAGGCGCTCGAAGGCGAGCCCGCCGTCGCCGCGGTGTCGGCCGAGCAGGTGCACGCCGATCTGCACCGCCATGCCGAGCTCGCCCCCTACACGGCGATGCAGGCGGTGGCGCAAGCCGAGGCCCGCGAAATCGACGCCGAGCAGAAAGGCGACTGGGGCTGGGAGGTCAGCTACAACAAGCGCGGCGCGCAATACAGCGACATGGTGTCGTTCCAGTTCGTGTTCGACCTGCCGTGGCAGCGCGAGCAGCGGCAGCAGCCGCAACTGGCGGCCAAGCAGAAAGAGGCGCAACGCATCGAAGTCGAACGCGAAGAGACGACGCGGCGCCACCGCGAGGAACTCGAAGCCCAGCTGGCCGAGCTGCAGGCGCTCGACCGCCAGCACGCGCGCCTGTTTGGCAGCGGCCAGGCGCTGGCGGCCGAACGGGTTGAGCTGGCGCTGGCCAGCTACCAGGCCGGCCGCGGCGACTTGGGCGCCGTGCTCGCGGCCCGGCGCGAAGCGGTCGACACCCGGCTGCGACTGATCGACCTCGACGCGCAGCGCGCGGCGCTGCGCGTGCGCCTGACCACCCTTGTTGCCGACGTGAAGCCATGAACCCAACCTCGATCCGAATCGCACTGGCCGCGGTGGCGGCAGCCGTCGGCGTGGCCGCCGGCTACGGCATCGCGCTGTGGCGCGAGGCGCAGCGCGCCGACCCGCACGCGGCACACGCCAACGTCGCCGCACCCGCGGCGTCAGCGCCCGGCGAGCGCCGCGTGCTCTATTGGTACGACCCGATGGTGCCGACGCAGAAGTTCGACAAACCGGGCAAGTCGCCGTTCATGGACATGCAGCTGGTGCCGCGTTACGCCGACGAGGGGGACACCGGCGGCGGTGTCGCGGTGTCGTCGCAGACCGCGCAGTCGCTCGGCGTGCGGCTGGCGACCGTGGAGATGAAGGCGGTGGGCGCCGCCATCGACGCGGTGGGCGTGGTGCAGCTCAACGAGCGCGATGTCAGCATCGTGCAGGCCCGCACCGCCGGCTTTGTCGAACGCGTCTATGCGCGTGCGCCCGGCGACGTGGTCGACGCCGGGGCGCCGCTGGTCGACCTGCTGAACCCCGATTGGCTGGCCGCGCAGCAGGAATACCTGGCCGTCAAGCGCACCGGCGACGAGACGCTGGCGCAGGCCGCGCGCGCGCGTCTGACCTTGCTGGGCATGCCCGCCGCGTTGATCGAGCAGGCCGAGCGCAGCGGTCAGGCGGTGGTGCTGCAGACGATCGGCGCGCCGATCGGCGGCGTGATCGCCGAGCTGATGGTGCGCCAGGGCATGACGGTGGCCGCCGGCATGACGCTGGCGCGCATCAACGGGCTGGCCACCGTGTGGCTCGAGGTCGCCGTGCCGGAGGCGCAGGCGGCCACCGTGCAGCCGGGGCAACTGGCCGAGGCGCGCTTTCCGTCGCTGCCCGATCAGGTGGTCAAGGGCCGCGTCGCGGCGATCCTGCCCGAGGGCAACCGCGACACGCGCACCCTGCGCCTGCGCATCGACCTGCCCAACGCGGGGCAGCGGCTGCGCGCCGGCATGTTCGCGCAGGTCAGCCTGCGCGGGCCGCAGCGCCAGACGCTGGTGGTGCCTGCCGAGGCGGTGATCCGCACCGGCAAGCGCGCGCTGGTGTATCGGGTCGAGTCACCGGGCCGCTACCGGCCGGTGGAGGTGCAGATCGGCGAGCAGTTCGACGACCGCGTGGTGGTGCGCCAGGGGCTCGCCGCGGGCGAGCAGGTGGTGGCATCGGGCCAGTTCCTGATCGACTCGGAGGCGAGCCTGCAAGGCGTGCTCGCGCGCGGCACGGCCGAGCCGGCCGTTGCCGCGCCGGCGGCCTACCAGGCGCGCGGCGTGGTGGTCGACATCGACGCCGACATCGTGACGCTCGACCACGAGCCGGTGCCGGCGCTGAAGTGGCCGGCGATGACGATGCCGTTCAAGGTGGCCGACCGCCGGCTCGCCAAGGGCCTCGCGAAAGGCCAGCGCATCGAGTTCGGCTTCGTCAAGCAAGGCGACGACTGGACGCTGACGCGCGCCGTGCCGTTGCCGGGCGAGCCCGCCAGCGGAGCCCGGCGATGATCGCGCGGCTGATCGAATGGTCGGTGGCCAACCGCTTCCTGGTGCTGCTGGCCACGGCGTTTCTCACCGCCTGGGGCATCTTCGGGCTGCGCGCGACACCGATCGATGCGCTGCCCGATCTGTCGGACGTGCAGGTCATCATCCGCACCAGCTACCCGGGCCAGGCGCCGCAGATCGTCGAGAACCAGGTCACCTACCCGCTGGCCACCACGATGATGTCGGTGCCCGGTGCCAAGACGGTGCGCGGCTTCTCGTTCTTCGGCGACAGCTTCGTCTACGTGCTGTTCGACGACGGCACCGATCTGTACTGGGCGCGCTCGCGCGTGCTCGAGTACCTCAACCAGGTGCAGGGCCGCCTGCCCGCGAGTGCCAAGACCGCGCTCGGCCCCGACGCCACCGGCGTCGGCTGGATCTTCCAGTACGCGCTGGTGGATCGCAGCGGCCGCAACGACCTGTCGCAGCTGCGTGCGCTGCAGGACTGGTTCCTGAAGTACGAGCTGAAGAGCCTGCCCAACGTGGCCGAGGTGGCCAGCGTCGGCGGCATGGTGCGCCAGGTGCAGGTGCAGCTCGACCCGACGCGGCTGGCGGCGCTCGGCATCACCTACGACCAGGTGCGCGACGCGCTGGTCGCCGGCAACCAGGAGAGCGGCGGCTCGGTGCTCGAACTCGCCGAGGCCGAGTACATGGTGCGCGCCAGCGGCTACCTGAAGTCGCTCGACGACTTTCGCGCCATCCCGCTGGCCTCGCGCACCGGCGTGCCGGTCAGGCTCGCCGACGTGGCCACCGTGCAGCTCGGCCCCGAGATGCGGCGCGGCATCGCCGAGCTCGACGGCGAAGGCGAGGTCACCGGCGGCGTGGTGGTGCTGCGCTCGGGCAAGAACGCGCAGGCCACGATCGAGGCCGTCAAGACCAAGCTGGCGGAGCTGAAGAAAGGCCTGCCGCAGGGGGTGGAGATCGTGACCACCTACGACCGCAGCGCGCTGATCGAGCGTGCGGTGCGCAACCTGTCGCACAAGCTGCTCGAAGAGTTCGCGGTCGTCGCCCTCGTGTGCCTGCTGTTCCTGTGGCACCTGCGCTCGGCGCTGGTGGCGATCATCTCGCTGCCGCTGGGCGTGCTGGTGGCGTTCCTGGTGATGAACCACCAGGGCATCAACGCCAACATCATGTCGCTCGGCGGCATCGCGATCGCCATCGGCGCGATGGTCGACGCCGCGGTGGTGATGATCGAGAACGCGCACAAGCAGATCGAGGCCTGGCAGCACGCCAACCCGGGCGCCGAACTGAAGGGCGACGCGCGCTGGGCGCTGATCACGCGCGCAGCCGTTGAGGTGGGCCCGGCCCTCTTCTTCTCGCTGCTGATCATCACGCTGTCGTTCATCCCGGTGTTCACGCTTCAGGCGCAGGAAGGCCGCCTGTTCGGGCCGCTGGCCTACACCAAGACCTATGCGATGGCCGCTGCGGCCGGCCTGTCGGTGACGCTGATCCCGGTGCTGATGGGCTACTGGATCCGCGGCCGCATCCCCGACGAACGCCGCAATCCGCTGACGCGCGCGCTGATCGCCGTCTACCGGCCGGTGCTCAACGCGGTGCTGGCGGCGCCCAAGACCACGCTCGCGATCGCCGCCCTCGCGCTGGCCACCACCGCGTGGCCGCTGCTGCGCCTGGGCGGCGAGTTCCTGCCGCCGCTGGACGAGGGCGACCTGCTGTACATGCCCTCGGCACTGCCGGGCCTGTCGGCGCAGAAGGCGAGCGAGCTGCTGCAGATCACCAACCGCATGATCAAGACCGTGCCCGAGGTCGAGCGCGTGTTCGGCAAGGCCGGGCGCGCCGAGACCGCCACCGACCCGGCGCCGCTGGAGATGTTCGAGACGACGATCCAGCTGAAGCCCCGCGACCAGTGGCGCGCCGGCATGACGCCCGAAAAGTTGATCGAAGAGCTCGACCGCACGGTCAAGGTGCCGGGCCTGGCCAACCTGTGGGTGCCGCCGATCCGCAACCGCATCGACATGCTGGCCACCGGCATCAAGAGCCCGATCGGCGTCAAGATCGGCGGCCCCGACCTGGCGTCGATCGACCGCGCGGCGGTGCACATCGAGCAGGTCGCCAAGGGCGTGCCCGGCGTCACGTCGGCGCTGGCCGAGCGG
>Ga0315912_10004065_pt1 | contig 14075 bp, 13 predicted proteins | sample VfabasoilMG_FD_204469 | JGI IMG/M metagenome (GOLD analysis project Ga0315912, IMG submission 204469) | Garden soil microbial communities collected in Santa Monica, California, United States - V. faba soil | ecosystem: Environmental > Terrestrial > Soil > Garden | place: USA: California... | reverse complement strand
GCGTAGTCATCCAGCTGGAATTGCTCGATGTCCGAATCCTTCAAGACCTCGAAAGCCGCGAGGTCTCCCGCGCGCAGTAATGTTCCGACCTTGCGATCGACCGATTCGAGCTCCAACTGATGGCGAGTTATCGCCTCACGTGCCGAAGGATCGCTGCTCTGGCGAGCGGTATTGATTGCCACGGCAATGCGTTCGCGATCGAGCAGTGCGGCGGTCAGCGCCGCGGCGGCCTCCGTCGAGAGCCCCGCTCCCTTGAACAGGAAACGATATTTGGCAGCGACGTAGTCGCGGAAGGCGATGTCGCTCACGTCTTCGGAATCGACGGACTCGGATTGCGCCGACTCGACGCTGGGACTGCGCCCGCCGGAGGAGCGCGTGCTGTCGGGAGCAGTGACTTCCGTTTGGCTGGCGTCGAGCCCACCTGCCGAGGAGATCGCGGGCGCGCTACCGCCCCGCCCCGCCCACCACAGCACCGCGGCGAACGTCAGCGCCGCGGGAATGATGAGGCTGCGGACCGACAGCCCATGCACTGCACTCGAGTCAGCGGCCACCAGCTCCTCCTGCAACGGAAAATGCCGGGGGTGTTTCCACCCCCGGCCAAGCCTCAGTCTTCATCCTGAAAACTGCGGGCTTGTCCCGATCAGTAGTTCGTGTTCCCCGAGCCCGTGCAGCTCGCCCACGAACCGATGCACAGCGATCCGCTGTTGTGCAGGCGGCTGTTGGTCAGCCTGGCCACGCTGCTCGAACTGTCGGAACGGAACACACCTTCCTTCATGTTCGAGATCTGGCAACGATCGGCGTTGACCGTGGTCTTGAACGTGGTGCCGCCGTTCTGGCGAATGAACTTCGCCATGTTGTCGACGATGCAGTTCGAGATGTTCACGGTTCCCGCGGCGTTGATCTGGCCGAACTTGTCTTCGCCGTTGTAGCCGCTGATGTTCGAGATGTTGACCGTGCCCGACGACTTCACCGTGAACGCGTCTTCACCGACGTTGGTCCAGCGGAAGTTCTTCAGGGTGCCGCCGTTGTAGAAATGCACGCCGTCGACACCGTTGTTGCCGAGGATTGCGTTCTGCAACGTCGCGCCGTTCTCCACGCGGAACGCCGGATCCTGGCCTTCATCCTGGCTGCCGTCTCCCAGCGCGCCGCTCGGATTGAAGGTCTTGCAACCGCCGTCATACGTGCCGCTCGTGATCTTGATGGTCGCGGTGATCGACTGGCTGCCGCTCGACGAGCAAGTGGCGCCCGTGATTCCGCCGCCGCCGCTGCTCGACGAGGAGCTGCTCGAGCTGGAGCTCGAGGAGCTGGAAGTCGAGCTGCTGCTCGAGCTGGAGCTCGACGCGGTGCCGCCATACGAGCAATAGCGCGGGCTGCCCACGCTGGTGGACGGGAACAGTGAAGCTGAACAGGTGATCGGACCGGTCAGGTTCGCGTACACGAACGAGCCGGACTTTCCGTAGGCCACCGAACGTGTGCCGCTGAACGAACAGGTTTCCCCGTCCTTGGCGCACTTGGTGTAACCGGACGGGTAATCGGTTGCTGCATTTGCCGCGACCGATGCCGCAAGCAACGCCGAACCAATCAAGAGATTTCGAAACGTAGTCATCACGCCTCCATTGATCTGAGTTGTATCTGCCTTCCATGTGCCCCGGGCCTGTCAGCACCCGGTTCTCGCGCGATATGACAAATTGCGCACCGCAAAGAGGCGACCCGCAACTCATCCCCCTGCCGCTGCATCGATGACGAGCACCGATGCGCCGACGCCGATTCGCTTGTTCAACATTCGACCTGTGAAGAGGTCGGCATCGACGGCGCCGGACGGTACGCCCGGAAAATTTCGCTTGTCAAACAATTTCGTTGTCCGAAGACATGTCTCACCCCGGGGTGTGAATGTCCCTAAACATGGAAAATCCTGTCTACCGGTAGACAGCCGCGTTTCAGCGCGAAAGACGCACATCAACGCGAAAAATTGGCCGCTTTGCGGAAAAACTATGACACCGGTGTCTCAATTCTCGGACGAAACGTGTGGAACCAATCTACCCGCCGCGATGAAGACCCTATTTTTTCCGCAGTTTCGTCACGTCGATGCAACGAAGAATTTTCCGGCTCGTCATTCCTGCAATGAAAATTCACGTGTGTACTTCCGCCCTTCGACGGTGCCAAAACGCAAATGACGAAATGGAATTGCATTGTCTCAGTGCGGCCAATGCATTCCTGCTTCTGCGTGTTCGCGTCGAGTCGAGTCCGGAGAGTGACAGGCCGGATTTTTCCGGCGAGATCCGCCAGGCGGAGCAAAAAGAGGTTTGCTGATGCAAATTGTGCTGCGAGAGGTGCCTTCGAACCCCTTGGGACGGGTCGTGGCGAACGCAGGAGGCGTGCGCTATTTCGTCAATGGGCTTCGCATACACTACGGCGGGCTTCCGGGGGTGGGGATGAGAATCGACAAGACGCTGATGGTCCTGCTGGCGTGGGCTGCCGCCCCTATCAATGCCCTCGCGGCTCCGCAAAAGGCCACCTTTGCCACCGATGTGTCGACCACCCAGTGGGCGCTCGCGGACTTCGATCCGCAGCTGCCGTCAGACTGGACCGACGCCGAGTTCCTCGTACTCGAGTTTCGCGCGTCCACCAGCCAGCGATTCGAGCTCGGCCTCGTGAGCGACGAGGGCAACGTTTCGAAGCGGATCCATCCATTCGCGAACGTGTGGGTGCGCGCGTCGATTCCGATGCGTTACTTCCGGCAGGGACTCGGTGACGCCGACGAGCTGGCTTCTACCGTGAATCAGCCGCGCAACAGCTACTGGATCAATATCGAGGCGGGCGGGCACGCGCCCGTGAAACATGTACGCGGGCTCAGCGTGACCATGCGTTATCCGGCGCACGCCGCGACCGTCGAAATCCGCAAGGTCAGCCTCTCGAAAACCGATCCCGGCGATGCCGTGCTCGATGACGGGAACCCGCTGATCGACGACTTCGGACAGTACGTACATGCCGACTGGCCGACGAAGGTGCGTACCTTCGTTTCCCTCAAGCGCGAATGGGACCAGGAAGACCGCATGCTCGTGCCCAAGGCCACGATCCGGACCTGCCGCTACGGCGGCTTTGCGCCGGGCAAGCGCAAAGCCAGCGGCTTCTTCCGCGTCGAGAAGATCGCCGAGCGCTGGTGGCTGATCGATCCGGAAGGCTGCCGCTTCTATTCCACGGGCGTGAACGGCGCAGGAGACGAGCCCCCGCGTACGCAGATCATCGGGCGCTCCAGGTTGTTTGCCAGCATTCCCACGTTTGCCCAGGTGCCGGCGCCCAACGCCGACCCCGATGTGCTGCGCGATCCCGTGTCGTTCTACATCGCCAACGTGCTGCAGCGTTTCGGCCGTGACTGGCGCACACCGAGCGCGCAGCTCACCTCGCGTCGCATGCGCGCGTGGGGACTCAATACGGCCTACGGAACCGCGCTCAACGACGCGTTGCCCGCCGGGTCGACGCAGCGTCAGGCCTATGTCTTTCCGCTGCGCGGCTGGCAGCAAAGCGAAGGCGCCATCATGGGGCTGCCCGATGTGTACTCCGTCGCGTTCGCACGGCGCGTCGACGCGGAGGCTGCGCAGCAGCTGGCGGAACGCAAGGACGATCCCTGGATGATCGGCTTCTTCATCGGCAACGAACCGCCGTGGCCGGCGCGTGAATCACAACTGGTCGACCTGGTGCTGGCCGGGCCGAAGAGCTCGATGCAGGACCGCTTCAAGAGCGAGCTTGCGAAGGGCGATACGCCGGCGATTCGAAAGTCGCTGGTGCACGCCGCGTTCACGCGCTACCTCGAGATCGTGAACGCCGCGGTGAGGCGGCACGATCCGAATCACCTGAATCTCGGCATCCGTTTCGGTGGTACGCCGCCCGACGACGTCATCGCGCTCGCGCGCGGTTTCGACGTCTACAGCATGAACAAGTATCGCTGGGCGCCGCCGAAGGACTTCATCGACCGCGTGTACGCCATCCAGAAGCTGCCCATCCTGATCGGTGAATTCCATTTCGGTGTGCCCGAGCGTGGACTCGCGCCGGGGCTCGTGCAGGCGATGAATCAATCTGAACGCGGCGTGGCGTACTCCTATTACGTCGAGCACGCGGCAGAACATCCCGCCATCGTCGGAACGCACTGGTACCAGTGGATCGATCAGCCGGCGACGGGTCGTCGCGACGGCGAGAACTACAACATCGGCTGGATCGACGTCACCGATCGCCCTTACCCCGAGCTCGTCGCTGCCGCGAAGGCCACGCACTCGAAACTCGACGAGATTCATTCCGGAAAACTCGCGGCGACGACGCGCAAGCCGAAAGCTTCAGAGTTTGGTACGCCGGAAGACTCGATCTATCTGGGCATACCGGCGATTCAGTAGCGATGCTGGCGCCGATGGAACGGAACCCCCCTAGTCTCATGCCGAGCTCCCGCAATCGGTAAACAGGGCTCGCGCGGACCGCGCCACCGGCGCCAACCAAGGTGAGTAGCTCGCGGGAAGCCAAAGGTTCCGGGAGCACCGGGGCGCCGCTAATAACCCTGGGCCGCCCCGTCCTTGCGCGATTCGGAGGCGCCGAAGTACACGCCCTCTGCGTTCCGCTTGATGGCCTGGTAGCCGCCGAAGTTTCCGTCATTCGCCACCGTCACCTTGTGACCACGCGCCTGGAGCGCCTTGATCACTTCGGGTGAGAACCCGGTTTCGAGCACCACCTCGCCGCCATCCTTCATGACCTCATCGGTCGGCTCGCTCGAACCCTCGTGGCGCGCGCGCGGCGCGTCGCCGGCTTCCTGCAGGTTCATGCCGAAATCGATGAGGTTGACGACGATCTGCACGTGGCCCTGCGGCTGCATGCCGCCGCCCATGAGACCGAAGGAGAGCCACGGCTTGCCGTCCCTGGTGATGAACGCGGGAATGATGGTTTGAAACGGCCGCTTGCCCGGTGCGTAGACGTTTGCGTGGCCGTCCACGAGCGAAAACAGCTCGCCGCGATCGTGCAGGATGAAGCCACAGCCCGTCGGCGTCATGCCGGAACCCATGCCGCGGTAGTTGCTCTGGATCAGCGAGACCATGTTGCCGGCGGAGTCCGCCACCGTCATGTAGATGGTGTCGCTCTGGTCGAGCGCTTTCGGGTCGGTGGGATACTCGAGCGCCGCCCGATCCATCCTGATCAGCGCGCGACGCTTCGCCGCATAGTCTTTCGACAGCAATCCCTTGAGCGGGATCTTCGCGAAGTCCGGATCGGCATAGAACCGCGCGCGATCTTCGAACGCGAGCTTCTTGGCTTCCACGAAGAGGTGCAGGTAGTCCGCGCTGCCGAAACCCATCGACTTGAGGTCGTAGGCCTCGAGGATGTTGAGCATCTGCAATGCCGCCACGCCCTGCGTATTCGGCGGCAGCTCCCAGACGTCGTAGCCACGGTAGTTAGTGGACACCGGCTCGACCCACTCGGAATGGTGTGCGGCCAGGTCGTCGGCAGTGAGATATCCGCCATTGGCGCGCATGTACTCTTCGATGCGCTTCGCGATGTCGCCCTTGTAGAACGCATCGCGCCCGCCGTCGGCGATCGCGCTCAGCGTGTTCGCGAGCAAGGGATTGCGGAACACTTCGCCCTTCGCCGGCGCGCGCCCGTTCGGCATGTACGTTTCAGCGAAGCCGGGATACTTCGCGAGCCTCTTGGCGTTGATCTGCCAGCCTTCCGCAATCACCTCGGTGACCGGAAACCCGTTGCGCGCATAGGAAATCGCCGGCTGGAGCAATTCCTTCATGGGGAGCTTGCCGAACTTTCCGTGGAGTTCGAACCAGCCATCGACGGCACCCGGCACCGAGACCGGCAAAGGGCCGAACGGCGGAATGGTGCTCGAATTCAGTTTCTTCAATTCGGCGCGAAGCGTCTTCAGCGAGAGCGACTTCGGCGAGCGGCCGCTGCCATTCAACCCGTAGAGCTTCTGCGTCTTCGCGTCCCAGACGATGGCAAACAGGTCGCCGCCCACGCCATTGCCGGTCGGCTCCATGAGGCCCATCGTGGCGTTCGCCGCGATGGCCGCATCGACCGCGGTACCGCCGCGTTTGAGCACGTCGAGCGCCACCTGGCTGACGAGCGGATGGCTCGTGGCCGCCATGCCTTGCGTCGCGAGGACTTCGGATCGCGTGGCTACGAGCGACCCGCTGGGACGAGGGCCGGCAGCAAACCCGCCTTGTGTCGTCATGCCGAGAATGACCGCGATACAGAATGCGCGCGCGATGCGCAGATCAAGCCGGTTTCTGGGCACGGGAGATGCCCGACTCGAAAACCTGTCGGACTTCGCCATTGAGAACACGCTCCTGGAAACGACCCTGGGTGTAGTTAGCGACCACGCGGCGCCAGAATGCGACGGCGACCGGATTGCGCAGGTACTCGGTGATTTCCCAGCGACCTGCGAAACGATTGAGGATGAGTTCGACGGCGAGGCGGCCTACGCCGCGCCGGCGGAACGTGCGCGACACGAAGAATTCGGCCATGCGGTAGTCGACGGGCGGTTTTGCTGCCGGCGCGCTGCCTCGCGCGACCATGGCAAAGCCGCAAGGCTCGTTGCCTCGCAGGATGACGAGCGCATTGACGGAGGAATCGCCGAACCAGCGTGCCAGCTGGTCGGACTCGCTGTAGCCGATTTCGCCGAGCGACGTGGCGCTGAACACGCCGGTGTTCAACGGCGAAAGGTCGTCGAGGTAGTCGCGGTAGACGCTCTCGATCCACTCGCGATCTCGGGCGTTCCCGCGGGCATCACGGACGCTGACAGTCACCTTCCTCTCCAGAAAAGACAAAGCCCGGGCAGAACGTGTTGCGCTCTGCCCGGGCCGTCATGAGCCTTGAGGCTCGCGAAGATCTAATCGAATTCGATTAGTTCTTCGGGGCTTCAGCCGGAGCCGCAGCGGCGTCGGCAGCCGGAGCAGCGGCAGCGTCGGCAGCCGGAGCAGCGGCAGCGTCAGCGGCCGGAGCAGCAGCGTCCGTCGTGGCAGCGGCAGCGGCGTCAGCGGCCGGAGCAGCAGCAGCGTCAGCAGCCGGGGCGGCGTCCGCAGCCGGAGCTTCCGCTTCCTTCTTGGCGCAAGCCATCAGCGCGAGGGCCGCGAGCGAGGCGGCGAGTGCAACTTTCATCTTCATGTAGGGATACCCCAAAAAATATCTAGTGGTAAGTGAGACCAAACAAACGTTTGTTGCCGCAATTTGCACTGCGGCGCGCGATTTTATCGATTCCCCAATCCATTTGAAACAACTGCAATTTTGTCCGCTGATGGCGACAGGAGTGGAGAGCGAATGTCATAGGCGGGGAGCCCGGACGACCGGATACCCCGTCCGTCGTATACGATTTTGTTGGTTTGTTGCGTCGCATCAACGCGTTGCGACCGCCGCCGGCGCATAGAATCAGGCCATGAACGCTCACGCCATTAAACAAAACGCCGCCTCGTGGCCGGGCCTGTTTGCCGACCACCTCGAGGTCATCAAGAAACGCAGCGGATCGGCCCTGGCCACCGCGGGCTACGACGCACTGTTGGTGCATGCCGGGACTCCCCCACTCATCTTCCTCGACGACCATCACCTGCCATTTCGCGTCCAGGCGCCCTTCAAGGTCTGGGCCCCGCTCAGCGACGCGCCGGATTCCTTCGTCTATTTCACGCCGGGCAAGAAGCCGCAGCTCCTCGTCAACCAGCCCGTGGACTACTGGCACAAGTCGCCCGAGATGCCGAACGACTACTGGACGGCGGGATTCGACATCGTGAGCTGTGGCGATCGCACCGCCGCGCGTGCCGCACTGCCGAGAGACCTCTCCCGGACCGCGTTCATCGGAGCGCCCTTCCCGGAACTCCTGAGCTGGGGACCGGCGGCCATCAATCCCGAGCACCTCATGGCCCTGCTCGACTATGGCCGCGCGGCAAAGACGCCCTACGAAGTCGCCTGCTTGCTCGAAGCGAACGTGCTCGGTGCGCGCGGCCATGTCGCTGCCGAACAGGCTTTCCGTGCCGGCGCTTCCGAATTCGAGATCGCGCTCGCGTTCATGAAGGCCTGCGGCCAGCGCGAACGCGAGTTGCCCTACAACCCGATCATCGCGTTGAACGAAGGCGGCGCGGTGTTGCACTACCAGGTCCAGCAGCGCACGAAGCCCGCGAAGCTGCATTCGCTGCTCATCGACGCCGGCGCCGAGTTCGGCGGCTACGCGTCCGACATCACGCGCACGCACTCGCATCACGATGCGGAGTTCGCCGCGCTCATCAAGGGCTTCGACGAGCTGCAGCTCAAGCTCTGCGCGCAGATTCGCGTGGGCCTCGACTGGAAGGATTTTCACCAGGCGTCGTATCGCGCCATCAGCGAGTTCCTGCGCGAGACGGGGCTCATCAACGTGAGCGCCGACGAAGCCGTGGACAGTGCGCTGACCAGCGTGTTCTATCCGCACGGCATCGGCCACTTGTTAGGCCTGCAGGTCCACGACGTCGGCGGGCTGCAGGGCACTCCGGAGGGCAAGCAGATCGAGCGGCCGTACAACCACCCGTTCCTGCGACTCACGCGCAAGCTGGATGACGGCTGCGTCGTCACGGTGGAGCCGGGGTTCTACATCATCGACCAGCTGCTCAACGAGGCGAAGGCCAGGCCGATCGGCAAGATGATCGAATGGAAACGCGTCGAAGCGCTCCGGCATTTCGGCGGCATCCGCGTCGAGGACAACGTGGTCGCGCGCCCCGGTGGCCAGGAAAATCTCACGCGACAGGCCTTCAATGCGTAGGCAGGCGATGCTCGCGTTGCTCGCACTTGCGGGCATGCCGGGCGGCGCGACGTTCGGTGCCGAGCCGGCTAACAAGCCGGAGCGGCCGTCGCTGCCCGTCGGAAGCATTCCGGAGAACGAGCTCGGCAAGGACCTGAAGGGCAACAAGATCCGCGTCAGCGACTACCACGGCAAGGTCGTCATCGTGTCGTTCTGGGCTTCGTGGTGCGGCCCGTGCAAGAAGGAGCTGCCCGTGCTCGCGGGGGTCGTGAAGCGCGTCGGTCCGGACCAGCTCCAGGTGATCGCAATCAACTACCGCGATGAATACGAGCCCTTCAAGTACGTGGTGAACGTGCTCAAGGACTATCCAATCACCATCCTGCGTGACGCCAACAGCAAGACCGCGAAGAAATACGGTGTCCTGGGAATTCCGCGCATGATCATCATTGGTCGCGACGGCAAGGTGGCCGCGGACCATACGGGTTACGGCGAAGGCACGATTCCCGAACTCGTCGAGCAATTGAACACGCTGCTCGCGCAGCAGTCCTGATCGATTAGCTGCAGGGCTCGAACAACAGGTTCACCTTGTCGTCCCAGTTGAAGCTGACCATGCTCCAGGCGTTGCGGGGCCGGTAGAAAACGAACTGCCAGCGAATGACATTCTTTTCGCGCTTCTCGGCGTAGTCGACGCGAACCAGCACGTCGGACAGACGGCATTCCCGGATGAACGAGAAACCGAGCGACTTGCCGAGCACGGCAGGAATTTTTCTGCGCTGCTCGATGGAACTGTCGCGTTGCTTGTTGAGTTCCAAGCGCTCCATGGGCATGTACCTGGTGATGAACGCAAACAGTCCCTTCATGTCGTCGGCGGCCACGTACTTCATGGCCTCATCACCCAACTTCCGCGGCTCGGCCACGGCATCGGGCTTGGGAGGCGCGGCGGCAATTTGCGCGCTCGCGAGTAACACGAACATCGCCAGCAGCTTGTTCATCCCTTTCCTCCCCGGTCCCCGGGTGCAGTGAGCACACGCGCGGCAAACACCGCATAAACAACGCAGGTGATCGCCAGCGCGGCCAGGAACAGGATGGCAGGGCCGCGGGAAATGGGCGCGAAGACCGCCGCGGAAATCCCCACGACGGCCGCGGCCGCCGCGGAAACTCCGATCGCGAGACGGTGACGTCGCAGCAGGAAAATGCCGACCAGCAGCGCGACCGCGCCGGCGGCGAGACCATACGGCCGTTGCTCAGGCCGGAAATCGGTCAGCGCGAAGGTCCACAACCATGCCGCGCCGAGACCCATGAATACGACGGCCGCCGTCCGGAACATCCAGGTGTAACGAACGACGGCCATCGACTGATCGGCTCGATTGCTATTTCTTTGCGAGGAGGTCGCGGATCTCGCGCAACAGGACTTCCTGAGCAGGAGGCGGCGGCGGCGGTGCTGCCGGATCCGGAGTCTTCAGCTTGTTCAGGCTGCGGATGATCATGAACAGGACGATCGCGACGATGAGGAACTGGAACGAGATCTGCAGGAAGTTTCCGTATTTCAGGATCACCTCCTTGCCCGCGGGATCGGCACCCAGGCTCACCGAAAGGTCGGTGAAGTTCACGCCGCCGATGACCTTGCCGAGCGGCGGCATGATCACGTCCTCCACCAGCGAGGTGACGATTTTGCCGAACGCGGCGCCGATGATCACACCGACTGCCATGTCGATGACATTGCCCTTCATCGCAAATTCTTTGAATTCTCTTGCGAGACCCATGGCACGCCCCTGAGTGTTGTTGGAGGTGGCGCGAGCTTACGGCACTCCGAACGAATCAGGCAAAATCGGGACGATCCGCGGGGAGATCGCATGAAGAAGTTGATCGTGGCCGCGCTGATCCTGCCGATCCTCTCTCCGCCGCCCTCGATTACGGTTGCGACAGTCAGGCCGAGACCATCGAATCCATCGAGGATGCCTTCGTGCGCATCAGCGGCACGGGCTTGCTGATCGGGGATCCAAACTAGAAGGCACCCGAGTAGCCGGACGCAGTAGGTACATCTCACGAGTGACCGCGAGGGCGCGAGGCGAGTACATGCACCGCCGGAGGTGGCCACATGTTTCGTTCAACGATTTCACTGACCTTGTTTGCCGGGCTCATGCTGGTTTCGCAGCCGGGAAGCGCTGCAGATGAGCAGGCTCCAGCGCCCAATCCGGGGGAAAACTTCGTCTCGCTGCAGGTTGCCGGCTGCGGCGACAAGTGTCCGGAATTCGAGATCCAGATCTTCGACTCCGGACGCGCACTGTTCCGTCCCAACAACTCGAAGAACTCGACCAACACGCCGTTCAGCAAGAGCGGCATGGGCGGCATCTACAAGCGGGTCGCGAAGTACCTCGAGGACACGGGCGCCCTCTCCGAGCCCGCGGACTGTGCCGACAAGCAGGCCGATGCGCCGTACACAGTCGTGCAGTCTTCGAAGGACTCGCAGTCCCGGAAGGCCACCTGGTCCGCGGGATGTTCGAATCAGCTCGCGAAGGCCCGCTCGCTGGTCAAGGTGTTCGTCAACCAGACTGGCATGTGGCGCAACATCAATTCAGACAGCCGGTACTGGGAAAAGTACTGGGAGACCTGGGAACACAAGAAATAGGCGTTTTTCACGCCAGAAACGAAACGGGCGCCACGTGGGCGCCCGTTTCTGATCGCTCGAAGCGTCGAGTTACTTCGACGACTTCTTTTTCTTCGGAGCAGCTTTCTTCTTCTTGGCCACGCCGCCGGTCTTCTTGGCGGCCTTCTTCTCGACGGCCTTGGCAGCTTTCGCTTCCTTGGCAGCCTTTTCACGGCCCTTCTTGGCTTCGGCCTTGGCCTTCTTCTCGGCCTTGTCGACCTTCGGGGCTTCGGCCTTCTTCGCCTTCTTGTCTTCCGGCGCGGCCTCGACGGCCACCGGAGCAGAACGCTCGACCAGCTGCATCAGCGCCATCGGGGCGTTGTCACCCGCGCGCGGCGCCATGTGCAGAATGCGCGTGTAGCCACCCGGACGCGCCTTGAAGCGCGGGCCGATGGTGTCGAACAGCTTGGCGACGATCTCGGAGTCACGCAGGCGCGAGAAGGCGAGACGGCGATTGGCTTCGCTGTCTTCCTTGCCGAGGGTGATCAACGGCTCGACCACGCGGCGCAGTTCCTTCGCCTTCGGGATGGTGGTGCGGATCGTCTCGTGACGCAGCAGCGAGACCGACAGGCTGCGGAGCAGCGCGTGGCGGTGCGGCGCATTGCGCGACAGCTGACGACCGGAAAGATTGTGACGCATAAAACTTCTCTCTCTAACAAGAAGAAGGGCCGGCCAATCTTTCGATGGACGGGCCGGCCCCTCGATTCAACTAGATCATTCCGCGATCGGCATCGTGCTTGAGACCGGCCGGCGGCCAGCCATCGAGACGCATGCCGAGCATGAGGCCGTGGCTCTGCAGCACTTCCTTGATCTCGGTGAGCGACTTCTTGCCGAGGTTCGGGGTGCGCAGCAGCTCGACTTCCGTGCGCTGCACGAGGTCGCCGATGTAGTGGATGTTCTCGGCCTTGAGGCAGTTCGCCGAACGCACGGTGAGCTCGAGCTCGTCGACGGGCCGCAGCAGCAGCGGGTCGAACTGCATCTCGGAGACCTTGGTGCTGGCTTCTTCTTCGCCCTGCAGGTCCACGAACACCGACAGCTGATCCTTGAGGATGCCGCCAGCGCGACGGATGGCTTCTTCCGCGTCGATGGTGCCGTTGGTCTCGATGTCGATGACGAGCTTGTCGAGGTCGGTGCGCTGTTCAACGCGGGCAGCGTCGACCATGTACGTCACGCGACGGACGGGCGAGAACGACGCATCAAGCTGCAGGCGGCCGATCGGACGGCTCTGCTCTTCGAACGCAGCGCGGTTCAGCGCCGGGCGGTAGCCACGGCCGCGCTCAACGCGCAGCGTCATGGTGAGTTCGCCGGCCTTCGTGAGGTTCGCGAGCACCAGCTCCGGGTTCACGACTTCGATGTCGTGGTCCGTGTGGATGTCGCCGGCCGTCACCGGGCCCGGGCCCTTCTTCGACAGGCGCAGCTCCGCGCTGTCGCGCGTGTGCATCTTGAGGGCAACCTGCTTCAGGTTGAGCAGGATGTCGACCACGTCTTCCTGAACGCCTTCGATCGACGTGTACTCATGGAGCACGCCTTCGATCTCGACTTCCGTGATCGCAGCGCCCGGCATGGACGACAGCAGAACACGACGCAGCGCGTTGCCGAGCGTATGGCCGAAACCACGCTCGAACGGCTCGATCACGACGCGAGCCTGGCGCGGGGCCGTCGGCTGCACTTTCACGACTCGGGGCTTGAGGAATTCGCTCACTGAACCTTGCATTGATTTCACCTTCCGCCTTTTCGACGGTATGAAAACCGGCCCGCCCCGGAGGGAGCGGACACCAAATCAAACAATCCCGGCCGAGAGGCCGGGTAATCGATCACTTGCTGTACAACTCGACGACGAGGTTCTCATTGATGTCCGGCAGGATCTCATCGCGACCCGGAACCGACTTGAACACGCCACGGAATTCCGTGCTGTTCACGTCCACCCACTCGGGCAGACCCACCTGCGTCGCAATCTGCATCGCGCTCTGGATGCGCAGCTGCTTCTTCGACTTCTCGCGAACCGTGATGACGTCGCCGGCCTTGCACTGGTACGAAGCGATGGTGACGACGCCACCGTTCACTTCGATCGACTTGTGCGACACCAGCTGGCGCGCTTCCGAGCGCGTGGCGGCGAAGCCCATGCGATACACCACGTTGTCGAGACGGCACTCGAGCAGCTTCAGCAGGTTTTCACCCGAAGAGCCGGTGCGGCGGGCCGCTTCCACGTAGTAGTTCGAGAACTGGCGCTCGAGCACGCCGTACATGCGGCGCAGCTTCTGCTTCTCGCGCAGCTGCAGACCGTAGTCGGACAGGCGCTGCTTGCGCTCACCCTTGATGCCGCCCGGCGGCACCTGGAACTTGCACTTGCTCTCGAGCGGCTTGACGCCACTCTTCAGGAAAAGATCAGTGCCTTCGCGACGCGAAAGTTTGCACTTGGGACCGGTGTACTTTGCCATCTGTATTTGTCCTGCTTAGACGCGGCGCTTTTTCGGCGGGCGACAGCCGTTATGCGGGATCGGAGTGATATCCGAAATGCTGGTGATCTTGAGACCGCAGGCGTTGAGGGCGCGCACCGCCGACTCACGACCCGGGCCAGGACCACCGACGCGAACTTCGACGTTCTTCACGCCGTGTTCCTGCGCCGCATTGCCGGCCTTCTCAGCAGCCACCTGCGCCGCGAACGGCGTCGACTTGCGCGAACCGCGGAAG
>Ga0315912_10004063_pt1 | contig 14081 bp, 8 predicted proteins | sample VfabasoilMG_FD_204469 | JGI IMG/M metagenome (GOLD analysis project Ga0315912, IMG submission 204469) | Garden soil microbial communities collected in Santa Monica, California, United States - V. faba soil | ecosystem: Environmental > Terrestrial > Soil > Garden | place: USA: California... | reverse complement strand
GTGAGTTGTTGTGCTGGCGGCAACCGGTCTATGCGGCTGGTGACCACGCCTTGTACCGTGTCGGGAAAACTCAGCGTCTGCAAACTGCCCGCTTCAGCGGCGAGATAGCACTCACCCTTATCAATCCGCAACATGCCTCGGTCACGGAGGGCATACGCCAACTCTTCGCTAAAAAACGGATGCCCAGCCGCCTTGTCGCGGATCAAGGTCGCGACCGGGTCGGGCAAGGCGCGTACTTGTAGCCGGCGGCACACCAGCGTCACGGCTTCGTAGGGTGACAAGGTTTCGAGGTGGAGTGTGTGCGTGGTCGGCGCGTTTGCCAGTTGACGATATTCGAATGGCACCGGGTCAGCCAGCGGGCGAGTGGCGAGTACAAGAAGCAGATGGGGCACACGTTGGCTGACCGCCACGACCAATGCCCATGACGCCGAATCGAGCCAGTGGGCATCATCTAAGACGATGACTAGCGGCCGAGGCGCATGAGTCGGCGTGCTGAGCAAGTAGAGCAACAGGTCGTGCGTGTTGTCTGCCCGCACTTGCCCGCTCATTTGGGCCGTGAGCGCATTGTCGGGCAGTTCCAGCGCCAGCAAGTTGTTGAGCAGAGGCGCGCGCTGTTGCCAGTCAGGCGCGTCGTGCAACAACGCTAAGACCTGCTGGCGGCGGTCGGCGGGTTCGCTCACGGCTTCGAGGCCCAACCGTTGGTTGAAGATTTCGCGCCAAGCGTAATAGGGGGTTGATTTTTCGACGGCGTCGCCGTCGCTGTAAAACACCGGCACCTGCCGACGCTCGGCTTCGGACAAGAGTTGTTCAACTAGGTGTGATTTGCCGATGCCTGCCTCGCCGGAAATCAACATGGTTTGGGCTGGCGCATCAGGCGGGCTGGTCATTAGGGTTTGCAGGCTCGTCCGCAAAATGTCGAGCTCAGCCTGTCGTCCGATCAACTCAGTGCGGGTTCGGAGATGAACACGGCGGCTGTTTGGGGTAGGAGTAGAGGCGACCAACGGGCGAAAGACGGGCACCGGCTGGGCTTTGCCTTTGAGTTGCAACGCTGGGCGCGGTTCACACTCAAAGTGGTCAGCGACGCTGGCTTGCACACGCCCACTCACTAAAATCTCTCCGGAGGCGGCGACTTCCATCAGGCGAGCGGCGAGGTTCACATCATCGCCAATAAAATCGTAGCCATGCCGCGATGTGCCGCCACACGCGCCGGCCCAGACGATGCCTTTCGCCACACCGATTTGTGTGTGGGTGATGAAGGCGCACTCGGCGGGAGGCTGGCGTAACGCCAACGCGGCTTGCAGAGCGCGGTGCGGGTCGTTTTCATGAGCCAGCGGCGCGCCAAAGGCGATGAGCAAGTAACTACCTTTGTCGCCGATGACCGGCGCGCGCATGAAGCCATCGTAGTGGTGCGCGATGCTCTGCCCCCAGCGCACATAGGCATCCAGTTGCGCTGGCGCGGTATCACTGTCGTAATCAATGCCGCTAAAGCGCAGAAAGACCAGCGTGACCGAGCGGAACTCCGCCAGAAACGCGCCTTCGACGCTGAGCGCCCGTTCATAGAGCGCCGGGTGAATCCAAGCGCGCAACTCATCGGGCGCGAAGTCAATCGGCTGGGGCGCGGGGGGAAGTTGTGGGTCAAGCGACAGCGGCCCAACGACGCCAAAGCGTAAGCCGGTCTCGGGGTCGGTGCGCCAGTCGGTTATCGGGGCGGCGATGGCGCGGGCAGTGGCTTCATCTACCACCACCTCGCCTTGGTGGGCTAGACGTTCTCCCAATGCGGTGTGGGTGAGCGGGGCACCGGCCAACACATCGAACAACTGCACTTGGGGGTCGCCCACGACCATGCGGCGCGCTGTGCCACTGGCGACCGCAACCTTGAGCGCCAGATACGGGAAGGTGTGCATGGCGGCTTGCAGACTGAGCGCGCAGGCAACAGCCAGCTTAGATGAGTTAGGTGATGGGGCGGGCGTGTATTGGTTGTCAAACCAGCAGGTCATGGCGTCGCCAGCAAAGCCGATGACACTGCCGCCAGAATGTTCGACCTGAGCGATCAGCGCGTTGAAGACTTCGTTGATTTGGCGGGTGAGTTCTTCCGCGCCGCGGCGAGCCCCTAGGTCGCGGGTTAATTTTTCGGTGAGCAGGGTGAAACCGGATAGATCGGCGAACAGAGCCGTGCCGGTCGTGCGATCAGGCAAGATCGCACCACGCGCCAAAGCGCGCAGACGGTCTTGCGGCAGGTAGGCTTGGAGCTTGGTCATCGGTTACACGAACGCGGAGATTATTATACGCTTATCAGACCGAGCATTTGGTGGATACTCAATCTAACGGGCAGACTATCCCCCTAAATACCCTCTATGGCAATTATAGTTCTCGACTAAATTCTATTATAATCAGGTTAGTATCGCGCTGTTGGTCAACCCGCATCATTTCAGAACACGCCAGTGGAGGAGTTGTTATGTCCCGTCTCTCGCGTTTAGCTTGGTGTAGCGCGCTCGTCCTTTTTTTTATCGGCATCATTTCTGTTTTGGCTTATACCGGCACAGTGGTTAATGCCGCCCCCCTTCACACACCAGCCGCCCCCGGCCCCGACTTGGTGGTGACAAAGACTGTGCAACCGGCTTTGCTCGCCGCTGGTGATGTAGCGACTTACACCGTTGAGTTTGCCAATCTTGGTACGGTGACTGCTACCAATATCTTCATCACTGACACGTTGCCGGTGAGCCTCACCGTGCTCACGGTGGTCAGCACAGGAGTAGTGGTCACAGATACCGCGACTCCGCTGGCGTGGCAAGTGGATGATCTGCCACCCGGCGCAGGGGGAATGCTCACCCTCACTGCGCGCGTCAGTGCCACTATTTTGGGCGGACAGACACTCACTAACTCGGTGGCTATCACGGCTACCACTGATGACAGTCTCACGAATAATGTCAGCCTCGCCGCGCTCACCACGTTGGATGTGCGTTTGGAGTTCACCAAGACCGCCGGGCCAAATCCGGCCATAGCTGGTTTGCCAATGGTCTACACCCTGACCGTCGTCAATACCGGTCAACACACTGCCACTGTCGTGACGCTTTCGGATACGTTGCCTTTTAGCGCCACCTTGATGGGCACGGATCAAATTGATGATGATGGCGGTCAGCTGGGTTTTGGCGGGGGCGAATTTTCTAACACCGTGTGGAGCAATGTCGCGCCCTATCGCAGTGGCGCGGATTATTTGAAGTTGGCGAACCTGCTCATACCCACGGGGGTGTTCACCTCGCGGCTCATAGATGCCTCCAGCCATGTCTCGTGGACGACTTTTGCTTGGACACCGCATCGCCCCACTGGCAAACCTTTACCGGATGGCGGTCGCCGCGAAGCGGGCTATCCGGCGGGCAACGCCGATATGAGCGGCAACCGGGTTCTATTACATTTCGATGAAATGACCGCCACGACCGAGTTCAGCAACAGCGCCGGTGTCTCCATCACGGTACTGTGCGGCGCGGAATGCCCTACGGCTGGCGCAGCGGGGCGTTTTCACCAAGCTGTGAGTTTCACTGGCACAGTGAGTCAAAGCGTGCAATTTTCGGATACGGCGACCGCCTCGCGGTTGGGCTTAGAGTTTTGGGTGAAGCCAGAGACGCTCACCAATACGATCTTGCTCACGCGTTGGCCGGTCTCAGGGAGTGCCGGGTTGACGCATACCATCGGCATCACAGGTGGGCGCTTCGTGCAATGGTTAGGCGGAGTGAGCGTGACGAACTCCACCGTTATCACACCGGGGCGTTGGTATCACTTGGTGTCCGTGGCCGAAGCCCAAGGTGATTTTAAGTTATACGTCAATGGCGTTGTAGCCGCGGCCCCGAATGGCTTGGGCGCATTATGGTCGGGCGGCAGTCTCTATCAACTCGGCGCGGGCTACGCAGGCGCAATAGATGAAGTGGCCGTGTATACTCGCTCGCTTTCAGCGGGGGAAGCGCTGGAACACTATTGGCGAGGCGCGTTACAACTCGCCTTCCAAGTGCGGGCCTGCCAGAACAAACAATGCCCGAACGTAGACTTTACTGGGCCAGGCGGGTTGATCGATACTTATTACACTGAGCTCGATAACTTGACTTTGGGCACACCCACCGCCGTCCTCACAGGCCTGCGCCGAACGCGCTACTTCCAATATCGCGTCTACCTCACCACCGAAACGCCTGATGCTTCGCCGGAGCTACGCAGTGTGCGCGTTGGGCCGGGACATGACCAGATCACGTTAGATGGAAGTTTGGGATATTGCCAAGCCACGGCCTCGAATGCGTTTATGTGCCAGATTGATGAGGTGCCGGGGCAAGGCGGCATGGTGACGGTGACTGCGCCGGTGGATTTGCACCCCTCGCTGTTGGGCGTCATCACGAATAGCGCCACGCTCACCTTAGCCGATGGCACGCTCCTTTCGACTTCGGTAACGACGACGGTGATCGCTCGTTCGGATTTGGCACTGGAAAAATTCGATTATTCTGATCCAGTCAATCTCGGTGGCATCGTCACCTACGGGATTAACGTCTTTAAGTTTGGCCCCAGCACTGCGCTGTCTGTGACGATTACCGATACGGTTCCCGGTGGCATCACCGGCACCGCGCGTAGTAACCGCTTCACTTGCGTGTCTGGGCAGACGATCACTTGCACCACCACCTCGCTCTTGCCTGGCTCATATCGGGACACGATCCAGATTACGTTGACTGCTCCGCTCACCGATGGGCAAATCACCAACACGGCTGGGATCACCTCTTTCGTTACGCCAGACCCAGATACCAGCAACAACTCGGATCGCGCCTTTACACGCATCACTGCTCTCGCTGATGTGGCGTTGGAGAAAGCGGCTAGCGGCGACTTGGTGGACCCCGGCACAGCGATCACTTATACGATCTTCATCACCAACTACGGGCCGTATACCGCGACGAATGTCACGGTCCTCGAATCGGCAATTTTCCCAGTGACTAATCCAGCATGGACCTGCGTGGCGTTGACATGCACGCTCCAAACGCCGTTAGCGCCCGACGCGTCGGTGCAATTGCAACTCTTCACCACTGCACCACCCACGGGCTATCTGAGCAATCGCGCGAGCGTCAGTGCCAAAGAGTATGACCCCGATCTGAACAACAACGACTCAAGCATATACCTCGCAGTGCGCCCCGTAGCCGATTTGTCAGTAAGCAAGAGCGGGCCACAAACACCCGTGAACACTGGCGCACCGATCACCTATCTCATTGCGATCACGAATACTGGCCCGGCGTATGCTGGCGCGATCACCAGTACGTTTACGGGGGACAACCCGCGCTCCCTCAACCTGCCGCGCGAAGGGCGTTCACAACCCTATGGTTCGGGGATACGTTTCCGCAATATCTTGGGCGTCATTCAGGATATGACAGTGACGGTGAGAAATTTCAGTCACTCCTTCCCCGGCGATGTCACCCTATTGCTGGTTGGGCCCCAAGGCCAAACTGTGGTGCTGATGGCGAATGCGTTGGGCGGCTTAGATGCGGTGAATGCGGACATCAGCTTCAACGACGCTGGTATCTCTTTGCCGATCAGCGGCACGCTCGCCCCGACGGTCTATCGCCCGACGAATTATGGCTTAGGGGATGACGCACTACCGCCCGCCCCGACGGGGCCGTACGGGGGCAGTCTCTCCGCCTTCCGCAACACCGACCCGAACGGGCGTTGGCAACTTTACGCTTACGACATCCTCGACCCGGATGGCGGTGATATTGCGGACGGCTGGGCCTTGACGCTGACCACGCGCACAACCGACTCCGTGACAGTGAGCGATGTGTTGCCAGCCGGAACGACGTTTGTGAGTGCGTCTGGCACGGGCCTAACCTGCACCAGTGGCGCAACCGTCACTTGCGATGTGCTGAGCCTCCCGGTGAGCCAAACGTTGGCGTTCACGCTCATCGCCACCGCACCGCTCACGCCGGGCATCATCACCAATACAGTGAACATCACCTCCACTACCACCGATTTTGTACTGATCAATAATACGGCCAGTATCACGACCGTGGTGGCTAGTTTGTCAGCCGATGTGAGCATACAGAAATTTGCGTCAGCGGCGCAAGTGAAGCCGAGTGACATTGTCACCTACACCATATTGATCCAAAATGCCGGACCGGGGCTCGCCCAAGGCCTCATTCTGACCGACCTCTTACCAGCTCAGGTTACTTTCATCACTGCCACGACGCCTCTGGGCTGGAACTGCACACTGACTCAGACAATCGTGTGTCAAGGGGCCGTGTTGACTCCGAACACGTCAGTGGCGGTCACGCTTACTGTTCAGGTGAATACTGGTTTGACGAATGGCTTATTGGTGGTGAATAGCGCCACCGTGACGGCCCTCACGCCAGATCCCGTATTGCCAAACACCGCGGCTGTTACCTCGACCGTAGATACAAGCGCGCAAGTTTACTTGCCTCTGATCACATTAAGCACTGTTGACTTAACAGTGGAACGTATTGTGGTGGCGGGTGGTTTACCGCAAGTCGTGATTCGCAATCTGGGTGGCTTGCCCATTCCAGTAGATTTTTGGGTTGATCTTTATCTAGACCCGAATCCAGCGCCAACTGGAGTAAACCAAACTTGGGCTGATGGGCGCTCGACCTATGGAGCAGTGTGGGGTGTAGAAGGGGCGGCTATCGTGGCTCTCAACACAGTACGCGTGTTTACCTTAACCGTGGGCGACATTTATTATTGGCCGACGCTTAGCAATTTGCCCACGACCGTTCCGACCGGAACGGTGTTGTTCGCGCAAGTTGATTCGGCGGATGTGGCCACCACCTATGGCGCGGTGTTGGAACAACATGAAGAGTTTAACCAAGCCTACAACAATATCCTTGGCCCAGTGGTGACCAACATCCCACTCACGTTACCCGAATGGATTGAAGTCCGTCCTATCACTAAGCCCTGGCCCATGCGGCCTTAGCCCAGGAGTGTTCCTTATGGTCTTTCGTCGTTTTATTCTATTGAGTGGACTACTATTAGGGTTAAGCTTGTTGATGGTAACGGCTCAGTTGCATTTTCCTGCCGTACACGCTGCCCCATTGGCTTTGCCCACCCGCCCGAATACGGCTACCCCACGGGTGGTGACGCCCACCCCTATCCCTCCAACCACCACGCCCGCGCCCGTCGTGAATCTCGGCGCGTTAATTCAACTACAAGCCTCGGCCTCGCAGTCTGTCGTTTGGACGAACTTCCAAACGGTCGTGCAATGGCAAGATGCGTTGGGGGGCTGGCACGATGTTGAGGGCTGGCGCGGGGATTTTGAGTCAAACGCGCGCGTCAGTTGGTGGGTTACAACGCGCCACTTCGGGCAAGGCCCATTTCGATGGATAGTTTATGAGAAAGCTACTCAGCGAGTCCTGAGTATCTCTGCGGCGTTTTCTCTACCCACCCAAGTCGGTGCCATTCAGCGTGTGGAGACTCAACTAACGTCAAGTTCCAAAAAATAACGACCACTAGTCTACGCATCACTAAACCAGAGGGAAGGCGACTATCGCTTGGCGCGCTCCAATTGCCGCGCAATTTGCGCGGCGTGGATCGCATCATGCGCGGCAATATGTTGTGTATGATTGAGGATGGTGATTAACCCGACCTCGGTGTGGTGGCCGGAACGTTCCCAGGCTTCAGGTGCCAGTGCCGCCAAAGCCGTGATGTGCCGCGCCCGAAAATGCAAAAAGCCGTTCCACGCTTCGCTTAATTTGCCTTCCGCGTAGTGGCGGTCACGCGCCCATTGATCTTGATCATAAGCTTCGATGACTGGATTATCGTGGTCGCGTATCTGCTCAACGCGCAATAGGGCGCACTCTTCGGCATCTCGGAGATGACACAGCACTTCCACCACTGACCAACCCTCGTCGCCCCCTTTAGCGGCGAGGGCTTGCTCGTGGGTCACTCCAGCGAGTAAGGCCGCATAGATTTCCGGCGCGGCACGGAGAGCATCTAGCAAATCGTTGGGGGTGTTATACATATTGGGGCAACTCCTTGATTACGAGAAATTGAATGACGGCGGCGGCCCACACTTCTCACATTTACCCATCGCCAGTGAACTCGCCATACCACACGCTGTTTACTTGGGAGGGACAGGTTTAGTAGGCGTAGGGTGATAGGGATCAGCGCGTGGTGGGGCAACGGGGGTGACGGTTTGGGGCACGGGAACTACTGCAGGGGGTGGCGTGGCTTCCGGCAAGATTTGATATGAAACGATCTCCCCGACTCGTAGCAACAAGACGCTGGCGTTGTCAAAGGGCGGACGTTTGAGAGTCATTAAACTGTGCAACACGACGTTCGTCGCTGTCGCCCATTCGCCCCGAATAACATCAAATAGGTCCTGTGCGCGCACATCCGCCCCGCAATGAAAATCACCTTGGACAACAAAGCCCTGAGTAAACACACGCAATTTGATATGCCGCGCCATAAGCGCTAAGACCTGACTATCCACCGCATCTATCAAGCGTAAGGCGATGATATGTTGGCGGCGGATCATCAGCTCATCGGCCCGAAACCGCCCCATGGCATTGCCGGCTTCTAAGGCGATGACTTCAATGTTATAAAAGGTGATAGTCGCCCGATCCCGATCGTTCAGATAAACAAGGATCGGGCCAATCGGTTCCATCTCACCCCGCATCAGATAGCGCGTGGTCAACAGCTCTACACGATAGCGTTGTCGTTGTTGTAGCATATATCTCGATCCGTCTGAAAGTGTAGGCATATTGTCTCACTGATAGGCAGTGAATACAAAACACGGTATAATGCCGCCCGCCTGCGAAAATAATCACATACTGAGGAGCGTCCATTGCGATTCCTGATCACCGGCGCAGGTGGTTTCGCCGGAAGTCATCTGGCGGATTACCTGTTAAATAATTTAAGCGACGAACATGAAGTCTGGGGATGTGACATCTCTGGGGAACGGCGCCATTATCACTCACCTCGGCTTAAACTCTTAGCCGCCGATCTACGCGATCCTTCTGCTACGCGCTCGCTGATTGAACAAACGCAACCTGATCGGGTTTACCATTTGGCTGGTCAAGCCTTTGTGGGGGAAAGTTGGGCTGATCCTTGGCATACCTTAGAAACCAATATCCGCGCGCAGGTCAATTTATGCGAGGCCATTTTAGCCAGCGGGTTGCAACCGCGCGTGTTGATCTTAGGCTCCACGGAGGTCTATGGGCGCGTGACCGCTGCCGATCTGCCCTTGCGCGAAACCTGCCCGTTACGTCCCGATAGCCCGTATGGAGTCAGTAAAGTCGCACAAGACTTGCTCGGCCTGCAATATCACCTGAGTCGTGGGATGTATGTGGTGCGAGTGCGCCCGTTCAATCACATTGGCCCACGCCAAAATCAGAAATTTGTGGCTCCAGCTTTTGCGTCACAAATTGCCAAGATCGAAGCGGGCGAACAAGCGTCGGTCATCCGCGTTGGCAATTTGCAATCCCGCCGTGATTTCACAGATGTGCGTGATACTGTGCGTGCTTATTATTTGGCCTTAGAGCAAGGCACGCCCGGCGAAGTCTACAACATCGGCTCCGAGTGTTCGCGGAGCATTCAAGAAATGCTCGATATCCTCCTCGCAAACGCAGTGTTGACGATCACCACCGAGGTTGACCCAGATCGTTTGCGTCCCTCAGATGTCCTGGAGGTCGTGGGAGACGCCTCCAAGTTTAAGGCACAAACTGGCTGGGCCCCGCAGATCCCATTTGAGCAAAGCCTGTTGGATTTGCTCAACTACGAGCGTGAATTACTCAAGATGAAACGCCCCGGATTAGTTTAAGGACGTCAGGAACATACTATGGCAACCGCTTTAATCACTGGCATTACGGGTCAAGATGGCTCTTACTTAGCTGAGTTCTTATTGACGAAAGGGTATCGTGTCATCGGCATGGTACGCCGCACCAGCACTGTCAATTTCGATCGTATCTTGCATATTCAAAATGACATTGAGATCGTGCAAGGCGACTTACTGGATCAAGTCTCACTGCTTGATATTTTGAATGAACACCAACCAGAGGAAGTGTACAACCTAGCGGCGCAATCATTCGTGCCGACTTCGTTTAAACAACCCGTGCTGACCGGTGAGTTCACCGCGCTCGGCGTGACGCGCATGTTAGACGCCATTCGCACGGTCAACCCTAAGATGCGGTTCTATCAAGCGTCGAGCAGTGAGATGTTTGGCAAGGTGCAGGCCGTGCCGCAAACCGAAGCGACGCCATTCTATCCACGGAGCCCGTATGGTGTGGCAAAATTATATGGGCATTGGATCACCATTAACTACCGGGAGAGTTACGATCTCTTCGCCTGTTCTGGGATTTTGTTCAATCATGAATCACCCCGACGTGGTTTGGAATTTGTCACCCACAAAGTGACGCATGGCGTGGCAAAAATTAAGTTGGGGCGCGCCAAAGAATTGCGGTTGGGCAACTTAGAAGCCCGGCGCGATTGGGGTTTTGCGGGCGATTATGTCGAAGCCATGTGGCTAATGCTCCAGCAATCCACGCCCGATGACTATGTGGTCGCCACGGGCGAGACACACCCCGTGCGCGAACTATGTGAAGTCGCCTTTCAGCATGTCGGTCTGAATTATCAAGATTACGTCGTGCAAGACCAAAAATTCTTCCGCCCCGCCGAAGTGGACTTATTGGTGGGTGATCCCGCGAAGGCTACCCGTAAGCTAGGTTGGAAACCGAAAGTTTCTTTTAAAGAACTAGTGCAGATGATGGTAGACGCCGATCTGGAGGCGTTGCAGAGTGGACGCGAAGTATAAATTAGTCGAGGTCGAAGGAGTTTTAGAGCATGATGGAAGAGATCGCCATTAAATTTGGCACCGATGGCTGGCGAGGCGTCATCGCCGAAGATTACACCTTCGCCAATGTGCGGCGGTGCGCGCAGGGCTTCGCGGCCTACCTTCAAGCGCAAGGCTGGGCTGGCGAGGCAGTGATCGTCGGATACGACAAACGATTTGCCTCCGAGCATTTTGCAGCGGCGGTCGCCGAAGTGTTGGCCGCGAATGGCCTTAAAGTTTGGCTCACCGATGGCCCCACCCCTACTCCGACCATTGCCTACGCCGTCGTAGATAAAAAGGCGAAGGGCGCGATCAACATCACTGCCTCGCACAACCCACCGGGTGATAATGGCTTTAAGGTGCGTTCGCCCACCGGTGGCGCGATTGACCCAGCAGGCTTGAAAGAAATTGAAGCGCGCATTCCCGGCTCGGAAGGCGTGAAGCGCCTCCCGCTAGCTGAAGCGTTGGCCCAAGGCCTGGTGCAAAAATTTGACGCTTCCGAAGCGTACATCGCCAATCTCAAAACATTGGTAGATTTAGAAGGCATCAAAAACGCGGGCTTCAATGTATTAGTAGACGCCATGTGGGGCAATGGCGGTGGCTGGTTTCCGCGCCTGTTGGCTGGGGGCAAAACCACCGTGCAAGAGATTCACGCCGAACGCAACCCGTCCTTTCCAGAAATGCGCCGCCCCGAACCGATCCAGCCCAACGTAGACGTTGGGTTGAAAACGACCGTCGAACGCAAGGCAGAAGTGTTGCTCATCACCGACGGTGATGCGGATCGGATGGGCATTGGCGATGAGAATGGGCGTTTCTTAAATCAACTCCAAGTCTTTGCCCTGATTGGGCTGTACTTGTTGGAGGTGCGCGGGCAACGCGGCCCGATCGTCAAGACCCTCAGTGCGGGCGCGATGTTGGAAAAACTCGGCAAACTTTTTGACGTGCCCGTGTATGAAACGGGTGTAGGCTTCAAATATATTGCGCCCAAGATGGTCGAGGTAGATGCGATCCTCGGTGGAGAAGAGAGCGGCGGTTATGCGTTTCGCGGCAATGTGCCGGAACGCGACGGTATTTTGGGCAATCTGTTCTTCCTCGACTTCATGGTGAAGACCGGCAAGAAGCCCTCCGAGTTGTTGGCCTATCTCTATGAAAAAGTTGGTGGACATTATTACGACCGGATTGATACGCTCTTCCCTACTGACAAACGCGATGGCGTGCGCGCCAAAGTCGCAGCGGCGCAACCGGGCCTTAGCCTCGGCGGCCTGACCGTGACGCGCATTGACACGACTGATGGCTTTAAGTTTGTCTTTGAAGATGGCGGCTGGGTCTTGGTGCGTTTCTCTGGCACCGAGCCGATCATCCGTGTCTACTGTGAGGTGCTCGATCAGGCGTGGGTGAAACCCGTGTTGGAAGACACGTTGAAATTGGCGGGCTTGCGGTAAGGATAATAATCAGTGAATAGTGTGTCATACTGATGACTGCTCACTGACCACTGATCACTTTGTTGTTTGATACCCACTGCCACCTCGACTTCCCACAATTTGATGCCGATCGGGAAGCCGTCATGGCTCGTGCGCGCGAAGCAGGGGTAGCGCGGATGCTCATCCCCGGCACCGATTTGGCGACCAGCCGTCGCGCAGTGGCGTTGGCCGAAGCGCATCACAACGTTTTCGCGGCGGTGGGCGTTCATCCCACTTCTACCGCAGACTGGGGGCTGGAGACTTTGACTGAAATCCGCGCGTTGGCGAGTCACCCCAAAGTAGTCGGAATCGGTGAAATTGGGATAGACTTATATTGGAAAACAGTGCCGCTCGAAACACAGCAACAGGCCTTTCGAGACCAATTGGCGCTGGCGGCTGAACTGAACCGACCGGTCATCATCCATGATCGTGACGCGCACGCTGAAGTGTTGGAGATACTACGTATTCACTCACCGCCAGCCGGAGTGGTTTTGCACTCCTTTTCAGGCGACCAAGTGATGGCGGAAGTCGCCCTCGCCCAGGGGTTTTATTTAGGCGTGGACGGGCCGCTGACCTACAAAAAAAATGAAGCGTTGCGGGCGATTTTTGCCGCCGCGCCGCTGAACCGAATTCTGATCGAGACCGATGCGCCCTACCTCACCCCACAGGCGCGCCGCGGGCAACGTAATGAACCCGCGTATGTGCGGTGGGTTGCCGAAAAGCTGGCGGAGATTCGCCAGTGTGACTTGAGTGACGTGGCGCAAGCCACGACCGCCAATGCGGAGCGATTGTTTGGAATAAAACCCGAAGGGTTTTAAAGACCCTTAGGGTTTGTGTAACAAGAACGTGAAGGAAACAAGATGGTAACAACCACTGTCACTTTTTTTGACCCGGTGCGCGAAGATTTGCGCGCTGTTGAAAATAAGATGCGCGAGCCGATGCCCGGCCAAAACGAGTCGCTGGTGGGGGCGATGGAACATCTCATCGAATCCGGGGGCAAGCGGGTGCGGCCAGCCGTAGCGATGTTGACGGCGCGCATGCTGGATGCCGAACCCGCGCGCGCGATCTCCTTAGCGGCGGCCGTGGAGATGTTGCATACGGCGACGCTGGTGCATGATGATTTGATTGATGGCTCACTGTTACGGCGTGGCATCCCCACACTCAATTCGCATTGGTCGCCGGCCGCGACGGTGTTGACTGGCGATTTTCTGTTCGCACGCGCCGCACAACTCGCCTCCGAAACTGATTCGGTGCGCGTGATGAACGTCTTTGCACGCACGCTGATGGTCATCGTCAACGGCGAAGTCAATCAATTGTTTATCGGGCGCGGACAGGCCTCGCGCGAGGGGTATCTGCAACGTATCTATGCCAAGACCGCTTCGATGTTCGTCCTCGCCGCCGAAGCCGCGGCTCTGCTCGGGCGCGCCGATGAAGACATGATTGATGCCCTCAGCCGCTACGGGCATGAGATCGGCATGGCGTTTCAGATCATGGATGATATTTTGGATTTTACCGCTGACCAAGCCCGCGTGGGCAAACCGGTCGGGAGCGATTTGCGACAAGGGCTGTTCACTCTGCCCGCCTTGTGCTATCTGGAAACTTATCCGAATGACCACGATATCCACGCGTTGATGAACGGTCATTCGGGCGACCCGGAAACGGTGGCGCGCGTCGTCGAGGCCGTGCGGCGGTCGGGCGCGATTGAACAGGCACTCACGGAAGCGCGTCGCTATGTGGCCCGGGCACAAGAGACGCTGGCCCTCATGCCTGATAATCAATATCGCCACGCGCTCCATGCGCTGGCCAACTATTTCATTCAGCGCGACCTA
>Ga0315912_10004062_pt1 | contig 14081 bp, 8 predicted proteins | sample VfabasoilMG_FD_204469 | JGI IMG/M metagenome (GOLD analysis project Ga0315912, IMG submission 204469) | Garden soil microbial communities collected in Santa Monica, California, United States - V. faba soil | ecosystem: Environmental > Terrestrial > Soil > Garden | place: USA: California... | reverse complement strand
CAGCGCCGGCACACGCTCTCCGCGCTCGAAAGAGCGCGGCCCCGTTGAAGCTGCCCACAGCGCGGGGTCGTGCTCGGGGCGTGGAATCTCTCCGCGCTCGAAAGAGCGTGGCCCCGTTGAAGCCAACAGATCGTCCAAGACGGCACCCACTGGCGGTGGCGCTCTCCGCGCTCGAAAGAGCGCGGCCCCGTTGAAGCCCTGCGCTGTGAGGCAGGCCAAGCGCAATCCTGGCTCTCTCCGCGCTCGAAAGAGCGCGGCCCCGTTGAAGCATGCGCCAGCCTCATGCCCTGGCCACCGTCCGACACCACCTCTCCGCGCTCGAAAGAGCGCGGCCCCCTTGAAGCGTCGAGCACGTCGTCCCCAGCGACGGGCCCGGGACGCTCGCCGCGCTCGAACGAGCGCGGCCCCGTTGAAGCCCGTTGATAGGCATGGCCCGGCTCCAGGTACGGCAGCGCGGCCACCCCTGCGGGGACCCCCGTGGGAGGCAGCGGTCGGGTACCGGTCCGTGGATCAATCCGAGCACCTTGAGCTGAAAGGCTCCGTCGTACGGGCACGGGGTATGCGTTCGGTCTCCACGACGACGGGGGTCCGTGTCGTCCGCCGGCCGAACAGACGCGCCCGCCGCGGGCGGCTCCTCGTCCGGCGCGCTGGCCGCGCCTGCTATCATCCGCCGCTTCGTTCCGGGAGTCGAAGACCATGATCGAGGTCGCCGAGGTCACCAAGCGCTACGGCGCCGTGACGGCCGTCGATCGGGTCTCGTTCCGGGTCGGGGAGGGCGAGATCGTCGGCTTCCTGGGGCCGAACGGGGCCGGCAAGAGCACGCTGCTCAAGATGATGTGCACCTGGCTGCCGCCGACGGCGGGCACCATCCGCGTGGCGGGCTTCGACGTGGTCCGGCAGCCGCTGCTCGTGCGCCAGGCGCTGGGCTACCTGACCGAGCACAACGCGCTCTACGAGGGCATGCTCGTGCTCGGCTTCCTGCGCTTCGTGGGCAAGGTGCGCGGGCTGCGAGGTGGGCAGCTTGCCGAGCGGCTCGACTGGGTGGCCGGCGCGTGCAACATCCGCGAGGTGCTGGGCAAGCGCGTGCACCAGTGCAGCAAGGGCTACCGGCAGCGCATCGGCGTGGCGGCGGCCCTCATCCACGACCCGAAGGTCATCGTGCTGGATGAGCCGACGCACGGTCTCGACCCGCTGCAGGTGGTGGCCTTCCGCGACTTCCTGCGCGGCCTCTCGCCGGGCCGCGCCATCCTGTTCAGCAGCCACAACCTGGCCGAGGTGGCCAGCATCTCGGAGCGGCTGCTCATCATCCATCGCGGCCGGCTGTTGGCCGACGCGCCCATCGGCGAGCTGCGGCGGCGCGCGGCGGCGCGCGGCTGCGACCTCGAGGCCGAGGTGCTCGACATCGTGCGCTCGGGCGCTGCGGGTGCAGGCGCGGCTGCGGGTGCAGCGGCGAGTCCAGGCTCCCCAGCGGGCGGAGGCGGCCGATGAGTGCGGCGGGCGGCGGCCACGCTCCAGCCGCGGCCGGCACGGCCAGCATCCCGCGCGGCCCGGGCGCCCTGCGCGGCGTGCTCGTCGTCGCGGCGCGCGAGCTGGCCGGCAGCTTCGACAGCCGCATCGCCTACGTGACCACCATCGCCTTCGTCGTGCTGGCGAACTCGATCTTCATGAACGAGTTCTTCCTCACCGGCACGGTGGACATGAACGGCTACTTCGACCTCATGCCGCTGCTGCTGCCGGTGTTCCTGCCGGCCATCACCATGCGGCTGCTGGCCGAGGAGCGCAAGCAGCGCACGCTCGAGATGCTGCTCACCATGCCCATCCGCCCGCTGCAGGCGGTGCTCGGCAAGTACCTCGCGGCGCTGGCGCTGTACGTGCTGCTGCTGGCGGGTTCGCTGCCGATCGTGGCCATGCTGCTGGCGCTGGGCGACCCCGACCTCGGGCTGCTGCTCGGCGGCTACCTCGGCATGTTCTGCTTCGGTGCGCAGTTCCTGGCCGTGGGCATGTTCCTCTCGTCGCTCTGCAGCGACCAGATCGTGGCCTTCGTGAGCACGAGCGTGAGCGTCTTCCTGTTCGTGCTGCTGGGGGACGAGCGCGTGGTGGCCGTGCTCGACGGCCTCTTCCCGGCCAGCCAGCCCGGCACGTGGCTCTACGAGCGCGTCTCGGTCATGCCGCACTACGAGGCGCTCGTGCACGGCGTGCTGGGGGTGCCCGCGCTGCTCTACTTCGCCGGCTTCAGCGCGCTCTTCCTGTGGGCCACGGCGCGCGCGCTCGAGCGCCACCGCGCATGAAGCCGGCCTCGGCGCTGCTGCAGCTGCTCGAGCTGCTGCTCGGCGTGGCCGTGGTGCTGGCGGCCGTGCAGCTCTCGGAGCACGCCCGCCTGAGCCGCCTCGAGCTGGGACGCGCGCGCCTGCTGCGCCTCGACGACGCCCTACGCGCCGAGCTGGCCGCGCTGCCGGACCGCGCCTTCCTCACCTACTACGTGAGCGCCCGCGAGGCGATGCCCAGCCACCTGCGCCGCCTCGAGCAGGACGTGGGCGGCCTGCTCGCGGCCATGAAGGCCGCCGCGCCGGGCCGCCTCGACTACCAGATCGTCGACCCGGACAGCGACCCCGAGCTGGCGGCCTTCGCCGCGCGGCGCAAGGTGGCCCCGGTGCGCGTGCGGCACGTGGCGCGCGACAGCTACAGCGAGCGCGAGATCTGGTCCACGCTCACGCTGGCCTGCGGCCCGGGCACCCCGGCCATGATCCAGGGGCTCACCGACGAGCACCTGCCGCGCCTGCAGGGCCTGCTGGTGGAGCAGCTGCGCGTGCTGCGCAGCACGCCGCCGCGCCCGACACTCGCGCTCGCCGCGGGCCCGGGCTTCGAGCGCTTCGCGGCCTGGCTCGGCGCACACGGTGCGCTGCAGCGCGTCGATCTGGCCGCGGGCGAGCCCCTGCCGGAGGACGCCGACATCCTCTTCTGGATGGACCCGGCGGGTGTCGGCGCCGGCCAGCTCGCGGCGCTCGAACGCCTGCTCGGGCGCGGGCGCTGCATCGTCGTGGCCGGCAGCCGCCAGGCCGGCACGGTGCAGGCCGAGCTGCCCGGCCTGGAGCTGCTGGTGACGCGGCCCACGGGCTACGACGGCGAGGCGCTCTGGGGGCGCTTCGGCCTGCGGCCCTTCCCGGGCCTCGTGTTCGACGAGCGTTGCCAGATGCTGGGCGACGGCGGTCCGCCGCTGCCCTTCCGCGTCAACTCGATCGCCAACCACCAGGACTTCCACGCGCTGGCCTTCGAGCCCAACGGCAACCTCGTCTTCGAGCTGCCGACGCCGCTGGAGATCGACCGCGGCGCGCTCGAGGCGCGGGGCTGGACGGCCGACGTGCTCGCCACGAGTTCGCCCGACACCTGGACGCAGGCGCTCGAGGCCGACGGCGTGCCGCTCGGCATGCTGCGCAAGGAGCTGGGCGAGCCGCTGCCCAAGCAGCCGCTCGTCACCTGGCTGCGGCCGGCCGACCCGTGGCAGGGTTCGCTCGTGGCGGTCGCGAGCAGCAGCCCGTTCCGGGACGAGTTCTTCGGCGCCGCGGGCACGGCGCACGAGCGCCTGGCGCAGGTGTTCGTCGACACGCTGGCCGCCCCCGACCGCCTGGTGCTGACGCACGCCGAGTGGGCAGCCAGCCAGCCCCTGCCGGCGCTCGGGAGCGGCGAGCGCGTGCTCTGGCGTTCGCTCGCCGTGCTGCTGCCGCCGCTGCTGCTGCTGGCGCTGGCCTGGTGGCGGCGCACGCCCGGCGCGGCGGCGGCCCGGCGCCTCGAACTCGACCTCTCGTGGGTGCCCGGCCTGCTGCTGCGCGCCCTGCCGGCGCTCGCGCTGCTGCTGGCGGCCGTGGCCTTCGCGGGCGGCGAACTGCAACTCACGGACGACGGTCTCGGCGCGCTCCATCCGCACACGCGCAGCCTGGCGGCGGCCGCCGTGGGCGAGGGCGCGCTGCACGCCGAGCTGTTCGTGTCCGATCGCGGCCTGCTGCCGCCCGAGCTGCGGCCGCCCGTCGACCGGCTGCGTCGCGCGCTGGACGACCTGGGGAGCGCCGGCGCCGAGCTGCGCCTCGACGTGGTGCACCCCGAGCAGCTCGACGAGGCCGGCCAGCAGGCGCTGCGCGCGGCCGGCATCGCACCGAACCGCGTCACGAGCCGGCGCGAGGAGGCCACCGAGGTGCGCTCGGTGTGGAGCAGCCTGCGCCTGTCGGCGCGCGGCCGCAGCGAGACGCTGTCGTTCGCCGACGCGGCCGCCTTCGAGAACCTGGAGTTCCGCCTGGCCTTCGCCCTGCAGCGCCTGGCCAGCGGGCGGCAGGTGCACATCGCCTTCGCCTCCGACACGCCGCGGCTCTCGGCCGCCGAGCGCCACCGCTACTACCAGGAGCAGGGCCTCATCCCGCCGCTCGGCAAGGACGAGTACAGCCTGGCGCGCGCCCTGCTGGCCGGCGTGGACTTCCGCGTGACGCACGTGGACACCGAGGACCCGGTGCTCCCGCCGCAGGTCGACGCCCTGGTCTGGCTGCAGCCGCGGCGCCCGGTGGAGCGCATGCTGCCGGTGTTCGTCGAGCACCTCTATCGCGGCGGGCACGCGCTGCTCGCGGCGCAGCACTTCAACATCCAGCCGCAGCAGTTCCGCGGCAGCAACTTCGACTTCGTCTACTGGCCGCGCCCGCAGACCAACGACCTCGAGATGCTGTGGTTCCCCGAGTTCGGCGTCTCGCTCGTGCGAGAGGTGCTGTTCGACGAGCTGTCCCTGCCGCTCGAGCTGGAGAGCCAGGTGAACGTGACCGAGAAGCGCGACTTCAAGTCGATGCGCTCGGCCCTGCCGTTCAACCTGCGCGCCATCGGGGCCCACTTCGCGCGCGACGACGTGGTCACGGCCCGGCTCGGAGACCAGGCCTTCCTGTGGTCGAGCTTCCTCACCTGGGACGAGGCCCGTCTCATGGAGGCTGGGCTGGCCGCCGAGCCGCTCATCTCCACCTCGCCGCGCAGCTGGACCTACGACTGGAGCGGCGGCTTCCTGCCCGACGAAGCGCTCTCGGGCACGCCCGGCGAGCTCATCGGCGAGCGCAGCTCGCGCGTGCTCGGAGCGCGCCTGGCTGGCAGCTTCCCTTGGCCCGCGGCCTCGCTCACGCGCGAGGGGTCGGAGCAGGCCCTCCCCCCGCCCGACCAGCACGCGCCCGGCGAACTGCTCTTCCTGGCCTGCAGCGAGCTGTTCAAGGACAGCCGCCTCACGGGCCTCGCGCCGGAGTTCCGGGGCGACCACCTGCTGCTCAACGCCGTCGCCTCGCTCAGCCTCGACGAGGGGCTGGCCGCCGTCATGGCGCGCCGGCCCGTGGCGCGCGGCTTCGACCCGCCGCCGGAGGGCGAACGCCTGCGCTGGCGCGGGCTCGTCGTCTTCGGCATGCCGGGCGCCTACCTGCTGCTCGGCCTGCTGCGCGGCCTGCTCGCGGGGCGACGGCGATGAAGCCGGGCCGCCGACACCACCCGACGTCGAGGGCTGCCGCGTGAAGCGCCTGCTGCCCAGCCTGCTGCTCCTGGCCCTGCTCGTGGCGCTGCTCGCGGCCGACGACGCGCTGCTCGAACGGCAGCGGGCCGCGCGCGACGAGGGCGTGCGCGTCGGGCGCTTCCTGCCCAAGGCCGAGGGCGATGCGCTGCTGGTGGCCGCCGTCACGCTGCGCGCGGGCGACGGCCGGCAATGGGTCTACGGCCGCATCGGGGGCCTCTGGCGCTGCCTCGACCTGCACCAGGCGCCCGTGCGCGAGGCCGACGTGCAGGCGCTGCTCGACGGCGTGCGCGACGGCGAGGGGACGCTGCACAGCCGCGACCCCGCGCGCGCCGCCGACTACGGCTTCGGCACCGAGCGCGCCTGGACGGTGAGCTTCCACGGGCCGGGCCTGATGAGCGCGCCCGACAAGGACGTGCGCCTGGCGGTGGAGGTGGGCGACCGCGTGCCGGGCTTGCAGGGCTGCTACCTGCGCCGGCTGGGGCAGGACGCCGTGTGGGCGGTGGACAGGGACCTGCACGAGCAGCTCGACGCCGGCGGCCCGGCGCCCCTGCTCGACCCGCACCTGCTGCCGAGCGGCTGGCCGCCGAGCCGCGAGCCCATCCGCCGCGTGCAGGTGCAGCGCGAGGACGGCGTGGCCTACGCGATCGAGGCGCGCGCGTCGGAGCCGCCGCCGGGCGCTCCGCCGGGGACCGAGGGCGGCGTGCGCTGGGTGCTCGTGGACGGCAGCGGCGGCGAGCAGCCGCTCGGGCACATCCTGGGCATCTCGTACCTCTCGTTCCTGGGCGTGGCGGCCTGGGAGGAGATCGTCGATCCGGCCGAGCTGCCGGCGCTCGGGCTCGAGCACCCGGCGGCGCGCCTGGTCCTGCAGGCCGGCATCAGCAGCCTGTCGCTCCTGGCCAGCGGGCCCGACGCGCAGGGCCGGCGCGTGCTCGTCAACCCGGAGCTGAAGTGCGCCTACCGGGTGAGCGCCGACGTCTTCACGCTGCTCGTGCCGGACAAGGAGCAGCTGCTGTTCGCGCCGGTCAATCCGTGGGAAGCGTGGTTGAAGTAGGCTCTCATCCGCGCGCCCGGCGCCCGGCCGTGCGCGCTGCTCGTCGAGGCCGGGAGGGGGCATGATGCCGACGGACCGCGAGCCGCGCCGACCGAGCCGCCTGCACTGGCTGGCAGCCCTGCTGCTGTGCGCGCTGCTGCCGGTGGGCGTGCTCTGGTCGCCGCTCTTCGGCGACACCTCCACGCTGTCCTTCGACGAGGGGCACCCGCGCTACCCGGCGCCCTGGTACACGCCGCAGCCGGGGCCGTGGCCGCTGATCAACCCGATCACCTCGGACGGCGACTTCATGGTGCTGCCGGGCATGATGCGCCTCGCGCAGTACGACAGCGCGGGCGCACCCTTCGGCTGGGACTCGGGGCAGCTGCTGGGGCACGCGCTCGTCGCCAACCAGGTCTACCCCGTGTTCCTGCCGTGGGCGCGCGCGCTGCTGCACGCCGACCCGCTCAGCGCCATGGACTGGCTGCTCGCCTTCCACATGGCCCTGGCGGCCTTCCTCTCGTATCGCGCGGTGCGCCTGCTCGGCGGCAGCGCCGTGGCGGGCGCCTTCGCGGCGGTCGGCATGTCGCTCTCCACGTGGATGATCACGCGCTGGCACCTGCCGGCCATCCACTACACGACCGCCTGCTTCCCGGGGCTCGTGGCCGCGGTCGAGTGGCTGCGGCGCGGGCGGATGGCGGCGGCCGTGGCCGAGGGCGCGCTGTGGATCGGCGTCGCGCTGCTCGCGGGCTTCCCGCAGGTGGGCCTGCTCCTGATGCTCGGCTACTTCGGCATGGTGCTGCTGGAGCGGAGGCTGTGGGGCTGGCGGCCGCTGGCGGCCGCGACGCTCGCGGCGGCGCTCGGCCTCGGGCTGGGCTGGCCGCTGCTCAACACGCTGCCCACCGTGTACCCGGCCTCGGCGCGCGCCTCGGAGACCTCGCGCCTGGCGATGGGCGGCGCCGGCCTGCGGCCCGCGGCGCTCCTCGGCGCGCTCGTGCCCGAGTTCTTCGGGCGGCCGAGCGACTTCTCGACCGAGGAGCCGCCGGCGCCGTCGATGCAGGCCTGGCTGCCGCGGCGGCTGCTGCTCAGCGACGACGTGCAGGACAACCCGGTGGAGGACGCGCTCTACCCGGGCATGGCCGTGCTGCTGCTGCTGCCGCTGCTGCTGCGGCGCGCTGCCGGCGCGCCGGCGCGGCAGCTCGGCCTGCTCGCCGCGCTGGCGGTGGGCGGCGCCCTGCTCGCGGCCTGGGCCATCGCCACGCTGCCCGTGCTGGCGGCGCTCGGCGGCGCGAGCACCAAGCGCCTCATCGTGCTCGCCGCGGCCTCGCTGCCGCTCGCCGCCGGCCTCCTGCTCGACGGCATCCGGAAACGCACGCTGGCCGTGCCGGGGCTCTTCGCGGCCCTGCTGCTGGCCGCGCTCGGCACGCTCTCGCTCGTCTTCGCCAACCTCGACCAGCCGGATGCGGCCGCCTTCAGCGCGGCGCTGCGCCCGCAGCTCGTGCGCCAGGCGGCGCTGCTGCTCGCCGCGCTGCTGCTGCTCGTCGGGCACGCGCGCGGCAGCCGGCTGGCGGGGCCGCTGCTCGTGGGCGTGCTGCTCATCGACCTCGTCACGCTGGGCTGGGCCTTCAACCCCTTCCCACACCAGCCCGAACAGCCCTTCGGTCCGCGCGCCAGCCTGGAGTGGCTCGCACAGCGCAGCGGGCGCGTGGCCGTGCTCGGCGAGCGGCGCATCCTGCCGCCCTGCGGCGCCACGCTGCACGGCATCCGCTGCCTGCACGGCAGCGTGCCGATGATGGACCGCCGCACGGCCGAACTGCTCGCGACGCTCGAACCCGACCTCGTGAACTGGCGCGACCCGCGCAGCGTCGAGCCTCTGCGGCAACTGGAGACACTCGAGCACAACCTGCTCGACCTGCTCGAGGTGTCCACCGTGGTGCACGCCGACCCGGGGCTCGCGGCGCGGCGCGGCCAGCCCAACGCCTACGAGAACGTGGCTGACGGCCTGGCCGCCTTCGAGCGCCCGGGCGCCGGGCCGCGCGCCTTCGTGTGCGGCGGCGCCGAGGTCGTGCCGGACGCGCGCGCGCGGCTCGCCTGGCTGGGCGATCCGCAGGCGCCGGTGCACGCGAGCGTGCTGCTCGAGAGCGAGGACGCGCTGCTACCGCTGGAGGGCCGCACGCTCCCCGCGCGCGGCCCGATGCTCCCGGCCGAGGTGCGCGCCGAGAGCCCCGGGCACTTCGAGCTGCTCTGCGATGCGCCCTTCGACGGCGTGCTCGTGCTCGTCGAGGGCTGGCACAGCGGCTGGCGAGCGCGTCTCGACGGGCAGCCGGTCGAGATGGAGTGCGTGGACCATGCACTGCTCGGCATCGTCGTGCCGGCAGGGGCGCACGTGCTCGAGTTGGACTTCGAGATCCCGGGGGAACGCGCCAGTCGCTGGCTGCAGGGCGTGGCGGCGCTGGTCGTGCTGGGATGCGCCTGCCGGGCGATAGCGAGGCCGCACGCGGGCTGAGGCGCGTGCGCTGCGCGGGCCGCTACTCCGGCACGTCGAGCACGAGGATGCGGTAGCTCAGGATGCCGCTGAAGATGCCCTGCAGCTCGAGGTCGCCGCCCTCCAGCGCGTTGGCGATGTCGCGTTCGATGTCGGGCTTCACCGGCTTGTACTTGCGCACGAGGTCGGCGGCGCGCGCGCGCAGGTCGTCCATGAAGCGCTGGATGGTGGGGAAGACGCCGTTGGTGATGTCCATCGTCGTGCGCAGGTAGAGCCCGTGCTGCTTCGTCAGCTCGAGGAAGCGGTCGATGAAGTGGAAGCGCGCCACCGAACGCGGGCGGTCCTCGTTGAGGAACTGGTCGCCGACCACGATGCGCCCGCCGGGCCGCGGCAGACGCGCGAACTTGGCCACGGCGCCCGGCAGATCGTCGAGGTACTGGAACGACTCCTGGAAGAGCACGAAGTCGAACGTGCCCTCGGGCCGGTAGTTCTCGAAACCGGTGAGCTGCCAGTCGATGGTGCCCGGCAGCTTCTCGGCTGCCGCGCGCTGCCTGCCGTAGCTGACGAGCGGCTCCTGCGGGCAGAGCGAGGTGACCGACAGGCCGCGCCCGGCGAGCAGGCGCGTGGTGGCGCCCAGGCCCGAACCGGCGTCGAGCACGCGGCGCGCGCTGCGCGGCAGCCAGAACAGGTTGAGCTTCATCATGTTGTCCAGCGCCTCGATGAAGGTGTTGCCGGACTCGATGTAGTACCCGAAGTGCAGGTGCTCGCTGCCCGTCACGAGCGGCGCCAGGTAGAAGGGCGCGGGCAGGTGCAGCACGGCACGTTCGTCGAGGTTCATGGGGGCCCCGGGGAGGCGCGGTCGGAAGGCGGCGTGAAGTCGCGGATTGTAGCCGCGGGTGCGCGCGCGCTTCGACGGTTGCTTGATCCCACGCGCTGCGACGTCCCTCGGGCTTCGCTCCGCTCCCTGGCCCGGGAGGCGGCGCTGCGCACCGGGAGTCGCCAAGCGCCGCTCACTCGGACGACGGGTTCGGCCTCCACTCCGCCGGTGTCGAAGATGTTGCCGCCCTGATCGACGAGCGAGCCGCAGTTCGACGTGGCGTTGCTCAGGTCGAGCAGGTTCTTGGTGAGCCGGTTCTTCAGGATGACCGTGCTCACGCCTTCGTCGTATCGGCCGTTCTCGTCCCGGACCCGTGGGCCGCCCCCGGGGTGGCGTCCTCGTCCGGTATCGCCCTCGCCGGGCCCGAGGGCTTGCTCAGAACCGGAAGTCGGCGCCCATCGTGAAGCCGGAGAACGTCAGGTCGCCGTCGTCCGATCCGCCGAAGTCGTAGTCGAGCACCCGGTAGCCGACGCCCAGCGCGAAGCCGTCGAAGCGGTAGTAGCAGGTGGCGGCCGTCTGCCAGGTGAAGTCGGAGTCGCCGGTGCCGGCGTCGCCGTAGAGTGCGAGCGCCCAGCGCTCGTCCAGCGGCCAGGTGGCGCGGCCGGCCAGCACGCCGTCGAGCACGTCGGAGTTGCCGCGAGCTCCCGTGCTGCCCACGTCGAGTTCGTTGCTCACCTCGGCATATCTCATGCCGAACCCGATCTCGTAGGGCGAGCCCGCCTCGATGCGGTGCAGGCCGACGAGGCCGGCCAGCCACATGCGCGTCTTCAGGTCCACCGGCGTGCCGGCCGGGATGGGCGTGCCTGCGGGCAGCTTGGCGTCGGCGGAGATGACCATGTAGGTGTTGTCGAGCACCACCGCCCAGTCGTCCTTGCGCGCCTCGATGATCATCTGCCCCGCCGAATCGAGATGGTCGAACGTCTCGCTGAAGGGCACGTCGATGTCCACCTTGTTGCCCTTGACGGTGACGTTGCCGTCCATGTCGGCGGCCCAGACATAGGGCACGACGCGCCACTGCCAACGGCCGTCGGCGGGCGTCGCGTTCGGCTGGGGTTCCTGGTCGGATGGTGCGCGCAGCGGCACCCGCGGCTCGCTGGAGGCCGCGTGCCAGGCCGTCGTCCCGCCGCTGAGAGGTACGGCCGTGCAAGCGACCGTCGAGGTCAAGACGAACAGCAGCGCGAGGTGCAGGCGATGATCGGGCATGGGCTCTTCGAGACGGGGTGACGGGCGTGCGAGCACGATACGGCCGGATGCGTGCGACCTACAAGGCCGCGCCGTGGCCGACGCCGGCGGCCACGGTGCTCAGGGCGCCGCGCCGGACGCCTCGCCGGCCGCCAGCCGCGCCTTCAGCTCGGCCATGATCTGGCCCAGTTCGTCGGCCTTCCAGCCGTTGCCCAGGTGCGCCCCGCCCTCGCTCACGCGCAGGCGCTCCGGCGGGAAGATCCGGCGCAGCAGCTCGGTGTCCTCGGGGCGGCGCAGGAAGTCGTTGTCCGACATGTAGACGTGCACGCTCACGCAGCGCTCGAGGGAGGCCTCGATCGAGCGCAGGTCGCACTGCGCCAGCGCATCCTCCGCGTCGGTGGCGAGGCCGGCCTCCACCAGCCACGGCACCACGAAGGCGTAGAAGTACTCCATCCACGAGTAGTCGAGCATCTCGCGGTAGGCCGGCTCACGGTCATCGGGGTCGCGCGGCGTGAGCAGCACGCCGCGGTCCTCGCGCTGCTGGCTGGCCCACAGCACGTCCACCAGCGTGATGCGGAAGTTGAGACCCACGATGAAGCGCGCCTGCTCCTCGCTGAAGGGCAGCGGCTTGCCGGGCGTCAGGTCGCCGTCGGCCAGCGCGGCGACGCGCTGCAGTGCGCCGATGATGCGGCTGTCGCGTTCCTCGGCCGGCCACGCCATGGGGGCGTTGTAGAAGGCGTCCAGCTGCCCGACGCCATAGCCGAGCGAGACCGGCGGCGCGCCGAGCGCGAACTGGTCGAAGCGCAGCAGCCCGTCGTCGGGGTGCTGCTCCTGTTCGGCGGCGATGTAGAGCGTGTGGAAGGCGCCCATCGAGAGGCCCGAGAGCGCGCGCTTTCCGAGCCGCCCGGGGTGGCGCTCCGCGAGCTGCCGGTCGATCGCATCGAAGGCCACGCGCACATCGTGGCTGTCGACCGGCGCGAAGCCCGGCACCGGCGCGCTCGAGCCCGCGCCCATGAACTCGGGGTGCAGCGTGCTGCTGATGACGACCACCGACCAGCCGTTCTGGAGCGCGGCGTCGGCCATCGCCAGCGGCTGGTTCGACAGGCGGTGGCTGCCGAGGCCCGGGATGATGTAGAGCACCGGCGCCTCGTGCGGCTGCAGCCAGTACGTGTAGGGCAACAGCCGCCCGGTGGACGGGATGAGCACCTCGCCCTCGTCTCCCGAGCGGAAGAAGGTCGGCTCGGCCGGGCGCATGAACACGGCCTGCAGCGTCTGGTCGGCGGCGCCGTCCGTCACCTCGGTCGGGTAGTGCTCGACCTGCGCGCTGCGCAGCACCGACCAGGCCAGCCGCGCCATGCGGTAGGGGTCGGGGTCGGTCTCCACGAGCTGCTCGTAGCCGAGCACCGCGTCGGAGCCGTTGTTGAGGTGGAAGAAGATCGAGACGAAGGGCGAGATCCAGAAGCCGATGTTCGTCACGGTGTCGCCCACCAGGCCGACGGTGTCGCGCGTCGTGCTCGGGCCCTGCAGCGGCAGGAAGACATAAGCCGGGTCCTTCCAGCCCGCGGCCTGCAGCGACTGGCCGGTGTCCTCCTCGTGCGGCGCCTTGAGGCCCCAGCTGTCGGCCGGATCGAAGAAGCCGAGCAGGCCGACCACGGTGTTGATGAGGAAGCGCGCGGTCTCGGTGCCGGCCGCGCCGCCCTGGCCCTGCGCCAGGTCGTTGAGCGCGCGCGTCGGGAAGGCCAGGTTGTCGCCCACCATGCCGAAGCGCTTGCGCAGCGACTGCGGGAACACGAAGCGCCAGCCGACGCTGATCGGCGACACGACCCACTTCACGAGCCAGTCGTTGACCGAGAGCAACCCGCGGTTGAAGGGCTGGCCCGGGTCGCGGATGCCTTGCGGCAGGTGCGCCTCCTCCTGGTGGAAGTACTGCGCGCCCGGTCCGTCGTAGGTGGACCAGTCGCGGCGCTGCGTCTGGATGCTGGAGCAGGCGGCGAACAGCGGCAGCGCGAGAGCCAGGGCGCAGGTCAGCAGCAGTCCGCGGGCAAGGGCGCGGGCAAGGGCGCGGGCGCTCGACTTGGACGACTTGGACGACGTGGACGACGTGGACGGAGCGGACGGAGCGCTGGGCGGGACGGGCATCGACGGGCTCGGCGGGGCGGGGCGGCCGGCCGCCGGAGGTGGGCGACGGCAGGCTGGAGGGCGACCGGAGGCTGGGGAGGGCAGGCAGACCGCCGGGCGCGGCTCGGTACGTTAGCAGGTGGGTGGTCGGGCGGTCGCCTCACCCGGCCCGGCTCGCGCCGCCCGCCGCGCCCCTTGCCGCGCCCGGGGCCGCGACGGCGTCCGTGACCGGGGCCGCGCGTTCAGCGCACGCCCAGCCCGGCCAGCGCCTCGATCAGCCCGGGCAGCAGCGCCGCCTGGCCGACGTCGTTCCAGTGCGTGTCGGCGCACAGGTAGCCGAGGCGGCCCTCGCTGGCCAGTGCGGTGAGGGCCGGCGTGGCCGAGAGGAAGGGCAGCCCGCGCTTGCCGGCGAACTCGGTGATGAGCTTCTCGAGCGCATCGCGCTGCTGCAGCGCGGCCGCGAGGTACTCGTCGCGGCTCATGGGGCTCGGCATGTTGAGGTTCACCGTGGCCATCTCGAAGATCAGGTCGGCCTGGTCGGCCACGAAGGGCAGCATCACCTCGGGCTTGGTCGGCAGGTAGACGAGCAGCATCGGGATGCCGGCATCGCGCAGCTCCTGCTGCACGCTCGAGAGCGTCTGCAGCGCGAGCGCCATGCCGGGGCGCTGGTTCCAGCTGCGCCGGTCGAGCAGCAGGTTGCGCAGGTAGAGCGTGGAGAACCAGAAGTCCACGCCGGCATCGGGGCCGTGGGGGGGGGGGCCCCCCCCCCTCCGGCCCCCCGGCGGCGCGCGCGGCCCCCCGGTGCCCGGGCCGCGCGCGGCGGCCACCGCGAAAACCCGGAGAGGGGGGGCGCGAGAGTGCGGCGAGCCCGCAC
>Ga0315912_10004061_pt1 | contig 14081 bp, 10 predicted proteins | sample VfabasoilMG_FD_204469 | JGI IMG/M metagenome (GOLD analysis project Ga0315912, IMG submission 204469) | Garden soil microbial communities collected in Santa Monica, California, United States - V. faba soil | ecosystem: Environmental > Terrestrial > Soil > Garden | place: USA: California... | reverse complement strand
CTGCTGCTGTGGTGCACTGTGGAGTTTGGCTATCTGCGACTGGGCGAGGGCTTCGTGCAGTCGAGCACGATCATGCCGCAGAAGCGCAATCCGGTTGCGCTCGAGCATGCGCGCGCGATCGGGAGCAAGGCGCTCGGTCAGGTGTCAGCGATCATGATGAGCGTGCACAACACACCCTTCGGCGACATCGTTGACACCGAAGATGATCTGCAGCCACTCGTCGCGGGAATGTTCCGAGACGCGGCGCGTGCGGTGACGCTCGTCGGCGCGGCGATGCGTGACGCGGAGTTCGACGTCGCCCGCATGGACGCGCGCGCGGCGGATGGCGGCACCACGCTGACCGAGCTTGCCGATTCGCTTGTCCGCGAGCGTGGCGTGCCGTTCAAGACCGCACACACGATTGCCGGCCGGCTGAGTGGCTCGTGCCGGCTGAACGATCCCGCTGCGGTCGCCGTCATGCTGCGAGAGATCTCACGGGAGGTGCTCGGCGCGCCGCTGGAGATGTCCGAGGCCGAGCTCGCGCAGATCATGAGCCCCCGCCATTTCGTCGATGTGCGGCAAACACCCGGCGGCCCATCACCCATCGAGACCTCGCGCGCGCTCGAACAGGCAGGCGCTGCTCTCGACGCCGACCGTGCCTGGCTGACACGGACACGCGCCGCACTGACAGCCGCCGACGAACGCCTGCGCACGAGGAGCCTCGCTTTGTGACAGACATCCAACGCCAATACGTCCGCGTCTTCGTTGTCTGGGTCTGTGTGCTCGCGGCGCTCTACATCTTCCAGGAACTGTTCTCGTGACGTCGATTGACTGGGCCATCGTCGGCGCCTACTTGATCTGGATCGTGTGGGACGGAGTCCGTCTCACGAAGCGAAGCAAGGAGCTGGAGGGGTACTTCCTCGGCGGCCGCAGCCTGCCGTGGTGGGCAGTTGGGCTATCCGTCATGGCCACCCAGCTCAGTGCGATCACGATGGTCGGCACGACGGGCCAGGGCTACGCGAACGGCATGCGGTTCCTGCAGTTCTACTTTGCGCTGCCGATCGCGATGATCGTGCTGTCGGTCACGCTCGTCCCGTTCTTCCACAACGCCAAGGTCTTCACGGCCTACGAATATCTCGAGCGTCGCTTCGACGCGAAGACGCGCGCGTTCACGAGCTTGTTGTTCCTGATGTCGCGCAGCATGTCGCTCGGGGTGGTGATCTCCGCACCAGCAGTGGTCTTCTCCGTCGTGCTCGGCCTGCCGCTGACGACGACGGTGGCGCTGATCGGTACGCCGGCAATCATCTACACGATGTTCGGCGGCGTGCAGGCAGTCACATGGACCGACGTCAAACAGATGGTGCTGATCGTCGGCGGCCTGGTGGCTGCGGTTGTCGTCTTGATCTCCGGCTTGCCCAGCGAAGTGGGCGTGTTCGAAGCGCTGAAAGTCGCCGGCGCGGCCGGCCGGGTTCAGATCTTCGACTTCTCGTTCGATCTCACGAATCAGTACACGTTCTGGTCCGGGACGATCGCGGCACTCTTCCTCTTCTGCTCGTACTTCGGGACCGACCAGAGCCAGGTACAGCGCTACCTCGCGACATCGTCAGTCGACTCAGCGCGTCACTCGCTGATGATCAGCGCGTACTGGAAAATTCCGCTCCAGGCGCTGGTTCTTCTGGTCGGCGTGTTCCTCTTCCTCTTCTTCCTCTACACGCCGTCGCCGATGCTCTTCAACAACGTGCACGAGCGGCAGATGCGTGAGGGGCCGCAGGCGGCCGACTACCGCGCGCTCGAGGATCGCTTCGAGGCCGCCACCGCATCGCGCTCTGCGGCCGCGCGCGTGATGACGCGAGCGGAGGCCGCGGGCGATACGAAAAGCGTCGAGGCAGCCAAGGCGGAGTTCCAGCGACAGGACGCCGAGACGAAGACGATTCGTAACGACGCGATTGCGTTGGTGCGCACGTCAACCGGCGACGCCGCATACAACGACGTGAACTACGTCTTTCCCACGTTCATCATGCGGCACATGCCGATCGGGTTGCCTGGTGTGCTGGTGGCCGCGATTCTTGCTGCCGCGATGTCGGCCATCGCCGGCGAGCTGTCATCGCTGTCTACAGCGAGTGTGATCGACTTCTATCGCCGGTTCATACGAGCTGAAGCGACCGACGCTCACTTCTTGAGGGTGTCGCGGCTGGCCACTGGGTTCTGGGGTCTCTTCGCCTGCGTTGTGGCCGTGTGGGCCGCCGAGCTCGGGTCGCTCATCGAGGTCGTCAATCGTTTCGGGTCGTTCTTCTACGGCTCCATCCTCGGTGTGTTCATCCTCGCTGTTGGCTTTCCGCGCGCGACAGCGAATGGCGCATTCGTCGGTTTGCTCGGTGGCATGGCGGCCGTCGCCTGGGCGGCAAGCGCCACGAACGTCGCGTTTCTCTGGCACAACGTGATCGGCGCCGTCGCGGTCGTCGTCGTCGGAATGGCCGTGAGCCTGGTGACGAAGCGGGCGTAACCGATGCTCCGCGTGCTCGTCACCGGCGGCACCTTCGACAAGACGTACGACGAAATTCTCGGTCGGCTGTCATTTGGCGACACGCACGTGCCGGAGATGCTGCGGCTCGGGCGCTCACGCGTGGAGCTGACGGTCGAGACGCTGATGATGATCGACAGTCTCGAGATGACCGAGCAGGATCGCGCACGGATCGTGGCGCGGTGTGCCGAGTGCGTCGAGCGGGAGATCGTCGTCACGCACGGGACGGACACGATGGTGGAGACTGCGCGCGCGCTCGCGGATGGCGTGACCGACAAGACGGTGGTGCTGACCGGCGCCATGATTCCGTACGCGTTCGGCAGCTCGGATGGTCTCTTCAATCTCGGCAGCGCGTTGTCGTTCGCGCAGGTGCTGCCGCCGGGCATCTACATCACGATGAACGGGCAGTGTTTTCCGTGGGACCACGTGCGGAAGAACACGGCAACCGGTGTGTTCGAGCCTAGGTAGATCAACTCCCAACTCCCAACTCCCAACTCCCAATTCCCAATTCCCAATTCCCAATTCCCAAAAACAAAAACTCCCAAAGCGTTCTTTGGGAGGTGGGCTTCTTGGGAGTTGGGAGTGAACAGTTGTCAGTCCATCGTTTCAACTTCGGGCGCGTAGAAGTAATCGTGCTCACCCGGCGGCTCGTGACCGGCCAGCCGCGCGGCGTAGGCGATTTGCGCGAGATGGCGAATCTCGTGCAGCAGGATGTGCGAGGCGAGCTTGCGGCGCGTCATTGTGAATGTGCCGCTCTGGACGGTGAACGTCATCCACTGACCGGCCGTCGAATCGTTCAGCCCGCCAAGATAGGCACGAAGATCGGCGCGGACGTCGTCCGCGTATGACAACAGCCCCAGCCAGTCTCCCTGCGGGATACCGGTTTTGTCAGGCACCTCACCTCCCTGCATGCGAGTGAGGTGACGCCGCTCGACCAGGAACATGTGGTCGAGCAGGATGCCGACCGTTGGGAAGCGTCCGCCCTGTTGAAATGGAATCGTCAGGCGTGAGGGGTCGGCCTCGATCCACGTTCGCCATTTTTGGCGTTCAGAGTCCGAGTACGCCATCAAGGCTGCCAGCTCCAACGCCACGCTCATTCGCCCAACGCCTCCTGCACAGACATCGTGCGCACCATGCCGAGATTCAGCGCACGGATACCGGGCTCGATCACTGTGCGGTCGCCCACAACGACGACGAGAAATCGCTGTGGCTGAATGTACGTCGCGGCCGCTTTGGTCACGGCCTCCGCTGTGACTGCCTGAATGTTCTTCACGTAGTCCGCGTAATAGGAGTCCGGAAGCCCGTAAACGAGTTGCTGTTCGATCTGTGCGGAGAAGTCGCCGATAGTTTCGAAGTTGCTCGGGAAGCCGAATGCGACGTAGTTCTTGGCCTTCGTCAGCTCGTCGGCCGGAATCGGTCTGCCAATCGCGGTGAGCTCGTTGAAGAACTCGCGCAGCGCTTCAGAGGTCTTGTCCGTTTGAATGCCCGCGCCCGCAAAGAACGGGCCGGCGGAGAGGCGCATGTCGAAACGCGAGCTGGCGCCGTAGGAGTAGCCGTGTGTCTCTCGCAGGTTCTGATTGAGACGCGAGGTGAACGATCCACCGAGAATCGTGTTGAGCACCTGCAGCGGAAAGAAGTCGACTGTCGATCTCGGCACGCCTACCCAACCAATCCGGACCTGTGACTGCGCCGCGCCGGGCATGTCAACGATGACGATCTGGCGCTCCTTTGGCTGCGCAGCTGTCGGCACCGTCGTGTGGGTTGCTGTCGTCGCCCCGGCCCGCCAGGACCCGAACTGTTTTTCGAGCTGAGGCATCACGCTGTCGGCCGTCAGATCGCCGACCACGATCAACGTTGCGTTGCCAGGCTGGTAGGTCGCAGCGTGAAAGGACTTCAGATCCGATGTCGTGAAGCCCTTGATCGTTGCCGTAGTACCCACCGCGCCGGTACCGTAGCGATGGGTTGGACCGAACAGCAGCCGTGCATACGCCATCGGCGCCACCGTGGCTGGATCGTCCCGCGCCTGCAGCAGGTCGGTGAGACGCTCCAGGCGCACGCGGTCGAGTTCTGCGGCGGGAAACGTCGGCCTCAGCGCGACATCGGCCATCACGCTCAGGGCCGGACCCAGGCGAGCGACCGGTACGCCGAGCCTCACAGCGGAGGCATCGAACGAGCTGCTCGTCCCGAGGTCGGCGCCGAGGAAGTCGATCTCGTCGGCGATCTCGAGGGCCGAGCGCGAGCCGGCGCCTTCGTCGAGCATCGCGGCCGTCAGACTCGCGAGGCCAAACTTGCCGGTGGGATCGTCGCTGCTGCCAGACTTCAACAGGAGCGTGACTTGAGCGAGTGGTACTTCGTGCGCCTCAATGACCCAGACCGGCACGCCGTTCGACAGTGTGCGCTTCTGAATCGCCGGCAGCTTCAGCTGCGGCGCCGCGCCGAGTGCCGGCGGCTTCGATCGGTCCGGCTGGCTCTGCGCTGATAGCGTTGCCACCAGCGCGAGCGCCAGCAGAAAACTCCCAACTCCCAACTTTCCAACTCCCAATCGAGCCGTCATTTCTTCCCCTCCGGATTGACGACCAGCTCGACCCGGCGATCGGCAGGCAACCACTGCACGGCCGCGGATTGAATGTCGGAGGGACTGAGCGACGTGTATCGCGCGAGGTCCTCGGCAAAGTAGTCCGGCCCGCCGCCCGCGAACATGTACGCGTTCAACTGGTCGGCCTTGCCGCCGAAACTGCCGATGCGCTCCATCCGCTGATAGAACGACGCCTCCATCTGGTTGATCGCGCGCTGCACCTCGCGCGGCTGCGGTCCTTCCTTGCGCAGACGATCGAGCTCCTCGTCGATCACCTTCTGCAAGTCCGCGGCGCTGTACCCCTCGCGGGCAGTGGCGACGATCTGGAACTGGCTGCCGAGCGCACCTGACTGCTGGAACGCGGAGACGTCCTGCGCCATCTGCGTGTCATACACGAGCCGTTTGTAGAGGCGTGAATTCTTGCCGCCGGCCAGCACCGACGATGTGACGTCGAGCGCGGCATCGCCGGGCGCATAGAAGCGCGGCGTCAGCCAGGTTAGATAGAGGCGGGGCAGCGTGACCTTGTCCGTCAGCGTCTTCGTCTGCACGCCAGTCAGGATCGCGGCTGGAGGCGCGATGGGCTCCACCGCCGCTCCACGCGGAATCTCGCCGAACCACTTCTCGACGAGCGCGCGCGTCCGATCGAAGTCGATGTCGCCTGCAATCGCGAGGCTGGCGTTATTCGGCGCGTAGTACTTCTTGAAGAACTCGACGACGTCCGCGTGGCTCGCGGCCGTGAGATCCTCCATGTAGCCGATCGTCGGCCAGCTATACGGGTGTGTCGGCGGCCACAGCATCTTGTCGATTTCGATCGACGCCATCCCGTACGGGCGGTTCTCGTAGCTTTGCCGCCGCTCGTTCTTGACGACGTCGCGCTGGCCGTCGACCCGCTGCGGCGTCATCGTGTCGAGCAGGTAGCCCATGCGATCCGATTCGAGATAGAGCGCCAGCTCTAGGGCGTTCGACGGGACGTCAATCACGTAGTTAGTACGGTCGTTCGAGGTCGATCCGTTGTTGTCGCCGCCGGCGCCCTCGAGCAGGATGTCGAACTGCCCCTCGGGCACGTGCTTGGACCCCTCGAACATCAGGTGCTCGAACAGGTGGGCGAACCCGGTTCGTCCCGGCTTCTCGTTGGCGGAGCCGACGTAGTACCACATGTTCACGGCCACGACAGGAATGCTCGTATCCCGATGCAGGATGACGTTCAGGCCGTTGGCGAGCCTGAATTGCTGGTAGGGCACCTGGAGCGGAGCTGGCGCCTGTGCGCCGAGCGGAACAGTGAGGAACGCGAGCAGGATCAGCAGGATGCGGACGCGCATGCAGCCCCCTTGGATGTTTACTTCAGAGCGATCCGTAACGTAATTGTCCTTCATTTCGATGCATAATCCCCCTCGCACAGGAGGGCCGTATGCCGCGTTTCCTATTGGCTGTCGCCGTTGTGCTCGCCGCCGTCGCGCCTGCACTCGCCCAGCAACCCGCCGCGTCCAAATCGTCTCCCACGCTCGACTACGACTACTTCAAGGTTCGCGTCCAGCCGATCTTCACGACCAAGCGCGCCGGCAACGCGCGATGCGTCTCCTGTCACGACTCCGGCACCCCGATGCGGTTGCAGAAGCTGGCACCGGGAAACGCGACCTGGAGTGAAGAGGACTCGCGCAAGAACTTCGAGCTCGTCAAGACGAGGGTCGTCGCGGGCCAGCCCGAGATCAGCAAGCTGTTGCGTCACCCGCTCGCCGAGAGTGCGGGAGGCGATCCGCATCACGATGGCGGCAAACACTGGACGTCAAAGGACGATCCCGAGTGGCAGATGCTGGCCGCATGGGTGAAGGGCGCGACGTTGGCCAGTTCGTCTGCGGCGCGCGGCAAGGTGCGGATCATCCAGACCAACAGCGCGGGCGACAACGTGCACATCATCGACCCGGCAACGAATAAAGTCGTTGGAACGATCACCGGAATCGAGGTTGGGCATGGAGCGGCCGCGGCACCGGATGGCAGCCACATCTACGTCAGCAACGAGTCCGACAGCACGCTCGACGTCGTCGACGGCAAGACGCTGCGCGTGACGAGCAGCATCCCGCTGAGCGGGCACCCGAACAACATCTCGATCAACCGTGAAGGCACGCGCGTCTACGTCGCGATTCGCGAGCAGGCCGGGCTCGTCGATGTCATCGACACCGTCGCGCTGAAGAAAGCGAAGAGCATTCCCATCAAGGGCGCCGTGCACAACACCTACGTGACGCCGGACGGACGCTACGTCGTGGCGGGCAGCATCGCCGGCAAGACGGCAACGGCCATTGACGTGAAGACCGAAGAGATCGCATGGGTGATGGACTTCGATCTCGGCGTTCGTCCGATGGCGTTCGAGGCAAATCCAGACGGCTCGACGAAGCGCATGTTCGTGCAGCTCTCGGAGCTGAATGGCTTTGCCGTGGTGGACTGGGCGACGCACAAGGAAACGCAGCGCATCGATCTGCCGAAGCTGGCCGCGGGCAAGAAGCCGGTCCTCGAGGGCGGCAACGCGTCTCATGGGATGGCGGTAACCGCAGACGGGAAGAAACTCGTCGTCGACAGTCGGCTGAACAGCGCCGTGTATATCTACTCGCTGCCAGACCTGAAGCTGCTCGGAGCCGTCGATGTGGGCCGCTCGCCGGATTGGGTGACGCTTACTCCCGACAGCAAGAGCGCGTATGTCGCGAACGCGGGCTCGAACGACGTGTCGGTCGTAGACCTCGTTGCGATCAAGGAAGTAACGCGAATCCCGGTGGGACAGGTGCCGAAGCGCAATATTACGGCGCTGTTGCCGTAGTTCGAATTCGCACAGGCGGGCCGTAGGGCGGGTCCTGTTCCTGGGACCCGCCGAACGCCGGGTCTACAGAACAAGACCCGGCCTATGCTGTCCATTTCCCATCACAGACAAAGAGGGAGATCTCATGGCGAACAAATTGTCGCTCGTGGTGGCACTCGCGCTAACGGTTGTCGGGTGCAGCTCACCGAGAGACGCGGCCAGCGTGTTGCGCGATGCCCAGCAGGCATTGGGCTCGGTGAACTCCATTCAGTACTCCGGCACTGGCATGAACGCCTTCTTCGGTCAGGCGCTGACCGCCGGCGAGGAGTGGCCGCGGCGCGAGATGTCGAGTTTTACGCGCGCCGTCAACTACGAGCAGCGCTCGGCTCGCGACGAGATGAACTTCGCGCAGCCGACGTTCGGCGGGCAGCAGCAGAACGCGCAGGTGAATGGCGACAAGGCGTGGAACGTTGGCGCCAACGGAGCGGCGCCCCAGCCGCCGGCAACAGCCGAAGAGCGGCAGCTCGCAATCTGGATCACGCCGCACGGGTTTTTGAAAGGCGCAGCCGCCGCTGGAAATGCGACGCTCTCAGGAACGGAAGGGTCGAGTGTGCTCTCGTACACCGCCCTCGGGAAATACAAGGTTGAGGGCACCATCGACGCCCAGAACCACGTGTCGAAGGTCGCAACCAAGATTCCCAATCCGGTGATGGGCGACACCGACCTCGTGGCCACCTACTCCGACTACAAGGACTTCGGCGGCGTGCAGTTCCCGACGAAGATCCTGGTGACGCAGGGTGGGTTCCCGCTCTGGGATCTGTCGGTCGCGAACGTGATGCCAAACGCGCCGCTCGACCTCGCTGTGCCGGCTGCAGTCGCCAACGCGGCGCCACCGGCGGCGCCGCAGACGATGAGCACAAAGCTCGCGAATGGTGTCTGGCACGTGACTGGCGGGTCGCACCACAGCGTGGTCGTGGAATTCGCCGATCACATCGCCGTCGTGGAAGCGCCGCTCGACGAAGCCCGCTCACTCGCCGTGATCGCCGAAACGAAGAAGCTCGTACCCAACAAGCCGCTGCGATACGTCCTGACGACGCACCATCACTTCGATCACTCGGGCGGGCTTCGGACCTACGCGGCGGAGGGGGCGACGATCGTCACGCACCAGTCCAACGTGCCGTACTTCCAGAAGACACTCGTCGCTCCCGCGACGCTGAGCCCCGATACCCAGAGCAAGGCGGCGAAGACGCCGACGCTTCAAGGTGTGACGGGCAAGGACATCCTGACCGACGGCAAGCAGACGATCGAGATCTACGCCACTGCCGGCGACACTCATACGAATGAGTACACGTTGATCTATCTGCCCGTGCCGAAGATCCTGATCGAGGCCGATGCATATAGCCCAGGGCCGCCCGACGCGCCGGTGCCCGCGACGCCTCCGCCGAACGCGGTGGCGCTCTATGACGAAGTGCAGAAGTTGAAGTTGAACGTGGCGACGATCGCACCGATCCACGGCCGCGGTGCCGTGCCGTTCGCCGAATTCACGAAATTTATCGGCCGCAAATAATTACCGATTCATTCCGTCGATGACCGCGTTGAGCGTCTGACTGGGACGCATCGCGGTGGAAGTCTTCGCAGGGTCGGTGTGGTAGTAGCCACCAATCTCTACTGACCGGCCCTGCACTCCATTCAACTCACCCACGATCTTCGTTTCGTTTTTCTCGAGTTGATCGGCGATCGGCCGGAATGCGGCACTGAGTTCAGCATCCTTGGTTTGATCCGCCAGCGCCCGCGCCCAGTACATCGCGAGATAGAAATGGCTGCCGCGGTTGTCGAGCTCGCCAACCTTGCGTTGTGGTGACTTGTCGTTGTCGAGGATCTTGCCGTTGGCGCGATCGAGTGCTTCGGCGACGACGAGCGCCTTCTTGTTGCTGGTCTTCATGCCCAGATCCTCGATTGAGACCGCGAGCGCGAGGTACTCTCCGAGCGAGTCCCATCGCAGGTAGTTCTCCTGGACGAACTGCTGCACGTGCTTCGGTGCCGACCCGCCAGCACCAGTCTCGTACAAACCGCCGCCATCGAGCAGCGGAACGATCGACAGCATCTTCGCGCTGGTACCCAGCTCGAGGATCGGGAAGAGGTCGGTCAGATAGTCGCGCAGCACGTTGCCGGTGACCGAGATCGTGTCCTGCCCGGCGCGAATGCGCTTGAGCGTGGCGCGGACGGCGTCGATTGGCGCGAGGATCTGGATGTCGAGACCAGACGTGTCGTGGTCTTTCAGATACTGGCGCGCCTTCTCGATCACGTTGCGGTCGTAGGCACGCTTCTCATCGAGCCAGAAGATCGCGGCGTGGCCAGTCGCACGCGCGCGCGTCACGGCCAGTTTCACCCAGTCCCTGATCGGCAGGTCGCGCGTCCGGCACATGCGCCAGATGTCGCCGGGCTCGACGGCGTGCTCGAAGAGCGTCTTCCCACTGCCATCAACGACTCGCACCGTTCCCGCCGTCGCGATCTCGAACGTCTTGTCGTGTGAACCGTACTCCTCGGCGCTCTGCGCCATCAGCCCCACGTTGGACACCGTGCCCATCGTGCGGACGTCGAACGCGCCGTGCTGCCTGCAGTCGTCGATAGTGGCCTGGTAGATGCCGGCGTACGAGCGGTCCGGGATCATCGCCTTCATGTCGTGCAGCTTGCCGTCCGGTCCCCACATCTGCCCGGACGATCGGATCGCCGCAGGCATCGACGCGTCGATGATCACATCGCTCGGCACGTGCAGATTGGTGATCCCTTTGCTCGAGTCGACCATCGCGAGCGGCGGGCGCGCCGTGTACACGGCCTGAAGATCGGCCTCGATGGCCGCACGCTTGTCAGCCGGCAGGGTCTGCAGCTTCTTATAGACGTCGCCGATGCCGTTGTCCGGATCGATGCCGAGCGATTCGAACGTCGCAGCGTGTTTGGCGAAGACGTCGCTGTAAAACGCCGTCACCGCGTGCCCGAACATGATCGGGTCGGACACCTTCATCATCGTCGCTTTGAGATGCAGCGACAGCAGCACGCTCTTTGATTTCGCGTCGTCGATCTGTTGTGCGAAGAACGCTGTTAATGCGCGGCGGCTCAGCATCGATGCTCCGAGGACATCGCCTTCGGTGACGGCGATGCCGTCCTTGAGAACCTTTACCGCGCCGGTGGAATCGACGAGCTCAATCCTGAGCTTGCCCGCCGCTGTGACGACTGCCGACTTCTCGTTTGCGTAGAAGTCGCCGCCCGACATGCTGGAGACGTGCGACTTCGAGTCCTTGCTCCACGCGCCCATCGAGTGCGGATGCGACTTGGCGTACTGCTTCACGGAGGTCGCGACGCGGCGATCGGAGTTGCCTTCGCGCAGCACTGGATTGACCGCGCTGCCCAGCACCTTTGAGTACGTCGCCTTGATCTTCTTCTCGTCGTCGGTCTGCGGATCCTCGGGGTAGTCAGGAACGGAGAAGCCTTGCTTCTGCAGCTCCTTGATGGCGTCTTTGAGCTGCGGAATCGACGCGCTGATGTTGGGCAGCTTGATGATGTTGGCGTGAGGCGTCTTGGCGAGCTCACCGAGCTCGGCGAGATCGTCGGACTGTCGCCGTTCTGCTGTCAGGCTGTCCGGAAAGTTGGCGAGGATGCGGCCGGCAAGTGAGATGTCGCGCGTTTCCACCACGATGCCGGCGGCCTTCGTGAAGGCCTGGACGATCGGCAGCAGCGAGTAGGTGGCAAGTGCGGGCGCTTCATCGGTGTACGTGTAGATGATCTTTGCGGTTGTCATGTGTCTCCGGAAAGCCTGTGCGGACGTCTACGCCACAGATCGCCTGTGTTGAGGCCATCGGCGAAGAGGCGTGGCAATAAGCTGACCGATTCCATCGGAAACGATATTGCCAGCAGCACCAAACACAGGCGAGCCCTTCAGTAATTGTCCATCAATTCAGGTAACATTTCCGTTTTGTGACTCCTCTTGTTGCCGTGATCATGGGTTCGTCCTCCGATTGGGAGACGATGCAGCATGCGGTCGAAGTGCTGGAGCGCTTCGGCGTTCCCTACGAAAAGCACATTGTTTCGGCGCATCGGACGCCGGTCTGGATGGCCGAATTCGCTTCTGGAGCGGAGGGACGCGGCATCGAGGTGCTGATTGCCGGCGCCGGCGGCGCGGCCCATCTTCCCGGCATGGTTGCTGCCCATACGGTGCTTCCCGTGCTCGGCGTTCCAGTGCAGAGCGCGGCGCTGCAGGGGCTCGACTCGCTGCTCTCGATCGTCCAGATGCCTGGCGGTGTGCCGGTGGGCACGCTCGCGATCGGCAAGCCCGGAGCGACCAACGCGGGGCTGCTGGCCATCTCGATCCTCTCGAACTCGCGCCCCGAGTTGCGTGAGAAGCTGCGCGCGTTTCGCACAGAGCAAACGGAGAAGGTGCGGCAGGATCGCCTGCCATGATCATCGCGCCGGGCGCGACGCTCGGTGTGCTCGGCAGCGGTCAGCTGGGGCGGATGTTCACCATTGCTGCCCGCCGGATGGGTTACCGCGTCCACACGTTCTCTCCTGATCAGGACACACCGACGGGGCAGGTGGCCGACCTCGAGGTGACCGCGCCTTACGAGGATCTCGACGCGCTGCGTACGTTCGCGAAAGACGTGGCGGTGGTCACGTTCGAGTTTGAGAACGTCCCGAGTGATGCCGTGCATGCGCTCGATGGCCTCGTGCCCGTGCGCCCCTCAGGTGCGGCGCTCTACACATCGCAGCAGCGCGGACGCGAGAAGGCCTTCCTGTCCGAGCGTGGATTCCCGACTGTGCCTTTCGCGCGTGCGACGACGCTGGCGGAGCTGCAGGACGGAGTCGCGCGCATCGGCACGCCGGCGGTGATCAAGTCCGCGGCGTTTGGCTACGACGGCAAAGGCCAGCACAAGATCACGAGGGCGAACGAGGTCGAGCGCGTGTGGACCGCGTTGAAGGGCGCCGAGGTCCTCGTCGAGAAGTTCGTGTCACTCCAGGCGGAGATCTCTGTGATCGCGGCACGCGGTCTCGATGGCTCGGTCGCCGAGTATCCGCCGTTCGAGAATCGACACAGCAATCACATCCTCGACGTGACGACGGCGCCCGCGGCGGTGCCGGCGGCGATGGCGACGCGCGCGCGCGAAATTGCTCGCGCGATCCTCGAGGCGCTCGACTACGTCGGTGTGCTGTGCGTGGAGTTCTTCGTGACGACGGACAACGAGCTGCTCGTCAACGAGCTGGCGCCGCGTCCGCACAACTCGGGTCATCTCACGTTCGACGCCGCGGTCACGAGTCAGTTCGAGCAGCAGGTGCGAGCGATTTGCGGCCTGCCGCTCGGATCGACAGAGCTCTTGAAGCCCGCGGCGATGGCAAACCTGCTTGGTGATCTCTGGGCCGACGGTGAGCCCAACTGGGCCGCGGCGTGCCGATTCCCGGACGTCAAGTTGCACCTTTACGGAAAGAGTCAGCCGCGTCCCGGCAGAAAGATGGGACACCTCACGGCCACCGCGCGCACCGTCGCAGAGGCGCAGGACATCGTCGTGGCCGCACGCGACGCGCTGCTATCGTAGGGCGGGTCCTGGTTTGTGGACCCGCCGGGTCTGAAGAACAAGACCCGGCCTACGACCATGAGCGGGAGTATGATCCGGGCCCTATGAGACGCTTCGCTGCATTCGTTGGAGCGCTCGGCATGGCTCTGTGCGCGTCAGTCGCGGCACAGCACGGAGCGGATCAGCGCGACATGGCGCTCATCGGTCACGATGATCTGCAGGCTCGAAGCGCCTACCAACCCGCGATTCACCACCAGGGCGATCGCTGGATCGCGTACATCGGCCATCACGGTGGAACAAAGCGGAACCCGCTCACCGGCAAGGACGAACAGAACGGCACGTCAATCGTCGACGTCACCGATCCGAAGAAACCGCGATACCTCGCTCATATTCCCGGTGAAGCGGGAGAGGGCGAGAGCGGCGGCGCGCAGATGGTTCGCGTCTGCAGTGGAAGCACGCTGCCGCGAGCGGACAAGAGCAAGGTGTATCTGCTGCGCTCGTTCGGCAACTCGGGACACGAGATCTGGGACGTCACCGACCCCGCGAAGCCGGCTCGCCTCCTGGTGCTCGTCGATGGCCTCGTCAACACGCACAAGAACTTCTGGGAGTGCGATACCGGCATTGCCTATGTCGTCTCAGGCCCGAAGGAGTGGCGGACCA
>Ga0315912_10004060_pt1 | contig 14085 bp, 15 predicted proteins | sample VfabasoilMG_FD_204469 | JGI IMG/M metagenome (GOLD analysis project Ga0315912, IMG submission 204469) | Garden soil microbial communities collected in Santa Monica, California, United States - V. faba soil | ecosystem: Environmental > Terrestrial > Soil > Garden | place: USA: California... | reverse complement strand
CGCCTTCTTCGACCTGGGTGACGACACCGCCGCCGCGCCGTCGCCGAACACGCCCGCGTGGGTCAACCACCTGGCGCTGCGCGTCGATTCCGTCGATGCGCTGCTGGCGGCACGCGCGCGGCTGCAAGCGGCCGGCGTCGAGGTGCTGGGGCCCACCGACCATCACATCATCCAGTCGATCTACTTCTTCGACCCCAACGGCTTGCGCCTGGAACTGACGGTGCCCACCGTGCCCGAAGCCGAGATGCAGCGCCTGGCCACCCGCGCACACGCCGATCTGGCAGCCTGGACGGCACGATGAGCGAGCTGCGCCTGGCTGCCATCGACGTCAAGCCCGGCGCGGCGCTGGAAAGCCAGTCCGGGTTGCAAATGCTGCGCCCGCGCATCTGGGGCGCGTGGCGCGAACCCGTGGCGCGTGGTCGGGTCGCCGCCATCGTCATGCATCCGGCCAGCAACTTCATGGGCCACTACCTGATCGCGCCGCTGGCCGCGCGCGGCGTGGCCTGCATGGGGCTGAGCAGCCGCTACGCCGGCAACGACACGCTGCTGCTGATGGAGCGCGTGATCCAAGATCTGGGTGCCGGCGTGGCCTTCCTGCGCGAGCAGGGTTATGCCAAGGTGCTGCTCATCGGCAACTCGGGCGGCGCGGCGCTGAGCAGCTTCTATGCCGCGCAGAGCCTGCGCATCACCGCCACCGAGTTCGTGCACGGCGGGCCCACGCATCTGCTGCCGGGAGACCTGCCGCCGATCGACGGCCTGGCGCTGTGCGCCGCGCACGAGGGCCGCTCGCGGCTGCTGTCGCGCTGGATCGACCCCGCCGTGGTCGACGAGAACGACCCGCTGGCCACTGACCCATCGCTCGACCTGTACGCCGGCAAGGTGCAGCCACCCTACGACGCCGCCTTCCTGCAGCGCTTTGCCGCGGCGCAGGGCGTGCGGCTGGCGCGCATCGAAGCCTGGGTCGACCAGCGCCTGGCCGTGCTACGCGCCACCCACGGCGCGGGCTCGCCCGCGGCCGACCAGGTGTTCACCATCCATCGCACGCATGCCGACCCGCGCTGTCTGGACCTGAGCCTGGACGCAAACGATCGCGCGCCCGGCAGCGTCTGGGGCGACCCGAAGACCGTCAACGCCAGTGCCTATGCGATGGGCCGCGTCAGCTCGCTGACCGCCTTCCTGTCGCAGTGGTCGTCGCGCTCGTTGGCCGATGGTCCGCGCAGCTTGAACGCCTGCACGCACCCGGTGCTGCTGCTCAACTACACGGCCGACCAGAGCACCTTCCCGAGCACGCGCGACGCCTGGCTCGCCGCGGCACCGGGACGCGTGCGCTCGATCGACATCCGCGGCGGCAACCACTACCTGGCCGGGCAGCCGGCGCTGGTGGAACAGGTGGCCGACCATATTGCCGAATTCGCACAAGGCCTTTGATCATGCCGGACGACACCGCCCTCGAACGCATCGGCCCCTATGTCTACCGCCACTTCGATGCGCCGCCGTTGGCGCCGCGCCAGCGTGTCACCGTCGCCATCGTCGGCGGCGGGCCGGTGGGCCTGGCCACCGCGCTGGGGCTGGCGCGCCACGGTGTGAGCAGCGCCGTCATCGAGGCCGACGACAGCGTCTGCATGGGCAGCCGCGCGGCCTGCATCTCGCGCCGCAGCCTGGAGATCTGCGGCCGGCTGGACGCGCTGCCGGAGATGCTGCAGCGCGGCCTGCCCTGGTCGGGCGGACGCAGCTTCTGGCAGCAGCAGGAAGTGTTCCGCTTCTCGATGCCGGTCTACGAAGGCCAGCGCCTGCCGCCGATGATCAACCTGCAGCAGTACTACATCGAGGACGCGCTGCTCGCCGCGGTGCAGCGGGCCAACGCCATCGGCCCGGCCCCTATCGACATGCGCTGGGCAACGCGTGTCGACGCGCTGGAAGCGGGCGCGACGGGCGTCAGCCTGAGCCTGGTGAATGCGCTGGGCCGCGGCACGCTGCAGGCCGACTGGGTGCTGGCCTGCGACGGCGGCCAGAGCTTCGTGCGCAACGCCCTCGGCCTGCAGCTCGAAGGCACCGCCTACACCGGCCGCTACGTCATCGTCGACATCGTGCTGCCGAGCAAGCACCCGACCGAACGCCGCGCCTGGTTCGACCCGCCGTGGCATCGCGGCGCCACCGTGCTGATGCACCGCCAGCCCGACGACCTGTGGCGCATCGACTGGCAGCTGCGCCATGGCGACAGCACCGAAGAGGCAATGAAGCCGCAGAACGTGCGCGCCTTCGTGCAGCGCCACCTCGACGCCATCGGCGAAGGCCACCTGCCCTGGGAACCGGCGTGGAGCTCGGTCTACCGCGCCGGCGCGATGACGCTGGAGCGCTACCGCCACGGCCGCGTGCTCTTCGCCGGCAACGCTGCGCATGCGATGCCGATCTTCGGCGTGCGTGGGCTGAACTCCGGCCTCGACGATGCCGACAACCTGGCCTGGAAACTGGCGGCCGTGCTGCGCGGCGAGGCTGCCGAAACGCTGCTCGACAGCTACAGCAGCGAGCGTGTGCAGGCCTTCCACATCAACGCCGAGAGCGCGCGGCGCAGCACCGAGTTCATGTCGCCGCCGTCGCGCGGCTTCGACGTGCTGCGCGAGGCCGCGCTGTCGCTGGCCGCAGAACACCGCGATATCGCCGAGCTGATCAACCCGCGCCAGACCGCCGCCGTCACTTACACCGGCTCGCCGCTGTCCACGCCCGACACCGATGCCTGGTCGGGCGGCCCGGCCCCCGGCGAGGTGCTGCCCGAGGTGCCGGTGGGCGGGCCGGTCGCCCATGTCACCGAAACGGTCGGCCCCGGCTTCGTGCTGCTGCACTTCGACGCGCCAACCGCTTGGGACTTCGGCGACGATCTGCGTGTCGTGCCAGTGCTGGCACGAGCCGATGCGCGCCGGCCGCAGGCGCTGATCGACCGCGAAGCAAGACTGGCACGCGAGTTCGACGCGCTCGACGGCAGCGCCTACCTGCTGCGCCCCGACGGCCATGTGGCGGCGCGCTGGAAGCAGGCCGACGAGGCCGCGGTGCGTGCCGCGCTGCAGCGCGCGCTGGGCCATGACACCGCGCCCGATGCGGCAGCACCCGAGCCGGCCGGCGCCGGTTCGGCGCGCGATCGGCTCTACACTCGGCTGGCCCTGGGCGTCAGCGAAGCCGGCCCAAGCCGCGAGACGCTGTTCCTGGCGCGGCTGGCGCTGCTGCTGTGCGAACGGCTGGATGACGAAGCCGCGGCCGGCGCAGCCATCGCCGCAGCCTTGCACGAACTGCCCGAGCCGTCGCTGTCGGCGCCGGACGCCACCTACTGAAACCGACCCGTCCAAAGAGGAGACATACCTTGAGTTCACGCCGCAGCTTCATCGCCGCCACCGCCGGCGCCGCCCTGCTCCCTGCCCTCAGCGCACGCGCCCAGGCCAACACGCTGCGCTGGGTGGTGCCCTACCCGCCCGGCGGCGGCACCGACGTGTTGGGGCGCACCTTGGCCGAGACCATGCGCGGCCCGCTGGGCATGACCATCGTCATCGAGAACAAGCCCGGCGCGTCCACCAACATCGCGGCGCAGGACGTGGCCCGCGCCGCGCCCGACGGCCGCACCGTGCTGCAGGCCGACAACGCGCTGATGGCCTTCAACGAACACCTGTTCAAAAAGCTGCCGGTCGACCCGGACAAGGACTTCAGCTACATCGGCGGCATCGGCAAGTTCCCGCTGGCGCTGGTGGTGCACCCGGACTTTGCGGCGAAGACCTTCAAGGAGTTCATGGCCTACCTGCGCGCCCACCCGGGCCAGGTGAACTATGCGTCGCCGGGCAACGGCTCGCCGCACCACCTGGCGATGGAGATGTTCAAGAACCGCACCCAGACCTTCCTGGTGCACATCCCCTACCGCGGCGCGGCGCCGGCGATGCAGGACGTGATGGCCGGCCAGGTGCCGGTGATGTTCCTCGACCTGGCCTCCGGCTTGCCGATCATGCAAAGCGGCAAGGTGCGTGTGCTTGCCTACGGCGGCAAGGCGCGCACGCCGCTGCTGCCGGGCGTGCCGACACTGATCGAGGAGAACGTGCGCGAGGTCGAGGTCTTCGCCTTCCAGGGCCTGCTCGGCCCGGCCGGTTTGCCGCCGGCCGCGGTGCAGCGGCTGAACGGCGAACTCAACAAGGCGCTGGCCAACACCGCCGTGCTCAAGCGCTTCCTCGATTTCGGCATGGAGACGATGCAGGGCACGCCGGAGCAGTTCCATGCCTTCGCGCGCGCCGAGGCCAAGCGCTGGGGGCCGATCATCCGCGACAACGGCATCACGCTGGATTGACAGAGGCACACCGATGTCGGCTCACCGCGTGCTGCACCTGCAGATCCGCGGCCGCGTGCAGGGCGTGGGCTACCGTGCATCGATGGCCGCGCAAGCGCGCCATCTGGGCGTGAACGGCTGGGTGCGCAACCGCCGCGACGGTTCGGTCGAGGCGGTGCTCGCCGGCGAAGCCGCAGCGGTGCAACGCCTGTTGGCTTGGGCGCAGGCCGGCCCGTCCGCGGCCAGGGTCGATGGCATCGAGGTCAGCGCCGCCGAAGGCCGTTTCGACACCTTCGAAGAACGGCCCACGGCATGAACGGCGCCACGCGGCGGCATCAAGCCGCGGCCTGCTGCGCCTGCACCCACTCGGCCAGGTGGTCGATGCAGGCGCGCACCTTGGGCAGGCGGTGGCGCTCCTGCAGCATCACCGCGTACAGCGGCGCATCCGGCATCTCGAAGCGCTCGGGCAGCACCGGCACCAGTTCACCGCGCCTGACCAGCGGCCGCGCCACCAACTCGGCCAGCCGCGCAATGCCCACGCCGTGCAGCACCAGCGACAGCATCACCGCGGTGTTGTCGGTACGGGTGTGTCCCTTGACCAGCAGTTCGTGCCGGCCCTTGCCCGAGGCCATGGTCCAGCGGTTCAGCGCCGGGTTGCCGCTGTTGGCGATGAGGCGGTGCGCCCCGAGTTCGCCCGGGTTTGCCGGCAGGCCGAATTCGGCCACGTAGGCGGGCGAGGCAAACAGCGCACGCTTGAGTTCGCCGATCTGCCGCGCCACCACCGTGTCGGTGTGCGTGCTGCCGGTGCGCAGCGCGATGTCGATGCCCTCGCGCGCCATGTCCACCATGCGGTCGTCGGCGGCGATGTCCACGTGCAATTGCGCATGCTTGCGGTACAGCGCCGGCAGGCTGGGGGTGATCACCGCCTGCGCCAGCACCGGGCTGACGCTCAGCCGCACCCAGCCGCTGGGCCCGCTGACCTTGCCGCTCAACTCGCCCTGCAGCTCGGCAGCGGTGGTCAGCAGGCGCCGGCCATGCGCCAGCACCACGTCACCTTCATCGGTGAGGCTCAGGCCGTGGGTGCTACGGTGCAGCAGCCGCGCCCCGCAGGCAGCTTCCAGCCGCGCCAGCGCGCGCGTCACCTGGCTCACCGCTATGTTTCGCTCGCGCGCCGCGGCCGAGAGCGTGCCCAGCTCGACGATGCGGGTGAACAGTGCCATGTCGTCGAGTTGGATCGTCATGGCTACCGACTATGCATCTGTATTGCAGTTTCTGCAATTCCAACTGGCAGTTCATGGCGTTTCCGTCAGGCTGTCCTTTGCCTAGAGTGCAGACCATCGCCTCACCGAAGGTTTGCCATGAAGCCTCAAGATCGCATCGCCGGCCTCAGCCTCGCCGACCTGAACCGCCTGCACGACGAAGCGCGGCGGCGCGCCGTGTCGCTGCGCGACGAGGCCATCGACGAGGTCTGGCGCGGCGTCAATGCCACGCTGTGGGCCCAGCTGTCGAGCGCACGCCGTGCCGCGACGCGGCTGTCGCAGCGGCTGCAGCAGCACCGGCGGCTGCGCGGCACCTAGCAGCGACCACGGCGCCGAGGTGCGACACTGACGTCGCACCCACCCGACGTCGATGCTGCTGCACGCCACCCTGCTCTGCCTGCACCTGCTGGCCGCCGCGCTGTGGGTGGGCGGCATGGCGGTGATGCATTTCGCGGTGCGCCCGGCGGCCGTGCAGACCTTGGAGCCGCCGCTGCGCCTGCCCTTCATGGCCGCGGCGCTGGGCCGCTTCTTCGCCTGGGTCAGCGCAGCGGTGCTCGTGGATGCTGTGGCTCGGCGGCGGCTTCGCAGCGGCGCACTGGAGCGTGCAGGCGATGCTGGGCCTTGGCCTGCTGATGATGGCCGTGTACGGCCACATCCGCTTGGCCATCCATCCGCGGCTGCAGCAGGCGGTGGCGGCCCGCGAGTGGCCGAAGGCGGCAGCGCAGCTCAACGCCATCCGCGTGCGCGTGGTCTTCAACCTGCTGCTCGGCACCCTGGTGTTCGTGCTGGCGCTGACGGCGCGCGCAGTGTGAGCGATAGCCGCTGCTCACGCCAGAAGCCGACTTTTCCTGCGCTACCACGGTCGGAATACGAGAGCAGCACCCGCTCCGGGTCGGCGTGCAGCCTGCAGGCCTGCCATCGCTCGTCTGCCGGGTCGGCAGGCTGGGCCATTCCCGCCTTGCCCCAGGGCTTGCGACAGGCACAGGCTGGCGTGGCGATATCCTGCGCGGGCTGACGAACCGCGTTCAGATCGACCCGCCGCCGATGAACAGAAGCTTCGCTGCGCCGTCCCAGCGGCGTCGCCCACGCAGCCGCCGCGAGGCCTGAGGTGGCAACCCCGGCCTGGTGGACCTTGTCGCACGCCCAGGTGGCGATCGAGGCCATCGCGACGGTGGCCTTCGCCGCCTCGGGGCTGATCGAGGCGGCGCGCCGCAAGCTCGATGCGGTGGGCGTGGTCGTGGTCACCGGATTGGCTGCCTTCGGCGGCGGCACGCTGCGCGACATCCTGCTCGACCGCCGACCCTTCTTCTGGGTGCAGCAGGCCACCTGGCTGTGGGTGCTGCTGGGGCTGAGCATCGCCGCCATGCTGTTCATGCGCGCCCGGCACTTCGCCCCTACCGAGCGCGCCATGCTGTGGCCCGACGCGCTGGGCCTGGGGCTGTTCGCCGCCAGCGGCACGCAGATCGCGCTGGCCGCATCGATGCCGGCCATCGTCGCGGTGCTGATGGGTGTGATCACCGCCACCTTCGGCGGCGTGCTGCGCGACATCGTCGTCAACGAGATTCCGCGCGCCTTCAGCGACCGCCAGCCCTATGCCGTGTGCGCCTTCGCCGGCGGCTGGGTGCTGGTGGGCGCGCAGGCGCTGGGCCTGCACGACTGGAGCCTGCTGGCCGGCGCTGCCACCGCCTTCGGCCTGCGCGCGCTGGCGCTGCGGCTCGGTTATCAGCTGCCGCACTGGTCGGCCGGCAGCGATTGACGCGGCGGGGCCAGGCGCCCCCCGACGTCGGCTGGTGTCGTGAGGCGGGCGTTGCGGTGGCGCGTGGATCGGGCCCACGCAGTCTGGTGCCAACGGCGTTCCCGCAGAATAGGAACCACTGCTCCTGACACCGTGTCGCCACGGGGACATCCGATGACCGCCGCCCCCTCGCCTGCCACCGACCCGAACATCCCCGAAGGTTTCAAGCCGCGCCGCTTCGGCGACGGCTTCATCGCCGCCAACGGCCCGCTCTATGTGAAGAAGCTGGAGCGCGGCATCCTGCTCGGCTTCCGCGTCGAGCCGCGGCACTGCAACCCGATGGGCATCTGCCACGGCGGCATGATCGCCACCTTCTGCGACATGCTGCTGCCGATCTCGGCGCACCACCTGTCGGCGGAACTGGCGCAGCGTTTCCTGCCGACCATCAACCTGCAGGTGGACTATCTGGCCGCATCGCCCAAGGGCGCCTGGGTGCAGGGCGAGGCACAGCTGCTGCGCAGCACGCGCAGCCTGGTGTTCATGCAGGGTCTGGTCAGCGCCGACGGCCAGAACGTCGCGCGCGTCAGCGGCATCTTCAAGATCGGCCCGCGCTTCGAGGACGCGCTCGGCCCGAACACCAACCCGCCCCAATCCTGAAAGGCCACCCGATGTCGCTGCTGCTGACACGCCAGGACGCCCATCCTTTCATGGGCATGGATCTGCCCTGGCTGCTGGAACAGCGCGCGCTGCACGTGCGCCGGCATCCGTTCATCGTCTGGGTGCCTTTCGAGGGTCCCGAACAAAGCTACAGCTACGGCGATTTCCTGGCGCGTGTGCAGCGCATCGCCGGCGGGCTGCACAAGCGCGGCGTGCGCCGCGGCGAGCGCGTGCTGATCCACCTGGACAACTGTGCCGAGGCGCTGCTGGCCTGGTATGCCTGCACCTGGCTGGGCGCGGTGGCGGTGACGACGAACGCGCGCGCCGTCGCCGACGAACTGGCCTACTACGCCGAGCACAGCGAAGCCGTGGCCGGTATCACGCAGCCGCGCTTCGCCGAGCTGGTGGCTAGAGCCTGCACCGGCCTGAAGTGGCTCGCGGTCACGGCCGACGACAACGGCACGCCGCCGGAGCATGCGGTCGAGCGCGGACTGCTGTTCGACGCCATCGACGACGAGCCGCTGCCGCGCCACGCACCCGACCCGCTGGCACCCTGCAGCGTGCAGTACACCTCGGGCACCACCTCGCGGCCCAAGGGCGTGCTGTGGACCCATGCCAACGCGCTGTGGGGTGCGCGCATCAACGCGCTGCACGAGGACCTGCGGCCCGAGGACGTGCACCTGGTGCACCTGCCGCTGTTCCACACCAACGCGCAGGCTTATTCGGTGCTGGCCTGCCTGTGGGCCGGCGCCACCGCGGTGGTGATGCCGCGTTTTTCGGCGAGCCGCTTCTGGGGAGTGTCGCTGGCCAAAGCCTGCACCTGGACTTCGCTGGTGCCCTTCTGCGTCAAGGCGCTGATGGACCAGGAGGTGCCGCCGCACCACTATCGCCTGTGGGGCAGCGCGGTCAACGAGCCGCCGACCGACGCACATTTCCGCGTCAAGACCATCGGCTGGTGGGGCATGACCGAGACCATCACGCACGGCATCGTCGGCAGCCCGCATCTGCCCAACCGGCCGCTGAGCATCGGCCGGCCCGCGCCCGAGTACGGCATCGCCATCGTCGAGGACGACAGCGTGCCGGTGCGCGAGGCGCGCAACGTCGAGCCCGGCGGCAGCGGACAGCTGCTGATCCGCGGCGTGCGCGGGCTGTCGCTGTTCCAGGAATACCTGGGCAACCCGCGCGCCACCGCCGACAGTTTCGACCCCGACGGCTGGTTTCGCACCGGCGACATGATCAACATCCTCGACGACTTCAGCCTGCAATTCGGCGACCGCAGCAAGGACATGCTGAAGGTCGGTGGCGAGAACGTCGCCGCCAGCGAGGTCGAGCGTGTGGTGCTGCAGGTGGCCGGCGTGCACGAGTGCGCAGTGGTGGCGAAGAAACACCCGATGCTCGACGAGGTGCCGGTGCTCTTCGTGCTGCCCGCCGCGCATGCCGACATCGACCTGCTGCAGCGCATCGACGCCGCCTGCAGCGCGCAGCTGGCCGACTTCAAGCGCCCGCGCGAGATGCGCATCGTCAAGGACTTCCCGCGCTCGACGCTGGAGAAGATCGCCAAGGCCGAGCTGCGGCGCATGCTCGAGGCCGAACAGGATGCAAGCCCAAGCTGAACCGATGAACATGAACCCAGACCCGAAGGCCCTGCAGCCGGCCACGATAATCGACAGCGACCACCTCGCCGTGCGCGAGTTCGCCGCGCGGCACGCGCGAGGCAGCGACGACCGCGAGCGCGCGGTGGCGCTGTACTACGCGGTGCGCGACGGCTTGCGCTACGACCCGTATCGCGTCGATCTCAGCGTTCACGGCATGAAGGCCAGCACCGCGCTGGCCAAGGGCTACGGCTGGTGCGTGCCCAAGGCGGCGCTGCTGGCGGCGGCCTGCCGCGCGGCGGGCATCCCGGCGCGCGTCGGTTATGCCGACGTGCGCAACCACCTCAGCACCGAGCGGCTGCGCCGGAACATGGGCAGCGACCTGTTCGTCTGGCACGGCTACACCGACATCGGGCTCGATGGCGCCTGGCTGAAGGCGACACCGGCCTTCAACATCGAGCTGTGCGATCGCTTCGGACTGCTGCCGCTGGAGTTCGACGGCCGCGCCGATTCGATCTACCACCCCTTCGACCGCGCCGGCAACCGCCACATGGAATACGTGGCGATGCACGGCGCCTTCGACGACGTGCCGCTGCAGCGCATCCTCGACGCCTTCGCCGTGCATTACCCGAACATGCCGCTGGAGAACCGCGCGCAGCACGGTGACTTCATGGCCGACGCGGCGGCGGAGCGCATCAGCTCGTCGACGCGCTGACACGCAACGCGGGCAGCAGTTCTCTCTCGCCCCGGGCCGTCAGCTCCACCGCACGCCCGTCGCCGCGGCGCAGCCAGCCCACAGCGGACAGGTGCTGGAAGATCTCGTCGGCGAGCTGACCGGCGAGGTGATCGCGACGCTCGGACCAATCCAGGCAGGCGTAGGCGTAGCGGCGACGGCCGCTCGCAGGGCCCGGGTTCATTCCCCAGGCCTGCAGCCACTGCCTTCCGGCGTCGGACAGTTCGTAGCCGTCGGCGCCGGGGACCAGCCGGCCTTCGCTGCGCAAGGCGTCGAACAGCGAGACCGCCAGCTGTCCCGCCAGATGGCCGTAGCAGCAGCGCGCCAGGCGCAGCCGCCTGCGCTCGGGGTGGGCCCAGGCGCGATCGTGCGTGTCGCGCTCCGCCACCAGCGCCAGCGCCTCCAGCGCATGCGCCACCTCGGCGTCGGCCAAGCGGTAGTAGCGGTGCCGGCCGCGCGATTCGCAGACCACGAAACGCGCATCCAGCAGCTTAGCGAGATGCCCGCTCGTCGTGGCCGGCGTCACCGACGCGGCCTGGGCGAGTTCGCCCGCGCTGGCATATTCGCCGGACAGCAGGTAGGCCAGCATGCGCGAGCGCGCCGGGTCGGCCACCAGGGCGGCCACGCGGGCCATGCGCGGTTCGTGCGGCGTGCTCATCAGCTTCAGAGCAACGCGGCGCGCGAGTCAGCGGGCACGTGCTCGCGCTCGTGCAGGCCGTAGTCACGCAGCACCGAAGCCACGCGCAGCCGGTAGCTCGCGAACAGCTCGCTGCGCCCCTGCTGCTGCGCCTGGCGATGCAGGCCGTGGCAGCGCCAGGCACGCACCGCCGCTTCGTCGTGCCAGAAGCTCAGCGACAGGTAGTGCCCGGGCCGCGCCAGGCTCTCGAAGCGCTCGACCGAAACGAAGCCGTCGATGGACTCCAGTTCGGCCTTCAACGCCGCGGCGAGCTCGAAGTAGCGCCGCGCCTGGTCCGCACGCGGTTCCAACTCGAAGATCACCGCGATCATGGCGCCACCTCGCGCGGCAGGTTGCGGGTGGCCTCCACGTCCTCGAGCCAGCTGCGCTGCTCGCGCAGGATGAAGCGTTCGGCCTGGGCGAACTCGAAGTTCGCGCGGCCCTGCGCATCGCCTTTCAGCGCCGCCCGATAGCGTTCGTAGCCCGCCATGTCGTCGAAGCCGATCAGGCCCCAGGCCTGGTCGTTGCTGCCTTCGTGCGGCAGGAAGTAGCCGATCAGGTTGCCGCCGCAGCGCGGGATGACGCATGCCCAGCTTTCGGCATAGCGCTTGAAGGCATCGCGCTGGAAGGGGTCGATCTGGTAGCGGATGAAGCAGGTGATGGCCATGGCGTAGCTTCGAAGCGGTTGACGAGGCCCTGACTGTGCCGCACGTCTGCGTTGTGGTGCTTCGGTACGGGCCGAAGTTTGCGCGAGCCGACCCCTAGCCCCGCCAGAACTGCGGCGTGAACAGCACCAGCAGCGACAGCATCTCCAGCCGGCCCAGCACCATCGCGAAGGTGCACACCCAGGTCTGGAAATCGTTGAGTGCGCCGTAGTTGACGGCAGGGCCCACTTCGCCGAGGCCGGGGCCGATGTTGTTCAGGCAGGCGACGACCGCGGTGAAGGCGGTGACCACGTCCGCACCGCTGAACACCAGCAGCATCGTCAGCACCACCAGCGTGGCGCCGTAGACCATCATGAAAGCGATGATGTTCTGCATCACGCGCTGCGGGATCACCTGGCCGGCGATGACCACCGGGTTGACGACGCTCGGATGCACGATGCGCACCAGCTCGTGCTGCGCCTGCTTCAGCAGCAGCAGCATGCGCATCATCTTGATGCCACCGCCGGTGGAGCCGCCGCAGGTGGCGAAGCAGCCCAGCAGCAGCATCAACAGCGGCGCGAACTGCGGCCACTGCGTGTAGTCCTGCGTCGCGTAGCCGGTGGTCGTGCCGACCGACACCACATGGAACACCGTGTGGCGCAGCGCCACCAGGTAGTCGGGATAGGTGCCGGCGAGCCACAGGTACAGCGAGATCACCGCCACCCCCGCTACCATGACGAAGACGAAGGCGCGCGCCTCGACGTTGCGCCACAGCGGCCGCAGCGAGCGCTGCCGCCAGGCGACGAAGTACAGCGCCACGCTGATGCCGGCCAGCATCATGAAGAACACCGCCACCGCCTCGATGAGCGGCGAATTCCAGTAGCCGAAGCTGGCATCGTGCGACGAAAAGCCGGCCAGGCTCATGGTGCTGCACATGTGCATGAAGGCGTCGGACCAACTCATGCCCGCCCACCGGTAGGCAAAGAAGCAGGCAACGCAGCCGACGAAGTACACCGTCCACAGGCCGCGCGCCGTCTCGGCGATGCGCGGCGTCAGGCGGGCATCCTTCATCGGACCGGTCATCTCGGTCTTGAAGAGCTGCGCGCCGCCCACGCCCAGCAGCGGCAGAATCGCCACCGCCAGCACGATGATGCCGAGGCCCCCCACCAGCTGCAGGAAGCAACGCCACACGTTCACCGACAGCGGCAGCCGGTCCAGCCCGGGCAGCAGCGTGGCGCCGGTGGCGCTGAAGCCGGACATGGCCTCGAAGTAGGCATCGGTGACGCTGAGCCCGGGGATGGCCAGCAGCAGCGGCAGCGACGCAAAGGCCGGCAGCACCAGCCAGATCAGCACCACCAGCACGAAGCCGTCGCGCAGCTGCAACTCGCGGCGGAAGCGTCGCGTAGCCACCGTCAGCAGCACGCCGGCGGCCAGGGTCATGCCCATGGCGATGAGGAACGCGTCTTCGGCCGGGTCGTGCGCGGTCAGCGCGAAGGTCAGTGGCACCAGCATCAGCAGCGCGAACATCACCAGCATGCGCCCGATCAGGGCTGTGACCGCCAGCGGCGAGTTCATGTCAGAAGAAAGTGGCTCCGACCTGGAACAGCTTCTCGATCTGCCGCACCATGCGCTTGCGCGGCAGGAAGACGATGACATGGTCGCCGCTGCGGATGACCGTGTCGTGGTGGGCGATGATCACCTCCTTGGCCGGCTTCAGGTCCACACCGGGGCCGTCGCGCACGATCGCGCCGATCATCGCGCCGGGCGGCAGCGGCAGCTGCTCGATGCGCTTGCCCACCACCTTCGAGCTCTTCTCGTCGCCACGCGCCACCGCCTCCAGCGCCTCGGCGTCGCCGCGGCGCAGGCTGTAGACCGCGGCCACGTCGCCACGCCGCACGTGCGCCAGCAGCTCGCCGATGATGGTCTGCGCCGGCGAGATGGCGATGTCGATCTGCGTGCCCTGTCCCTGCACCAGGTCGGCGTAGGCACGGCGGTTGATCAGCGCCAGCACGCGCTGCGCGCCCATGCGCTTGGCCAGCAGGCAGGACATGATGTTGTCCTCGTCGTCGCTGGTCAGCGCCAGGAACAGGTCGGTATCCTGCACGTTCTCGTGTTCCAGCAGCTCCTCGTCGGTGCTGTCGCCGTGCAGCACCAGCGCATGGCCGGGCAGCTGCGTGCTCAGGTATTCGCAGCGCGTTGCGCTGCTCTCGATCAGCTTGACCTGACATTCGCGCGCGATCTGGCGCGACAAGCGCAGCCCGACGCGTCCGCCGCCGGCGATGATCACGCGCTTTACCGGTTCGGCACGGTGATGCAGCGCATCCAGTACGCCGCGCACGTGCTCGTTGGCGGCCAGCACGAACAGTTCATCCGCCGGTTCGATGCGCGTGTTGCCGTCGCAGATCACCTGCCGGTCGTGGCCGAGCAGGTCGCGCCGGTAGATGGCGACGATGCGCATCGGCAGACCTGGCACCAGCGCCGGCAGCTCGGAG
>Ga0315912_10004059_pt1 | contig 14087 bp, 14 predicted proteins | sample VfabasoilMG_FD_204469 | JGI IMG/M metagenome (GOLD analysis project Ga0315912, IMG submission 204469) | Garden soil microbial communities collected in Santa Monica, California, United States - V. faba soil | ecosystem: Environmental > Terrestrial > Soil > Garden | place: USA: California... | reverse complement strand
CTCGCAGCCCGAGCCCACCGCCGGCCCTTGCACGACCGCGACCACGGGCATCGGCAGGTCTTCCAGCGCGCCGTAGGCGGCGAATCCCTTCATGCGGCGCTCGCGCACCTGCGCCGCGTCCATGCCCTGGCGCTCCTTCAGGTCCGCTCCCGCGCAGAACACCGGGCCGTTGGCACGAACCAGGACGAGCTTGACGTCCTCACCGGATGAAATCTTTCTGGAAAACTCCAAAAGCAAAACACACATTTCGAGATTGAGCGCGTTGCGGCTGTCCGGACGGTTCAGGGTGAGCGTCGCGACGCCGTCCTTGGCCGAATAGAGCACGGCGCTCATATTGCCTTCTCGCTCTTCAGCTTGCGGATCTTTTCGGCCGGGTAGCCGAGCATCTCCGCCAGCACCCGGTCGGTATCGGCGCCGAGGGCCGGCGGCGCGCCGACCGCGGGATTGTCCCAGCCGAGGAACTTGTAAGGCAGCGCGAGCGCCTTGAATTCGCCAACGCCAGGATAGTCGAAGCTGTCGACCAGGCCGCGCGCACGCACATGCGGGTCGGCGAGGATCTCGGCGACATCATTCACCGGTCCGATCGGCACTTCGACTTCGTCGAGTATTTGAAGCAGATGGGCCCGGTCAATTCTCAGAATGGTTTCCGTGAGTTTTTTCATGATCTCTTCACGATGTTGAACTCTGAGTTCATTCGAACCAAACCCCAAACCCCATTCACCCAAACCCAACGCCCTGCACAACGGTTCCCAGTGCTGGTCGCTGGCGGTGATGTGGGCGAACCTGCCGTCCTTGCAGCGGAAGGTCGCCGAAGGCACGCGCCCGGGGTGCTCGGTGCCCAGGCGCGGCGGGACTTCTCCCAGCGCGAAATAGCGCGCGGCGGCCAGCGTGAGCAGCGCCACCTGGCCATCCAGCATGGAAAAATCCAGGTGCGCTCCGCGCCCGGTCTTCTCGCGCCCGGCGAGCATCGCCAGGATGCCGATGGCGACCCACAGTCCGGAGGTCAGGTCGGCGACCGGCAGGCCGGGCTTCACCGGGCCGCCGTCCTTTTCTCCCGTCAGGCTCATCAAGCCGCCCATGGCCTGGAAAACGGTGTCGTAGCCCTTTTTCCGCGCGTAGGGACCGGTCTGGCCGAAGCCGGTGCAGGAAACATGGACCAGGCGCGGATTCAGCGTGGACAGCATGGTGAAGTCCAGGCCGTAGCGCGCCAGCGTGCCGACCGGGAAGTTCTCCACCACCACGTCCACCTTCTGCGCCAGCTCTCGCACGATGTTTTGCCCTTGCGGGCTGCGCAGGTTGACCGTGATCGACGCCTTGGAACGGTTGCAGGCGAAGTAGTAGGCGCTGTCCTGCGCCAGCTGCGGCTCGAAGCCGCGCGTTTCGTCGCCCGCGCCGGGCTGCTCGACCTTGATCACGGTCGCGCCCAGCTCGGCGAGGATCATGCTCGCAAACGGACAGGCGAGCACGCGCGACAGGTCGAGAATGGTCAGGTGTTGCAGGGGTTTCACGATTTATGCTCTGCTTGAATTTTCTATCGGAAAGCCAGAAGTCCGATTCCCAATAAAACCAAAACCGCACCCAATAGCGTGCGCGCATTCAACTCTTCCTTGTTCCTGAGGATGAACACGCTGACCGGGAAGATGACCAGCGGCGTGGTGTGCACGACGAGCACCGCGAGCGCGATTTCCATGTGATTCATGGCGAGCGCGACGAAAATGGAGCCGAGCGCGGTCGAGACGCCGCAGCCGACATAGAGCCACAGCGCCTTGCGGTCGGCCGCGCGGTACTGCGCCGCGACCCGGTCCCAGTCGCGTGTCGCGAGCAGCTGGCACAGCAGCGCCGCGCAGGACGAAACCACGGTGCCGAACACGGCCTCCTCCCAGTTGCGCATGGCGAGGCCGCGCAGCACGTTGCCCATGCCGAAGCCCGCGACCGTCAACAGGCCGACCACCAGGCCCTTGCGCGCCGCCGACGGCGACAGCGCGCCCACCGAGCCGGCGCGCGGTTGCGTGAACCACAGGCCGATCCAGACAATCACCATTAACAGGAGTTCGTACCAGCCCAGGCGCTCGTCGGCGAGCAGCCAGGCGCCCACCAGGGCGAAGGCCGGTGCGGTCGAGTGGAACACGCTGGCGCGCGAAGGCCCGAGGATGCGCACCGCATCGAACAGGAAGCGCCGGCCGAGGAAGGTGCCGACCACGCCACCCAGCGCGAACAGGCCTACGCCCTTCCAGTCCCAGGCCCAGGGCGCGCTGCGCGCGGCAAGCTCGAAGGGAAACAGCAATAGCGGGAAGAGGATGTTGGTCGCCAGCACGACGAAAAAACCGGCGTCCACCGGCATGCGCGCCACCGCGTAGCGGGTGATCAGGATGTTGGCCGCGAAACACAGCATCGCGGCGAAGGCGAAGGTGACCCCCATGCATGCCTACGCCTTGTCGAAGGAACGCAAGTTTGCGTTTGGGGAACGCAAGTTTGCGTTGACGCCGCGCATGCGCTTGTTGGCTTCGCGCCCGCGCCGGAGCGCCTCCTCCAGCGGCAGGTCCGCGACTTCGTGGAACAACTGCTTGGTGGCTTGAATGGCCTGGGGTTTCAATTCGCAAAGCTTTTCAGCCAATGCCAAAGCTTCTGGCAACACTTCTGCATCCGGCACCACTCGATTGACGAGCCCGGTTTCCATCGCGCGCCGGGACGACAAAGGCTCCCCGAGAGAAACCAATTCGAATGCAAGCTTTCTGCCCACCTGGCGCACCAGGTTGGCCATCACGATGGCGGCGACGATGCCGTGGCGCGTTTCCGGATAGCCGAGCTGCGCGCCCTCGGCCATCACCGCGAGGTCGCCTGCGATCGCCAGGCCGGCGCCGCCGCCCATCGCCGCGCCGTTGATCGCGGTAATCACCGGCTTTGCCATCCTTGAAAATGCCAGGTGCAATTGCATGGTGAGTTCCGCGCGTTCCTCGACAAGGTGCTGCTTCTCCGGCACCAGGTCCTTGAACTCGGCCAGGTCGGCGCCGGCGCAGAACCCCTTGCCCGCGCCCGTGAGCAGCACGCAGGCCACGCCTTGGGCGGCGTCCGCCGCGCGCAGGCCTTCCAGCAGCGCGCGCGTCAATTCGGTGTTGAGCGCGTTGCGCTTGTCCGGCCGGTTCAGGGTGAGGATGCGCACCCGGCCGAGATCCTCCGTCAGCAGCGTGCTCATCGCGCCTGCTTTTCGCGCTGGATGAATCCGCGCGCCTCGTGCGCGAGCTTGGCCATGATGGCGTCCAGCGCCACGCGCTCCTTCGCGGTCAGGCAGCCGACGAAGGCATCGTTGCGTTCGGCTGCGGCGTGGATCAGCTTCCGGTAAAGGCTTTTCCCCTTCGCGGTCAGCGAGAGACGTATGCCACGTCCGTCGCTCGCGTCGGTTGCGCGCACCACGATCATCTTCCGGGTCAGGCCCGCCACCACGCGGCTCATCTGGCTCTTGTCCATGCCGGCGGCGCGCGCGAGCTCGTTGAGCGACTGCGCGTCCTGCGCCCCGCCCAGCAATGCCACCGTGCGCCATTCCCAGAGGCTGACGCCGAACTCGCGCCGGTAGCGCATCTCGGCACCGCGCGACAGCAGGTTCGCCACGCGGTGCAGGCGGTAGGAAAGCAATTCCCTTATGGTCGGGCTAGTCATCGAAAAACGGCGTTTCGTCCTCGCCGCGCAGGCGGATATCGAATGTGTAAAGGCCTGGTTCTGCTTCCTTGCCGATCAAAAGATTCTTTCTGTTCAAAACCAGATTCAACACCGGATCCGGACCATCCTCGAAGAACAGGGTCGTCTTCAATATCCTCAGCAAGCCGGAAAACATCACCATGAAATTGACGTGCGGCTGGCGTCCCGCCGGCGCGCCGGGACGAATGGTGCGGAACGTATAGCAGCCGTCCTTGCCGGTCGCCGCGCGGCCCCAGCCGAAGAAACCGGGGTCGGCCTGCGCGTGGCGCGGGTCGGCCGGGTGGCGGAAGATGCCCTGCGCATCCGCCTGCCAGATTTCCACGATCAGGTTCTCCAGCGGTGCGCCGTCTTCCTGCACCACGCGGCCGCGGATCTCGATGACGTCACCTTTCGCTTTGCGACCTTCGAACTGCGTGAGGTCGTTCGCGCCCGCATCCACGTAGCGCGGCGGGAAGAACGGCCCGATCGTCGCTTCGCCAGTCGGGACCATCATGGCTGCGCTGCCGTCGCGGCCCTGCCGCGCAGCACGATCTGGTGCTCGAACACGAGCGCGTTGTAGGGCTCGGTGGCGGGCGGCACGTAGCGCGCGACGAGGCTCTCGCGCGCCGCGGGGTCGGGCACGGCGTTCAGGATCCGGTCCTGCTGGTTCAGCGGTTCGCCGGGGAAATACATCTGCGTCACCAGGCGCGACAGCCAGACCCTGCCAAAAACCGAAAAGTGGATGTGCGGCGGCCGCCACCAGCCGTCGCGGGTGGGCACCGGATAGGCGCCGGGCTTCACGGTGCGCAGCTCGAACGCGCCGCTTTCGTCGGTCACGAGGCGCGCCGCGCCGTAGAAATTCGGGTCGGGCGGCGCGTGGTCGTCGTCGTTGGGATGGATGTAGCGGCCGGCGGCGTTCGCCTGCCATATTTCCACCACCGTGCCGCCGACGGGCGCGCCATCTTCGTCGAGCACGCGCACGCGCAGGTGCATCAGCTGGCCGATCGCCTGCGTCGCGCCGTGCCCGGCGATGTCGCCGCCGAGCACCTTCACGCGTCCCGCCACTTCCAGCGGGCCGGTCAGCTCCGACAGCGTGGGATCGCGCTTCACCAGCGGCCGAGCCGGATTGCGCAGCGGCGTCTGCGGGTAGCCCGGCACGATGCGCAGCGGCTGGGTGCGCTCGTCGCGCGGCAGGATCAGGGTTTTCATGTGCATTGACAGCTTCGCGCAATTGGTTGATGCTGTCAACTATGTCGGCCGTCATCCTGTGCGAGTGTTTCGCACGCGACGGGCTGCAGCACGAGCCCGCCTTCATCCCCACCGCCACCAAGCGCGCGCTGGTCGAGCGCTTCGCGGCCATCGGCTTCCCGCGAGTCGAGGCGACTTCGTATTCGAACCCGAAGGTCGTGCCCCAATTTTCCGATGCAAGCGAATTGCTGCGGGACCTGTTGCGCGTTTCCGGTGTTCACTACAAAGCAACCTGCGCAAACCCCAAAGCGGTCCAGCGCGCCCTCGCCGACCTCGACGCCGGCTACGGCGCGAACGAGATCAGCCTGCTCGTCTCGGCGACCGAAGCGCACTCGCAGCAGAACCTGAAGTGCAGCCGCGCCGCGCAGTGGGCCAACATCGAGGAGATGGTGCACACGGCCGGCGGGCGCTTCCGCCTGGTTGGCACCGTGTCGGTGGCCTTCGGTTGCCCTTTCGAGGGCAAGGTGAATTCCGGCGACGTTCTGAATGATGTTTCCCGTTTTGGTTCTCTGGGGGTTCAATACGTGGCGATCGGCGACACCACGGGCATGGCCACTCCCCGTTCGGTAAAAAGCCTTTTCCAGGAAATGCAAACCATCAAAGGCGTCACCCCCATCGCCCACTTCCACGATTCCCGCGGCACCGGCCTTGTGAACTGCGTTGCCGCGTACGAAGCCGGGGTGCGGCACTTCGACGCCTCGTTCGGCGGCGTCGGCGGCCACCCGGCGAAGGTGAAATACGGCGGCGGCTTCACGGGCAACGTCTGCACCGAGGACCTGGTCGGCCTGTTCGAATCCATGGGCGTCGACACCGGGATAGACTTGGGCCGCCTGCTCGCCACCGCGGAATCCTGCGAGCAGGCGCTTGGCCGCGAGCTGCACGGCCGTGTCACCCGAAGCGGATTGAATCCACTGCGATGAAACCGCCGTTCCGTGCAGACCAGGTAGGAAGCCTTCTCAGGCCCAGAGAACTTGCGGATGCACGAAAAAGCCTGAAAGGCGAAAAACTCAGGGAAGTCGAAGACCGCTGCATCAAGGAAGCAATTCGAAAACAGGAATCCCTGGGCCTGCAGGCCATCACCGACGGGGAGATGCGGCGCGACTGGTGGCACCTCGACTTCATGACACAGCTGGACGGCGTGACGGCGGTGGCCAATCCCGGCCCGAAGTTCGGCGGTACCGAGGAGCAGCCGCCGATCCCCTCGGTCACCGGAAAGGTCGGCTGTTCGAAGCCCGTGATGGTTGATGATTTTGCTTTTTTAGAACAAAACACAAACCAGACTGCGAAGTTCACCCTTCCCTCCCCCTCGATGCTGCATCTGCGCGGCGGGCGCAGCTCGATCTCGAAGACGGCCTACCCGGACCTGGCCGAATTCTGGGCCGATACCGCCGCGGCCTACCGCAAGGCAATCCGGCAGTTCGCCGACGCGGGCTGCACCTATCTGCAGCTGGACGACGTGAGCTTTTCCTATCTCTGCGACCCGAAGATCCAGGAGACCGCGCGCAGGAACGGCGACGATCCGGCCGCATTGCCGCGCACCTACGCGAACGCGGTGAGCGCGGCGCTGAAGGACCGCCCGGCCGGCATGACGGTCACCATGCACACCTGCCGCGGCAACTTCAAGAGCAGCTGGGTGGCCTCGGGCGGCTACGAGACCGTGGCCGAGGCGATGTTCTCGGCCGACGTGGACGCCTTCTTCATGGAATTCGACGACGAACGCTCGGGCGGTTTCGAACCGCTGCGCTACCTGCCGAAAGGCAAAAAGGTTGTCCTGGGGCTGGTGACGACGAAAGTAGGCGAACTGGAGTCGAAGGACTTCCTGCTCGAGAAAATAAAAGCCGCGGAAAAATTCACCCCCCTGGAAAACCTCTGCCTGTCGCCGCAGTGCGGCTTTTCCAGCACCCACCACGGCAACGCGCTGTCGCTGGACGAGCAGTGGCGCAAGCTCGAGCGCGTGGTCGAGGTCGCGCGCGAAGTCTGGCGCTAGCCTTGGCCGCACCGGTTTCCGTCGCGCACACCCACGTGCACTCGCTGCGCCTGGCCTCAGGCGCCGAGGCGCTGGCCGCGCGCGTCCTGCTCGCCGACGGGACGGCGGGGTTCGGTTTCACACTCAACATGGATGCCGGCGTGGCGCGCGACATGGCGGCCTGGGACGCGCTCGGGCGCAGCAGGGCCGTGCCTTTGCATTCCCTGTTGGGGGGCTCCCATAGAAAAAGAATAGGTATCGAGAACGACGAGAATCCCTGCATTCCTCCGGACTGGACTGCGCTGCGCAAGGGCATCCTCGACAACAAGTATGACCTCCTGCGCATCGATCCCTTTGCCTGGGGTTCGCTCGAGCAGGTGGTGACGATCGCGGCCGCCGGCGCCGCCTTCGATCTGGGCATCGCCCTGCTTGCGCCCAACGCGCATGCGTGGGAGATCCAATACTGCGCTGCCCTTGCGGCCACGCTGAGAGGGGAAGACAGCAAAGTCATTTTGAAAACAAAAGCAAAAGAAAACGAAATCAAAATCTCAAACCTCCCGGGGATCGGTATCGACTGGTCTCTCGAACCCGCATTCGGCAAGATCCAGTGGCAAAGCTAGGCATCGCGTCGCTGCGCCTGACGCGGGTGTCGATCCCGCTCACGCTCGTGCACGCGGGCTCGATGTACGTGATCCAGAAGGCCGAGCGCACGGTGGTCGAGCTCACGCTGGAGAACGGCGTCACGGGCCTGGGCGACACCTGGGGCACGCCCGAGGTGTACGCGATGGCCGGCGCCTTCGGCAAAGCGTGGATCGGCAAGGACGCGCTCGACCGCTTCGCGTTGCGCAGCGCCACCCTCGGCAGATCGAATTACGACAACAAGTACGGCCGCAACGGCCGCGCCGCGTACGCCGGGCTCGACCTCGCCGCCTGGGACGCGGTGGCGCGCAGCCTGAAGCTTTCGCTCGCCGAACTGATCGGCGCACGCCAGCGCGAAAGCATCGACGTGGTCTCCACGCTGCCCGCCGCGATCCTGCCGAAAGCAGTGTCGCGAGATGAACTGACCAAGCACCTGGACGATCTTTCGAACACGCCGAAGGTCGTGGATTTCGCGCAGGCGCAGGCGCGCAAGTTCGGCTTCCGCTCCTTCAAGCTGAAAAGCGCGGCCTACTCGCCCGAATGGGACTGGAAGCTGCTCAACGAACTCAGGGAGGCGATGCCGTCGGCGCGCATCCGCTTCGATCCGAACGCCAACTACGGGCCGGCGACGGCCACCGCCCTGTGCAAGCGCCTCGATCCACTCGGCCTGGAATTCTTCGAGGACCCGACCGGCGAACTGGAGGGCCTGGCGCGCCTGAAGTCCGCGGTGAAGACGCCGGTGGCGACCAACATGTGGGTGGTGAAGGACGAGCAGCTCGCGCCGGCGATCCGCCGCCAGGCGGTGGACGTGGTGCTGGGCGACCTCTTCATGTGGGGCGGCATCGACGCGCTGCGGCGCATGGCGAAGGCGGCGCATGCCTTCGGTCTCAAGCCCGCGCTGCACAGCGTCTACGAGACCGGCATCGCGACCGTGGCCAACCTGCACCTCGCCTCCGCCCTGCCGGAAGTCGAATACCCGAACGACGCGAGCCTGCATTTCATGTCCGCGGACGTGCTCAAGGAAGTCCAGGAAGTGAAAAACGGCGCGATGACGCTTCCGGCCGGCTACGGCCTGGGCGTAACGCTCGATCGCGCGCAACTGGAGAAGCTCACCACCGGATGCACTGCGATTGGCGATTGATCCGCCGTCCCCGCGCACGCGGGTACCCAGGTTTGCCATTCGTTCTAACCCCGAGTCGCGTTGCAATCAAAAAGCCGACAACTGCGGCTTTTCCCGGCGCCGAACTGAATTGTGATTGAACGTTAAACGCGATGAAACTGCTCTGCGGGCCGATTCCTTTCGCCGTCATGCTCGGGCTTGGTGCGCCCGCAATCGGAGCCGAAACGATCACCGGCGCTCAGTACGAGGCGCCGGTCGATCGCTACGGGCATTTTGCTCTCGGCCGCCCGCACGAGTATGCGCGTGTGAGGGCGACGACAGATGCCGGACGCACGCTGACGCTGCAGCTCCCGGAGGATGAGGTGTTCGAGGATCTGGCGCCGCGCCTCGTAAGGCTGGCGACCGGCGAGCCAGAAGAACTCCTTACCATCATCAGTCGCCGCGGCAGCGGCGCGCGGCTCGCGACAATTCGATTAGGCCGCGACCGTCTCGACATGGGCGCGCAGTCTCCAGCGATCGGCACGCCGATGCGCTGGCTGAACCCGGTCGGCGTTGCCGATCTCGATGGTGACGGCCAGCCCGAGATTGCCGCGGTCATCACGCCGCACATCGGTGGCACGTTGAAGGTCTACCGACGGGCCGGCGACAAGCTGGTTGAGATTGCCGGTCTTGCAGGATTCTCGAATCACATCTACGGCTCGCCCCAACTCGCGATGTCGGCGCCAGTGTCAGTCGGCGGCCGGATGTACTTGCTGGTGCCCGACGCGGCGCGCCTGCTTCTGCGAGTCATCGCGCTGGAGGGCGGGCGCCTCGTCGAGGTCCGTCGGTGCGCGCTATCCGCGTCGCTGACCGGCGCGCTGCGGGTCATTGCACCTTCGAAGGTTTCAGTCGATCTGCGCTCCGGGCCGCAGTCGATCGTTTTGAGTGACTGCCCCGTCAGCCGGGTGCAGGGGCCAGAGCGATCACAGTCAGCGTTTAACTTGGCGAGGGTGGCGGACGCGACGCAAGAAAGCGCCAGAGGCGGCCGGATTCCGTGGTAACAGTGCAGCCAGTCCGACGCTGAGCGGGATTCAGGCGGCGCGGATCGGCAGCCGGCGCACGGGCTTGCCGGTGGCGGCGAACACCGCGTTCGCCACCGCCGGCGCGATGGGCGGGGTGCCGGGTTCGCCGACGCCGCCCAGGTGCTCCCAGCCGCTGTCGACGATTTCGACCCTGATCGCCGGGCACTCGCCGATGCGCAGCACCGGGTAGTCGCCGAAGTTGGTCTGCTCGACGCGGCCACCCTTGAGCGTGACTTCGCCGTAGAGCGCCGCGCTCAGGCCGAACACGATGCCGCTTTCCATCTGCGCGACCACGGTGGACGGGTTCACGGCCTTGCCGCAGTCGATGGCGCAGGCGACGCGGCGCACGCGCACCGCTCCGGCCGCGTCGACCTCGACCTCGGCGACCTGCGCGACGATGGAATGGAAGGATTCCGCGAGCGCGATGCCGCGCCCGGCGCGCGTCCCGGGCGCCGCGGCGAGCGCCGTGCCCCAGCCGCCCATTTTCGCCGCCGCTTCGAGCACGCGCCGGTGGCGCGGCGCGCCGGCCAGCATGGCGCGGCGGAACTCGAAGGGATCCTTGCCCGCGGCGCGCGCCACTTCGTCGAGGAACGCTTCCACGAAGAACGCGTTGTAGCTGTGCCCCACGCTGCGCCAATAGCCGACCGGCACGGGCGCCTCGGCGAGCACGTGCTCGACCAGCCGGTTCGGCATCGCATACGGCAGGTCGTAGGCGCCTTCGGCGACGGTCTTGTCCTTCATCAGGTCGGAGGCCGCGGCCGGCAGCAGGCGCGCCGTGAGATTTTGCGTGCACGACTGCCCGACGATGCGATGGTGCCAGGCGACAACGGCGCCGGAACTATCCAGCGCGCAGCGCAGCCGTGAGCGCGCCATCGGCCGGTAGACATCGTGCTGCATGTCCTCTTCGCGCGACCAGATGAGCTGCACCGGCGAGCCCGGCAGGCGCGCGGCGATCGCCACCGCCTCGACGATGACGTCCACTTCGACGCGCCGGCCGAAGCCGCCGCCCAGATAGGGCGTGTGTACCGTCACCGACTCGCTCGGCAGCCCGGCGGCTTTGGCGGCGAACCATGTTGCGAGCGTGGGCGCCTGGTTGCCGGCCCAGACCTCGCAGCGCCCGTCCTTGACGAGCGCGGTGGCGTTCATCGGCTCCATGGTGGCGTGCGCGAGATAGGGCACTTCCAGCTCGGCTTCGACGACTTTGCCGGCGCCCGCAAACGCCGCCGCGACATCACCCACTTCCTCGTAGGCGCGCGCCTTGCCGCCGGCGAGCAGCTTCGCGTAGGCCGCGCGCTGGCCTGCGGTGTCGAGCGCCGCGTGCGGCCCGGGGTACCAGGCGATCTCGAGCGCGGCGAGCGCCGATTGCGCGCGCCACCAGCCGTCGGCGACCACGGCCACCGCCGCCGCGGTAGTCGAGGTTGCCGCGAGATCGACGATCGCCTTGACGCCGGGCATTGCCCGCACCTTTTCCGCGGCGACGGACTTGAGCGATCCGCCGAATGACGGGCAGTGCGCGATCGCCGCGTAAAGCATGCCGGGCAGGCGCACGTCGATGCCGAAAGGCGCGCTGCCGTCGCATTTCGCCGGCGTGTCGAGGAGCGCCTGCGGCTTGCCGATCAGCCGGTACGCCGCCGGGTCCTTCAACCGCACCCTGACGGGCACCGGCAACGCGGCCGCTTCGCGCGCAAGCTCGCCATACTCGAGCCGGCGCCCGCTCGCGGCGTGGATCACCCTGCCGCGCTCGGCGCTGCAGTCGGCGGGCGCAACACCCCAGCGCTTCGCCGCCGCCGCGATCAGCATCGCGCGCGCCGCGGCGCCGGCTTGGCGCATGACGGGAAACGCGTCGCGCACGCTCGAAGAACCCCCGGTCGCCTGCACGCCGAGGATTTCGGCAAAGCGGAACTGCGTCAGGCGCGCGACGCGCGCGAGCCAGCCGTGGTCGTCCGGGCGGAACGGCACCGCGTCGGCGAGCATCGTCGCGTTGGCATACACGGGGTCCACCGGCGCCTGTTCGAAGCGCACGCTGGAGAACTCGCAATCCAGTTCCTCTGCGACCAGCATCGGCAGCGCGGTACTGATGCCCTGCCCCATCTCCTGGCGCGGCACCATCACCGTGACCGTGCCGTCGGGCGCGACCGCCAGCCAGGCCGTGAGCGCCTGGGCGCCGCCGCCTGGCGCAAAGTTGGCGGGCCGGCGCAGCCGGTCGCGCGCCCGGTAGAACAGCCCGCCGCCCACCACCAGCGCGCCGCCCGCAAGGCCGGCGGCGAGGATCAGCCGGCGGCGCGTGCGGCTCTTCGGCGCGGCTGCCATGGAATTACTTGCGCATCAGCACGAAGTCGTAGTGCGCCGCGGCGACGCCGTCTTTGCCTTTCTTGAAGTCGACGATCAGATCCGGCTTCACGCCGAACACTGCATCCGAATCCAGATATTTTCCGCCCTTGACGAACAAATGCGTGATGAGCGGCCTGTAGCCCCTCGCCGTGATCCAGAAATGCAAATGCGGCGGGCGCATCGGGTGGCGGCCGGTGGCCCTCAGCATCCGTCCCACCGGCCCGTCGTGCGGTACCGGGTAGAACTCCGGGCGCACGCAGCGGAAATGGAAACGTCCCTTCGCGTCGGCCCTGAAGACGCCGCGCAGGTTCATGGCCTTGCCCTTCTGCATGTCGTAGAAGCCGTCGGCGCCGGCCTCCCACACGTCCAGCTCGGCGCCGGGGATGGGCCGCCCTCTCAGGTCCTTGATGGTGCCGCTGACGCGGCAGGGGATGCCGTCCTTCTTGTTCCTGGAGATGTTCGCGCCAAGCGGATAGCGCGGCGCCTTCTGGCGGTGGAAAGGCCCGAGCACCGTGGATTCGGTACTGCCGGCATTGGCCTTGTAGTTGAGCGCGTCCACCAGCATGGAGACGCCGAGCGTGTCCGACATCAGGATGAATTCGTCGCGCTCCAGGCGACCGGCCTGCGTGAGGAACTTGATGCCCTCGAACCACTCTTCCTGCGTGGGCTTCACGTCGCGGACGAAGGAATGCATGTGGGTGATGAAGCTGGTCATCAACTGCTTGAGCCGTTTGTTCTTCGTGCCGCGGATGCGCCGGAGCACCTCGCCGGTGAGTTTCTTTTCGCTGAACCTGCGGATCGCCATGGAAATCGCCTCCTGGCGGAATGCTAACATCGCGGCCGGAGGAGATTCCATGCGCCACATCGTGTTGATTGCTTCCCTGCTGCTCGCGCTGCCCGCCGTGGCGCAGGACAAGACCATCCGCTTCCTGCTCGCCTACCCGCCCGGCGCCTCGAGCGACATCCTGACGCGCCTGCTCGCCGACAGGATGCGCGTCTCGCTCGGCGTCAACACCATCGTCGAGAACAAGCCCGGCGCCGGCGGCATCGTCGGCACCGAGGCCGCCAAGGGCGGAGCGCCGGATGGCACGACGCTGCTCATGACGCCGCTCGCGCCGATGGTCGCCTTCCCGCATTCGCACGGCAGCGCGATCCGCTACGACCCGTTCAAGGACTTCGAGCCGGTGGCGCACCTCACCGACTTCCAGCTGGCGCTGGTGGTGAATGCCGAGTTGCCGGCGAAGAACCTGGCCGACTACGTCGCGCTCGTGAAGAAGGACCCGAAGCTCGGCGACTACGCCTCCGCCGCCGCCGGCAGCCTGCCGCACTATGTCGGCGTCATGTTCGGCAAGGCCGCGGGCCTCGACATGACGCACGTGCCCTACAAGGGCACCGCGCCCGCCCTGCAGGCGCTGGTGGGAGGCGAAGTCAAGGCCGCGTTCTTCGTGCTGTCGGACGCGCTCACCACCGTGCGCTCGGGCAAGGCGCGCGTGGTCGCGGTCGCAGGCGCCAAGCGCTCGCCGCTCGCCCCGGACGCCCCGACCTTCAGGGAGCTGGGCTATCCGATCGAGGCAGCCGCCTGGTACGCGCTCTTTGCGCCCGCCGGCACGCCCAAGGCGCTGGTCGACCGCTACGCCAAGGCGGCGGTCGACGCCATCCGCTCCGCCGACATGAAGGAGAAGCTCGAGCAGATGGGGCTGGAGCCGACCGGCTACGGGCCGGCGGAACTGGCGAAGATCCTGCGCAGCGACTACGACAAATGGGGGCCGGTCATCAAGGCCTCGGGCTTCAAGCCATAGAAGGTGGAAACCCGAGCATGAACATCCTCTTTGCCTCCACCAAGGAGAAGCCGGAGTTCTGGTTCCCGCTGCTGCAGAAGCTCCTGCCGGACGACAAATTCTTCGGCTGGCCGGACAACAACGGCGGCGACATCGACGTCGCCATCGTCGCCACCCATCCCAAGGGCGCGCTCGCCGGGCTGCCGAAGCTGAAGCTCATCCAGTCGCTGTGGATGGGCGTCGAGAACATCGTCGCCGATCCCGACCTGCCC
>Ga0315912_10004058_pt1 | contig 14087 bp, 6 predicted proteins | sample VfabasoilMG_FD_204469 | JGI IMG/M metagenome (GOLD analysis project Ga0315912, IMG submission 204469) | Garden soil microbial communities collected in Santa Monica, California, United States - V. faba soil | ecosystem: Environmental > Terrestrial > Soil > Garden | place: USA: California... | reverse complement strand
CTTCGACTGGTGCTGGCAAGCGCACATGCCGTGGTGCTCAGCCGGCGCAGCGATCCTGAAGACGGGCCGATTACTGCGACGGTTGCCACATTGGCCGCTCGTATCGGAATCCGGCGACCGGTGTTGGTGCGGATCTCGATGCGGACGGACAGCCCCGCCACGCTCGGCCTGCTCCGTCCGATCATTCTGCTTCCACCCGCGGTGGCGCTCGGCGTCACGCCGCAGCAACTCGAGGCGCTGCTCGCCCATGAGCTCGCGCACATCCGTCGTCACGACTACTTGATCAACCTGCTGCAGATGCTGGTCGAGACGCTGTTCTTCTATCACCCCGCGGTCTGGTGGACGTCGAAACGCATTCGCGTCGAGCGTGAGCTGTGCTGCGACGACATCGCCGTGGACGCGTGCGGTGATGCTGTCGGCTACGCGCAAGCGCTGACGAAAGTCGCACGCATGCAGATCTCGCGTCCAGGGCTTGCTCTTGGCGCGACGAGCGGGCCGTTCCTGCAGCGAATTCAGCGACTGCTTGGCGTGGCCACGACCAGCCGGCCGGCGTATCCGTTGTGGGTCACCGTCGCATCGCTCGTGATGATCGTCGCGGTCATGTTCACGGGCTCGTACGCGCAGAGTGCCTCGCCCGGAACACTGGCGCCTGCTGACACGGGACCCGACGTCACGTTGACGGGACGCGTCATCGACGCGACCAGTGGTCAGCCGGTCGCGGGCGCGACGATACGCGCCCAGTACGTCACTGGGGTTGCGAACCCGACGAAGTGCCCGATTGGTGATTGTGAAGAAGTCCTCGATCCGGTTGCTGGCCGGATCACCATCTATCGTGCGACGACCGGCCGCGATGGCCATTTCAGCATCCCGGACATGAGAACGGGTGACTATCTCGTGGCCGCTACCGCAACGGGCTACGTGCAGCGCTATTTCGGCGAGACATCGAATAACACGCCAGAGACGTCGATCCATGTCGCAGCCGGGCAGCGGACGCCCTCGATCGAAGTGAAGCTCGAGCTCGCGGGCTCAGTGAGCGGGCGCATCGTCTCCGATACGGGCGCTGGATTGCCGGGCGTCGAGGTGGAACTGCTGCGCAGCATCTACATGCCCGGAGGAACGCAACCGGTGGCCATTGCGTTCGCCCAGACAGAGAAAGAGGGCGCATACCGTTTCGGGAACGTGCCTCCCGGTGACTACTACGTCCGCGCGTATGCGCCCGGCTCCGTTCGGCCGAGACCAACGCGCACGCCGCGCTCGTACGTCGTGACGTTCTTTCCCGAGGCCCGGGAGGTCAGGTTTGCCCAATCGATCGTCCTCGCCACCGGCCAGGAGCTAGGCGGTGTTGACTTCGCGTTGGCGACAGCGGCAACGCGCCGCGTGATCGGCCGCTTGGTCGATCCTGCCGGCGCCTCGCTCACGAGCGCGGGAGTTCGCCTGATCCCTCGATCCAACTGGACGGAGCAGCTCGATGCCAGGGCGAACGCTGATGGGACATTCGCGTTTCCCGATGTGCCGGCCGGCGAATACATGCTCCTTGTCTTCGACACATCCAACCTGCGCGCCTGGAACAACGTCGTCCGCGACGTGTCCGTCTTCGAGGACGTGACAGACATGCGCTTGATCGCCGGACCATCGGTGAGCGTCAGGGGGCGTGTCGTGCAGGAAGGTGGTCGCTCGCTTCCTTTCGATCCGACCGACCTGCGGGTCATGACAGAACAGCGTATGAGCGGGTTCGGCATTCACGGGGCCGGTTCCGTAAAGGTGTCGGCGGACGGCACGTTTACGATGCGAAGCGGCGCAGGCGCACTGCACCTCGGAATCATCGGGGTGCCGCCAGGGTGGTTTGTGAAGTCGGTGCAATTGAACGGGGTCGACGTCACTGATGCGGAATTCGATCTGGCGGCCGGAGGCCAACAGCACTTCGACATCACGCTGACCAACCGCGTCAGCCGTCTCGGCGGGACCGTCACCGATCGCTCTGCGCGACCCGTCTCGAACGCGCTGATCGTCGTGTTCCCGGAAGACCGGGCACGCTGGACCAACACTCGCGCCATCAAGACGACCTTCTCGCATCAGCAAGGTCGATATGAGATCGACTCACTTCCCCTCTCGAAATATCGCGTTGTCGCGGTCACGTCGCTGCCGCGCAACGCCTGGACCGATCCCGAAGTGCTCTCTCGACTGTTCCCGGACTCGTCGCCGATCTCTTTAGACGAACTCGGCCAGAGCACGCTTCACTTGAAGGTCGTGCAACCGCCAACGGACTTGCTTCAGTAGAGGAAATCTCAGCGCTCGGCGAGCGCGTCGATCAAGGCGCGCGCTTTGTCGAGCGTCTCCATGTACTCCTGGCGTGGATCGGAGTCGGCCACGATTCCGCCGCCCGCACTGAAGTACACGCGCCCGTCCTGAACGACGGCGGTTCGAATAGCGATGTTCGTGTCGAGCTCGCCGGTGACGCTCCAGTAGCCAATCGAGCCGCAATACACGCCGCGCCGCGACGGCTCGAGCTCTGCGATCACTTCCATCGCCCGCAACTTTGGCGCACCGGTGATCGAGCCGCCAGGAAACGCCGCGCGCAACAGGTCGATCGCGTCGGTGCCGGGACCCAACTCCCCCACGACGGTCGAGACCAGGTGATGCACGGTGGCGTAGTGCTCGAGCGAGAAGAGCTCTGACACGCGAACTGAATGAGGCTTGCACACGCGCGACAGATCGTTGCGCATCAGGTCAACGATCATCAGGTTCTCGGCGCGATCTTTCGCGCTCTCGGCCAGCGCCTGTCCCAGTGCGGCGTCGTGCTCGGGACCGACACCGCGCGGCCGCGTCCCTTTGATCGGCCGCGTCTCGACGTGGCCATCGGCATCGACGCGCAGGAAGCGCTCCGGCGAGGCGCTCACCACTGTCACTTCGGGAAAGTCGAGGAAGGCCGCAAAGGGCGCCGCATTCCGGCGCCGCAGCCGCGTGTAGAACGACCACGCGGTTTCGTCGATGGCGGCCTCGAAGCGCTGCGACAAGTTCGCCTGGAAAATGTCGCCGGCGAAAATGTAGTCACGCACGCGCGCGACAGCGTCCAGATATTCGCTGCGTGTGAACGACGACCGCAGCTCAAACGAGTCGGGCCACCAGAGGCGGTCAACCGCGTAAGACGGGGCGAAGGGGCGAGGGGGCGAGGGGGCGACGGTCGGGTCCGAGGGTCCGACGGTCCGGTCCGAGGGTCCTAAGAGTGCGCGCTTCACAAACGCGGCACGTGATGTGGCGCGCGCATGACGAGCATCGGCCGCTCGCTCGGGAATCCCCGTCGAGATCAGCCAGGCGCGAGACAGCTCGAGATCCCATGCGATGACCCAGTCGTACAGACCGAGGACGAGATCAGGCAACGCGAGATCGTCGTAACGCGGCGCGGGGAGGCGTTCAAGTGTGAGTCCCCAGTCGTAGGCGACGTAACCTGCGGCACCGCCTTGAAACGGTGGCAGGCCGGGCATCGGTTCTGCCGCATGTGGCGTAACGAGCTCGCGCAGCACAGCCATCGGGTCGCCAACGGTCGTGCGTCGAGAGCCAGTCAGGCGATCGAGGCACTCCACCTCTGCACCGCGACTACGCACGATAGCGACGGGGTCGGCGGTGAGAAAGGAGTAACGGCCGAACCGGCTTGCGGTGCTTGCGCTGTCGAGGAACAGCCGGTACGGCAGGCCGTCAAGCGCTTCACAGCAGCGCACCGGATCGGGCGCTGGCGACAACTCTTCAACGAGTGGAGTCATCGATCGTCGCGCTTGCGTTCGGTGTGCGTCAGACGCACGTGACGCGTTCGCTCCTCGGCTGGCGTGAGATACCCCCACGACAACGCGCCTTCCTGCCGGTAGGTCTTGCCGAGGCTGACTGAGAGGCTCGCCTTCGCGAGCTCTTTTCCCAGGTAGAAGGCATGCGTGGGCTCATCGACGTCGAGCTGATCGAAGATCTCCTGAATATCCGTCCCGCGCACGAATCGTTCGTTGTTGAACACCGTGATGGCGTCGCGGTCCGCGAAGATGCGGTAGTTCGGGTCGGTGATCGCGGCCTGCAACGCGCGTAAATCAGACTCTGAATACGTCAGCACGTCGGGGTCTTTCACGGTGACGAGCCGGTCGTCCACGCCTTTCGGGATCGTGCGCCTGGTGACCGCGTAGTGCATCAGGCGCCGCGCGACGTCGATCTCCTTCACCGCTCCGCGCGCCCACGGAATGACTTCCGTCGTGAGCACGGCCCGAATTCCCAGCTCCTGGCAGATCGCGATCAGCAGCGCGTTGACGCCGGTGGAGTCTGCCGCCGTCAACTCCGTGAGATTGCCGATCCCCATCAGCATCTCGGAGTCCGGCCAGCGGCGACGGGCGTTGGCGTAGCGCTCGAGTGAGGCCATGAACCCCATGCCGATGGGCTCGAGGATCGGATCGATGAGATACGAAGCCCCCCACGCCTCGAGCTTCGCGATCGTCGGCTCCAGCGTGTCGATCGATGCGCCGAGTTCTGGCACCGCCACCCACTTCACGGGATACGACGAGAGCTCTTTGACGATGTGGACATTCGTCTGATTGACGCTGAGGACGACACTCGCACCGGCGTGCACGGCCGTACGGATCTCGTCCACGTCGAACGTGTCGATGCTCACTCGCATCCCCGCATCGACGAGTTCACGCACGACGTCAGCCAACGCGGGAAATGCCAGCCCCGGTGTGCACCCGATGTCGATCACGTCGGCGCCTGATGTGCGGAAGCGCTCGGCCTCCTGCCGGATCTGCTCGCGGGTCAGGCGCGGAGCGTTGTTGATCTCCGCCAGGATCTCGATGTCCCACGCGCCGTACTCCTGCTGCGCCGCGGACCGCCCGAAGTAGCGAGGGATTTCTCGGAGATCTGCCGGCCCCTTTGCCACCGGCACGCCTACTTTGTCCTGAATGACGACGGGATCGCCTTCACAGAGACCGGGAATGAGCACGAGATCGATGCCTTCGCCGACCGTGAGATGCCGCGCGATCCACGTGGTCGTCATCAACGCGGCAACGGTGATCCGCAACGTGGCCACGTCGCACGTGAATGGCGCAGCCATATGCGCCAGCGTGTTCCGTAGTGCTGGCTCGGCCAGCTGGCCTGTCACGAACAGGACGCGGCGCGGCTCAGCCTCGGGGCTCAACGCGGATCGCCACTCCTGACGAACTTGTTCGGCGTTCCCTCGAGCGCCTCGCCCGCAGCAGGCCGCCACAGCGCGACATCTTCGATTCGACGCGCCAGCGAAAAATCCTTGTCGGTGATGCCGCCCGCGCTGTGCGTGGACAGCTTCACCGTGATGCGACCCCACGTCACTGATAAATCCGGATGGTGATAGGCCGCCTCGGACAGGTACCCAATCGCATTCACCAGCATCAGCGTCGTCGGCCACCCGTCGGTCTTGTAGACGCGACGGATCCATCCGTCTTCGAGGTACCAGCCGGGAAGCTCCTTGAGCCGCTCAGCGATCTGTGTCTCGTCGTAGGTTGTCTCTTTCCTCGGCATGTCAGCACTCCATCACATCACGACACCGCCGCCCACCAGGAGCACCTGGCCGGTCATGAACGCCGCGGCTGGTGAGGCAAGAAATACGGCTGCGCCCGCTACGTCGTCAGGGGTCCCCCATCGAGCGAGCGGAGTTGATTCGGCTACGGCATCGCGGCGATCGGATTTCAGATCGGCGGCAAACGAGGTCTCGATCCACCCAGGCGCGAGCACGTTGACGCGCACGCGCGGAGCCACGGATCGCGCCAGCGATTTGCTGAACGCGAGCACGCCGCCCTTCACCGCGGCAAAAAGCTGAGGGTTGGTTCCGGGCATGCCCGTGAGCACGTGATCCCAACTCATGTTGATGATCACGCCGCCGTCCGGTTGACTCGCAAGAATCGACGCCGCCTGCCACGACGCGAGAATCGTCCCGCGCAGATCGACGGACATCAGCAGATCCATCTTCTGCACGTCCGACATCGAGGCGCCGGGACCGGTCAGGATGTCCGCGCCGGCGTTGTTGATCCAGACATCGAGGCGCCCCAGACCGTCGCGTGCTGACGCGCCGAGCCTGGAGAGCGCTGCCTCATCTGCCAGATCGATCTGGAACGTGATCGCTTTTCGGCCACACGCGCGTATCTGTGCCTCGGTATCGCGTGCACCAGCCGCATTCGAGCGATATGTCAACGCGACGTCTGCGCCGGCCCGCGCTGCGGCGACAGCAATGGCGCGCCCGATTCCGCTCGACGCGCCCGTGACCAGCACGCCGCGCCCTTCGAGCGGCTTCAGAACCGGCTCCGACATGTCTTGGAATCATAGTTCGTGGGCTCGCGCGGTGCGAACCGTATGGCTCTATTTCTCCTCGCTGAGAATCGATCCGAACAGCGGCTGGCCGGCGCGCGACGCGTAGAACCCGAAGAGCGCCAGAGCGATGAGCATCGCCAGCGTCCAGTTGGACGGAATCGCCCGCCAGTGCGAGAGCTCCAGTGTCATCGGAACCGCGGCGAGCAGCCGCCACGTGAACCACGCGACGACCAGCGAGAGCAGACCGAATCGCATCGCAATCAGCGTGAGCAGCGCGCCACTGATCAACGGAAACAGGAGTGAGTACGGGATCGCGGACATGTCGTACACGGCCGTCAGCGACAGGAACACCATCGTGACCCCGATCGCCAGCCAGCGCACCCGCAGCACGAGCCGCAGGATGACGATGCCGAAGGCGATGAAGAGCGCGCCGTCGATCGCACTGACGCTGACGATCAGGACTGACCAGAAGGCCGCAGCGCTGTCGCCATACATCTCCTCGCCGAAACCGTAACGTGCATACGGCGCGGACAAGCCGAGCGCGGGGATGATGGTCGCCTTGCCCACATCGACCAGGATGAGAGCAACACCGAACACCATTCCGATCAGCAGATCACGGCCGACGCGCGGATCCCGAACATGTCCAGCAAGCAGGCGCGACCACCCGAGGAGCGCATCCGGCCATAGCTTTCGCACGTACGGCTCGACCGCAATGTAGAGCGTCCAGAAGATGACCCCGAGCAACGCGATGATCCCCGCGGAGCGAAAGAAGAGCCTGACCTCTCCCTCCATGCTCGCCGAGTGGCTCGCGCGCAACACCCAGGAGAGCATTCCCGCAATCGCCAGATACGACGTCACGCGCCACGCACCGCGACGATCGGCGCGATTGGTCTGAATGTGCCGGCGAGCCAGCACGCCGGCGACGACGATCATCACACCGATGGTCGTGAAGATCAGGGTGATGAAGATCTGGTCGGCCAGATTTTCCTTGTCGGGATCCATGCGCTCGGGAGCGGTCCACGGACCGATGACATCGAAGAACACCGGCGTGCCGCGATACGCGGCAGCCTCGATGCGCAGCGTGACGTCCTTGACGGTGGGATGCGGCCCGGTCCAGGCTGCACGCGCGTCGGCGTAGTCCGGCGGCGCCCACTGCGGTGTGGTCTCGACGAACGACGACATCGACAAGCCGGCTGCGCCGAACAACGTGCTCCATGGAGGCGCCGCGACTGCATCAGCGCTCTTGTCGAATTGCGGCGGCACCGACCGGAATCGCTGCAGGCGGCCACGTGGATCGAGCACGACCTCGCGCATCCCCGTTTCGATTGACGGCGGATCATCCAGGGAGACTGTGTCCTCGTCGATTGGCACGATCGTGCGTGGGCTGCTGCGATACCAGAACAAGATGCCGGACGGGTCTCCTGAGGACAACACGTCCCATCTCGCCGGCCCGCTCTTCTCCCGTCGCAGCCACTGACGATAGTCGTCGAAAGCCATGAAGCCCGACGCGGAATCACCGATCGGATCGGTATAGCCAAGCGTCGTGATCAATTGCTCGGCGCGATTGACCAGCACGTCGGGTGGATCGGAGAGCGGCACGCGTCCGGCCTCCGAGGTGCGCGGCGACAGACCCGCGAACACCAGCAGCCCGACGATCACGAATGACACGAGTGCCACGCCCCGTCCCACGCCGAGTGCCTCGGACTCGGCGGCAGCGGCAAGCACGTCTGGCGATGGGGTCTCACCGGCCGCGAGCGCGGCAGCGAGCGGATCACCGCCGGGCAGTGCCGCGGCCACGACCAGCGCTGACGCCGGTCGTCGATCCGGGTCGGGCTCCAGGCATCGCAGGATGACGCGCTCGACGCCGGGATCGAGGTCGCGAACGATCGACGAGGGCGTGGTGTGGTGCGTGCCGGTCTGGTGGAAGCGCTTGAGATCGTCGAGCGTCTTGCTTTCCTGCGCGCGCTTGCCCGTAAAGATTTCAAAGAGGATCAGGCCGAGCGCGTAGATGTCGCTCTTGATCGACGCGGCAGTTCCGGCGAACTGTTCCGGAGCCATGTACTGCGGCGTCCCGACGAACTCGGTCGTGTCGGATTTCGCGGTGGCGATGCCGAAGTCCGTCACCCGGACGTCCCCCTCGCCATCGACCATCACGTTGGCCGGCTTCAGGTCACGATGAATCACGCCTCGTTCGTGCGCCGCCGCAATGGCCGCACAGAGCTGACGGCTGATTTGCACGGCTTTGTCATGCGGCAGCCGCCCGATGCGCCGGAGCAGCGAGGCCAGCGCTTCTCCGTCGATGTATTCCATCGTGAGAAAGCGGTGGCCGCCGGCTTCGCCGAGGTCGTACAGCCTGCACACATTCTTGTGTGAGACCTGCCGTGCGATTCGCAGCTCGTTGTGCAGCTGACCGAGTCTTCTGTCGTCGTCTGCCCCGGGCGGCAGGAACTTCAGCGCCACGGGCTGCTCGAGGATCAAATCGTCGGCCCGATAGACCTCGCCCATCCCGCCTTTGCCGAGCAACGCAACGAGGCGATAGCGGCCGGAGATGATTGCCCCGGGCGCAAACGAGAGAGCCGTGGCTGCCGACGACGAGGGACCGGTCGATGCCGACATCGTGACCGCGCTCGTGAGCGGTTCGGGATCGCGCTCGGGGCCATTGGGCTGATGACCCTTCACGGTCATCGTCGGACGATCCTCCGGCCGGCTCACTCCACACCTCCGGTGCGAGAGCTTATCAAAGCGGCAACCGCAAACGATGAGCTGTTCAGAGTGGTTGACAGCCTCTGGAGGCGGTCCTAGAATCCGTCCACTCTTGACCGCCGAAGCGTTGCGCGAAGGCGGTTTCGCTCGGGCAAGTCGGCGTCATCGCCGGTAGTCATTGCACTTGTCCTGTCTCCAAGCCCAGGGGGTCGATGTGATGAAGCGATTAGTGCTCGTCTTCGCCGCGCTCCTATTTCCACTCGCGGCAGCTGCGCAAGAAGCCACATTGAACGGCACGATTACAGACTCGACCGGCAGCGTACTTCCCGGAGTCACCGTGCAAGCGACGCACGATGCCTCGGGCAACACGTTCATGGCCGTCACCGATGGACGCGGCGCGTTTCAGCTCGCCGTGCGCGTCGGGACGTACAGGATCTCGGTGCAACTACAGGGGTTCACGAGCGTCACGCAAAACGGCGTGGAAGTGCTCGTTGGCCAGACGGCCACCGTCAACGTCCAGATGTCGCCGTCAACGCTGGCCGAGACGATCACGGTGACCGGAGAGTCACCGCTCGTCGAGACCACGTCTTCGAAGGTCTCGGGCAACATCGATCCCCGGCAGATCACCGAGCTGCCGTCGCAGGGGCGCAACTGGATGTCGCTGGCGCTGCTGGCACCGGGCAACCGCACGAATGCGCAGGGTGCAACGCCGGTACAGGACAGAGGTGACGTCCGCGAGTTCCAGCTGAACGTCGACGGACTGCAGGTCACATCCAACCTGGGCACGGGCAACCAGGCACGTTACAGCAACGATTCGATCGCCGAGTTCGAGTTCATCTCGAACCGGTTCGACGCGACCCAGGGGCGATCGTCGGGCGTGCAGGTCAACGCCATCACCAAGTCAGGCACCAACAATCTGGCCGGCTCATTGGTCGGCAACTTCCGCGACAGCGGCTGGAACGCACAGGACCCGGTCTTGAACCGCGTGCTGCCGTACTCGAACCAACAGATCAGCGGCACGGTCGGTGGTCCGATCATTCCAAACAAGCTGCACTACTTCGGCAACTACGAGTACGAGCATCAGCCGCTGACATCGATCTGGCAGACGCCGTATCCGGCATTCAACGTGGAGCTCGAGGGCACGAGGAGCGTGAAGCTGGGTGGCGTGCGCGGCGACTACGAGTTGTCGTCGAACACGCGCCTCATGGGGAAGGTGAACCACACCATCCTGCACGAGCCGTTCGGCCCGGGAAACGCGAACCATCCGTCCGGCACCAACGCCAACGAAGAGAAGTCGACCGACGTGATCGGTCAGTTCACGCAGGTGCTGAGCAACCGGGCGCTGAACGAGTTCAGGGCTGGATACGCCGCATACGGAATCGAGCAGACCAGCCTCACCTCGTGGTCGAACCACTGGCAGTCCAGCAACGGCATCAACACCGACGGCCCCAACATCACGTTCCGGGGCTTCCAGACCGGCCGGAACAACAACCTGCCTCGTTTCCGCGACCAGAGCGTCTACACGTTCCGCGACAACTTCTCGATGTTCTTTGACGCCGCGGGCAGGCATGACGTGAAAGCGGGCGGCGAGTACCTGCACCTGCTGGACAACACGCGAAACTGCAACCGGTGCGGCGGCGTCATCACCGCGAACAACGGACCGGTGCCGGCAAACGTCGAACAGATCCTCGCCGACGCGTTCAACGCCGATACCTGGGCACTGAATCAGCTCTCGAGCATCACCACCAACTATCAGGTCGGCGTCACAGACGAGTCCGCATTCCTGACGCCGCTCTACATGTGGAAGTACGGCGCGTGGCTGCAGGACGACTGGAGAATGGGCGGGCGGCTGACCGTCAATCTCGGATTGCGCTACGACCTGATCTGGAATGCGTTCGCGCAGAGCGTCGACTTCCCGCCGTTCGAGATGCCCAATCGGCCGCAGGACGCCAACAACTTTCAGCCGCGAGTCGGCTTCGCGTATCAGTGGTCCGATCGGACGGTGATCCGCGGCGGCACCGGGCTGTACTACAACGACATCCTGAACACCAACGTCCTCTGGCCGCAGAGTCCGCTGACGATCGCGGTCATCCGCGTCAACAACGACGGGCGGCCTGACTTCGCGTCGAACCCGTTCAACGGGCCGTTACCAACGTATCAGCAGGCCCTCCAGCGATTCTGTAACGTGAACCCCGCCCCTGGTTGTCTGCTGCGCGATCTGCAGGAACAGGCACCGATTCCCGACTACTCGCACGTCACGCACAGCTGGCAGTCGTCGATCGGCATCCAGCATCAGTTCGGCACTCGTGCGGCGATCGACGTCAACTACGTCAACATCCGCAGCCGCGACGAGAAGTCGATTCAGGACAACGTCAACATCACGTTCGATCCCGTCACCGGTAATCCGTACCCCTATTCGAACGTGGCGCGCCGCGCGTTCCCAACCTACGGCGTCGTCGGTATGATTCCTCACACCGGCCAGTCCGACTATCACGGACTGCAGATGAGCGTGAACAAGCGCATGAGCGACCACTGGCAAGGGTCGCTTACCTATACTCTCGCCGGCATCTGGGATCAGGATCCGCAGCCGATCAGCGGCTTCACCGAAGTGCCGTTCCCGGTGGCCAAGGACCTTGGCGGTGAGCGCTCACTTGCCGAAGGCGATCAGCGGCATCGACTCGTATTCAACGGCATCTGGGAAGTCGGAAAGGGCTTCCAGGCGAGCGGCATCTACTTCTACGGCTCCGGTCAGCGCTCACAGGTCGTGTGCGGATGCGACGCGCGCGGGCTGCAGATCGCCAGCGTCGATCGCATGCGACTCGACGGCACGATCATTCCGCGTCAGAGCTTCGTTGGCGAGCCGATTCACAGAGTCGAGTTGCGCGCGCAGCAGCGCGTGCCGATCGGTGGCCGTGCGTCACTCGCAGGCTTCGTCGAGGTGTTCAATCTGTTCAATCACGACAACTTCGGCGCCTACAACCTGACGGAAACGAGCCCGACGTTCGGACAGCCGATCGCGAGCCCGAATCTGTCGTACGCCGCACGCACCGTTCAACTGGGGTTCAGGTTCCAGTTCTAGAGCTGTCAAGCCAGCTCGAGATTGATTTATCTCGCGTTCTTCGCGTCCGGAGTCAGCGGACTCATATATCAAGTTGTATGGGTCCGCGCCTTCGGAAACGTTTTCGGGAACACCGTCCACTCGGCCTCATTGGTCGTCGCCGTCTTCATGCTCGGCCTTGGCGTTGGCAGTCGCGTCATCGGCGCATGGGCAGACCGACGATACACGCACGCGCCGAGCTCACTGCTTCGCACGTACGGCCACGTTGAGCTCGCGATCGCTCTCCTCGGGCTGATCGTCTCGATGACCGTCCCGCATCTCGGGGCACTCAGCGCGCTGCTCTCTTTCTACACACAGGATGCACACGGTTGGTACATCCCATCGTTGATGACGTACGTCGTGCGTGTCGGGATCGCCATCGTGCTGCTGTTGCCAATCACGATCCTCATGGGCGGCACGCTCACGCTACTCATTCGTCATCTTGTGAGACGGGACCTGTCCATCGCCCCGCGCCGTATCGCACTGCTCTACGCCGTCAACACAATCGGAGCCGCGCTCGGTTGCTTCCTGACCGATTTCACATTGATCCCGTCGGTCGGGCTTCTCCGTACGCAGATGATCGCCGTCGTCCTCAACGTCGTCGCTGGCCTGGGAGCACTGGCGCTTGCGGCGGTCGCTCGCGCGGCTCCCGATGGAGCCGCGAAGGCAAGCCGCACGAGACGCAAAGCTGACGTCGTTCTTCTACCGAGTCACCCGCCCTCGAGCATCGCCTGGCCCAGCGCCGCGCTCGTGCTCATCGGGTTCGCGGCGCTCGGCATGGAGATCCTCTGGTTCCGGCACGCCACGATGCTGTTAGGCGGGTATCGCGCTGTCTTCTCGCTGCTGTTGACAGTCGTTCTGACCGGTATCGCCGTCGGGGCACTGGCCGGAGGGATCCTGGCGAAGCGGACGCAGCAGGCCGTCGCCTGGCTCATGATCACGCAGGCGATGTTCGCCGCAACGGCAGTTGCTGGCATTCTCTGGGCCGACGTAGCTCCAATCGAAACGCGGGCGCGCCTCGCGACGAGCGCCGCATCACAGCTCGCCGAAATCTGGTTCGACGTCAAGCCTCTACTGCTCCTTGTTGGCGTCCCATCACTTCTGATGGGCGTCAGCTTTCCTCTGGCCAACGCGCTCGTGCAGCAGGCGGAGGCGCTCGTCGCTCGCCGTGCCGGAGATTTGTATCTGGCAAACACGGCGGGTGCCGTGGCCGGCTCGATCGCCACTGGCTTCGTGCTGCTTCCCTGGCTCGGCATCCAGCGCAGCGCTGCCGTGCTTGCGGGCGCATCTGCGCTTGCGGTGGTCACTTTGTATCTCTATTTGCGCGCGGCAGCAGAGAACGCTCGGCCGGGCCGGAGCATGCTCCTGCTTGGAGGCTCGCTTCTTGCCACGGCCGCCGCTGTCGCCGCCTGCCTGATGTTTCCAAACGACTTCGTGCTGCGTCGCGCATTGGGAGACGTCGTCGAGACCTCGCAGGTTGTTGCGCAAGACGAGGGACTGACCGAAGTCATCACGATTACCGAGACGCCCGAGCGGCGGATGCTGCTCACCAACGGCCATGCGATGTCTTCGACCGCATGGCTCTCGCAGCGGTACATGCGCGCGCTCGCGCACATTCCACTGCTGATGATGGACGCCCCCGAGTCTGTGCTCGTGATTGGCTTCGGTGTCGGCAACACGACGCACGCCGCCGCGCTCCATCCGTCCGTCAAACGAATCGACGTCGCCGACCTGTCGCGACACATCCTCGACCACGCGTCGTACTTTCACGACGCCAACCACAACGTGCTCAGCGAGCCCAGGGTCCACGTCTACATCAACGACGGCAGACAACACCTGCAAGTCCAGCCGCCCGACGCCTACGACCTGATCACACTCGAACCGCCGCCGATTGGATATGCGGGCGTGGCTTCGCTCTACTCGAAGGAGTTCTACGAGCTTGCACGTGCGCGACTGACATCACGCGGGTTCGTGAGTCAGT
>Ga0315912_10004057_pt1 | contig 14088 bp, 11 predicted proteins | sample VfabasoilMG_FD_204469 | JGI IMG/M metagenome (GOLD analysis project Ga0315912, IMG submission 204469) | Garden soil microbial communities collected in Santa Monica, California, United States - V. faba soil | ecosystem: Environmental > Terrestrial > Soil > Garden | place: USA: California... | reverse complement strand
TGAAGCGGAACAGGCTGACGTGGCCGTCGCCGTTGAACGGCACGTCGTTCGGGTACGTCGGCGGGTAGAGGAAATCCGGCTGCACGCGGTAGAAGCCGCCGTCGAGGCCCTTCGGCAACTGTCCCTCAATCTCGAGATCGAACACGTCGACCTCCGCGCGGAACGGTGCGTTGAAGCCGGCGAAGGCCGGATTCTTCGAAAAGTTGGCGCTCATCACGTCCTCCCGCTCACTTTCTACAGGGTGAACACCCGCCGGACCTTGACCTGGAACAAGTTCCCGCGCGGGCGGTGCCGCGCGCCGCCTCGCGCCCGCGGAAGCGGCAATGTTACATTAGCCCCGGGCCGCGCACAGCGGTTGACCGCCATGCGAACAGCGGTCGAACAGCGGAGAAAACACGGCATGTGGAAGCACCTCACCCTGGCGGTCTGCATCGCGGCGTCGGCCGTGGCGATCGCGGCGGAGCCGGCGCCCGCGGATCCTCGCGAGGCGGAACTCGCCGCGGTCCGCCAGCGCATCTGCCCGGCACCGGACGCGCCGCCGCTCAATTACGCGGAGGCCTTCGACCCGGAAAAGCAGCGCATGGCGCCGGTGAAGCTGTTCGACAATCTCTATTTCGTCGGCATGAAGACGCTGTCGTCCTGGGCGCTGACGACTTCCGAAGGCATCATCCTGCTGGACACGGTCGTCCACTACGGTGTCAAGGACACGATCGTCGCCGGGCTGGAACGGCTCGGTCTGGATCCCGCGGCCATCCGCTATGTCATCGTCGCCCACGGCCACAACGATCATTTCGGCGGCGCGAAGTATCTCCAGGAGACATACGGCGCGCGCGTGGTCATGTCCGCCGAGGACTGGGTTCACATCGCGACCGCGAAGCAGCTCGGCCCGGAAGCGCCGCTGCCGAAGCGCGACATCGTGGCGAAGGACGGCGACGCGATCACGCTGGGTGACACGACGGTGCGGCTGGTGCTGACGCCCGGACACACGCCGGGGACGCTGTCCTTCATCTTCCCGGTGCGCGACGGCGCCGCCGTGCACAAGGTCGGTTACTGGGGTGGCGGTGCGGTCAGCTTTCTCGATGCCGATCAGACCGACATCTACGTCAAATCCGCGCACCGGTTCCGCGACATCGATCCCGCGATCGATGTGGAGATGAGCAACCACCCGTTCTTCGACGGCATGCTGCCGAAGTTCGAGCTGCTCGCCGCGCGCGCGCCGGGGGCGCCGCATCCCGCGGTCACGGGCAACGCCATGTTCCGCCGCTGGATGGATGCGTTCGCGGACTGCGCCGCGGAAGCCGCGGCCGCCAAGCGCGCGGCGGTCCGTTGAGCCGTTGACTGCATTCGAGGGAGATCCGGACGACATGAAGGACGTGAAGGGCAAGGTGGCGTTCATCACCGGCGGCGCGAGCGGTTGCGGCCTCGGCATGGCGCGCGTATTCGTCGACGCAGGCATGAAAGTGGCGATCGCGGATATCAGGAAGAGCCAGCTCGACGAGGTGGTGAAACAGCACTTCAAGGGCAGGGAGTCCGATGTTCACGCCATCGAGCTGGACGTGTCCGACCGCGCATCGATGAAACGTGCCGCCGAGGAGGTGGAGCGCGTGTTCGGCAAGGTGCATCTCGTCTGCAACAATGCCGGCATCAACGTGTTCGGTCCCATGATCGACGCGTCCCACGCCGACTGGGACTGGTTGATGAAGGTCAATCTCAACGGCGTCATCAACGGCGTCGTGGAGTTCGTGCCCCGGATCAGGAAACACGGCGAAGGCGGGCACATCGTCAACACGGCCTCCATGGGTTCGTTCGTGACCGGACCCGGTGCCGGGATCTACACGATGACGAAGTTCGCCGTGCGCGGGCTCTCCGAGTGCCTGTGGTACGACCTCGCTCCCCTCAACATCGGTGTGTCCATCCTCTGCCCCGGCCTGGTGAAGAGTAATATTTATCGTACAGAGGAAATCCGCCCGAAGGAGTTCGGCGCGACCGGTTACAAGCCGAATCCGGAATTCACGAAGCGTCTGGGCGAGGTCCACGAGCTCGGCATGGACGGCCTGGAGATCGGGCGCAAGGTGCTTGATGCGGTCCGGCGCGCGGATCTCTATATCCTGACGCACCCGGATCATGCCGCGGAGCTTCGGGAAATCTTCGATGAAATCCTCGCGGCGCTGCCAGACGAGGCGCCGGAACCGAAGCGCATGGCCTTCGAGGATATGCGCCGGCAGGGCAAGGCCGACGGGCGGAAGAAGGGCAGGGCAGGACTGGGTCTCGAATGATCTTAAGGAGAGCGAAATGATCGAATTGTTGACGGCGGCAACGCCGAACGGCTGGAAGGTATCGGTGGCGCTGGAAGAAATGGGGTTGCCCTACACGGTGCGGCACATCCAGTTGTCGAAGAACGAGCAGAAGGAACCGTGGTACCTGAAGCTCAATCCCAACGGGCGCATCCCGACGATCGTCGACCGCGACAACGGCGATTTCGCCGTGTTCGAGTCGGGCGCGATCCTGATCTACCTCGCCGAGAAGACCGGCAAGCTGATGCCGAAGGACGTCAAGGGCCGCTCGCAGGTCATCCAGTGGCTCATGTTCCAGATGGGCGGCATCGGTCCGATGATGGGGCAGGCGAACGTGTTCTACCGCTACGCGCCCGAGAAGATCCCCTACGCCATCGATCGCTATCAGCGCGAAAGCCGCCGCCTGCTGGAGGTGCTCGACACGCGCCTGAAAGACAATGAATACCTGGCCGGGGACTATTCCATCGCCGACATCGCCAGCTGGTGCTGGGCGCGCGGCCACGACTGGGGCGGTATCAGCATCGACGGGTTGGATTCACTGAAGCGCTGGATCGATCAGATCGGCGCCCGCCCGGCGGTGCAGAAAGGCCGCGCCGTGCCGCCGCCGACCGATCTCGGCGACGAGAAGTCGCGGGCAAAGACGGTCGAGGCCGGAAGGAAGATGCTCGTATAAGGATGGCCGCCGGGGACGGCGGCCCTCCAGGAAAGCACAACGAGGGGGAACGATGAATTATCGCCGCATCGCGACGGAAGAAGCGTTTGCCATCCCGGAGCAGTTCGACGGCTGGCGCAAGCTGATCAAGCAGACGCGCAAGTACGATCCGGACCTGTTCCTGGCGCGCGCGCAGACCGACGGCGGACCGCTGAGCCAGCGATTGCTGGACCTCGACGACGAGCGGATCCGGATCATGGACAAGGCCGACGTGGCCGTGCACCTGCTGTCGCTGACGTCCACGGGCGTGCAGGCCTTCAAGGCGGACAAGGCCGCCGCCATCGCCACGATCGCGAACGACCAGCTGGCGGAGGCGATCAAGCGCCACCCGAAGCGCTACGCGGGATTGTGCGCCTTCGCGCCTCAGAATCCGAAGCGCGCCGTGAAGGAGATCGAACGCGGCATCAAGAAGCTCAAGCTGAACGGCCTGATCGTCAACTCGCACACCAACGGCGAATACCTGGATCAGAAGAAGTACTGGCCAATCCTCGAGGCGGCCGCCGATCTCAAGGCCCCGATCTACATCCATCCGCGCTCGCCGTCACCGGCGATGGCGAAGCCGTACCGCGACTATCACCTTGAGCACGCGATCTGGGGCTACGCGGCGGAAACCGGCCTGCACGCGATCCGGCTGATCGCGAGCGGCGTGTTCGACGAGTTCCCGGATCTCACGATCGTGCTCGGCCACATGGGGGAGAACATTCCCTGGTCGCTGTACCGTCTCGACTGGATGCACCGCAACGCACGCGTGGCGCTGGCGCGGCCGAAGCTGAAGATGGCGCCCAGCGAGTACTTCAAGCGGAATTTCTACATCACGACCAGCGGCGTCAACTGGAACCCGCCGCTGCTGTATGCCATCCAGGTACTCGGCGCGGATCGGGTCATGTTCGCCATCGACTATCCCTACCAGGAAACAATGGAAGCGGTGAAGTGGATGAACGACGCGCCGATCTCGCACGAGGACAAGGAAAAGATCTTCCACGGCAACGCCGAGCGCGTCTTCCGCATCAGACCTGCCTGAGATCTATTCTGGAGGGCCCGCGTCCCCGCGGGCCTTGGATTTCAAGGAGGTCGCCGAGGACGGCGACCCTCCATCAGCCCCAGCGACTGTGCTCGGGCCCGGGGGCGTAGACGTCCCGGGGTTCCTCCATCGTCCGCATCGCCTCGACTTCCCTTACCGCGGGGCGGCTGCGGATCCGATCCAGCCAGTTCATCAGTTTCGGCGAGGTCTTTGCGCTCACGATCTCCGGCGCGAGACGCGGCAGGGACGAAGTGAGCGCGTAGGCGTTGATGTCGATCACGGTGTAATCCTCGCCCGTCAGCCACGGCGTGTCCGCGAGGATGCCCTCCATCCGCTTCACGGCAAGCTCGATCTTCCGGCGCGAGTCGGCGAGCTGCTCCGGCGTATACGCGTCGCCGACCGCCGCCGACCACGCGGCACGGCGTTCATGGATCGGGATCTTGTCCACGGCTTTCCGGAGCTTCTTCGGATCGCGCTGTCTCATCATCGGCGCCATCGTCGTGTGCCAGCCCAGCGTCGCCACGGACGGTCCGAGGTTGTAGTCGAGGTATTTGCCCCAGGCCTGCAGCTCGTACCAGCCCTTCGGATCCGTCGGCGCGAGGTTCTTTCCGGGAAACGCTTCGACGAGGAACTCGTTGATCAGCGTCGACTCGCTGATCGCGTCACGGCCGTACACGAGTACCGGCACCTGGCCCGCCGGGTTCATCTTCAGGAACCGCTTCGCATACTGCTTGAACTCGAGGATGTCGACGTACTCGCCGGCGAAATCGAGCTCCATCTCGCGCAGGCAGATCATCACCTTCGCGCACTCGGTGACGGGTTCCCAGTGGTAGAGCTTGAGTTTCGCCACGGCCGTTCTCAGCTCTGGCCCAGCTTGCGCATGACTTCCAGGGCGCGTTCCGCGAGCGGCGTGCGGCCGAGCTTGAAGGATTCCATGATGGCCGGGCGCGCGTACACGCGGCGCAGCCAGTCAATGATGTGCGGCGTCTTTTCCTCGTTCACGTCTTCCGGCCGCATCACCGGCATGGCGTAGGCCATGCAGAACGCATTGATGTCGGCGAGCGAGTAGGTCTCGCCGGCGACGTACGGACGTTCCTCGAGCGCCTTCTCGAACAGTTCGATCCCGTTGTTCACGCGCCGTTGCGATTCGGCGAGTTCCTCTTCGCTGAACTTGTTGTAGATGGCCTTGGTCCACGCGATGCGGCGCTCCGCCAGCGGGATGCGCTCGATGGCCCTGCGCAGTTCTTCGGGATCCTTCTGCCGCACCATCGGCCCGACGAAGATGCTCCAGCCGATCATGCTGAGCGACGGGCCGAAATACACGTCGAAGAACTTCGTCCACCAGCGCATCCGCCAGCGCTCAACGGGATTCTTGGGACGCAGCGGCGGGCCCGGAAAACGCGAATCGATGTATTCGCCCATCTGCGAGGACTCGGCCATCATGAAGCCGTCGTGCACGAGCGTGGGGATCGTGCCGTTCGGGTTGATGGCGAGGTATTCCGGCTTGTGCTGGTCCCAGGCCAGAAGATCGGTGTAACGACTGACGAACTCCACGCCCTTTTCCTTGAGCGCGATGATCGGCTTGCCCGAATTGGCGTTCGGTTCCCAGTGGTAGAGTTCGAGCATGCGGCGGCTCTCCGGCGCGTCCGCGCATCCGGCGCGAGGGCAGGGGCGCGATACTGCCAAAGATCGCCGGGGATGACAAACACAGACCGTTCGCAAGGCGCACGTACGTCCACATTGTGATCGCACGGGCCGGGATTTGCCGGTAACTTATGACGCCGTGAGGGTTCGGCCGCCGCGCGCGCCGCGGCCCGAGGGGGAAACGATGGTGGCTGGGGCGACGGGCGGCACCGCCGCGACGCCGGATCAATCGTGGCCGAGCCCGGGCGTGGCCTGGTACGGCGTCGGCGTCTTCACCCTCGCCACCGCCTTCGCCTTCATCGATCGGCAGATCCTCGTCCTGCTGATCGAGCCCATCAAGCATGACCTCGGCGTCACCGACACGCAGATCGGCCTGCTGACCGGGTTCGCCTTCGTGATGTTCTACGTGTTCCTCGGCATTCCCATCGCGCGCCTGGCCGACGTTCACAGCCGCAAGCTGATCATCGGCGTCGGTGTCGCGTTCTGGAGCCTGATGACCGCCGTGTGCGGCCTCGCGCAGAACTACTGGCACCTGTTCTGGGCGCGGGTCGGCGTTGGTGCGGGCGAGGCCTGCAACGGCCCGGCAACTTTCTCTATCGTCGCGGATTCCTTCCCGCCCGAGAAACTGCCGAAGGCGACCGCGATCATCAGCACCGGGTTCTTCCTCGGTTCCGGGCTTGCGCTGATCGTCGGCGGCGCCGTCATCCAGATGGTGTCCGGCGCCGACAACGTGGTGCTGCCGATCGTCGGCGAACTGCGCCCGTGGCAGCTGACCTTCATCATCGTCGGCCTGCCGGGCCTGCTGGTATCGGCGCTGGTGTTCACCGTGGTCGAGCCGAAACGGCGCGGGCTGATGGCCGTCGCGAACACTCCCGGGGGCGGTCGGCGGAAGTCGGTACCGATCGGCGAGATCTTCCGTTTCATGGCGAGCGACTGGCGGACCTACGCGCCGATGTACGGCGGACTCGCCTTGCGCGCGATGGCGGCGTTCGGCGCGGCGGTGTGGATGCCATCCTTCTTCATCCGCACCTACGGATGGTCGGCATCCGAAGTCGGCTACTCGATCGGACTGGTGCAGCTCACCATCGCGCCGCTGGGATTGTGGTGCGGCGGCGTGCTGGCGGAGTGGTATGCGAAGCGCGGCTATGACGACGCCAATATGCGCGTGAACCTGATCTCCACGATCCTCGTGTTCCCGACGGCCACGCTGTACCCGCTGATGCCTACGGCGGAACTGGCACTCGTGCTGTATGCCGCGAACAGCTTCCTGGCTTCGCTCGGGCCCGGCCCGGCGAACGCGGCGTTGCAAACCATCACGCCGAACCAGATGCGCGCGCAGTTCACCGCGATCTATCTCTTCATCTTCAACCTGATCGGCTTCGGCCTCGGCCCGGTGCTGATCGCGACGCTGACGGAACGCGTGTTCGGCGCGCCCGAGGATCTGCGCTATTCGATCGCGACGATGTTCGCCGTGCTGACGCCGCCGGCGATCGTCTGGTTCTGGATCGGGCTCAAGCCCTACGGTGAGAGCATCGTCCGCGCGAAAGCCCGCCTCCAGGAGACTGCCCCCGCATGAGCGAACACAACGCACCGCAGCCGCAGGTTTCCGCCGCCGAACCGCCGTGGCCGCCGCCGGGGCAGGCTTGGTACGCGGTCGGCGTGATGACCGTGGCGTTGATGTTCAATTTCCTCGATCGCGGCATCCTCAACCTGCTGATCGAGCCCATCAAGCGTGACATGCAGCTCTCCGACACGCAGGTGAGCCTGGTCGTCGGTCTGGCGTTCATCGCCTTCTACGTGGTCGTCGGTTTCCCGATCGCGCGGCTGGTCGATTCGCGAAGCCGCCGGGCGATCCTCGGTTTTGGCATCGCGATGTGGAGCGGGATGACCGCGGCCTGCGGGCTCGCGCAGAACTTCTGGCACCTGTTCCTCGCGCGCGTCGGCGTCGGCATCGGCGAGGCCTGCAACGGCCCGTCCACGTTCTCGCTCATGGCGGACCTGTTTCCGAAGGAGAAGCTGCCGAAGGCGATCGCTGTGCTGAACCTCGGTTTCGTGTACGGCCAGGGCATCGCGGCGCTGGTGGGCGGGACGCTTATCGGCATCCTCTCGAGCCTTCCGCCCGTGTACCTGCCGCTGCTCGGTGAAGTCCGACCCTGGCAGCTGACCTTCTTTGCCGTCGGCATTCCGGGGTTGTTCGTGGCGGCGCTGATGTCGACCGTCAAGGAACCGCCGCGCCGCGGAATCACGGTAATCACCGACGCAAGGCTGAAGCCGCCGCCGATCCGCGAAGTCGTGCGCTACATGGTCGAGCATCGCGCGGCATACATCCCGATGTTCCTCGGTCTCTCGGTGCAGGGGATCATGGTCATCGGCATCATCGCCTGGACGCCGTCCTTCTTCATTCGCACGCACGGCTGGGATATCGCGCAGTTCGGGCAGATATTCGGCCCGATCCTCATGCTGGTCTCGCCGCTCGGTCTCATGTTCGGCGGCTGGCTCGCCGAGAAGCTGCCGAAGCTGGGCTACCACGACGCCAACATGCGCATCGTCGTGCTGGCGGCGTTCGTGACGCTGCCGACCATCGTGTCGTTCACGCTGGTGTCGAGCGCCTGGATGGCGATGTTCCTGCTGGCGATCCAGAACTTCACGGCGGCCTGGGCCTTCGGGCCGCAGAACGCCGCGTTCCAGGTCATCACGCCGAACCAGATGCGCGGGCAGGTCACGGCGTTGTTCCTGTTCGTGTTCAACCTCGTCGGCTTCGGCATGGGCCCGACCTTCATTGCGCTGATCACGGACTACGTGTTCGGCGCGGAGGACCAGCTGCGCTACGCGATGGCACTCGCGGCGGTGGTCATGCAGCCGCTCGCGGGATACATCTTCTGGAAGGGGATGAAGCCGTACGGGGAGATCGTCGCCCGTGGCTGATGCCGCCGCACCGGCGGCGCGGGTCGAGGAACCCTGGCCGAGTCCCGCCCGTGCCTGGTACGGCGTGGCCATCTTCACGCTGGCGCTGATGTTCAACGCCATCGACCGGCAGATCATGAATCTGCTGGTCGATCCCATCAAGCACGACCTCGGCATCACCGACACGCAGATGAGCCTGCTGCTCGGCTTTTCCTACGCGGCGTTCTCGGCGATCGCCGGGATCCCGATCGCGCGGCTCGCGGACGTGCACAGCCGGCGCCTGATCATCGCCGTCGGCGTGATCGGCTGGAGCACGATGACCGCCGCGTGCGGTCTCGCGCAAAACTACTGGCAGTTGTTCCTCGCGCGCGTCGGCGTGGGTGTCGGCGATGCCTGCAACGCGCCGGCGACGTTCTCGATCATGGCCGATTCCTTCCCGAAGGAGACGCTGCCCAAGGCAACCTCCGTGATCAGCATGGGTTTCATGCTGGGCTCCGGCATCTCGCTGATCGTCGGCGCCACCGTGATCCAGATGGTCGCCGGCACGCCGACGCTCGACCTGCCGCTCATCGGCGAGATCCGTTCCTGGCAGATCGTGTTCATGATCGTGGGCATCCCGGGCCTGTTCATCGCGCTGCTGATGGCGACCGTGGAGGAGCCGAAGCGGCGCGGGCTGATGGCCGCGGCGGGGACGAAGCCGCAGTCGCTGCCGATTGCGGACATCGTCCGGTACCTCGTCGGCGACTGGAAGACCTATGGCCCGATCTTTCTCACGGTGGCGCTGCGCTCCATGCTCGGCTTCGGCATCATTGTCTGGCTGCCGTCCTTCTTCATCCGCACTTACGGCTGGTCGCCGGCGCAGATCGGCTACGCGCAGGGGCTCATTCTTCTGTGCATCGCGCCGCTCGGACTGCTTTGCGGCGGCTGGCTGTCCGGCTGGCTCGCGCGGCGCGGGCACGAGGATGCCAATCTCAGGGTGGTGATGATCGCCTCGCTGGCCATCGCGCCGTGCGCGCTGCTGTTTCCGCAGATGCCGGACGGACGCACCGCGCTTGCCCTCTACGGGCTGTACACCTTCCTCGCGTATCTCTCGCCGGGTCCACAGAACGCAGCGCTCCAGCTCGTCACGCCGAACCAGATGCGCGCGCAGATCACGGCGATCTTCATTCTTATCTTCAACCTGGTGGGGTTCGGCATCGGTCCCACGTTCATCGCCGTGTTCACGGATTACGTGCTCGGCGCGCCGGATCAGATCCGCCATTCGATCTCCGCGGCCGGCATCGTGCTCGCGCCGCTGGCCGGTCTCGTGACCTGGTACGGGCTCAGGCCCTACACCCAGAGCCTGCGCCGCGCGGAGTTGCGTACCTGATCCATCACACGACTGATTGCCTGAAAATCTCGAGCATGGTCGGCATGCCGGGTAATCGCTCCGCGGAATCTCGCCGTACATCCCTGTACGGCTCGAATCGATTTCGCGCGTTCCGCTGTCCCTGCTCCGCGCGCTCAATACACCGCTTCGCGACCACCCGGCATGCCGGTCGAACGCTCAATGCGTTCCTGGGAGCCGCCTGCCTTGCTCTCGCATTGGGTCTTTCAGGCTGTGCCTCGGACGAAACGCCTGTCACCGCGTCGGTACGTGCGCCGGCAGACGTGGACGGCGCGCGGATCGCGGCGGCGGACTCCGAGCCGGGCAACTGGATGAGCCACGGCCGCACGTATACCGAAGAGCGCTTCAGTCCGTTGAAGCTGATCAACGACGGCAACGTGGGGCAGCTCGGGCTGGCGTGGTATTACGAGCTCGACACCTTCCGCGGGATCGAAGCGACGCCCCTGGTCATCGACGGCGTGATGTATACGACCGGCGCCTGGAGCATCGTGCACGCCATCGATGCGGCGACCGGCAAGCGCCTGTGGCTGTTCGATCCGAAGGTGCCGAAGGCGTGGGGCCGCTTCGTCTGCTGCGACGTGGTGAACCGCGGCGTCGCGGCGTGGAAGGGCCGCATCTACGTCGGCACGCTCGACGGTCGCCTGATCGCGCTGGATGCGAAGACGGGCAAACCCGATTGGGACGTGCAGACCACGAATCGCGACTGGCCCTATAGCATCACCGGCGCACCGCGCGTCGTTAACGGCAAGGTCATCATCGGCAACGCGGGCGCGGATTTCGGCGTGCGCGGTTACGTGACGGCTTATGACGCCGAAACGGGCAAACAGGTCTGGCGGTTCCATACGGTGCCGGGCAATCCCGCCGACGGTTTCGAGAACGCCGCGATGGAGAAGGCGGCGAAGACCTGGACCGGCGAATGGTGGAAATCCGGCGGCGGCGGCACCGCGTGGGACGGTTTCGCCTTCGATCCGGAGCTGAACCTGCTCTACGTCGGCACCGGCAACGGCTCGCCGTGGTCGTGGAAATTCCGCAGTCCGGGCGGCGGCGACAACCTGTTCCTGTCTTCGATCATCGCGCTGAACGCGGACACCGGCGAGTACGTCTGGCACTACCAGACCACGCCCGGGGACAACTGGGACTACACGGCCACGCAGCCGATGATCCTCGCGGACCTCGAGATTGGTGGCGCGCCGCGCAAGGTGCTGATGCAGGCGCCGAAGAACGGTTTCTTCTACGTGCTCGACCGGAAGACCGGCGAGCTTCTGTCGGCGCAGAAATTCGCGAACATCTCGTGGGCCACGCACGTCGATCTCGCGACCGGCCGGCCGGTCGAGAGCCCGGACGCGCGCTACGGCACGCAGGCGGTGCCCATCAGCCCGAGCCCGGGCGGCGGGCACAACTGGGTGCCGATGAGTTACAGCCCGTTGACTGGACTCGTCTACCTGCCGGTGATGGAAGGCGCCTATCCCTACGGCGTGCTCGAGGAGTACACGTTCCGCAAGTGGGTGTGGAACACGGCGCAGTCACCCGAGAACTTCCTGCCGCCGAAGGACGCGCCGCCACCCGTACCGCGCGCGTCTTCTCCGGCGCGATTGTCGGCCTGGGATCCGATCGCGCAGCGCGAGGTCTGGCAGGCGCCGCAATCCGGCGAATGGAACGGCGGCGCGCTCGCGACCGCGGGTAATCTCGTGTTCCAGGGCATGATGTCGCAGCAATTCGCGGCATGGCGTGCCGATACCGGAGAAAAGCTCTGGGAGATGCCGGTGCAGACCGGCGTACTCGGCGGGCCGATCGCTTACACGGCCGGCGGCGAGGAATTCATCGCGGTCAGCGCCGGGTGGGGCGGGGGTTATCCGATCACCGCCGGCGCTGCATCGCGCCCGGAAAAGCCGCGCGCACCGGGCCGCGTGCTCGCCTTCAGAATCGGCGGCTCCGCGAAACTGCCGCCGGTGCCCGAGGAAGAACCACTGCCCGAGCCGCCGGCGATAAAGGTTTCCGCCGACACCCTTGCGCGCGGCGAGCGGCTCTACAACACCTACTGCTTTATGTGTCACGGGCTTGGCGCGGTCGGCGGGCGCGTGATCCGCGATCTGCGCTACATGCAGCCCGCCACGCACGGACAATTCAACGCCATCGTGCTCGACGGCATCTACGGCGATCTCGGCATGGCCGGATTCGGCGACGTGCTGAACGCGGAGGACGCCGGGGCGATCCACGCCTACGTCATCACGCAGGCGCGCGCGGCGTGGCGGGCCGAACACCCGCAGAACGAGTAGTATGTTCCCCGCGCATCAGGGGTTGTCGGAGGGCGGCTGCCCTCCAGAAAAAATCGGGAGGGATTGAATGTTTTTCAGAATTCGAAGCGCCATTGTCCTGCTCACCCTGCTTGGCGGTTTCTCCATGCAGGCAGCCGCCGCGCAGGATTGCGCGGTACTCAAATCGCTTGCGCTGCCCGACACGACCATCACGCTCGCGGAATCAGTGCCGGCGGGAAACTTCATGCCCCCAACCAGCACGACGGTCGGACCGCCGCCGGAACCGCCGAAGGACGGTGCCGCGCCGCCGCCCCCCGCGGGACCGAAGCCCATCGAGAACCTGCCCGCATTCTGCCGCGTGGCGGTCAAGGTCGCACCCGCCATCGAGTTCGAAGTGTGGATGCCGGCGGACAAATGGAACGGCCGGTTCCAGGGCGTCGGCCTCGGCGGTTATCTAGGCGCCATCAATTACATGGATCTCGGCGGCGCGCTCGCGAAGGGTTACGCGACGGCGTCCACGGACGCGGGGCACAAGAGCCTCGGCAATGAGACCGCCTGGGGCATAGGCAATCCGCAGGCGATCGTCGATCTCGGACACCGCGCGCACCACGAGATGACCGTGCGCGCGAAGGCGATCATCGAGAAGTTCTACGGTTCAGGGCCGAAGTATTCCTATTTCACGGGCTGTTCTTCCGGTGGCTGGCAGGCGCTGACCGAGGCGCAGCGCTACCCGGACGATTACGACGGCGTCGTCGTCGGTGCGCCGGCACAGAATCTCGTGCACCTGCATGCGGGATCGATCTGGAACGTGTACCAGGCGCGCACCATCCGCCCGGACAGCTTCCGCTTCCTGAACGAGCACGTGATCTCGGCGTGCGATCTGAACGACGGCGTCGCCGATCGGCTCGTGCAGAACCCGCTCAAGTGCGCGTTCGACGTCGCATCCGTGCAGTGCACGGGCGCCGACGTGTCGAAGTGCCTGACGGAGAGCGAGGTGAATGCCTTCCGCAACATGTACGCGGGCACGACGAACTCGAAGGGCGCGCGGGTGTATCCAGGCTGGCCGTTCACCAGCGAAGGCGGTTTCGGGTTCTGGGCGAATCCGGTCGCGTTCAAGTTCGTTACCGGCACGTTCCGTGATCTCGTCTACCAGGGCGATCCGAAGTGGGACGCCGACAAGTTCGATTTCGACCTCGACGTGCAGAAGGCCGATGAGATGATCGGCGTGCACCTGAATTCGAACGATCCGGATCTCCGGCCGTTCGCGAAGCGCAAGGGCAAAATGATCCTGTACCACGGCTGGGACGACGCCCTCGTGTCGGCCAGGCAGACGGTCGACTATTACGAGCGCGCCGCGGCGCTCGCCGGCGGCATGGCCCAGACGCAGAAATTCGCGCGCCTGTTCCTCGGCCCGGGTGTTGGTCACTGCGCCGCGCTGCCCGGTCCGGGACCACACAGTTTCGACGCGCTGGCTGCGCTCGAAGCATGGGTGGAGCAGGGAACGGCTCCGGATCGAATCATCGCGTCGAATGCCGCAACCGGCGTGAAGCGACCGCTGTGTCCGTACCCGCAGGTCGCGCGCTACAGCGGCAAGGGCGACACGAACGATCCCGCCAATTTCGTCTGTGCGGCGCCGCGTTAGCCTGGCCGCGTGGATCGTAACCCTGTAGGGCCGGATTTATCCGGCCATCACGCCTTTCGTGGCGGGATAAATCCCGCCCTACATTCTTCCACGCGATGCGGTTGATCGACCCGGCGCGGGAGCGCTCGACGCTCAGCATCGCCGTGTTCACGGCGGCGGTGTTCGCGCTGCTGCCGATCTCGACCGATCTGTACCTGCCGTCGTTGCCCGTGTTGCGACACGACCTCGG
>Ga0315912_10004056_pt1 | contig 14089 bp, 11 predicted proteins | sample VfabasoilMG_FD_204469 | JGI IMG/M metagenome (GOLD analysis project Ga0315912, IMG submission 204469) | Garden soil microbial communities collected in Santa Monica, California, United States - V. faba soil | ecosystem: Environmental > Terrestrial > Soil > Garden | place: USA: California... | reverse complement strand
CTCCCGACGACTTCGGCAGATTCGTGGACCCGTCGGCGCGTCGCACGATGTGCACTGCACCATTGGTGACTGTCACATCGTCGATAGCCACCTCTCCGAAAAACACCCGATACGAGGCAGCCGCAACGACGTTGTCCGCCGTGAAGAATGGCCGAGGATCCCCCACTGCCGACACCTTCACGTTCGCTAGTCGAACGTGGCGTGTCGCGAGGTTGTAGTCGAGACGGGTGGCATCGATCTGCACTCCGCGGCTCAGCGCAGCACGGACCACGAAGCGGAGCGCATAGGACCTGACAGGCGGTGTGTGCACAGCGAGCACACCGACTAGAACGAGCACCAGGAATACGAGACAGACGATGACGAGCCGACGACGCATCGGGTCCTGTCCCATGCTATACGGCGTGGGCATGGATCCCGCGTCGGTTCGTAACGGCAAGACTGCTGATGTGTTAACCTAACAAGGTCATTCAGACGGCCGCGTCGAGTGACAACCCCGTTTTTTGATGGCCGAGAAACCACTCGACCTCACACTCGAGCTAGCCCCGAAGGCGCGATTCGACGTCGTCGATCTGCGATCCCATTTTTCAGCTGAACACGAGGCTCTGGGCGCGTACCCGCATTGTCTCTACTGGTCGTTTCATACGACCGCAGGGTTCCTCGATCGCAGTCTCGCGGCGCGTCTGAGCGCTGAGCGCATTCCGGGATACGTGGACGCGTTCCGCGCGCTTTTCCCCGAAGGCGCCGGCTACGCGCACGACCGGCTTGAACGTCGCGGCGATCTCGATCCCGCTCAACGAGCCATCGAGCCACGCAACGCCGACTCACATCTTGCGTTCATTGCCGGTGGCTTGCGCACGAGCGTCATGCACCCGAATCGCGCCGGCGAAGAAGTGTGCTGGATCGATCTCGACGGCATGAATCACGGAAAGCCGCGCCGACGATTGACGCGACTGATCGCTTTCCACCGCGAACGCGTCGTCCGCAAGACGCGCATCGAGGTACCGGTTTCGGGCCACCCGATCGACTCGATCAATCTCAAGGACCCGCGCCTCGGCATCTACGCGCAGCTCACGCAGTTCGTCAAAGACGCGGGCCTGTCCACCGGACGCCTGCGCATCGCGCTCGATCCGGTCGAGCGTCATTCGGCGCTCACGGTCAACGAGTACGAAACGCTGCTCATGCGTCACGATCTCGCCGAGGTCTTGCGCAACCCACTGCGCTTCGTCGCCGAGAAGTCGCGTCACGCCTGGGCCAATCCGCTCGCCGTGCCGGCCAGGACACTCGACTACGCGAAGTACGATCTCGTCCGCGTCCTCAACAAGGGGCTCGATGCCTTCGGTCTTCGCGGATCGATCGTCGAGAAAGTGATGGCGCGAACGCTCGCCGTTCCAGCCGCACGCTTCTTCCGCATGCGCCGGTCAGTCAGCTTGCTGGTATCAGCGGGCGAAGACGGTTCGCCGACGCTTGTCGAAGGTCTGTATCAGAGTCCGATCCTGGTGCAGTGGCAGCACGCGCCGCGACAGGCGCGCGCGCTCGACGTCTCACTTACTGAAATTCAGTAGGCTCTAGGCCCTAGGCTTCAGGCTCTGGGCTTACCGAGGCAAGCGCTCCGGCATCTCCGCAACTGCGTACGCGACGACGGCAATGGCCGCGGACGCTCGCGATACTTCTTCCGGCAGAATGCGATCGACGGTATCCGCCGCGGTGTGGTGGATCACGAAGTAGCGCGCAGCATCTCCCACATACGCCATCGTCGGCACCCTGCCTGCCTGGGCGATGGGACCGATGTCGGCGCCGCCGCCGCCCGCGGTGATCTCGGGAAAGTTCAGCGGCTCGAGCAGCAAACCGACCTGCCCGATCATGGCGCGAGCGGCCATGCTGCCGGAGAACCCGAGCGCCGCTGGCGCAAACACTCCGAGATCCGACTCGAGCGCGAAGACATGATCGGAGGCGCTCGATGCGTGGCGTTCGGCGTAAGCCGCGGCGCCGCGCAGTCCGTTCTCTTCGTTCGTCCAGAGCACCACGCGAACTGTACGGCGAGGGCGGAGCCCCAGCTTCATCATTAAACGTGCCGCTTCCCACGTGATGATGCACCCCACACCATCGTCAGACGCGCCTGTTCCGACGTCCCACGAATCCAGATGCCCACCGAGCAACACGATCTCGTTTGGCTTCTCGCGCCCGATGATCTCGCCGACGACATTGGCCGACTCCACGTCGGCCTCGCGACGTCCCTCGAGGAGAAGGCGCAGACGCACGCGGCGGCCGCTGCGTGCGAGACGCACGAGGCGATTGGCGTCTTCAGCTGCGATCGCTGCGGCGGGAATCGCGGTGACCTCTGGAACGTAGTTCACGCTGCCGGTATGCGCGGTTCGCAGTCCAACTGGCCCGATCGACCGAACGAGCACTGCAACAGCGCCCTGCTGTGCTGCGGCGCGAGCGCCACCGTTGCGGTACGTGACTGTCTCGGCGTAACCGCCGTAGGCGACATCAAAGAGAACGATCTTGCCGCGCGCATCCGACGCGCGACTGCGAAGATCTTCAAAGCTGCTGACAACGATCAGATCCGCCTCGAGGCCACCGGGCGGAGTCGAGACCGTTCCGCCGAGCCCGAGGATCTCGAGGTCGTGATGCGGCGGATCGACAATCTCCGCTTCCTCGCGACCTCGCACCCAGCGCGGCACCATAACCGGCTCTGTGTGCACGTTCTCGAGGCCGTCGGCCTTCATCGTCTGAACCGACCACTGGATTGCTCTGGCCAGATTCTGGGAACCGCTCAGTCGCGCACCGAACGTGTCCGTCAGCTCGGCGAGGCGACGCCACGCGAAGTCGTCGGACGTGGCGGCTTTGATCAACCGGTCCGCGTCAGCTTTGAGTGGCGTTACCGCCGAATGTGTGCTCTGGGCGTCGAGGGAGATGGCAACCGCTGTGGCGCAGGCAAGCGCAACCAGGTGGGACAACGACAGCCGCATGTGTGGATCTACTTTATCGCAGCCTCGAGCGCCTGATCACGACACACCGAGGCACAGAGGCACCGAGGAACAATCCTGAAGGTTGGCGGGAGATCACGGTTAACCGCGGAGGCGCGGAGACGCGGAGGAAGGCCGGCTACCCACCCGCTTGCGTCCTCAAATCCTCCGTGGCCCCGTGGCTCCGTGGTGATCCGAGTCCTCCGTCTTCTCCGTGAACTCCTGGACCGGGGCTTCTACGCACCCTGTCGGAAGTAATCCGGCAGATCCTTCTTCGTCTCGCGCAGGATCGAAACGACTGCCTGCCGGTCCTGGGCGGTGAAGGCCTTGTAGCGTGGCGATGTGTCCTTGCCGGACAGGACTTCCCAGAGGCGCGAGTAGACCGCACTCTTCGCCGCAGGCGGAAGCGCGTCGAACGCCGGCGTGTAGATCATGTAGCTGCAGCGATACTTGAAGAGCCGCTGGCGCAGATCGAGATCACGCAGCGATCGTCCCTGCCCGTCGCGAGGACCTCTGGCAGCGAACGACTCGGCAAACCCTGACGAGCCTTTCACGGCACCGACGAGCGGCGCCTCATCGACAAAGAGCATGTAGTCGACGAGTTCACGCGCGGAGTCAGCGACGCGCGTCGATGCCGCCTGACTCGGCGACGCGGCCGCGACTCGCGCTTCCCATCCCGCGCGCGTGATCAGGTTCGTCATGTTGGCCTGATGGTCGATGACGAGCAAGGCAACGACGTCGCTGTAAGGAGCGAGGTATCCCTTCAGATCGAACACGCCTTCGAGCGACGGCAACGCGCGCGTCGGGCTCGCCAACTTCGCTCCCTTGTCGTTGTACATCACAGACACGTTGCCGATGTGCCTCGCGCCACCAGGGTCGCCGGTGACCCACCATCCCCCCCAGCGCTGCTCGAGCGGGCTGCCATGGACGGTCGTGAATCCGTTGGCGTACGAGTTCTCGTCCTTGAGCGGATAGACGCTCTGCACCATCAACCCGGGCACGCCGAGCGTCTCCCACGACAAGTGGCACGCGAGGCAATCGTTGTTGCGTTTGAAGACCGGCTTGGATTTCGGATCCTGCGCGAGGTCATAGAACACCACGCCCTGTTTGGGATCCTGCGACGCGACTTCGATTACCTTCGCGCCGCGGATGTAGCCGACGGCGACGGTGTCGCCAAAGAAAACAGCACGCGGGTTGAGCATCCGAATCAACGACGCCTGAAAGCTGGTCTGCGAGAAGACCATCACCTGAGACTCGACAGGGACCTTCAAGGCGTCGAGCACAGGGCGAAGATAGCCGGTGGACTCGTCGTACTTCAGCGCCGCCGCCCCGCTTTCAAGCCTGGCATTGAGCGCTGACACCACGTCGGATGTCGCTCCCGTCGAGTAACTGATGGCTGGGTGGTCGCGTGACTCCACGTACGCATCGCGCCGCTGGGCCACTCCCAGCAGGGTGCATCCGAAGATGACCGCCACCACGAGCAGAAGGATTGACGGAACTTTGACAGACGGGAGCACACCAGAAGGCTACAGTCGGGAACCGCAGCACCGCAAGCGCGTCCGCGGGGATATGATGGGTGTTCCCGGCCTTGAGACCGGGCGCCGCATATGAATCAGGCCGTTACCGTCAGCGTCGACCAGGGCGTCGCGCTCATTCGCATCGACAATCCACCCGTCAACGCGCTCAGTCCCGAGGTGATCAGTGGCCTCGAGACTTCTCTCGATCGAGCGTCTCGGGACAGCTCCGTCCGGGCGATCGTCATCATCGGCGCCGGCCGCACGTTCATCGCGGGCGCGGACATCAAAGGCCTCGAGCAACTGGCCTGGGGCAGCGACTCGGGCGCGCCGGAGATCCACGACCTGCTGCAGACGCTCGAAGACACGACGAAGCCGGTCGTGATGGCGATGCACGGCACCGCGCTCGGTGGAGGCCTCGAGGTCGCGATGGCAGGGCACTACCGTGTTGCCGTGCCGGACGCGCTCATGGGACAGCCCGAAGTGAATCTCGGCATCATCCCGGGTGCCGAAGGAACCCAACGACTGCCACGACTCGTCGGTCTCGAGAAGGCGATTGAGATGTGTGTGTCCGGCAAGCCGATCAAGGCGGCTGATGCGCTGAGCGCCGGGCTGATCGATCGCATCATCGAAGGCGACCTCGCCACCGGCGCGTCGGCCTTTGCGCGAGAGATGGCCGCGCAGGCAGGTGCGCTGCCAAAGACACGCGAGCGGAAAGACAAGCTTCCCCCAGCAAGCGCGATCCCCGGCATGCTGGAAGCAGGCCGCGACCTTGCGCGCAAGACGCGACGCAACCTCGAAGCACCGGTCGCCGTCGTCGATGCGCTCGAAGCGGCGGCTACGCGTCCCTTCGCCGAAGGGTGCGCTCGCGAGCGCGAGATCTTCTTCCAGCTCGCACAGTCCGAGCAGGCGAAGGCGCTCATCCACGCTTTCTTTGCCGAGCGCGGGGTGTCGAAGGTGCCGGGCGTGTCAAAGGACACGGTCGCCGCACCGGTGAATCGCGTCGCCATCGTCGGCGCGGGGACGATGGGCGGCGGCATCGCGATGGCCTGTGCCAACGCGGGGATCTCTGTGCGCCTCACAGATACCTCGCAGGATGCGGTCGACAAAGGCATCGCCACGATTCGCAAGAACTACGACGTCTCAGTGAAACGTGGGCGCTTCACACCGGCGATGGTCGAAGAGCGGATGAAGCGGATCGCGCCACAGGTCGGCTATGACGCGTTCGGCGATGTGGACCTCGTGATTGAAGCCGTGTTCGAGAACATGGCGCTCAAGAAACAGATCGCCGGCTCGGTTGCGTCGCTGGGCAAGCCTGAGCAAGTGTTCGCGACGAACACGTCTACGCTCGACATCGACGAGATCGCAGTCGCCAGTGGTCGCCCGCCGCAAGTGCTCGGTCTGCACTTCTTCAGCCCGGCGAACGTGATGCGCCTCGTGGAGATCGTCCGTGGGAAAGCGACGAGCCCCGAGACACTCGCCACCGCGATGGCCGTCGCCAAGAAACTCGGCAAGGTCGGGGTTGTCGTCGGCAACGGCCCGGGCTTCGTCGGCAATCGCATGATGTTCCCGTACATGTACGAGGCGCAGTTCCTCGTCGAGGACGGCGCGACGCCACAACAGGTCGATGCGGCCCTGACGGGCTTCGGCATGGCGATGGGGATGTTCGCTGTTGACGACATGGCCGGCCTCGACGTGGCGTGGCGTGTACGTCAGGAGCTGAATCAGTTCAGCCAGCCCGGCGCACGCAAACCGCTCGTCGCCGATCGACTGTGCGAGATGGGACGCTTCGGACAGAAGACCGGCAAAGGCTGGTACCTCTATGGCGACGATCGCAAGCCGCAACCCGACCCCGAGGTTCTTGCGCTGATCGAGCAGACCGCGACCGCGAACAACATTCGCCGGCGCTCGTTCACCAACGACGAAATCATCGAGCGCACGATCTACGCTCTCATCAACGAAGGGGCGCGCGTCCTCGACGAAGGCCACGCGCTTCGCGCGGCCGACATCGACGTCATTTACACCAACGGCTACGGCTTCCCTGCCTGGCGCGGTGGACCGATGTTCTACGCCGACCGCGTCGGCCTGAAGAAGATCTACGACCGCGTGTCTGCCTTCCATCAGGAGCTTGGTCAGCGTTGGGCACCGGCACCGCTGCTGGCAAAGCTGGCGAAGGAAGGCACCACGTTCAAGGAGCTCGACAAGCGTCGCGCCGGCTCGCTGGTTGGAGCGAGCTCGTAGCGGATTCCATGGAGTCCACTGCCCGCCGAATCCGGTCGGTCAACATCACCCCAATCGAGACGACGATCCGCCACGGATCCGATGGAGTCGTCTACCTGGCGGCGCCGCAGAAACTCGGCCCGTATCCCGATCGAATCACGGATCGACTCGAGCACTGGGCCAGGGAAGCTCCGGGCCGTGTGTTTCTCGCCCAGCGCGATGCGACCGGTGGTTGGCGCACGCTGACCTACGCGGACGCCTTCGATCGCGTCGGGCGGATCTCGCAGTCGTTGCTCAATCGCAGGCTGTCGCCTGAACGGCCGATCTTGATCCTCTCAGGCAATGGGATCGATCACGCCTTGCTCGCGATGGCGGCGATGCACGTCGGCGTTCCGTACGCACCGATCGCGCCTGCGTACTCGCTGCAAGCCAGGGACTACGGCACGCTCCAGCAGATCTTCCAGCGGCTACGCCCCGGTCTTGTGTTCGCTGCCGAAGGTGCGGCATTCGAGCGCGCGCTATCGCAGGTGCTGCCGTCTGGCGTCGAGCTCGTCGTCTCCACGTCCTCGCCGGCGATGATGGCCTCGACACCGTTCAGCGACCTGCTCGCACCGGCAGAAGAGGGATCGGTGAACGACGCGCGTCGTCTCGTCGGCCCGGACACGATCGCGAAAATCCTCTTCACCTCGGGCTCCACAGGGAACCCCAAGGGGGTCATCAACACGCAGCGAATGCTCTGCTCGAATCAGGAAATGATTCGAACCGTGATGGCCTTCCTGGCCGACGAGCCTCCGACGCTCTGTTGCTGGCTCCCGTGGAACCACACCGCCGGTGGCAACCACAACTTCGGTATCGTGCTCTACAACGGCGGCACGTTCTACATCGACGAAGGCAAACCGACGCCGGGGCTCTTCGACGTGACGCTGCGCAACCTGCGAGAGATTCCGGCAATCGCGCACTTCACCGTCCCGCGAACGTACGAGATGCTGCTGCCGCATCTCCGGAGCGATGCCGCACTACGCGAGACCTTCTTCAAGAACCTGAAGCTCTATTTCTATGCGGCCGCCGGCCTCGGACAAAAGTTCTGGGACGAGCTTCGCGACCTCGCGCTCGACGCCTGCGGTGAAGAACTGCTGATCGTCACCGGCTTCGGCGCAACCGAAACAGCACCCTTCGCCCTGACGACTGGCGGCTACGGAGCTGTGTCCGGCATGATCGGGCTGCCGTGCCCGGGCATGGAGCTGAAGCTCGCGCCGGCAGGATCGAAAAAGGAAGCGCGCGTGCGCGGGCCCAACATCACGCCCGGCTACTGGGGCGACGAGGCGCTGACTCAGGGGGCCTTCGACGACGAAGGTTTCTACAAGCTGGGCGACGCGATGGACTTCGTCGATCCCGCCGATCCCAATCGGGGGCTGATGTTCAACGGGCGGCTCGCCGAAGACTTCAAGCTTTCGACGGGAACCTGGGTAAGCGTCGGCCCGCTGCGCTCGAAGATTCTGATGCAGGCCGCGGGGCTGGCTCAGGACGTGGTCATTGCCGGGCACGATCGAGACTTCGCCGCAGCGATGGTTTTCCCAAACCTCGTGCGCTGCCGAGAGCTCGCCGGTTTGGCACCGGACACCTCGGTCAGCGAGGTGCTGCAGCACCCGGCTGTCGTCTCGCGATTCCAGACGATCTTCGCTGACCTCGCGCGACAGGCCACCGGCAGCTCGACGTTCGTATCGCGCGCTGTCCTGCTCGATGTGCCCCCATCGCTCGACGCGCGAGAGATCACAGACAAAGGCTCGATCAATCAGAAGGCGGTACTGCGCAATCGCGCCGCGCTCGTCGATGACCTCTACTCCACTCCCCCGCCTGCGCACGTGATCCGGAGTGGGGCCTGACCCTTCACACTTTTTCCAGCGACACGACCAATGGCCTCTACAGGAATCGACGTTGACCAGATCGTAGCGTTCGACGTTCACGTTCACCTCGAGCACACCGGCGACGCGACCGACGCCGACAAGCATGCCGCTGCCTACTTCAAGGGCGGAGGCGCGCGTGATGCCGCGTCGCTGGCGGAGTACTACCGCTCGCGCAAGATGGCGTGCGTCATCTTCACGGTAGACGAGACGCTCACCGGCACGCCGAGGCTGTCGAACGACGAGGTCGTCGAGTTCGCGCAGAAGAACGCAGACATCGCAATTCCGTTCGCCAGCATCAACCCGACACGCGGCGCCGAAGCTGTGCGTGAAGCGCGGCGCCTGGTCGATGCCAAAACGGTACGCGGCCTCAAGCTGCATCCACCGATTCAGGAGTTCTTCCCGAACGATCGCCTGGCGTATCCGTTGTACGAAGTCTTCGCCGAGGCGAAGCTCCCGGTGGTGTTCCACACCGGACACAGCGGCATCGGCACCGGTATGCGTGGCGGTGGCGGCATCCGGTTGAAGTACGGCAACCCGATGCCGATCGATGATGTCGCAGTGGACTTTCCGGATATGCCGATCATCATGGCGCACCCGTCGTTCCCCTGGCAGGATGAGGCGATCTCAATCTGCCTCCACAAGCCGCAGGTGTACATCGATCTCTCGGGATGGTCGCCGAAGTACTTTTCGCCAACGCTGGTGCAGTACTCGAATACGCTGCTGAAGAACAAAGTGATGTTCGGGTCGGACTATCCGCTATTGACTCCGGATCGCTGGCTGGCCGATTTCGAGAAGCTGCCGATGCGTGACGAAGTGCGTCCGCTGATTCTGAAGGAAAATGCGGTGCGGCTGTTGGGGTTGAAGTAGAGGAGCTGACATGCGTCATTGGATCGCAATTGCCACGTTGGTCGTGCTCGGCTGCGCAAGTGTCTCCGCCCAGTACTTGAAGTACCGAGACCCGAAGACGCCGCGCAACGCCGACGGCACGCCGAACATGACGGCGCCCGCGCCACGACTCCCAGATGGCAAGCCGGATCTTGGTGGGCTGTGGAACGCGACCGACGGTCGATTCCTCACCAACCTCAGTAGGAGAGCCGGGATCGATCCGAACTTCACGCCGTGGGCAGCGGAGCTGTTCAAGGAGCGCCAGGAGAACGAAGGGCGCGACCGCCCCGCGGGCCGATGTCTGCCGCACACGATCCCGAACGCCATGCTGGTGCCGAACTATCCGTGGAAAGTCGTTCAGACACCGGCGCTCACGATCATCCTGTTCGAGAACTTCACGCAGTTCCGTCAGATCTTCACCGACGGCCGCGACTATCCGACCGAACGTCAACCAGCGTGGTTCGGCTACTCGCTCGGCAAGTGGGACGGCGACACGTTCGTCATCGAGACCCTCGGCTTCAACGACAAGAGCTGGCTCGATGATGGCGGACATCCGCGCAGCGAAGAGATGAAGACGACGGAGAGATTCCGCCGCATCGACTACGGCCATCTCGAAGTGGAGTTCACGTTCAACGATCCCAAGGCCTACATGAAGCCGTGGTCGGTGACCGTTCCCTTCATCCTGCTGCCCGACACGGACATCATCGAGAACATCTGCGAGAACGAAAAGGACGTCGAGCACATCTTCTTCGGTGGCGTGAAGCCGAAGTAGCGGTGTCGACTGACCGGCGCTTCGCCGGTGTTCCGACGGTTAATCGACAGCGCCACGCCTTTCTCAACGGAAATGGTGTGGCGCCCTGTGCACTCCTTCCCAAGCCCATCCATGGAGTCTGTCTTGCTCACCTGGTCCCGGAGCCCAGGAGGCAACGACCATGATGGACGTGCTCGTGACAATTCGCACCGAGAGTGGTGAGACCGAGGAATACACGATCGACTATCTGCCGACGCTCGAAGCCGCGTACGCCGCAAGCTTCGCTGGCGCGGCCCCGGGCGACAATAGAGCGCATGCGGGCTTTGCTTCTGAGCTGTCTTCTCGTCGCCGCACCGGCATTCGCGCAGACCGACGGCAAGGATCCGGACAAGCTGTACGCCGATCGCGAGCAACTATCGAGCGCGCGGCAGGCCGCTGACATCTGGGAAGCGAGACTCACCGCCAACCCGAAAGACTTCGAGTCTGCGTGGAGGCTGGCACGCGCCGCCTATTGGCTCGGCGGCCATGTTCCTGCTGACGAACAGCGGCAACAGTTCGAGCGCGGGATCAAAGCCGCGACTAGCGCGACAGAGCTCGAGCCCAAGAGGCCCGAAGGCCATTTCTGGCTGGCTGCCGACATGGGAGCGATGGCCGAGGGCTTTGGCCTGCGCAACGGGATTCGCTATCGCAGTCCGATCAAGAAAGAGCTCGAGACGGTGCTCATGATCGATCCGTCCTTTCAGCAGGGGTCGGCCGATCGCGCACTCGGACGATGGTACTTCCGGGTGCCCCGCCTCTTCGGCGGCAGCAAGGACAAGGCGATCGAACATCTCAAGCAGTCGCTGACGCACGCCCCGCAGAGCACGGCCACGCACTTCTTCCTCGCCGAAACCTATCTCGATGACGGCAAGAAAGAGGACGCCCTTCGCGAGGCACAGCTCGTCCTGGACGCACCGCTCCATCCGGAGTGGACCCCCGAGGATCGAGAGTTCAAGCAGAAAGCGGCGGAGCTGTTGAAACGGATCAAATAAGAACGCTGCCGTTCAACACGACTGAGAACTTCAGAAGTGAGAAATGCGAACGACAGATCCTTCTCAAGAGAGGGTTGACCCTTTCTCAAAAGCGTGAAATCGTACGCGCCCCAGGGGAGGCCTCATGACTCGAGCAACTCGCGCAATGGCTCTCGCACTTTCGACAGTGATACTCGCGCCGGCATTCGGCTCGGCGCAGCAGGTTGTCGGTCCAGGGGTGGAACTCACCTCGCCCGACAAGATCAAGTGGGTCAGGAACGCGGCAGGCACACAGGAGACGGCTGTTCTCGCCGGCGATCCCGACAAGGCCGGCCCGTACGTGATCCGACTGCGGTGGCTGCCCGGCAACATGAGCCGTCCTCACTTCCATCCCAACGATCGCCACTTCGTGGTCGTCGAGGGCACATGGTGGCTCGGCTCCGGCGAGAAATACGACCCCGACCACACCACCCCTGCGGGTCCCGGCAGCTACGTGTTCCACAAGGCCGGAGCCATCCACTACGACGGAGCCAAGAAAGAGCCGGTCGTGATTCAGGTTTGGGGAATGGGACCTAATACGTCGACACCTGCTGAAAAGAAGTGACCATCGCTAACTCCCAACTCCCAACTTCCAACTTCCAAGCATTCCTATTGGGAGTTTGGACAAGAATCAGATTGGGAATTGGGAGTTGACGAGTTCTCGTTCCCCCACCACCGCACTCTTACTCGGGTTGGTGATCACGCTGGCTACCGTGGTCACCTACTCGTGGTACATCTCCGGACAGATTTCCGGGCTGCGTCGTCTTCAAACCGAGCTGACCGATCGCAATCGTCGCGACTCGCTGCAGCTGCTCCGCATTCAAAACGATCTCAATCAGCTCGCGCTCGCCATGCGCGACATGCTCGACGCGACCGAGCCGTATCCGCTCACCGCCTGGTCCACACAGTTCGATCGCATCCGCCTCGATCTGGACGATGCCCTGAAGCAGCAGGGAGAGGTGGCTCTGGCCCGTCAGACACCGGAGCAGCGCGAGTTCCTGGCCACCTCACTCAAACAGTTCTGGGACGCCTCGGATCGCATCTTCGAGCTCGCGCGCACGAACGAAGCCGAAGCGCGGGCGCAGATTCAGCTGTCGCTCCAGGCGCGACAGGCCGCGCTCAGCACCGCCGTCGCCCGGCTGCTCGTGCAGAACAACGAGGCCGAAGAGCAGACGGCGCAGCAGGTTCAAGACATCTACCGGCAGGTTCAGCGCCAGGTCTACTGGTTCCTCGCCGCGACGTTGGCGGCGATCGTCGCGACCAGCCTCTACCTGATTCGCTCGAATCGATTGCTGTTCGCCCGCCTGGCGACACTTTCCGACGAACGGCGCGAGCTGGCGCAGACGCTGATCTCGACACGCGAGTCGACGCTGCGCGAGATCTCGCGCGAGCTCCACGATGAGTTCGGACAGATCCTCACCGCCATCGGCTCGATGCTTGGAAGGGCCGGCAAACACGCGCCAGAGGGATCCACACTGCGCGGCGACCTGCGCGAGATCGGCGAGGTGGCCCAGACGGCGTTGGACAACGTGCGCGGCCTGTCCCAGACACTGCATCCCTCCATCCTCGAGGAGCTCGGGCTCGTCAGCACGATCGACTGGTATCTCTCCACAGTCGAAAAACAGCTCGGGGTTCAGGTGACGCTCGAAACGCGCGGCACGCCCAGACAAGTCGATTCGACCAAGGCGATTCACGCGTACCGCGTGCTGCAGGAGGCCTTGAGCAACGTGGCGCGTCATTCGGGAACCGATCGCGCAGTGGTACGCCTCGGCTTCGAGACGGATAGACTTGAGATGGACGTCGAAGACCACGGGAAAGGGATCAATACCGATACAGCGCGGCGCGGGCTCGGCCTGGTGGCGATGCGCGAGCGCGCGGCGATTGTCGGTGGCACACTCGACTTCTTGAAACCTTCACAGGGCGGCACGCTGGTTCGGTTCTCGATGCCGTTGTAGAGATGACTGACAGGATCACTGTTCTTTTGGCAGACGATCACGCACTCGTGCGACGTGGATTCCGACGGATCCTCGAAGACGACGCCGCCATCGAAGTCGTTGGCGAAGCGAGCAACGGCGAAGAGGCCATTCGACTCTTCGGCGAGCTGAAACCCAAGGTCGTCGTGATGGACGCCGCGATGCCGGGCACCGGCGGCCTGGCCGCGACGCGCACGATTCTTTCGAGCCACCCCGACGCGACGATTCTGATGCTGAGCATGCATTCCGAGGAGACGCTCGTGAAGCAGGCCATGGCCGCGGGCGCACGTGGCTACATCCTGAAGAACGCCGTCGACCTCGATCTCGCGTCGGCCGTCAAACGTGCCGCAGCTGGAGAAACCGTCCTCGACCCGACCGTCGTCAAGCCGGCGCCGCTTGCCGGCGAGCGGTCACGCCGTCTCACGCCGCGCGAGACCGAAGTGCTCCAGTTGATTTGTAACGGGCTCTCCAACCGCGAGATCGCCGCACAACTCGATCTCAGCGTGAACACCGTCGCCGTGCATCGCGCCAACATCATGAATGCGCTGGGTGTTCACAAGACGGCCGAGCTCGTCGTCTACGCACTGCAGCACGGCCTCGTGAACCCCCTGTGATCGATCGACGCGATTTTCTGCGTCACGTCACCGCTGGCACGGCGGCGTCGCTGCTGCCTGCGTCTCTTTACGCACAGGCCCCGGGCTTCCAGCTCGTGGACGCGACGACGGCTGCAGGTCTTCAGTTTCGACACAACAGCGGCGCATACGGCGGAAAGCTTCTTCCGGAGACGATGGGGGCCGGCTGCGCGTTTATCGACTACGACGCAG
>Ga0315912_10004055_pt1 | contig 14091 bp, 11 predicted proteins | sample VfabasoilMG_FD_204469 | JGI IMG/M metagenome (GOLD analysis project Ga0315912, IMG submission 204469) | Garden soil microbial communities collected in Santa Monica, California, United States - V. faba soil | ecosystem: Environmental > Terrestrial > Soil > Garden | place: USA: California... | reverse complement strand
GTGAAAACCAGTACTGCAACTGCGCCAAGAATACGCTTCATGTTTCGCATCTCCTGTTTCCGTTGATCAGGTAAAACCGCGCGCATCATACAATCGCTGGCCTCCGTAAGCCATTTTCCGGCCTTTCCCTGCCGGCCGCCGGTCAGAACAGGCGTCCGAGGAACAGGTAAACGCTGTCGTTGCCGCCTTCGGCGTGGCCGTAGCTCAGGTAGACCGGCCCGAGAATGGTGTCCATCCCGAGGAAGACGCTCGCGGCAAGGATGGCATTGTCCGGATCCAGGCTGATGTCGTCGCGCTCCTCGTAGGCGTTGCCGTACTCGAGCGACATGCCCACGTACACGGGCAGCAGCTTTACGTCGAGCTGGCGGTAGTAGCCGCTGCGCAGCAGCAGAACCTGCTGCCCGCTGATCTCGTCCTGCGCAAATCCCGAAAGCCGCGTGAAACCGCCGAGGCGGAAGCGGTTCTGGATCGGCGCGTCATGATCCGCGGTGTAGTCGAACTGCACGCCGCCGAACAGCGTGTTCCTGTCCCAGGTGTGCGCGGCCGCGAGTCCAAACAGCCACTGCGTGAAATCGTCGTCGCCGCCGAGATCCTCGGTGGCCTCGAGCCACTCCCATGACGCCAGCGCGCCCGAATGCGGGAAGTTCCGGTTATCGAGCGTGTCATAGGTGATCTTCCCGTAGATCTCCGTATTGTCGAAATCCACGTCCGGCGTCGCCGGATCGCCGACGCGGATCTCCGCGTCGCCCGAAAAGCGGCGGAGACCGAAACGAACCTCGCCCCAGTCGGCGATGGTCCTGCCGAATGAAACATCGCCGCCGTAACGGTGAACGCGGTATTCCTCGATCACGTCGTCGCCGTCGAAGCGGCCGAAGCTGCGGGAGTCGTAGAACCCGCGCACGTTTCCGAACCAGCGCAGCGAATCGCCGAGCGGCTGGTAGAACTCCGCGAATGTCAACGGCGACTCGCCGATCTGGGCGGCGAAGCGCGCCTCGCCCGCCCACTCGTTCAGCGCCGTCTTCAGCATACTGGTGCCCACGTTCCACTCGCCGTCGCCGTCCATGTCGGAGGATAGTGCCACGCCGAACTGGAGGTAATTCGGACCCCAGCTCTTCTCCTTCACGTGAACAAGCAGGCCGTCCTGCCCGCCTTCGCGGACCAGTTCGTAGCGCACGCTCTCGAAGATGTTCCAGCCGTACAGTTCCGCGATGGCGGTTTCCAGCGCCGCCGTGTCCAGCGGCTTCCCGATCAAGGACCGGAACGGGTATCGCAGAGGTCCCTCCCCGATCTTCGTATCCGCGTCCAGCTTGATGAAACCGATGACGGGCGGGGTCGTGGGCGCCGCGAGCCGGACGGGCGGCGCGGCCTGCGCGAGATGCGCGCGCTTCACAAGCGAATCAAGGTCTCCGCGCTGCGCAACGCCCGCCTTCTCGCCGATCGCGATGGCGTCCGCCGCGCGCTTGAAGTCCGAGGTCGTGATGTCGCCCAGTTCCGGGTGAACGTACACGTCCGCGGAAGTCAGGGTGGCGAGCTGCGCCTTCACGTTGCGGTTGCTGAGAATGTTGGACATCTGACCGATCACCTTCAGCGCCGACGTGATCTCCCCGCGCTTCATCAGCGGCGTGCCGACGTCGATGACGATCAGCACGTCTGCGCCCATGGCGCGTGCCACGTCCACCGGCACGTTGTTCGCCACCAGTCCGTCGACCAGCAGCTTGCCGTCGATCTCCACCGGATCGAAGGCACCCGGCACCGCCATGCTCGCCCTGATGGATCGCGCAAGGTTGCCGGACGACAGCACGACCGCCTCCCCGGTCTCCACGTCCGTTGCCACGGCGCGGAACGGGATCGGCAGATCGTCGAACGATTGCGTGCCCGCGACCCGCTGCGTGAGCCGCGCGAGTTCGAGATCGAATTTCTGACCCTGGATGTAGCCGAGCGGCAGTTCCACCTTGCCGTCCTCGTAGCCGACGTACTTCTTGACGAGGTAATTGTCGTCGTCGCGCTTGCGGCGGAATTGCTGCTCCGGACGCGGCGGCTTGTCGTCCAGCACGTCGTCCCAGTCCATCCCGACCATCTCGCGCTCGATCTCCTCCGGAGACAGCCCGGACGCGTACAGACCGCCGACGATGGCGCCCATGCTGTTGCCGGCGATGCAGTCGATGGGGATCTTCATCTCCTCGATCACTTTGAGCACGCCGACGTGCGCCGCGCCGCGCGCGCCGCCGCCGCCGAGCACGAGCCCGATGCGAGGCCGGTCGGCGCCGGCATGCAGGCGGTCGCAGGGCGTGGTTCCCGCCGAAAATGCGGGCATCGACAACTGGAGCAGGAACAGGGCGTGGACGGCCAGTACGGTGGTTTTCATGGTGATTTCGGGTTCCCGGGGCAAGTCGTGGTCATGGATGATCAGTGCGGCATCCCGGGAAGCCCGGCGCGGATCGCGCGGGAAAACTCCGGGTCGTCGCCGTGGGCGCGGGCCGCGTCATTGACGCGGCTCTTCGCGCGCAGTTCGTCGAACGGCAGGTTCGTGTCCACCAGGCCGTTCTCGTAGAGGTATTCGGGCACGTGGCCGCTCAGAAAGATCTTCCATGAATACGGCAGGTGTCCTGGATTCACGCGCGTGTGGAGCCAGATGTTGCTGGTGCAGTTGGTCGTGGCCGTATTGTAGAACTCGGGATGCTCGTTGAGCGAGTTGATCTCGCGCAGGTATTCCATGAACAGCGGCCGGAGGTTCTGCGGCTTCGCGACGACCGGGTAGACATAGACGTCTTCCGGCGGGTCGGCGCGGAAATTGGTGCGCAGGCGGATGAGGTCGCGCTCATCGGCCACCACGTAAAACAGTTCGTACTGGCGGAACAGCCCCCGCACCGTGGAATAGCCCTCGGTCGTCTCGTCCCGGCGCTCGATCGAGACGGCGAGGTGCCGGCCGTCGCGGAAGCCGAAGCTGAGGAAGATGTGCGCGATGTCCGGGCCGGCCCAGTAGGAAGCGATCACGTCAACGCCATCCAGTTCGTTCAGGTCGTAGGTCGCGTCGTACCAGGCCGGCGTGAAATCAGTCTCGCTGCGGTATTCGAAATTCCGGATGTTGTGGATCGTCACCCGGTCGCCGTCGAAAACCGCGTACGGCGTCTTCGCCACCTCCGGCTTCCACTGCCGGTCGTTCGACGGCTCGATGGAATTCCACCAGGCGAACGCCGCGATCAGCGCGACGGCGAACACGCCGAGCGTGGCGCCACGCCGCCGGCCCGACATGATGGCGATGAGGGCGGCGACCCCGGCCGCGGCGAAGACCGCGGCGAGCACCATTCCAGCGGTCACGCCGCCCGGTTCGGTGAAGTACAGCATGGCCGCGCCCCACAGCGTGCACAGGGCGACGGCGACGAACAGCAATGCCAGGATCAGGAGCCGGCCGTATCGAAGCATGGTCGGCCGGCCGCGCGCGTCAGTGGAGTTCGCCGAAGATGTAGTTCTGCCAGCTGACCATCCGCAGCAGGATCTTGCGGATGATGGCGACGTGGTGCGCGTGCTCGGTATAGATGGCGCCTGCCCCGACCACGCCCAGCGGCAGGTGGTACGGCGACAGGTCGTCGTCGAGCTGGATGACCACAGGGATCTTCCCTGCGCCCGTGATGCTCTCGATCGCCTGCAACTGGCCGCCGGTGGTGAGCTGCCCCTGCGCCACGACCGGCAGGACACGCTCGACCTTGCCCCGGAACACGTGTCCTGGCACACCCTTGAAGATGACCTCGGCCTCGTCGCCCACCCGGATGCGCTGGAGGGAGTTCTGCCAGAACGCGCCGACCAGGTCGCGATCGCCTTCCTCCATGTGTACGAAGGACATCACCGGCCGCAACGGCAGCGGCACGGCGCGCATGCCCGGCCGCAGGAACAGCTGCGTCACCATGCCGTCGGTCGGCGCACGGATCACGGACTGGTCCAGTTCCCAGCGCGCGCGGTCGAGCTGCGCCTGGATGCGGCGAACCTCGGGGTTCATGCCGCCGCTTTCCGATTCGAAAGCCAGGCGCGCGGTTTCTTCCGCGGCACGCGACTCGTTAATGCCCTGTTCCGCCTGCTGCTCGGCGGCCTGTGCCGCCTTCAACTGCGCCTCGAGCGATTCCATCTGCCGCTTGGCGCGGTCGTAATCGACCTGGGCCACCAGTCCGCGGCCGACCAGTTCCCGCTGCCGCGCTTCGTTGGTCCGGGCGAGTTCGAGCTGCGCGTTGACCTGCGCGATCGTCGCCCGCGCTTCTTCCTTCGCTTGCGCCGATCGGGCGGTGCCCGCCTGCGCGCCGCGCAACTGCTGATCGAGCTGCGCCGCGCCGGTGTTCGCATTCGCCAGTTCCGCTTCCAGTCTCTGCACTTCGAATTCGAACGGCCGCGGGTCCAGCTTGAACAGCACTTCGCCGGCCTTGAGTGGCACGTTCGCCGTCACCGGCACCTCGACCACCTGCCCTTCGACGTTCGGCACGATGGGCGTGGTGATGTAGAACTGCCGCACCAGCGTCGAGTATGGATGGTTGTAGTTCATGAACAGCAGCGTGAGTCCGATCAGCACGAAACCGCCGAGGATGGCGGTCGGGATCGTCCACTTGTTGACCGGCAATTTGAAAATCTTGAAGACCGCCCAGCAGAAGCCGGTGTAGGTCATCAGCATCAGCACTTCCATGTCACTGCCCTCCGGCCGTGGGCTTGCCTTCCATCTCGGCCAGGCGCCGCTCCAGCGCATCGAGCCTCGTGGTCAGCGCCGGGGAATCGCCGCCGAAGCCGTAGCCGCGCTCCGGGCGGTAAATCGTGGCCCAGATCCAGAGAAACGGCCAGATGACGTGCAGCGTCATGAGGCTGACCCAGCCCGCCACGTGAATCGCATCCTGGTGCGGATGGTTGCGCGCCTTCGCGATCTCGTAGGGAATGTCGTGGATGGCGATGATCAGATAGAAGCAGACCAACGCCCCGAAGATCATCAGAACCAGCGCTGCATAGTTGAGAAACATGCCTTGAATCCTTCGGGTTTTCCGGGCCGGCCGGACGCGCGGCTATGATGCCGGAAAACCACCGTCTTTTATATGGCCGCGGCACCGGATTCGACCTGGGCCGGGCTCCGCCCCCGCCCGCCAATTCCGCTACAATCCGCGCCGGGAGTCAGTCGCGCGCAAGCGCGACCCCTCGAACCACGGCGTCCCGGATCGGACGCCCGGCTGTCCAAATATAAGGAGAAACACACCATGTCATTGCACCGCAATGCGGCGCCGTTTCGTGCCGATCACGTCGGCAGCCTGCTCCGGCCGCCGGCCCTGCTCGAGGCCCGGCAGCAGTTCCGCGACGGCAAGCTGCCCGCCGAACGCCTGAAGGCCCTCGAAGACGAGGCGATTCGCGACGTCGTCCGGCTCCAGGAAGACATCGGCCTGCAGTCGATCACGGATGGCGAGTACCGCCGCAACCTGTGGCACGTCGATTTCCTGAAGGAACTGAGCAACGTCGCGCAGGTGCCCTCCCCCGTGAAGGTCAAGTTCCACACCGAGGACGGCGACATGGAGCGGGCGCCGAACGCGCTGCGCGTCACGGGCAAGCTGGCGCGCACGCACGCCATCCAGGTCGATGATTTCAAATTCCTGAAGTCGGTCACGAAGCAGACGCCCAAGGTGATGGTCCCCTCGCCCAGCATCCTGCACTTCCGCGGCGGCCGCGCCGCGGTGGACGAGAAGGCCTATCCCAACATGGAGAATTTCTTCGGCGATCTCGCCGCCGCCTACCGCGCGGAAGTGAAGGAGCTCGCAGATGCCGGCTGCCGGTACCTCCAGATCGACGACGTCAACTTTGCCTATCTCTGCGATCCGAAATTCCGCGAGCAGGCCCGCGGCTTCGGCGAGGATCCCGACCAGCTGCCGCATCGCTACGCGCGGCTCGTCAACGATTCCATCGCCTCGCGCCCGAAGGGCATGACGGTGACGATGCACCTCTGCCGCGGCAACTTCGAAAGCGCCTGGGTGGCCGAGGGCGGCTACGAGCCCGTCGCCGAAACGCTGTTCAACGAACTGAACATCGAGGGCTTCTTCCTCGAGTACGACACCGCGCGTTCCGGCGACTTCACGCCGCTGCGCTTCCTGCCTGAGGGCAAGATCGTCGTGCTCGGACTCGTCACCACCAAGCGCGGCAAGCTGGAGAGCAAGGACGAGATCAAGCGTCGCATCGACGAGGCGGCAAAGGTCGTACCGCTGGAGCAGCTCGCGCTCAGTCCGCAGTGCGGTTTCGCCAGCGGCGAGCGCGGCAACAAGCTCACAGTGGAAGAGGAAATCGCCAAGCTGACGCTGGTCGTGGACGTGGCGCGCGAGGTGTGGGGCTGACACAATGATTTTCTCCCTCTCCCCTCGCGGGAGAGGGCCGGGGAGAGGGGACATGAAGCGACGGCGCGGCATTCGGCGCGGACGGTCCCGGAAGCTCAGGCTGTCGATCGCCGTTGGCGACTACGACCGCACGCGGCCCCTCGCCGACGGCACGGTGCGGATCGATGGCGTTGATCCGGTACTGCTGCTGCTCTCGCCGGAAGAGATCTTCTTCCGCGCCATGCGGCACTCGGATTTCGACGTGTGCGAAATTTCGCTCAGCAGTTTCGTGCTGCGCACGGCGCGCGGCGACAATCCCTACGTCGGCATTCCCGTCTTCCCTTCCCGCGCGTTCCGCCACGCGTGCATCGTCGTGCGTTCGGATCGCGGCATCGAGACGCCGGCCGATCTGAAGGGCCGTCGCATCGGCACGCCGGAATACCAGCTCACCGCCTGCGTCTGGGCGCGCGCGCTGCTCGAGGACGAGTTCGGCGTAAAACCGTCCGACATCATCTGGGTGCGCGGCGGCATGGACCAGCCCGGCCGCGTCGAGAAGCTCGTGTTCAAGCCGCCGCGCGGCGTCCGGATCGAAAATGTGCCGCGGAACCGCACGCTGAACGATCTGCTCGAGGGCGGCGAGATCGACGGGATCATCGGGCCGCGCCTGCCGGCGGCCTTCGAACGCAATCACCCGGATCTGCGCTGGCTGTTCCGCGATCCGGCGCGGGCCGCCGCCGAGTATTACGGGCGCACCGGGATTTTCCCGATCATGCACGTGGTCGCCATCCGCCGGGTGCTGGCCGAGGCGCATCCCTGGCTCCCGGCCACGCTCTGCAAGGCCTTCGAGCAGGCACGCCTTGCCGCGCTCGCGCATCTCGCGGACACGTCCGCTTACAAGGTCATGCTGCCGTTCGCGGCGGAACAGCTGCGCGGCGCGCGCGAACTGCTCGGCGCGGAATTCTGGTCGTATGGGCTGAACGAGGCGAACCGGAAGGTACTGGAGACGTTTCTCGCGCATCACCACGCGCAGGGACTGTCGCCGCGCCGCGTCGACGTGGAAGAACTGTTCCACCCGGCGTCGCTGGAAACCTACAAGATTTGATGATGTTGGCCGGATGAATCCGGCCCTACACGGAATCCCGCAATCCTGTAGGGCGGGCTTTAGCCCGCCACGCTACTTGTCAGCCTTCGGGCGTGGCGCCCGCGACGGCGCGGCGGATTTCGTAGAGCTTCTGTTTGAGGACCAGCGCGTTCTCGCGGCCGACCCGGATCAGCGTCTTCTGCCCTGCCGACAGCGCTTCGAGTTCCGGGTCGGCGTACTGGTAGTACACCGCCGGCCGCACGAGGCGGATCGGCTCCGGTGGTTGCGGCGCGGCCAGCAGGTGATCGATCACCTCGACCAGCCGGTCGTTGAAATACTTCCCCGGAAAACCCAGTTCCTCGTAGGCCTGCTGGAACAGCGGGTAGAACCGGAAATAGACCGCGACCAGCGCGGCTGTGTCCACGGCCTGCACCATGCGCGCGAACGGTTCGTAGCGCGCGCTGTTCGACGGATTGATGATCAGTTCCGCCTCCCCGCCCGCCGTCGCGAACGCACCGGCGATGGGCGGCACGGGCCGGATGCGCGTCGCGATCTTCTCGCGCGGCAGGTTGTCGACAGTCGCGACTATCCGCCGGATCGCCTCTTCCGGCAGCAGGAACGCCTTCAGAACCTCTGCCCCGACCAGTTCCGCGAGTGCCTCGCTGATCGCGGCATCGCTCCCGGCGAGATCCGGCAGCGGCGCGGGCGCCGCTTCGACGACCGGCGCGGGCACCGGGAATTTGATCGGCGGCGGGGCCTCGGGAAGCACTTCGGCCGGCGCCGGCGCGGCGGGCGCGGGTTCAGCTTCAGCAGGTTTGCGGTGCGACCAGAACCAGGCACCGAAGCCGACCGCAATCACGACCACGATCAGCCACAGGCCGCCGAGACGCAGGCCGCTATCGGCGCGCGGCCGGCGGTCCGGCCCGGGCGAGATGTGCATCGAATCCGACACGATGCACATTATGCCGGGCAATCGAAGCCCGTGGCTATCGGCGCGGAACCGCCGTCAGAAGCGGACGCGGAGCTCGGCGCTCGCCGAGATCGAATCCTCGGGAATGCCGCCGCGCGAACCGGCGGCGGAAGGCCGGACGTTGTCGCGGTCGAACAGGTTGCGGACGAACAGACCCAGCTCGAGGCGATCGCTCACCGCGTGGACCGCGGCGAGATCGAAGCGGACATAGTGCGGCAGTTCCGTGGCAGGGATCCCGGCGCTCGGCGGGAAAACGTCCTCCGTGTCGATCTGCCAGTGCTGGATCAGCGAGAAGCGCGTCCGCCACGGCGCGTGCTCGTAGCCCAGCTCCGCGTCGAGGGTCCAGCGCGGGAACGCTTCGTAGTCGAGTTCCAGCGTGCGGTTCTCGCTGTCTGTCCACGCGAGCCCGAGGTCGGCGAACCACGCGTCGCGCCGCCAGTGCAGGTCCCAGGTCACGCCGTTGGCGCGGTTCTCCTCGAGGTTCGCGAACACGAACGGCAGCGGGCCGGCGGTGTTCGCGACGGAGGTGATGCCGTCGCGCCAGCGAGAATGGAACAGCGTGAGCTGCGTGTACCAGTCCGCCGCCTGGTGCTGCAGCACGAGCTCGAAGGTGTCGATCAGTTCGGGCTTGAGGTTCTCGTTCTGCTCGATCAGGCCGGGCGTGCCGCGCAGCTCGTTGGCCGTCGGCGCCCGGAAGGCGTTGCCGTACAGGAACTTGATCGAGCCCGACTGCCACGGATGCCAGATGAGACCGATCCGCGGCGACCATTCGCCGCCGAAATCCGAGTAGTGATCGAAGCGCACGCCGTAGACGAGCCGCCAGCGCTCATCCGCCCAGTGCGTGTTGCCCTCGAAGGTCGCACTCCAGATACGGCGGCTCGCGCCCTCGGCCGGATTCGCGACGTCGGCGAGCAGCGTCCCGTCCGGCTCGAAGGTGCGCGTTCGCGCCTCGTCGATGCGGAGATGCTCCAGGTCCGCGCCGACGACCCACTGCGTGTTCCATGCCGCGATCGCGTCCGTGTAGCTCGCTCGCGCGCCGTGCCGCTGCTGCGCGCTGACCGATTCGAAGTCGAAGGTCTCGCGCAGGGCGCCGAGCACGGCATCCGCGCGCCAGGCATAGCCGGACAGCTCGACGGCGCGATCCCCGCCGAATTCCCGGCGGACGCCCGCATCGGCGAGAAAGAAATCGCTGTCGATGCCGCCGCGATCCCGGACCCCCGCGAGCCGCGTACCGAATCCCTGGAACTCGTCGCCGTCGTAATGATGGATCAGCATCCCGCCGCGCCACTGCACTCCGGCTCCCTCGCCGCGCAGCTTGAGGCTGGCCGAACCCGCCCCGTAGCGGTTGGCGCGTTCGCCGGCGCGCGGAGCCCCGGTCAGCGGATCGGTGTAATCGAAATCGAGGTCCCGGTCCGGCTGGCCGTCGGCGGCGAGCGCGAGACTCGCGTGGATCGACTCGCTGACGTCGCCGGCAAGCCGCGCGGAAGCGGCATAACCGCCGTCGGTGCCGCCGCGCCCGGTGAGCTCGCGCGTACTGCCGGCGGCATCGAAGGCGTTCAAGGCCACGACGCCGTGAAACGCATCGCTGCCGTACTGCGCGGAACCCGGTCCCTCGATCAGCTGGATCTCATCCAGCGTCCCGAGGTTCAGTCCCGGCAGCATCAGCGTCGGTGCGCCACGGAACAGATCGTTCAGCGGCACGCCGTCCCAGCTGTACAGCACGCCGACCACGGAACTGCTGCGCGTGTAGCCGCGGATCGTGAACGCATCGCCGCCCGACAGGCTCGGAGAGATCGAGATGCCGGGAACCATGGCCAGCACATCGGATACGGATTCCGCGCCGCGCCGCCGCCACGTACCTTCGGGAATGACTTCGACCGATGAAGCAGCGTTCAGCAGGTCAGTCGGGATGCGGGAAGCCACGCGCACCTCGATCTGGGAGAGTTCCTCCATGGACAGGTCGGCGAGGTCCGCCGATCCGCCGTCGGCGGCGAACACCGTCGCGGCCGCGAGGCAGCTCAGCCACCACGACACCGCGAGTCTCGCGACTGCCGCCAATTTCCGGAATCCCGTAACGACCAAGCGCCCTACTCCCCGACGGCGACGCGATGTGCGTCGGTCTGTCGCCACCCGCTCCGGATTTTAAACGCTCCGTGGTGAAACCGGTGTCCTACAAATCGGGTATTGCCGGGGATTCCGTGATCCGGTTCACGCACCCGGAACGTCGGTCGCCATCGCATCGAGCACGCGTGTTTCGCCGTGCTTGAGGATCAGGAACTCCTCCGGCGGCACGCCGTGCGCCTGCATGGCTTCCGCGAGCTGCGCCGGCGGATCGGTGAGCCGCTCGTCCGAGAGTACGAAGGTGCCCCAGTGAATTCCGATCGAACGGCGCGCGCGCACGTCGCGGTGCACGAACACGGCTTCCTCGGGACTGACGTGGTTGGCCTGCATAAACCAGCGCGGCTCGTAGGCGCCGATCGGGATGAGCGCCAGGTCGAAGGGGCCCAGCGTCGCGCCGATCTCGCGGAACAGCGGCGAGTAGCCCGAATCGCCCGCGAAGTACGCGCGGAACCCCGGCACGGCCAACACCCAACCCGCCCACAACGTCTGATTCCGGTCCCACAGCGTGCGCTGGCTCCAGTGCTGCGCCGGCACCGCCGTCAGGGACAGGGTGCCGAGACTGGTGGATTCCCACCAGTCGAGTTCGCGCACGTTGTCGACGCCGATCCCGCGAAACCACGCGGCGAGGCCAAGCGGCACCGCGAACAACGTCCGCTCGCCGCCGGGCCGCCGCCGCAGCGCGCGGATCGAACCGGCATCGAGATGATCGTAATGACTGTGCGAGATCACGACGAGATCGATCGGCGGCAGGTCCTCGATCGCGATACCCGGCGGGACGACGCGCTTCGGCCCGGCCCACTGCACCGGGGAAGACCGATCCGAGAACTCCGGATCGGTCAGCACGTTGAACCCGCCGGCCTGGAGCAGCACCGTGGCGTGGCCGATCCATGTCGCGGTCGGCTGCGTGCGGTTCACGTGCAGGAAGGCCGGATCGTTGTCCGCCAGCTCGAAGCGGTAGCTGTCCGGCTCCGGCAGGTTCTTGTCCGCGCGCTCGCGGCGCCAGCGCCGCACGTCCTCGCCAGTCTTCTGCTTGTAATCCGGATCGAGGTTGCGGAAGCCGTCCGGGCCGTGGTGCGGCGGCCGGACGGCGTCCGCGGCGAGGCATGCGCCGGCCGCAAGCGCGCAGAGGACGGCGGCATGACCGATCTTCATTTGTACGGATCTCGCACGCGGCGGGTCTTCCCGGCCCCGCAAGTATACTGCGCGCGCCGCCGTTGCTAGGATCGCCGGGCGGTTTCACGACGGCACACCTCGGGGGGAATGTTCATGCAGGACGTCAAGGGAAAGGTCGCCTTCGTCACGGGCGGCGCGAGCGGCATCGGCCTCGGCATCGCGATGGCCTGCGTGAACGCGGGCATGAAGGCCGTGCTTGCCGACATCCGCCAGGACAACCTCGACAAGGCGCTCGCGCTGTTCAAGGAGAAAGGACAGGCGAAGAGCGTGCACGGCGTGGTTCTCGACGTCACCGATCGCGACGCCTTCGCGCGCGCGGCCGATGACGCTGAGCGCGTGTTCGGCAAGGTACACGTGCTGATCAACAACGCCGGCATGGGACTCATCGGCCCCATCAAGCAGGCGAAGTTCGCCGACTGGGACTGGGGCATCGCCGTCATGATCGGCGGCGTGGTGAACGGCATCCAGACTTTCCTGCCGCGGATCCTGAAGCACGGCGAGGGCGGCCACATCGTCGCCACCTCCTCCATGGCCGGAGTGATCCCGATCAACGGTTCCGCGATCTACTCCGCGGCGAAGGCGGCGGTGATCGCGATTTCCGAATCCATGCGCGGCGAACTCGCCGCCGACAACATCGGCGTCTCCGCGTTCTGTCCGGGCCCGGTGCAGACCAACATCCGCGAGACGGCGAAGCTCCGTCCCGCGAAGTTCATGGACAGCGGCTACGCGGACAACGAGAAGCGGCTCCAGGATCGACCAAACTCGCCGAACTGGATGTCCATCGAGGAATGCGGCGAGCGCGTGCTGAAGGGAATCCAGCGGAACGATACCTATATCTTTACGCACGCCGAGTTCAGGGAAGGCGTTGCCGAGCGGAACCAGCACATGCTCGACTGCTTCCCCGACGAGCCGATCAACAAGACGCGCGCCGCCGAGATCGGCTTCCTGATCCACAACCCGATCTTCGCCAGGAAAAAGTAAGCCCGGGCGGGCGGATCAGAACTTCGCCTGCACGTACGCCCAGAACTTTTCGATGTCGAAGGCCTGACCGCTCACGGAATTCCGCGCTACGTTCAACGCGTTCCGGTCCGCGTCGTAGCGCGCGTACTTCAGGCCGACCGCGTAGTTCTTGAGGAAGGGCTTCTCGAGCTGGAGGTCCCACTCCGAGCCGTAATCGTAGTCGTCGTGGTCGGACGAGAAATCGTGGTACACGACGGACAAGGTTGCCCCGGCGGTCACGGCCTTGAGCGTGAACTGGAGATCGTGCACGCCGTCCCCCGGCGTCACGAGGAAACGATCCGCCCAGCCCTGGAAGGGATGATTGGTGCCGAGTGGCGTCTGGAATGCCTCGACGCCGCCCTTCCCGCCCAGTGACTCAAAGGCCGCCTTGAGCGTGACCGCTTCGACCGGCCCGTCCAGGTCGACGACGAGGCCGCCCTCGGCCAGCCAGTAGGCCACGCCGATGTCATTCGGGTTCGACGCGAAGTCATCCTGGCGCGCGAACTCCGCCACATACAGCGCCTTGAACCGCGGCGCCAGCGCATGCGTGCCCTCCGCGCGAACACCGAACGTGCTGGTGGAAAACTTTTTCGAGACATCGCTCTCGAAATCGAGCAGGTAGGCGTAGGCCTCGATCCGCGCAAGGTCGAAACCCGCGTACACGACGTTGAACAGGTGGCTGTCCATGCGGAAGTCGTCGCGGTCCGGCACCGGGTTGTGTTCGCCGAACACGCGGTTGACGTTCCATACGTACGCATAATCCAGCGTCGTATCGGGGAGCGCGGTCGTCGTGGCCCGCGCGGCATCGAAGCTCTGCCAGTTCTGGCGCCAGAGGATGTTGCCGACGAAGCGGTGCAAGGGCGCCTGCCGGTGCTCGATCTCCTGCCGCCCCACCCGCAGCACGGCATGCGGCACGCCTTCGAAACGCAGGTAGGCCTCGTTGATCTCGACACCCTCGGGATCCGCGACCACCGCGCGATCCGTGACGCCGTTCGCGCCGCCGTCGTTGTATTTCTCCCCGGCGAGCGCGCGCACGTCCTCGATCTGGAACCTCGCCCCTAAGCCGTGAAAGAGCCCGGTCTTGTAGCCGAGCGCCGTGCGCACCGTGTGCGCGTAGGCATCGCTCTGCAGCGCCGCGTTCTGCGCATCGTCCACGAATTCGAATCGGTAGCGCAGGTAAGCATCGAACGAACCGGAATGCAGGAACTGCGTGAAGCCGGCGGGTTCCGGCGGCGGGGCCGGTTCGGCGGCGGCAATCGCCACCTGAACCAGCCCCGCGATCGCCGGGAGCAGGCAGGACCACCGCGTCGCGCGGTTAATGTCCACCCTCCACCGCGGGCTTCGGGTTCGGCGCCTTGAGCTGCTTCATCAGGTCGTCGTCCCACTCGCCGTCGACGTGGATCAGCGCCGAGGCACCGAGCATCACG
>Ga0315912_10004054_pt1 | contig 14093 bp, 15 predicted proteins | sample VfabasoilMG_FD_204469 | JGI IMG/M metagenome (GOLD analysis project Ga0315912, IMG submission 204469) | Garden soil microbial communities collected in Santa Monica, California, United States - V. faba soil | ecosystem: Environmental > Terrestrial > Soil > Garden | place: USA: California... | reverse complement strand
TCACGAAGCCGCCGCGCCAAAGCCAGCCATATTCGGCGACATCACCACCAATGTCAGAGGCGTGTACGACTGGCCTGCTCGACAGGAAGCTATGTCGAAAATCAAGCTCCGCAGTGGGGCTGAAACCTTCCCCGATTACCAGGATGCAAACGGAGATGGCTTTCCGGAAAATCGCGAAGTGGATGGCAAAGGCAAGACGCGACTGGTACTCGGCTTTCGCAACGGCGAACATGCTGGAACCACGGTTCCCGTATCTGCGGATGGCCCAGGTGCCTGGATGTTCACGGGTGTGATGGATCAAACAGACCTGATGTTCAAGATGGCGGCATCCCTGGGAGACACCAAACTTGAGGATGAATTACTGCGACGAGTGTTGGCCAATCACCGCAATCCCAAAACACCTGGCAAGCAACCAGTAACACGGAGTGCCGCAACACTGCATTCGCGCAGCAGTTCCCAGACCGGGGAGTAACCTGTTTCAAATCCTATCGAGCAACCGGAACAGCGGCACAGCTACGGCGGCATTCACCAGTCCGTAGAGAAGGATGGAAAGCGGCTCGATCCCCGGTTGTTGTCCAAGCAGTGTGGTTGTCATTACCCAGTGGAAGAACTGATGAAAGAAGTAGAAGAAGAGGTTGATGAAGAAGCGGATAACGGGTGATTCGGTGTCCATCCGTTGGCTTAAGATGCCAGCGAAGTAGCCGGTTAGTGTTTTCACGATTCCGAACATTCCAATAGGATTATTGGAAAGCGCGTCTTGTAGGAGTCCAACACCGGAACCAATAAGAAGCGCCGAGACCGGTTCCCGGCGTTTCACAGCGAAGTAAATGGTGACCAGAAGCGGAAGTTCCAGTTGGGCGAACCCGCTAAAAAACAGAGGGAGATAAACTTGCAACAAGATCGCTATGACGGGAATTAGGATTACCGCAGCGGGGCGGAATCGGTAGGCCGTGCCGCGGCGGACTCGTCGCCCGAGAAATTGATCTCCTGATTCGTTCATTGCGTTGGGGGTTTCGGGTCCACTCTGGGCACAGGGTTAACATTGAAGTTTGGCGGACCTCCTTCACCAAACTGGTGGCCCTGGGACTGCTGGACACGGTTGTATTTTTCGGCAACTTCGTCGGCTTCGGTAGTTACGTTCCCCCCTAATCTAGGACGGGTGTCCGTCACATTGGGGTCACTCGGCGGCGGCGGCAGCAAGCGCTGCTGAGAAGTGTCGATGGCATCCGGGATCTCCTGATGAGTTCCGTCCAGGATCACAAGCACTTCTTCCAGCCCATGTTGCATACCGCTGGGGGTTAGAGTAACTTCCTTGAACGACATCTTGCCGCTGCGAATGCCGCGCACCTGCCCGACTTTTAGACCTTTGGGAAAGACACGGTCGTCACCGGAGGTATAAAACCATTCGCCTTCGGTGATGTTCTCTTCGTTGGGTATGTATTCCAGCAGGCACAGCATTGTGCCCTGACCTTTTAAAGTAGAGGGCACGCGGCCCTTCTGGGAGATAACTCCGGCGGCGAAGCCGGCATCGGTAATAAGGAGAACCTGGGAAGTACTGTTGTAGCTTGCAATCACCTTGCCGACAATTCCGTCCGGTGTCACAACGGCCATGCCTTTGGCGACACCCGCGTTGGTCCCGATGTCAATAAAGACAACTTTGGAAGTTCCCGTTCCGGCATTGCCAATGATGCGGGCAGCTTTTGTTTGCCAAGGACTCCGGGCCTGGAAGGCTGCCAGCGCCTGGACGCGTTCTGCGGTCCCCAGTTGGTTCTCCAGAAACTGATTCTTGAGCTTGAGATCGTCGAGGGCTTTCTTGAGACGCACATTTTCATCTCGCACTCCCACCAGGTTGGTGTAGTCACCTGCGATGCCAATCGTATTGGTACGGATAGAGTTAAGCAGACGAGCAAGAGGCATAACACCGGAGACGGCCCAGACACGAATCAGGCGAATGTCCTGTTTGGTTTTGATCTGATAGCCGAGCAGCAGCAGTTGCACGAAGATCACCCCTACCAGCGCGAATATGTTGCGGTAGCGGTTGAGGAGAAACTCCATGGGGTTCTCGTCGGCGGTCTACTCGATGGCGATGCGACGGAGCAGTTTGAAGTCAGTCAGCATTTTGCCGGTGCCAAGGGCTACGCTGGCTAACGGGTCTTCGGCGATAGAGACAGGCACGTCAGTTTCGGCGCGGATCCGCTTGTCAAGGTTCTTGAGGAGCGCGCCGCCACCGGTGAGGACAATGCCGCGATCACTGATGTCTGCGCTGAGTTCGGGCGGCGTACGTTCTAGTGCTACACGGATGGCGTTGAGGATGGTGGATACGCACTCGGAAATGGCTTCACGAATTTCGGAGTCGTCTAGGGTGACCGTGCGCGGAACTCCTTCAATCAGGTTGCGGCCCTTGATTTCATAGGTTAGGGGCTTTTCCAGAGGGAAGGCTGAGGCGATTTTGATCTTGACTTCCTCGGCAGTACGTTCTCCGATGAGGAGGTTATACTTGCGCTTGAGGTACTGGATGATGGCTTCGTCGATTTCGTTGCCGGCTACGCGGACCGAGCGGGAGTAGACGATTCCCGAGAGCGAAATGACCGCAACGTCGGTAGTACCGCCACCGATGTCGACCACCATGTTGCCGCCTGCTTCCGTGATGGGAAGTCCGGCGCCGATTGCGGCGACCATGGCTTGTTCTACGAGGTGGACTTCGCTGGCTTTGGCGCGGTAGGCGGAATCAATCACGGCGCGCTTTTCCACCTGCGTGATTTCGCTGGGGACTCCGATCACGATCCGGGGGTGGACCAGCATCTTGCGACCATGCGCCTTTTGAATGAAGTAGTTCAACATCTTCTCGGCGACCTTAAAGTCGGCGATGACTCCATCCTTCATGGGGCGGATGGCGGCGATGTTGCCGGGGGTGCGTCCGAGCATTTCTTTCGCTTCACGGCCTACGGCTTCCACCTCTCCAGTCACTTTATTGATGGCGACGATGGACGGCTCGTTGAGGACGATGCCTCTGCCTTTTGCAAAAACGAGAGTGTTGGCAGTTCCGAGGTCGATTGCCAGATCGGAGGAAAAAAGGCTAAAGATAGAGCGCAGGTTCATGAAAATAAAGCTGTGGCTAGGGCTGGCCGTTGCCTTTCATCAGTTGAGGAAAAAGGGCGTAAATCGTTGAAAGACAGAGCGAATCCACTCACAGAGTAACACAGGCAGGATGGTCAATCAACTAAAGCAGTGAAAAAACCACGGTATCCGGGTTGAGACACCGTGGCTTTTTAGCTTTTTCGAGGTTCGGTGGTCGTTAGCTAACTGGCGAGGTACATCCGAAAGACGGCATTATTGCTTTTGGCACGAGCTACCAGACGGACGGTCTTTACGTTGCGGCGGCCGGGGAAGTCCAGGATTCGGAGGAGTCCGGTGCTGTAGGTCTTTTCGTTGAAGTCGACAACCTGGACGTCTCCGTTTTCGAAGGTTATGTCGGCAAAGTCGAGTTCGGCTCGTCCGGTGATGTCCATGTAGAGAGCGGTGCCGCGTTCGTCGATACCGAAGTTGGATTCCACCCAGTCTTCGTCTTTGTCTATTGTTTCTGAATCCTGCCAAAGCAGCCGGTCTTTGGGCGGCAAGGTGACTGCGACCGCGACGGTTGTGAAAGCGATGACGGGGAGGAAGACCAAGGGCGCGGAGACGACCACGGCGCGAGCTGGGACTCGGACAATGACGTTGCGATTGACTGCCCGGCGGATGGGGTGTCCCGGACGGATCACGACGCGAGTCGGCCTAACGACGACTCTTCTGCGGCGCTGTGCCAAGGCTGTACCGGCGGCGGCAAGGGCTGATGTGCAGCCGAATACCAAACTTCTTCTGGATAATGTCATAAAGCTCCTCTTCCCTATCCTACGCACGAGGTTGCGTAGATGGAAGAAAGCGGAATCGGCTAGAGTGAGAACATGGATGCCCGTGAACTTCTGATTGAGACGTTACCAATGATGCCGCCACTGCGGGCGCTTGAGGGATTGAGTGAGGCTGATGTGGCGCGGCGTTTGCCTGGTGCTCCGCACTCTATTGGGGAGATTGTGGCGCATATGGAGTTCTGGCAGGATTGGCTGGTTGGCCGTGCGAATGGGAGCGGGACGCCAATGCCGGGCTCAGCTGCTGCGGGTTGGCCTGTGATAGGTGAAGGCGAGTGGCCGGAGTTACTGCGGCGGTTTCGGGATGGATTGGATCGGGCAGTGGCATTGGGTGCATTTGGGGATGCGATGATACTGCCTCCTTTTGACACTCCACCTATGGCTCACTACACAGCAGCGGATGTGGTGGCGCATATCGCCAATCACAATGCGCATCATCTAGGTCAGGTGATTCTGCTGCGACAGATGATGGGAGTGTGGCCACCTCCGGGTGGCAGTTGGACTTGGTGAGGAATGCCTAACGATAAGTACGACGATGCCGACTGGCACTACAGCGACGCGGTGTTCTCGGAGAAAAGTCTTCCGCCCGAAAATGGTGGAACGCACATCGGATTCTTTGTTGCATGGGTGTTGATGAATGGCATGGAAAGCGATTCATTGCGAGCGGAAAGCGCCGAAGAGATCGCCAAGGTTAAGTCGCGTCAGATTACGGGGCGACAGTTCCTGTTTGAAAGCTGCGATGAGAAGCTGATGGCATGTGATTTGAACGAAGATGCCAATGCTTTCGCAGTCGCTTACTATGACCGATATCTGGGAGACTTTGATACAGCGCTGGGTTCACGTGCCCCGGGGACGTATGAGGTGGAAGATTCCTGGGAGAACTATGACGCGATGGCTGCGGTGATTGGTGACCGATACACCGAGTTTCGTGCACGCGGGCCTCGTGCGTGGTGGCAGTTTTGGAAACGCTAGATTTGTTGCGGCCGGTTTCTGGATTCACGCCTGGTAGTAAGCGGACGGATGATTCTGCCTCGCAGCCGTGCAGCTTTAGCGGTAAGTTATAAATGACCCAAACAACCCGAGCTGTTGACCTGTAACCTTAGCGCCCTGTTGAGCAATGCACCAGACCTAATCTGCCCACACAAAGCACCGACCAAAGGATTTCGGAATGGCGTAGACGGCTCGTTGCATGCGGCTCAGCAGGTGCACCCAAATACAACACAAGTTTTGGCCATCTAATTGCCCCAACTCCAACCAATGTTTGGGCAACCGTTGCAATAACGGTGCGGGTGAAATCGGACCAGGTAAGTATTACGAAATCAGACTATTTTGTACGGCATTAGTTACACATGTTGCCTAAGGTGGAACCGCTACCGGAATTGAGTGGTTGGCGTTATGCTGACGCTCGCCGGAGATGCCGACGAAAGATGTAACAGAAAAAAAGGAATCTTGAAACATGCAAATGACACTCAACGTAAACGGGACCAATTATCCAATCAACGTCGATGAAACAACTCCCCTGTTATGGGTCCTCCGCGACGTCATAGGACTCACCGGCACCAAATACGGCTGCGGTATAGAAGTATGCTGGGCCTGTTCTGTGATGGTAAATGGACAGATCGAAAAGTCCTGTAAATATGAAGTTAAGGAAGCGATCGGGAAGAAGATCACAACCATTGAAGGGCTCTCCGCCGATGGCTTGAGTCACCCGGCTCAGAAGGCCTGGGTTGAGTGTCAGGTTCCGCAATGCGGATACTGCCAAAGTGGCGTCCTGATGGCGATGTCCATCGCCATGCAAGGCCACACTCCAACCGACGCTCTTAACGAAATCAAGAACCTCTGCGTATGCGGTACCTATCAGCGCATGCGTGAAGCTGCTGCCGTGACGAAAGCCTAAAGAGGAAATCATGACACAAGACACCAAAACACAAGACCAAGGTCTCGACAGACGCGACTTTTTCGCCCGCACGGCCGCTGGCGGAGCAGGCTTTCTATTAGGCTTCGCCTTTGACGCCTCCACGCGCGCCATGGAAGCTTCCGGCACAGAAGCCATCGTCAATTCCTACATCAAGGTGGGCATTGACGACAGCATCACCATCCTATTCGGCGGCTGCGAACTCGGCCAAGGCACCATGACCGGGCTCGCCCAAATCATCGCCGAAGATCTCATGGTTGACCTCAACAACGTCAAAGTGGAAACCGCCCTCGCCAGCTCGATCTCGTATACAACCGCAGGCAGTGGAGGGATGCGCAATCGCTACACTCGCCTTCGTACCGCCGGAGCTGCCGCTCGAGATATGTTCGTCGCCGCTGGGGCCGCAGCCATGGCCGTGCCTGTGGCCGAGTGCATCGCAAACAACGGCAAAGTAATCCATCAGCCAACCAGCAACAGCGTCACCTATGGTTCGGTCGCCACGCAAGCTGCCGCCTTGCCGGTCCCCCTCACCCCAGCCCTCGTACCGGTCGCCAACTTCCGCTACATCGGCAAACCAGTTCCTCGCATCGACATTCCATCCAAGGTCAACGGTAAAGCGCAATTCGGAATCGACGTGCGCCTCCCTAACATGGCCTACGCCGTCATCCGACAGTGCCCCACGCTCGGCGGCACGCTCACCTCCACTCCCGCCAAGCCAGCCAGTGCAATCGCCGTCGTGCCGTGTACAGCCCAGGACAATCGCGGAGCGCAAGTAGCAGGCACCATAAATGCGGTTGCTGTCGTCGCCGACAACACCTGGAAGGCCTGGCAGCTCTCCAAGTCCTTATCAGTCAAATGGACCATTCCGGCAACTTCAGCCGCAATGGACACTGCGGCGATCAACACACAGGCAACATCTCTGATGGCGACGGGCACGCCGATTGTCCCGGAGAACGTCGGTGACGTCAATGGAGCATTCCTAGGAGCCAGCAAGATCGTTGAAGCAACCTACTCCTTCCCTTATCTCGCCCACGCCACGCTGGAGCCGATGAACTGCACCGCCAGCGTCACACCCACAAGCTGCGAAGTCTGGGCACCGACACAGGCCGCCAACTCCGTTCTCGCCACTGCCAGGGCCGTAACAGGACTTGCCACGAACCAGATCATCGTCCACACTACTTACCTCGGCGGCGGGCTGGGTCGCAAAATCGAACAGGATTACATCAGCCAGGCCATCCAGATCTCCAAAGCCACCGGACGTCCTATCAAACTCTGGTGGCCCCGCGAAGAGGACTTCACACACGACGTCTACCGTCCCACGGCGCTCGTCCGCGTCAAAGCTGGAATCGATCTCGCCGGCAACATCGTCTCCTGGTATTCCCGCAATGTCTCCCCGTCCATCTTGCGTCAACGCGGCGCAGCTTTGACAACCAATGACAGCCAGGCCACGGATGGCCTGCTGGCGCTTAAGTACGCAATGAGCAGTCGCAAAGCCGAATGGGTTCCCAACCCCGCTGCTGTTCCGGTAGGCTTTTGGCGCTCGGTCGGCCACTCCATCAATACCTACGCGGTGGAATGCATGATCGACGAATTGGCGTTCGCCGCTAATCTCGATCCCATTCTGTATCGGCAGCTCCTTTTCGCCTCCAACCCACGAGCTAAAGCTCTCATGGATAAAGCTGACGAAGTCAGCCAGTGGCGCAAAACGCTTCCCGCAACTCGCAAATGGGGAACCGCCTTCTGCGAATCCTTCGGAACCATGGTTGCGATGGTCGTCGAATGTTCCGCCCCTACCGCAACATCGGTCAAAGTCCACCGCGTCGAAATCATTGTCGATTGCGGCTTCGCAGTCAATCCAAACTCCATTGAAGCCCAAATGCAAGGCGGCATGGTCCACGGACTGGCCGCTGCGCTGTGGGGTCAGATTCCCTTCAAGCTCGGCGCGGCACAGGTGAAAAACTTCAATAACTACCGCATGTTGAAGTTGGGGGACATGCCACGAGTGACGGTCACCATTGTCAATAGCGGCACACCCACCGGAGGTGCGGGTGAGCCTGCCACGCCACCCATCGGACCCGCCGTCGCAAACGCTTGGTTCCGCCTCACTGGCACGCGCATTCGTTCTCTGCCGATGTTCCCCACACAGTCGGCGATGGGCGGAGGTTAATGCCATGCGCGAACTCGATCTGATTCTGGAGGCCTGGAAAAACCAGGCCTCCGGTGTGCTTGCCACCGTGGTCCACGTCGAAGGTTCCGCCTATCGCAGACCTGGTGCACGTATGCTGATTCAGCCGGACGGCAGCCGCATCGGCTCCATTAGCGGAGGTTGTCTCGAAGGAGACGTAGCCCGCAAAGCGGCTTGGTGGACCGCCGACGGTCCTGTGCTGCGCGTCTACGACACCATGTCCGATGACGACGCAGTGTGGGAGTTCGGCCTGGGCTGCAACGGAGTCATCCATGTTCTGCTGGAACGCACGGACTCACCCTCGGTCCAAAGCATGTTCCAATTCCTGGAAAACCGCAAGAATCTCCGCGAAGGCTCGGTAGTAGCAACCGTAATCCGAGGCGCCCAAGTCGGAACCCGTTACCTATTTTCTGAATCCACCATGGCCTCAGATCTCAGCCAACAGGCAGCCGAATGTTTGCAGAACCGCAAATCCACGCTGCTCCATACGCCTAACGCCGACATCTTCCTAGAGTGGATCGGCCCGCCACAAAAGCTTGTCATCTTCGGAGCCGGTCACGACGCCATCCCACTAGCCTCCATGGCCGCAACCATGGGCTGGAACGTCACCGTGGCCGACGGTAGGCCAGCTTACGCCCAAGCTAACCGCTTCCCCGGAGCGCACAACGTAGTCCTATTGCCAAACAAAGTCGAAATCGACAGCGACACTGCGGTAGTTTTCATGACCCATAACTATCCGCAAGACGCGAAGCTTCTACCAGAAGTCCTCAAAGCAAAACCACGCTATCTGGGCCTTCTGGGACCACAAAGAAGAACCGAACGCCTCTTCAACGAGATTGGAGAGAGCATCACGGCTTACGATCTTCACTCACCCGTCGGGCTGGACATTGGAGGAGACACGGCCGAATCCATTGCCCTCTCCATAACCGCCGAAATCCAAGCCAGACTGGCCAACCGCCCCGGAGGCTCCCTAAAATGGAAACGCGGCCCCATTCATACTCCCGCCGAAACCAAAGGAACTTTAAGCCCGCAGACCGAAGACGAAAAAGTCACGTCCTTAGTCTGTGAGACTCAGCATGCCTGACACAGCCTTGATCGTCCTAGCCGCTGGGGCTTCCACAAGAATGGGAAGCCCGAAACAACTGCTGTCCTTTCAAGGAAAACCGCTCATCCGCCACGCTGTTGAAACTGCGTTGGCTTCGCAGTGCCATCCAATCGTTGTCGTCCTGGGCGCCAATGCGGAGGAGATACGCAAAGTGATCGAAGACCTGCCCATCACCATCGCCATCAACCCAAACTGGGAACAAGGAATGGGAACCTCCATCCAAACCGGCTTGGCCGCCCTCGACGAATCCACAGCCGCTGCGATCCTAACCCTAGCCGACCAGCCATTGCTAACCGCCGCCTTCTACAACCAACTCATCGAGCAACACCAAAAAACAAACCAACCCATCATCACCGCCGAATACGCCGGAACAGTCGGAGTCCCGGTTCTCTTCCACAAATCCATGTTCCAGCCCCTAAACAACCTCCCACCAAACCAGGGCTGCAAAGGCGTCATCCTAAGCCACGATCACCAAGCACTCCGCCTGCCTTGTCCCGAAGCGGAAATCGACATAGATACGCCAAGCGATTATCTCCAGGCGTGCGTCAGGAATTAAACCAGTAGTCTACCCTTCGGACTGACTTCTGGATTCGCATCCTGGCAGTCGGCCCGTCCATACGAGAAAAGTAGATGCGGATATCAGTAGGAACCAAGCTCCGGTTGCCACTACGAGGACGGATGATTCCGCATCGGAGCATATTCCCTGGTCGACGCAGTTCGGCGACAGCATTGCGTTGGTGATGAACGAGAGGATGATTACCAGCAAGAGGTTGTAGATGAACGTGAGTACGAGCCGCCTCGCCCAGGTTGGCGGGGGCTTGAAGCGGTCACCTTCGGAAGCAATCAGGGGATGTGGAGCACGACTTTTGCGTTGGCAGCAAGGTCGTGCAGCCCTTGTGCTCTGCTGGTAATAAACATGAAGAGGAACGAGGGCAGACCCAGTGTCTGCTTGACGATGGATCGGACCACAGCCCTCCAGAGCGGAAGAGAACTCGCACCTTGCGCGGAGATGATTCTGATATTGCAGCGTTGATGTCCAAACGTGCCTCCGTATCGGGAGATCATGAACGGTTCGTAGGCGATGATGAGGACGATCAGTAGCGCGAACACGGCGATGCGACCGCTAGGTGAGCCTTCTAGAATAATGCCTGCCAGAATGGCTCCGATAATGAACAGCGCTGTGCAGATGAATCCATCGATGATGAGAGCGCGGAAGCGAAGTCTGAATGCAGCGTATTGTTCTGGCACCTGGTTATTTCCTTCGCGCAAAAATTGTGGTTGAGTACACTTCAAATTCTTTTCCCGGCTCGGCAAGTTCAAAAATTTCGGTGAAGTTGTCTGCATCGCGGACCGTATAGGTTTCCCTGGCACGGAAGCCTGGCGGAATGTTTTCGATGCTTTCCGAGGTAAAACGGATAGCCGCCCCGGTTAGCAGGGGTTCGGCTACAAACTGATTGACGAACTTCTCGACGTGAAACTGGCGCAGGACGAGTTTCTTGCGGGAGCGGTCATAGCTGATCATGCCCCAGTCTTCGTGTTCTTCACCTTTTGGATTTTTGGGTTGGGCCGGGTAGACGGATTTGTTACGAACCTCGATGTAGGCTCCGTTCAAAACGAACTTGTATTCGCGAGTGCTCTTGCCAACACCAGCCTGGCCTTCGGCGGTTCCTTCCCAGGTGCCGATCAGGAATTTGACGGACGCCCATGGATCGGGTTCGGCTGGCGTTTGGGCGTTGGCAAAGGTGAGCAGGAGCAGGACTACGAAACAAATTCTTGCGAATTTCATTCCTGGAGTTTATCAGACGCGCATCGCGAGTTTGATGGCTAAAGGGAGGACTGTCAGTTCCAGTGGTAGTGTGCCCAAGGGTTCGCCGTCTACTTCTATGGCTACTGTTTGATTTGATTTCACTACTACTTTTTGGCCTCTGTAATGGTGGGTTTTTGGATGTATGTAGAGGTTGTCGGAATACAGCACTCGCATGTCTTTGGCTAGTTCGAACATGCTTAGGGCTTCAATTACGGTGACGTCGAGTTTGCCGTTGTTGAGTGAGGCCAGGGGACAAACATGCATGCCTCCTCCGTGGTAGCGGCCGTTGCCCACTGCGATGTTTGTGACCTTGTGGGTGCCTTCGGATTTGCCGTCTATTTCCAGGTCAATGGATTTGGGGCTGTAGGAAAAGAAGACTTCGAGTGTGGCCCATTGGAATGCGAGTTTGCCGCTTACTGGGCTTAGCCAGTTTTTTACTCTTGCGGCTACTTCTCCTCCCATGCCGAAGCTGACCAGGTTTGCGAAGTAGCGGGTTTTGGTTTCGCCTTGGTGCGAGCGGTAGTTCACTTTGCCTACGTCGATGGCGTGCACCTCTTCGCTGAGGATTACGTCGATGGCGTCTTGAGGATCTTTGAGTCCTAGGGAGCGGCGGAAATCTCCTCCGGTTCCCATGGGCACGATTGCCAGTGTTGCGTGGGGTTTCAGCGGGTGGCCGTGGTCGAAGAATCCGTTCACCACTTCGTTGATGGTTCCGTCTCCGCCTACGGCTATGATGAGTTCGAAACCTTCTAACAAGAGCTGCCGTGTTACTGCGGTGGCGTGGTCCGGCTCTTCGGTGAAGCGTGTTTCTACATTGCCTAGGCGTTTGGAGAGTTCGGGCCAGAGTTTGGCGGCTTTGCCGCTGGCGGCTTTTGGATTGACGATGGCTGCTATGCGACTCATGGTTTCATCCGCTTTTGCAGGTCCTCGACGGTTTCACGCAGAGTTAGCAGAGGGTCGCGAATCTCGAAGTCGAGTTCTCTTTGCGCTTTTGATGAATCACAATACCAGAACATGGCGGACATGGCAATGGTTACGTCATCCACTTCGAATTTGCGGCCGACCAGTGGCATTACTTTTCTTAAGATTGGCGCAAACGCGAGTGAGAGGCTTAACGGCATCTCCAAGAACGGCGCACGGATCTTGGCGAATTCCGCGGCGTGTTGGATCAGTTTGCGGAAGGTCCAGTTGGGTCCTCCTAGGATGTAGCGCTCACCAAGACGGCCTTTTTTCATGGCGGCGATGACGCCTTCGGCGCAGTCTCTTGCGTCGACGAAACTCATTCCTCCTCTTGGGAGGCTTAAGAATTGGCCTTCGAGGAACATCTTTACGTCAGAGGTGGATGATCCCAATTCGTCTCCGGGACCGAGGATCAGAGAAGGGTTGACGATGACAATGGGAAGCTTGTCGCGATGGAAGTAATCCAAGGCGAGTTGTTCCGCATGGATTTTGCTAACGTAATAACCCCAATCGGCGACCTCCTCGTTCTTGTAACTGGAGCGCTCGTCATGCACCACTGGGTTCTTGCTTACAGCAATGGTGCCGGAAGAGCTGACCATCAGGACACGTTCGATCTGGTGGCGAAGCGCCGCGTCGCAAAGATGGCGGGTACCTTCGACGTGGGTCTCGTGAAGGCGCGCGTCGTCTTTGGCGTCGCGGGAGACGAATCCAGCCAAGTGATAAATGGTGCCTGCGCCTTGTACGGCGCGGTCCACGTCTGCGGCGTTGGTGATATCTCCGCGGACGACTTCGATTCCAGGTTGCCCCTCCCAGGGAGGCGTTCGACGGCAAAGAAGGCGCAGAGGTCCGGCGTTTTGTTTGCGCAGGGATTCGACAAGGTACTTGCCTAAGAATCCGGTGGACCCGGTGATGAGGATCGGCTTCATTTCAAGTTGAGGATGGGCCAGTCTCTCTGCTCGGCGATTCGGCGTAGGCGGCTGTCTGGATTTGTGGCGTAGGGGTGACCGACCGCTTCTAACATGGGCAGGTCGGAAAGGCTGTCGGAATAGGCTCGGCAGTTAGCTTGCGACACGTTGTACTTTTCACAGAGTAGCTTGATTGCGGTCACTTTTGCGTTGCTGGCGATCACGGGCGGGATGAGCGCTCCGGTTGCTTTTCCGTTTTTGAATTCGAGGTGGTTGCAGACTACTTCGGTGAAGCCCAGGTGTTTAACCACCGGGTCCAGCGTGGTGGCTAGTGTTCCTGTGATGAGAACGTTGCGGAAGCCGGCCTGTTGGTTTGCTTTGAGCAAGCCTTCGACACCTTTAAAAATGGCAGGGCGGATGAGGGACTCAAACATTTTGGGTGCCATGGCCTCGAGTTGGTCTTTGCTCATGCCTTTGTATTTCTTGAAGAAGACCACGTTGAAAGCTTCCCTTGAATACACGTCGAGAGCAAACAGGAACGGAATGCTGAACGCGAGGCCGATGCGACGTAAGGAACCGATGCACCAGTTGTATTGATGGACGACGTTCGTCGAGACGAGTGTCCCGTCGAAGTCGTAAAAGGCCAAAGGCCCCGACTCAGGCATATATGCGACTGATGCGATCTCGTACTTTGTCGCGCAGACTTCTGGGGTCTTCGTTGGGCGCGATTTCCAGCGGGTCGCCGCAACGTGAGATGGTTTGGTGGCGCAGTTCCTGGAGTCCTGTTGGGATGATGGGGCACTTGGTGTCGAGCGCGGCTTGCAGTGCGTCGACACGGAAGCGACAGCGGGGGGCAGGCGCGCCTACCGGTGAGTCTGGCATGAGAATGACGACTGTGCCTTGCTGAATGGCGGTTCGAATTTGTTCGATAGTGCGGACTACGAGCGGACGCAGTAGATACAGAGCCAGCGGCGGGAGTCCGGTGAGCGATTCTTCTCCGACGAAGACCACTTTCCCATTCACAAGCGAGGCAAGTGCCAGCGCGTCGAGACGGCTGCAGCGGTTGGTTACGACGACGCAGGGTCCAGCGAGGGGCGCGCCTTCGTGACTGGGGCGACGACCGAGAATGGAGAGGACGAAACGGGAAGCTCCCGGAACTGAATCCAGACTGCCTGTCAGGCGAATGACGCTGCCGAGCGCGATGGTTGCAATACGGGCGGCGAAGGCTCTGATGGTGATGCCGAGCCAGCGTGCGGCACGGTGCATGGCGAGCCCTGTGAGTCCGGTGAAATTGCTACCCCAGAGTCCGGCGAC
>Ga0315912_10004053_pt1 | contig 14093 bp, 12 predicted proteins | sample VfabasoilMG_FD_204469 | JGI IMG/M metagenome (GOLD analysis project Ga0315912, IMG submission 204469) | Garden soil microbial communities collected in Santa Monica, California, United States - V. faba soil | ecosystem: Environmental > Terrestrial > Soil > Garden | place: USA: California... | reverse complement strand
CGCCTCGTCCAGCCGCGCGGCGAGCGGCGCGATCAGCAGCTCGTCGGCCGCGATCACGTCCTTCACCGACGCGACGCGCTCGCCTCCCATCATGATCGCGTCGTGGTCGATGGCGACCACGACCGAGGAGCGCATGTCGGCGGAGACGGTCGAACGCGGCAGCGTCACGCCGGGCGGCGGCACGGTGACCTCGCCGCCCGAGACGTAGCTCTTGAGCACGAAGAACAGCAGCGTGGTGAGGATGTCCATCATGGACGTGAGCGTGAGCCCGCCATCCGACGTGTAGCGTGCCATGAGGCCGGTGCTGGGAGTACGGCGGCGGCGCATGTCAGACGCCCTCCGGGTTCGCGCCCTCGAGGGCGGCATCGGGGAGGCCCGCCGCGCGCGCGGCGTCCATGAGGGCGATCACTTCCTGGTAGTGCGTGCGCGCGTCGGCCACGATGCGCACCTCGGTCGTGCCGGGCCGCGTCGCGGCGTATTCGCGCAGGATCCCGGTGAGCTGCTCGGCCACGGCCGGCGCGAGTGAGGATGCCGCGGCGCCCCGAGGCAGCACGCGCGGCTCGAGCCCATGGCCCTCGATGACGTAGGCGTTCGCGCGCACGTGCACGGCGAGGTCGAGCGGCGGCACCGAGGGTGCGGCTGCGGCCTCGCCCGCGTCGCGAGGCAGCGTGGTCTCGATCACCTTCACCTCGAGGAACACCGCCGAGAGCAGCAGCATCGGGATGAGCGCGATGATGATGTTCATGAGCGGCATGAGCTTGAGGTCGGTGTTGACCTTGAGTGCCCCACGGGCGCGGCGTCGGCGGGCGAACATGTTCAATGCGCCCCGCCCTGGGACGCCGGGCCGCGCGCGCCGCCCGCGGCGAGAGCGCCGCCGCGTGCCGGCATACCGACCAGCTGGCCGTTCGCCGCGACCGAGCCCAGCATCGCGCGCGAGACGCGGATGCCGGATTCCTCGACCTGCTCGGCGATGCCTTCGACCAGGCCGACCAGGAAGCCCTGCGTGACCAGCGTGGGGATGGCCACGATGAGCCCGAACGCCGTGGCGTTGAGCGCCATCGAGATACCGTGTGCCAGGAACGCCGAACGCTGCGACGGGTCGGCCGCGCCCACGGCGGCGAACGCCGTGATGAGCCCGGCGATGGTGCCGAGGAGCCCCACCAGCGTGGCGATGTTCGCGAGCACGTTCAGGTGCGCGAGCCGGCGGGTGAGCGGCGGCATTGCCAGCGCGATGGCATCGTCGGCCGCGGACTGGAGCCGGAACTCGTCCACCTCGGGCACCGAGAGCACGGACTGGATGACCTGCGCGGCCGGCGCATCGGACTGGCGCGCGAGGTTGCGCGCCCCCGCCACGTCGCCGCGGTTCACGTGCTGGAGCACGTCCTTCGTGAGCTTGCGGCCATCGAGGCGTGCCGCACCCACGATGACGATGAAGCGCTCGAGCCCGATCCCCGCTGCGGCAACGCCGAGCGCGAGGATGGCGTACATGACCACGCCGCCTTCCTTGAAGAATGCGGCCAGTCCGGCCAGTTCGTTCATCGCGGATCCTCCTGTTTCGCCTTGTCCGGGTGGGGGGTGATCGCTTGCGGGGTGGTGACGACGAGACGCGAGGGACCCGGCGTGGCCCGGCCCAGCTCGAGACTCGTGACCTGATAGCGGTGGTGCTGGAACTCCATGAACCGGCGCTGGTCGCGCGCGGTGATGAACAGCACCTGGGGCACGGGGATCTCGCCCTCGATGCGGATGTCGTCGAGCATGCGCGGCGCGACGCGCGGCCGTCCCGGGACGGCCGCGTCGGGGCTCGTGCGGGCGGTCCGTTTCGCAGCCGCCTCGGGCGCGGCCTTCGCGCGCGACGCCTTGCGCGGGGCAGCGGCCGCCGCCTGGGCGGCACTCACGCTCGAACCGGGGATCGTGAGTGCGCCGGCCAGGGCCAACGCCAGTGCGATGCGGAGCGTCACGTTCATCGTTCGCCGCTCCCTTCGGCCACGGTGCCCGGGCGTGTGCGGCCCAGTTCGCTGCGCAGGCTGTCGGGGTCGGCGTGCGAGCGCGTCCAGGCCTCATGGAACCAGCGCCGCGCGGCCGCGAGGTCCTGGCGGTAGAAGCGTTCGAGGATGGCGAGGTTGTAGTAGGGGCCCGGTCGCGCGGGGTCGAGCGCGATGGCGCGCTCGAACTCGGTGCGCGCCGCGTCCGCGTCGCCCGAGCGCAGCAGTGCGATGCCACGATTGTTGCGCAGCGCCGCACTCTCGGGTGCCGAGCGCAGCGCGCGCTCGGTGGCGATGAGCGCCGAGTCCGTGTCGGCTCCACGGACCGCGAGGAACGCGGCCACGCCGCTCACGGCATCGCGGGGGAGCGAGGCAAGCACGGCGAGGGCTTCCGCCTCGCGGCCCAGCGCCGCCTCGTGCATGGCGAGCCCGGCGAGTGCGGCCGCGCGCTCGGGGTTGCCGAGCTTCACGCGTCCCTCGCGCACGGGCGTGAGCAGTTCCACGGCCTCGCCGTGACGGCCCTGTTCGTAGAGCAGTCGCGACAGCCGCGTGAGTGCGGCGGCATCCGCCGGATCACGCACGAGCGCTTCGCGCCAGCCGGCCTCACCGGGATCGGGCGTGGCGGGCGCAGCACCGGCGGCGACCGGCGCAGGGGGCGACGCCTCCCGCCGATCGCGCGAAGGCTTGCGCTTGGCACCGGTCGCACCGGCGTGCGCTTCGGCCACTTCGGCACTTGCGGGCGGCGGAGTGCTCGACCGGGCATCGCCGCGTGAGCCCGCACAGCCGGCGGTGAGGCAGGCGAGCAGCGCGAGCGATCCGAAGCCGAACAGGCGCGCGAGTCTCATCGCGGGGCCTCCGCGTCGCGCTTCGCCGGTCCCGGAGCGGCGGGCGTGCCGGCGACGGGGAAGTCCCCCTCGGCGAGGAACAGGAAGCGGTCGCCGAGCCGGGCCCACAGCGCCGTCCGCGTGCGCGTGGTCCACGCGTCGGGCGCGCCCTCGCGTGTACTCGCGAGCAGCTCGGACCACACGCTCTCGCCTTGGGTATGGAAGGTCATGGCCTGCTCCAGGAGCACGTTCTCGTAGGCCTTCAGGTCGTCCCCGGTCAGATCGGCAGGCCGCTCGCTCTTCTCCAGCGCCTCGCCGAAGCCCACCAGGGCCTCGCCGAGCCGGTAGGTGGCCGCGTGCGCCCACTCCGGCACGCCCACGTCCACGGTGCGGCGGTAGCGCACGAGCACCGAATCGAGCAGCCGTTGCTTGGCCGCGATCGAAGGCGGCAGCGGCTGCGTCAGCCGCGCCGATCGGTAGAGCTCGAACGTCTCCTCCGCGGTCCGGAAGCGAACCTCGGCCAGCAGCGGCTTCGACGCGATCGCCGGCGTCTTCGCCACTCGCTTCATGTATTGCGCGAGGTAGGGCACGCTCGCCGCCGACCCTCCGCGCGGACTCGCCAGCAGCGTGCCCACCGGCCGGCCCGGGGGGAGTGCGGCCAGTTCATGACGGGCCAGCCGCTCGAGGATCTCGAGCCCCGCGTCCTCGTCCTTCGGCCAGCGCTTCAAGTACTCGGCGCGCAGCTGGTCGGCACGCGCCACCGCTCCCGCCGAGTCGCAGAGGTCGGCCGCGCGAAGCCACGCCTCGTCGGCCTCGGTGTCGGCCGGATGGCGCTGTGAGAACTCGACCCACGCCGTGGCCGCGCGCTCGAGATCGCCGGCGGCTTCCCAGGCCTGGGCCGAACGCACGCGTGACTCGCGCGCGAGCGCATGCGACGGCCAGCGTTCGGCGAGGACTCCCAGTGCACGCACGCCGTCCGCGGTGCGTCCAGCCTCGAGCCACGCGAGCGCGGCGCGGTACTGCGCCACGGGTGCGAACTCGTACGCGGGCCAGCGCTTCGCGACCGCCGCGAACGCCTCGGCATGGCGCTCGTGCGCGGTGGAGTCCGCGACGACGGCGGCCTCGGCCGCACGATAGGCCGAAACGGGAAGCGCGGCCTCGGCACGCCGCACCAGCGAGTCGGCACCTGTGCGCTTCGCCGCTGCGAGTGACTGCTCGAACGCCTCGCCCGCTTCGGCGAACGCGCCCGCGCGGAACAGTGCCTGCGCACGCTCATGCGTCGCGAGCGGCGCGCGCGGATCGCCGGGGAACGCGCGCGCGAACCGCGCCAGTGCCACCGGCGCTTCCGCGTTCCAGCCGTGCGCCAGCGCGAGCTGGCATTCGCGCCACACCAGGTCGGCGGCCTTGGGATGCCGCGGCTGGCGCGCGAGCAGCGACTCGGCTTCGGTGACGAACGCGCGTGCCAGCGAGTCGCGACCCGTGCCGCGCGCCGCCGTGCGGCCGGCCGCGGGAGGCCGTGTGCTCTCGTACCAGCGGTCGGTCACCGCCACCACCTGCCAGGCGGCGCGCGAGGCGACACTGTCGCCGCCCTGCGCCGCCGCACGGCGGTAGTGCGCGATCGCGGTCGGGTAGTCCCCGAGTTCGGCGCTGGCCTCTCCCGCGTGCAGCTCGAACGTGGCGCGCGAGGAGTCCTCGGGCCAGCGTGTGAGCAGCCGCTCGTAGTGTCGCAGTGCGGCCTGCCACTCCTCCCGCGAGCCGCCGGTGCGTGCGAGCCGGTGGTGCTCGAGTGCTTCGGAACGCCACGCCATGTGCGCGAACTGTTCGCCGGCCCTGCGCAGCGAGTCGCTGGATTGCGCCCGGGCCCAGTCCCCGCCCGGCGCGAATCGGTCAGCCCACGTCAGGCGCGTGGCGCGCTCCTCGGCGGGACGCTCGGCGCGATGCTGGGACTCGGCCAGCCGGCCGACGACGTCCAGCACGGCGGGGTCGGCGGGCCAGCGGGCGAGGTAGAGCTGGTCGGCGGCGGCCGCGTCCTTGAACTCGCCATAGCGGCGGAAGTGCTGGCCCATCGCACGCAGCACGCGCCGTTCGTACGGTCGCTCGCGGCCCGCGGGGAACGTGCGCTCGAACACCGCCGCGCCGCCGGAGGCGGCCAGCGAGAAGACGAGGTATTGCTCGGCCTCGTGCTCGAGGTCGGCCTGGACGCGCGCACCGGCCTCGCCCGCGTAGAGGTCCAGCACGCCGCGGAACGCATCCGCCGCGGGCGTGAACCGACCGGCGTTGTACTGCGCCCAGCCGGTCTTGTAGAGCGCGATCGCGGTGAGTGTGGGGTCGCTGCCGCGCGCCGCGCGTGCGTAATGCGACACGCCCTCGTCCATGCGGCCGGCATCGAACGCGAGATCGCCCAAGCGCAGGCTCGACTCCTGGGCATAGGCCGAGCTCGGATGTTCGGCGAGCAGCCGGCGGAAGAACACCGCCGCTTCGGGATCGCCGCCGTCGGCGAGCAGCAGTCCGGCGTTGTAGAGCACGGCGTCGCGGTGGGGCAGCGTACCGTCCTCGGCGAGGATGCGGCGGTAGAGCTCCACCGCCTGCGCGTGATCCACCACCGGCAGTGGCGCGTGCCGGCCCTGCGCCTGCGCGGCGAGCCAGCCGTTCATGCGCAGGCGGAAGTCCGCCTGCGCCTGCGTGACCAGCAGGTCGGCGAGGCGGAAGCGCATCTCGCCTCGCGCGGGCGAATCGGGATGATCGGCGAGGAACACGCTCGTGCGCGCGATGGCTTCCTCGCGGTCGCGGCTGGCGGCGGAATCTCCCGCCTGGGCATAGGGATCGTCCGCGTCGCGACCGCGGATCGCGCGCGCGGCCACGGGCAGCGTGTCCGCCGCCGAAAGCCGCACCGCGCGCGCCCACGCCGAGGCCGCCAGCCCATAGTCGAGCCCCTCGCGCTCACGTTCGAGCGCGGCGAGGGCCTCGGCGACCGCGTCGTGGGCCACGTCGGCGCGCAGCGCGCTCGCGGCCGTCTCGAGCCGAGCGGTCTCGCGATCGAGCCCCGCGGTCCGTGCCGCGAGCCGTTCCAGCTCGCGGCTCGTGCGCGAGACCGCCAGGCTCGAGTCGAGCGCATGCTCGAGGCTCCGTGCGCCCGCGAGCTGCTTTCGCGTACTCGGCGCCAGCGCGCTGGCGCGGTCCATGAACCGCGGTCCCCACGCCTGTTCGTACGAAGCCGCCATGCGGCGTGGTGTGTCCTGACGCAGGCGGCGCACGGCGAAGCGCAACGACTGCGCGAGCTCGCGCTCCTGGGCGAGCACCACGTCGGGGCCCTTCATGGCCGTCGGGGTGGCGGCCTGCCGCTCGCGATCGGGGCCCTGCAGGTAGAGGTGGTCCATGGCCTGGATCCAGCGCTCTTGAGCTTCGCAGCGCGCGAGCACGGCCGCCGCCCGGCGCTGGAAGTGCAGCGAGGCCGCGTCGCGCAGTGCCATGAGCCGCATCGCGGTCGGGTCCATGCTCGCCTGGAGCGAGTCCAACAGGTGCGAGCGGTGCGCGAGTGAACCCGATTCGCGGTGCACATCCGCGAGGCCGGAGAGCAAGTAGCGCCGCTCGTCCGCCAGCCGAGCGCGTTCGCGCTCGAGCGAGTCGCGCACCAGCACGAGCGTTCCGCGGGATGCGAAGAGCGCGCGGTCCGCACGGCGCACACGCTCCCAACCGTCGCCGGAGGGCGGCGGCACGAGCGACGGCCGCGCACCCGCGGGTAACTCGAGCGGCGCCTCGCCCCCGGCCGGCGTGATCGTGAGATCGCCGGCCTCGCGCACGAGCCGCTGCGTGAGCGAAGAGGCGGACTGCCCGTCCAGCACCAGCGTTCCCGAGAGCGAGCGGTCCCGCGTCCACTCGTCCCACAGCTGCGCCGAGGCCGCCGGCGTGAGGCGCTCACGCAGCGCGGCGCGAGCGCGCTGCCAGTCCTGGTCCGCGCGGAGGTGGAACGCCCATGCCCGGTCCCAATCCCCGCGGTCGAGCGCCAGGCCGCCGAGCGTGCGCAACACGTCGCGACGGCCGGCGTACGTCGAGTCGGTGACCAGCAACTTCTCGAGCTCGATCTTGCCGAATGCGGTATCGCCTCGCTCGAGCGTGGCGAGTGCCGCCATGTGACGCGCCCGCGCGGCGTACCGGCTCCGCGGCGGCACTCGCGCGAGCGCCGGCCGGGGATCGGCCCCGCGCGCGAGGGCGAGCGTGGCGAGCCGGATCGCGGCATGACCGGCGAGGTCCTCCACCAATGCCGACGCGCTGTCGGGCCGCGCGAGCGATTCCCATTCCGCCGAGGCGTCTCGCCCGAGGAGCTCGAGCGCTTCCGCCCGGATGTGCAGCAGCAGTGCGTCCACGCCATGGCGAGCGGGGATCAGCTTGAGCACAGCCTGGGCATCGCCCGAGGCGAGCCGCTCGCTCGCGGCGATCGCGGCTGTCGCATCGGGGGCCGGGCGCGAGGCGGCAGGGCTGCCGAGTGCGCGTGCTTCCGACAGGATCCAGCGCGTGAACGGTGAGGTTGAGCCCCAGGTCGAGACATTGGCGGCGAACCGCTCGAAGCGGTCGCGCTGGCCCAGGCGCAGCAGCGCGTGTGCGAACAGGAAGGCCGCGCGGTCCGGATCCACGCTCGCCCGCCCGGTCTCGAGCCGGAGCGGGGCGAGCGCGGCGAGGACCGCCGCGTCGTCGCCGCGCGCGTGCTCGAACGCGGCACGCTGGAGCGCCAGTCGCGCCGTGGTCGTGCTCTCCGCGCGCGCGGGGATGAACGTCGGCGGCGCGGGCGCGGTCGCGGTGGTGGCGGCCGGCGCCGGAGGTACTGCAGGCTTCACCGCCGAGCGCTTCCCGGCGGCGGGGCCCGCCGCGACGGAAAGCGCGAGCGCGCATGCCACCGCCGTGCGGCGCATGCGCAGGAGGCCACGGATCACGGCCGAGCCTGGTCCGCGTCCGCGCTGGCCCGCGCGGGAGCGGGCGCGTCCGAATGCCACGTGCCCGCACTCACGCTCGCCATGCCGCGCGCGGGGGCGGCCTGCGAAAGGTCGAGCTTCACGAACGTGACCCGGTCGCGCGCGGGTGCGATCCTCACGAAGCCCGATGCCACCGCGCTCCAGCCCTCGCCGATGAAGCGCACCTCGACCACTTGCTCGCGCGGCTCGATCAGGCCGCGGTACACCTCGAGCAACCCGCCCACCTTGATCGAGCGTCGCTGCGTGTCATCCAGCCCCGTGACCACGCCCGTTCCGTCCTCGAGCGTGACCACCACGCTGTCCACGCGGCCCGCGAGCGCGCCGCCGGCGAGGAGCACGGTGAGCTCCGTCCGCTGGCGTCCCGAGAAGTCCGTGTGCAGTGTCGCGAGACGCGTCTGCTGCGCGGCGAGCACGCGTTCCATCTGGTCCAGCTCGCGTTCGAGCTGGGCCAGGTCGGTGACACTCGTGAACAGCGCCTGGCGCTCCCGCGCCTCGGCCGAGGCGGCTACCGAGTCCTTGGCCGCGGCGATGTCGGCGAGCAAGCCGCGGTAGGAGAGGAAGCGCGGGTCCACCGGCTGTGCTGCACTGCCCTGCACGCGTGACGAGGGCGCGAACAGCTCGAAGCGCGTGCGGAGGAAGTCGGCGTTGGCCTTGAGGTAGCGCAGCGTGGGCGGCATCTCGCGTGCCGGTCGCGCGCTCGAGACCTCGACCGGTGCGCTGCGTGGCGCCTGTGCCCGCGCACTGGTCGCCGTGAGGACCAGCGTGACGGCGAAGAGCAGGCGGAGTGGGTACCTGTTCACGGTCAGCCCCTCCACGTGCGCTGGACGCGACCGGTCGCGGCGTCCACGACGACATGGAACGCCCCGCTCCCGGAGGTGCCGTAGACGAACGTCCACGTCGTGACATCGTGATCGGATTCGCTTCCCGCGCCGCGCATCAGCAGCATCGTCGAGAGCCGGCCGCGCGGCTCGCGCTTGGCGGCCTGTGCCGCCGCCTTTTCGGCCGCGGCGAGGACGGCGTCGCTGTCCAGCCAGCCGGTGGGCAGGGGCGGCGCGTCGAAACGAAGTTCCAGGTTCTCGGCTGTGACGATGCGCCCGTCGCGCACCGACCACACGCGCGAACGGCCCAATGTGGCGGAACGGAACAGGTAGCCCCAGCGCGGCGAACGGCCCGCCGCATCCAGCGGCTCGTCGTTCTCGAGATAGACGAGTTCGGCGTCCGGCGCCCATGCCTTGGCGGCCGCTGCCGCGAGCGAGAGCCCCGTGCGCGCGGTGGCCGAGGGCGCCTGGGCTCGTGCGACGACGCCCACGAGCAGCAGGGCGAGCGCACCGGTCACGAGCGACGCACGACTCCGGAGACGGCCCAAGTGGTCTTCCATGTCGCACTCCTTCGCATAGGGGATCGTCGGCCGGTCAGCTCGTGCTGCTGTCGTGAGACGGCGCGGGCGACGCCCACGCCAGAGATCCGCCATGCCCGGGGACGTGAGCCCGGAGGGCAGGCGGTGGGACTCCTCTGTCATCGGCCGGATCGGCGAGCGATTGAAGGCGCGAGCGATTGGCCGGCGCGGTCAGCCTCGGCCGCGCGACGCGCGGGCCCGAGGCGTGCCGGACGTCTTCCTCCGCGGTCCTCGCGCGGTTCCCGCGAGCGCGCGCGAACGAGCCGTGCGACCGGCCAGCCGTGCTGCCGCCAGCGCGGTGCGTGCGAAATCCGTCTTCGGTCGTGGTGTGGGGCCGCGTGACCCGGCTGCTGAGCTCATCCTTCGCTCCTCCGTCATCCGCCGTTCCCGCTGCCCGCCACGGCAGCCGCGGGCGGCCGCCCGGGTCCACCGCGAGGGGCCGGGAGCCGGCGCCCTTGCTCCTCCCGTGGGGAGGTGGCGCTGCCAAGGGCAAGGGACGGGCCAGCGTCCGAGCCGCGTGCGCCTGCGCGCGGGCAGGCGTTCCGCGCGTTCCTTCACACGAGCGGCCAGGCCGAGCCTGAGTGCGCGTTGCGATCCGCACGCTTTCCATCTGCGGAGCGCAACACGCGAAGGCGGGATCCACGCTCGCCGAGCGCCGCGGTTCCCGTCCCGATCGCCGCACCGGGACGACGCCGTCGCGGGCCCGTGCGCAGTCCGCGTCCTGCGCGAGGAAGGCGCAGGATGCTGGCCGGGTTATCCCGTGATCCCAACGGCTTACCGCTGAGCACTCGAGTGTCAGGTGAGACCCGCACGGGACGCCGCTCGACGCGCGTGCGCGAGTGCTCGCGAACGGCGCTTCATTGACCGCGTGAAGCAGCCCACCTTAGAATCCTTGCCGCTTTTTCCTTCGGGGCGGGGCGCAAGTCCCCACCGGCGGTACAGCCCGCGAGCCCGCGGGACGCGAGTCCCCTGGGCAGACCCGGCGTGATTCCGGGGCCGACCGTGAGAGTCGGGATGAGAGAAGGAGGAGCGCCCTGCACCGGGGCGGACCGCGGGTCCGCCTCTGCGTGCCGTGCGGTCTTCCCGCCCCGCGTACCCGATCCGGGGCACCATGACCGCCAGACCTGAGTCCACGAAGTCCCGCGACCTCGATGAGGCGTTCATGCGCCGCGCACTGCTGCTCGCCGAACGCGGTCGAGGCAGCACCGCGCCCAACCCCGTCGTGGGCGCCCTCGTCGTGAAGCACGGGCGCGTGCTGGGCGCGGGCTGGCACCGGGCACCGGGCCGAGATCACGCCGAAGTGGAAGCACTGCGTCGCGCCGGCCGCGCGGCGCGTGGCGCCACGCTCTACGTCACACTCGAGCCGTGTGCGCACTGGGGCCGCACGCCACCGTGCACGGATGCGATCCTCGCGGCGGGCGTCGCGCGCTGCGTCGTCGCCGCGCGCGATCCCGACCCGCGCGTGGACGGTCGCGGCCTGCGCCGGCTGCGCGCGGCCGGCGTGCGCGTCGAGTTGGGACTGCTCATGCGCGAGGCCGAAGACCAGCTCGCGGGCTATCGCCGCGTGCATCGGGCTGGCCTGCCGCGCGTGACCTGGAAGGTGGCCGCCACACTCGATGGCCAGGTCGCCGATTCGCGCGGGCGATCGCGTTGGATCACGGGGGCGGCCGCGCGTGCGGACGGCCACCGGCTGCGCGCCGAACACGACGCGATCGTGGTCGGCGCGGGGACGGCACGTGCCGACGATCCGCGGCTCACGGCGCGCACCGGCGCGCGGGTGCGGCAGCCGCTGCGGGTGCTGGTGGATTCCCGGCTGCGGCTCCGCCGCGATCTTCGGGTCTTCACGCGGCCGCTCGCGAGCGGCACCGTGGTGGCCTGCACGCGCAAGGCCCCGGTCGCACGCGAGCGCGCACTCGTCGCGCGCGGCGTGCGCGTGTGGCGGCTGGCGGCTTCCCGCGGCCGTGTCTCGGCACTGGCGCTGGCCCGCCGGCTCGCCTCGGAAGGCTGCCACGACGTGCTGCTCGAGGGCGGTCCCACACTCGGGGCCTCGTTCCTGCGCGCGGGACTCGTGCAGCGCGTCGTGCTCTACAGCGCCCCACTCGTGCTGGGCGGAGGTCGTGCGTGGTGCGACGGCCCGGCGCGGCCGCTCGCGCAGGCGGTGCACGGCCGCATCGTCTCCACCCTGCGCGTGGGCAACGACGTGCGCACGCTCGTGGAACTGGGGGACTGACATGTTCACCGGACTGGTCGAGGAGTTGGGCATCGTGCGCGCCGCCGAGCCGCGCGCCGACGGGCGGCGTTTCTGGATCGCGGCGAGCGGCGTGACGGACGGGATGCAGGTGGGCGACAGCATCGCCTGCTCGGGCTGCTGCCTGACCGCAGTGGAGGTGGAGCCGGGTCGGTTCGCCGTCGAGGCCGTACCCGAGACCCTGCGCTGCACCACGCTCGGCAGCTGGGACGTGGGCACCGCCGTGAACCTGGAACGCTCGCTTCGCTTCGGCGACCGGCTCGGCGGGCACCTCGTGCAGGGACACGTGGACGCGACCGGCGCGGTGCTGCGCGTGGCACCTGAAGGCGACGGACGGCGTGTGACGATCGAACTGCCCGCGGAGCTCCGGCGCTTCGTGGCGTGGAAGGGCTCGCTCGCCGTGGACGGTGTGAGCCTCACCGTGGCCGGCGTCGCCGACAATGCTTGCGAAATCGCGTACATTCCGCACACCCTCGCCGTCACCACGGCCGGCAGCTATGCGGCCGGGACGCGGGTGAACCTCGAAGTGGACCTGCTGGCCCGCTACCTCGCGCGCATGCTCGACACGGCGGGTGAGGGAAAGCGACCTTGACCGCCGTGACGACGAAGACCCGCCGCAGCGCCCCGCGCCGGCCGCGCAGGAGCGCGACCGATGGCGTGATGCTGAGCGTGGAGGAAGCCCTGCAGCGCATCCGCGCCGGCCGCATGATCATCGTGGTGGACGATGCCGATCGCGAGAACGAGGGCGACATCGTGTTCGCGGCCGAGCACGCCACCCCCGCCATGGTGAACTTCGCGGTCAAGCACTGCCGCGGCATCCTGTGCGCGCCGATGTCGGCCGAGACCGCGGACCGGCTCGGGCTCAAGCTGCTGGTGAGCGACAACACGTCCAAGTTCGGCACGCCGTTCACCGAGTCGGTGGACGTGCGGCGCGGCACCAGCACGGGCACGTCGGCGTTCGACCGCGCGCGCACGTTCCGCGCGCTCGCGCGGCCGAATGCGAAGGGCGCGGACTTCGCGCGTCCCGGCCACGTGTTCCCGCTGCGCGCAGTGCCCGGCGGCGTGCTGCGACGCGCGGGCCACACCGAGGCCGGCCCCGACCTGTGCCGCTTCGCCGGGCTGCAGCCGGTGGCGGCCGTGTGCGAGATCATGGCCGACGACGGCCGCATGATGCGCCTGCCGGAGCTCAGGCAGTTCGCGCGCGAGCACGCGCTCGGCATCCTGACGATCCGCGCGCTCATCGAATGGCGGCGCAAGCGCGAGCAGCTCGTGCGCCGACTGGTGCAGGTGCCGCTGCCCACACCCGAGGGCGAGTTCCGGCTGCACCTCTACGAGAGTGTGCTGGAGGGCGACCATCATGTCGCGCTGGTGAAGGGCACGATCTCACCGAAGAAGCCCGTGCTCGTGCGCGTGCACTCACAGTGCCTGACCGGTGACGTGTTCGGCTCGCAGCGCTGCGACTGCGGACCGCAGATGCACGCCGCACTGCGGGCGATCGAGAAGCGCGGCTCGGGCGTGCTGCTCTACCTGCGCCAGGAGGGCCGCGGCATCGGGCTCGAGAACAAGCTCAAGGCCTACCAGCTGCAGGACAAGGGCTATGACACGGTCACGGCGAACCTCAAGCTGGGTTTCGCAGCCGACCTGCGGGACTACGGCATCGGCGCCCAGATCCTCGTCGACCTGGGTGTGCGCCAGATCGAGCTGCTCACGAACAACCCGCGCAAGGTGGTCGGCCTCGAAGCGTACGGCCTCACCATCGTGAAGCGCGTGCCGGTGCAGGTGAAGCCGAACGTCCACAACCGCCGCTACCTGTCCACGAAGCGCGATAAGCTCGGCCACCTGCTGGAGCTGGCTCGCGGGGAGGACGAGTGAGCGCGGCCGGACGACGTTTCGCGGTGATCGCCGCGCGCTGGAACGAATCGCACGTCCAGCGCCTGGTCGACGCCGCGCTCGACACGCTGCGCCGGCAGGGCGCCCGCGACGAGGACGTGGAACTCACCTGGGTGCCGGGCAGTTTCGAACTGCCCGTGGCCGCCGCCTGGGCCGCCGACTCGGGCCGTTTCGATGCCGTGCTGGCGTTCGGCGTCGTGATCCGCGGCGAGACCGAGCATTTCCGGCTGGTCGCCGACGGAGCGGCCCAGGGCCTGATGCGCGTCGCACTGGATTCCGGCGTGCCGGTGCTGAACGGCGTGCTCGCGGTCGAGAACACCGCGCAGGCCGACGCGCGCAGCGGCGGCTCGCACGGCAACACCGGGGCGCAAACCGCACTGGCCGCCGTGACCATGGCGCAACTGCACGCGGCGGCGCGCGAGGAGCGCTCTTGAGCCCGGCGACCGGCGCGCGCCGGCGCGCGCGCGAGGTGGCGTTCCGTGTCGCCTACCAGGCGGACGTGGCGGGCGATGCGTACCCGGCGGCCTGGGCGTTACGCCGCGAGGAGGAAGACCGGCTCTCGGGTGACCAACTGGAGCTGATCGAGGACCTGGTGACCGCGCTCGCGGGCCGGGGCGCCGAGGTGGACGCCGCACTGCAGGCAGCACTCGAGGAGCGCTGGCCGCTCGCGCGCCTGGCGGCCACCGACCGCGCGGTGCTGCGCGTGGCCGTGGCCGAGTTGCTCGCGCGGCCCGGCTCGCCGGCGCGCGTCGTGCTCGATGAGGCGATCGAGATCGCGCGCACGTA